>Ga0164241_10003268_pt1 | contig 16598 bp, 12 predicted proteins | sample OricomyardsoilBY_FD_108780 | JGI IMG/M metagenome (GOLD analysis project Ga0164241, IMG submission 108780) | Backyard soil microbial communities from Emeryville, California, USA - Original compost - Back yard soil (BY) | ecosystem: Environmental > Terrestrial > Soil > Unclassified | place: USA... | reverse complement strand
GTCGAGCGCATGGCATCACTTCCAAGCAGGCGGATGGGCGATGTATCTCATCCTGTTTTGGCTCATCTGCTCGATCGCCGTGATCGCGGAACGCTCCGTGTATCTGTTTGGCGCATCGATCAATAAAGAGGTTTTCCTCGCGACCATGCAGAAGTGCATCTTGGCCGGCGATATCGCCAAGGCCGTGAAGATGTGCTCGGCCGCGAACGCCCCCCTCGCTCGCATCGTGCAGTCGGGCCTGGTGAAGGTGAATCGTCCGGACGAAGAGGTTCAGGCCGCGATGGATGAGGCTGCTCTCCGTGAGATGCCGAAGATCGCAAAGCGCACGGGCTTTCTGGCCCTGTTCGCCAACTTGGCCATGCTCTGCGGCCTCTTCGGTACCATCGTCGGTCTGATCAAGGCGTTCGGCGCCGTCGGCGGCGAGTCGGTGGATCCGAGCCAAAAGGCCCGCATCTTGGCTGAAGGTATCGCTGAAGCCATGAACTGCACGGCTTTCGGCCTTCTCTCGGCCATCTGTGCGCTGATGGGCTTCGCCTTCCTCAACGGCAAGACGCAGACGATGGAAGACGACATCAACGAGGCGTCGGTCCAGGTCCTCAACCTGGTCGTTGCCAATCGCCAGAAGGTCAACCTCCAGGGTCTCGAGGGCTGATCCCCGTCGGTAGTGGGGCATGCGGCATTGCCGTGTGCCCCCTGCCGATTCCCTGTTCGTTGGTGTTCGTTGGCTGCTTTAAGGAGCGAGCATGGCTGGTATTGATACGGGCGGCGGTCACGGTGGCAAGCGATCGACGAATCACGAGATTCCGTTGATCCCGTTCATCGACTTCCTCCTCTGTCTGGTCGCATTCTTGTTGGTGACGGCGGTCTGGTCGCAGATGGCGCGCATCAACGCGGACGCTCGCGTCCCTGGTCCGCCCAAGGACGAGCCGCCAGAGGAAATCAAGAAAGAGAAGCAGCTCCACGTGGAGATGAAGGGTGAGACCAAATTCCAGCTAATCTGGAAGGAAGGTAACACCGTCGTCAATACGATCGACGTCGACCGCAAGGCAGTGCCGGCGGGCAACGAAGGGGACATCCGCTTCCCCGACCTCGCCAAGAAGATTGCCGACGAGTGGAACCAGAATGGTTCACACCGTGGCGACTTCAAAGACGACAAGAAGACGGACCAAGCGATCCTGCACACGGACAACAGCACGCCGTTCTCGGACGTGGTGGCCGTCATCGACGCCATCTACACGCCGAAGCGCGACTGTTCGGTGTGTGAGCGCGGCAAGACCATCAAGATGCCCGGTTTCAACGTGACCTTCTCGGTGAACTGAAATGTCCGAAAAACCGCTCAGCCGTTTCCATCAGCCGATCGCCCAACCGGGTCGACGCCTGCTCCACCACGTGCCGTTGCGCTTCGTGCGCAAGAAGGTGGCGGGCGGTGGCCAGCGCTCGGTGAACCAAGAGATCCCGCTGATCCCGTTCATCGACTTCTTGCTCTGCATCGTGCTGTTCTTGCTAGCCAGCTTCTCGGCCAGCGGTGAGCTGCCGATCGACAAGAACGTCAAGCTGCCCAACGCCGAGAACGTGCTCGACATGACCGACGCGCCCATGGTCGCGGTCACCGGCACGCAGATCTTGGTGGATGGCACCCCCAGCGGTAACACCCGCGCCATCGTCGAGGCCAACCGTTTGCAGCGCGTGGACGAGCTGTTCAACGTTCTGAAGAACAAGCGCGAGCTCTGGAAGCAACTGAACCCGGGTAAAGAGTTCTCGGGCGTGGTCGTGCTCCAGGTCGATCGCAAGGTCGAAGCTTTGGTCGTCAAGAGCGTGTTCCAGACCGCTGCGTTCGCTGGTTACCCGAACGTGAGCTTCATGGTCGGACGCCTCGGGCAGCAGGGCTGAGGAAAATCTGAAATGCGGGAGCGAGGGCTCCCCTCATTGAACCAAGCGCGCGCCGAACGTCGTCGCGCGTTGGTTTATGGCAAGGTCGCACTGCGTGCGATGCCGCCGCACTTCTGGCTCTGGGTGCTGGTCGGCGGCGCCGCGTTTGGCGTCATTTACTGGCGTTCCGCGGAGGGCAAGCTCGAGGCGCGTAAGAGCGCCGTGATGGCGAAGCAGCGGGCGATCGCCAAGGCGCTCGGCCCGAAAATGACCCCGTTTCGCGATCAGGTCGAAGGCTGGGTCCGTGAGCTGGCGGCCGATGGCGTGGCCGATTTCGTGGCACCTGGCGATAGCCTCAAAGATTTGCGGGAGGCCCCCGGCGTCTATTTGCGCCTTCGCCGTGAGAACGCCAAGAGCCCGAAGCAGATCCGCAAGGCGGCCCAGGCGTCGTTGCTCGACGGCTTCACCTCTTGCCTATTCGTGAGCCCAACGGGTTTGCCGACGCAAGGCACGGCTTGTCGGCTAACGAGTGAATGCCTTCCGGGGCAGCTGTGCAACGAGTGGAACGTGTGCGCGCCGCCGCCGCGGCCGTACAACATGCGCCTCGCCTATCGGTCTCTACGCGTGCTCACGACCGAGTGGAGCGACGAGCTGCACGAGGCGGACAGCGAGCTGGCGGTCGGCGGTTACGATCGCGATCTGGACAGCGTCGCCAAGCACGACGTGCCGGTCGCGGTGGAGATCATCAACAAGGCTCGCTTCGTCACCTTGGTCATCGACGAGGATCCGGTGGGGGGGCTACCCAAGCCGCCGCAGGGTTCGATGGAGACCCCCGAAGAGCAGCTACAACGCTTGCCGCACTTCGCGCGCGTTGGGATTTGGGATTTGGCGACCAAGACGCCGCTCTTGCGCATGCGCGCGGAGGCGGCCGCCGATTTCGTGGCCATGGGCGGGCACCGCGTGACCAGCCCCGAGACCGCGAATGCTCAGGCGCGGCAGGTGAATAGTTGTGGCTTGGCGTTGGCGGTGCGAGCGCGCATTGCGCCCGAGCCCGCTGAAAAGCCCTAACGCGCCCTGGCCTTAGGGCCCGCGAATGGCTAAGTCGGTCGAAGAGCGTGGTCGAGGCGCCCGGATGGCGAGGCGCGACGAAGGCGCTACTGCAGTATGTAACTGAGGAGCAACGAAGCCAGGCGGGGTGCATCGGCCGCGAGATCGATCGACTCAGCCATTCGCGGGCCCTTAGCAGTCGGGACTGCCGAAGCCGCCCCCACCGGGGGTGAGTAGCGTCAGCTGGTCGCCGGCCTTCACGTCGAACGACGCTGCGCCGGGGACCGGAGCGCCGTTCAGCAAATTTTTTCCTGGTAGGGCGGGACCCCCGCCGTGCAGGCCGAACGGAGCGGTCGCGCGGTGCTCGGACAGAATGGACACGTGGGCGGCGGCTCGAAACTCCAGCGTGCGTCGCACGCCGTCGCCGCCGCAGCTTTGGCCGCGTCCGCCCGAGCCTCGCCGTACCGCATGCTCGATGACGCGCACGGGAAAGCGGCGTTCCATCACCTCGGCGTCGGTGATCCGGGTGTTGGTCATGTGGGTGTGAACGGCTGAAGCGCCGTCGAAGTCGCGGCCGGCGCCGGCACCACCGGCGACGGTTTCGTAGTAGCCGTAGCTACCGTCGCCGAACGACAGGTTGTTCATGGTGCCTTGGCTGGCGGCGAGAACGCCGGCCGCACCCAGCAGCACGTCGACCACGCGCTGCGATGTTTCGACGTTACCGCCCGCGACCGCGCGCTCGGGTCCGGGCGAAAGCAGACTGCGCTCCGGCACCAGGACGCGGACGTGGCGGAGGCAGCCGCTGTTGAGCGGGATCGGTTTTCCGACCAGCAATCGCAGGAAATACAGGACGCAAGCCAGCGTGACGGCGCGGGGCGCATTCAGGTTGCCGGCGTGCTCTGGGCCGGTACCTTCGAAATCCACCGTGAGCTGCTCGCCGTCGACTTCGAGCGTGACGACCAGCGGGGTGCCATCGTCGAGCTCGTCCGCGAAGGTGTGGCGCCCGCGCGGCAGCGCGGCGAGCGCCCTCTGCACCTCGTTCGCGGCGTTGTCTTGGACGAAGCGCATGTAGCGTTCGACCTGCGGCATGGAGCGCTCGTCGCCCAGCGCCAGCAGCAACCGCGCGCCGGTGGCGACGGCGGCCAGCTGCGCCTCCAGATCGGCCAGGTTTTCCGCGATATGCCGAGCCGGAAATGGACCGGCGCCGAACAACGCCTGCAGGCGCTCGCGGTCGAAGCGCCCACCGCTGCCGATGCGGACGTTCGTGAGCACGATGCCTTCCTCGGCCAGGGTGCGCGAAGACGCAGGCATGGATCCGGGCGTGGTGCCGCCCACGTCCGCGTGGTGCCCGCGTGCCGCGACGAAGAAGCGCAACGCGGAGCCAGCGTCGTGCACTGGCGCGACGACGGTGATGTCCGGTAAATGCGAGCCGCCCTGCGTCGGATCATTGGTCACGAACAGATCACCGACCGACAGCTCGGGCTGCGCGCGAATCACCGCCTTCACCGACTCGCTCATGGCGCCAAGATGCACGGGAATATGCGGCGCGTTGGCGATCAGCTCGCCCTGCGCGTCGAAGACGGCGCACGAAAAGTCCAAACGCTCGCGGATGTTCACGCTCATCGCGGTTTGGCGCAACGTGCGCCCCATCTGCTCGGCGATGGACATGAAGCGGTTGGCGTAGATTTCGAGCAGGACGGGGTCGGGGCCGGGGAGGGGTGAGGGTGGGCAGTTGGCAGTTGGCAGTTGGCAGTTGGCGGGGGTCAGCGGGGTGACTCGGAGGAGGCCGTCGGCCGTTGCGCTGAGGGCGAAGGTTGGCTCGAGAACGATGGTGCCCGTCGCTTCAGCGATGATGGCGGGGCCCGTGAGATGCGAGCCGGGAGTCAGCGTTTCACGGAGGTACACGGGGACGTCTTCGAGCCAGTGGCCATCGAGGTAGAGACGGGTCGTGCGAGTGGGGACGGGAGCTGGCGTCGCGATGGGAGCGAGCGGCGGCCTCGTAGGCGCGGCCGGGGGCTCGCGGACAGTCACCGTGAGCTGCGCTATCTCCAGGGGTCGGGCCTCGTGCAGGTACCCGAAACGAGCCCGGAATTGGCCTTCGAAGGCCCGCGTCAGGGCCGATACCGGCGCAGGCAAAGGCACGTCGATCTCCGTCTCGGTGCCGGCGTAGCGAAGCCGCAGCGTCTGTTCCACGAGCAGTTGCGACGGGTCGGCGCCGTCTCGGGCGAGCGCCGCGCGCCCATGGGCCACCAGCCGTTCGAAGTCGTCCGCCAGCTCGGCGAGGGCGTCGTCGCCGAGCGCCCGCCCCCCGGCGTCGGCGCGATCTTCCCAGCGCAGCCGCGAGATGCCGATGCCCCAGGCCGACAGCACCCCCGCCAAGGGATGAAATAGGACTTCGCGTACGCCCAGCTCGCGCGCGAGCGCGCACGCATGCTGACCGCCCGCGCCGCCGAACACGACGAGCGCGTGCTCGCGCAGATCGAAGCCGCGGGCGACCGTGACCTCGCGAATGGCTTCAGCCATGTTGGCGTTGGCGACACGGAAAAAACCTTCGGCCACGTCGAGCGCTGCGTAGGGATGGCCGGTCGTCGTCAGGGTCTGGCTGAGGGCCTCGAGGGCGTCGAGCGCCGGGCCGAGCGCCAAGGAGAGGGGAAAGCGGTCGGAGATCAGGCGTCCCAGGGCCAAATTCACGTCCGCCAGGGCGAGCTGGGCGGAGCCGGGCCGGCCATAGCAGAGCGGGCCGGGAACGGCACCGACGCTCTCGGGGCCGACGCGCAGGCGCTCGCCGTCGAAACGACACACCGAACCTCCGCCCGCCGCCACCGTGTGCACCGCCACCATGGGCGCGGCCACGTGCGCACCACCGACCTCGCTTTCGTAGACGCGCGATAAAACCCCGCCTTCGACGCGGGTCACGTCGGTCGACGTGCCGCCCATGTCGAAGCCGACGGCGTGCAGCACGCCGGCCGTGCGCGCCACCGCGGCCAAGGCTTCCGCACCACCGGCCGGACCCGAAAGCACGGAAGCCGCACCACGAAAGCGCTCGCGCTGGCACAACCCGCCACTCGATTGCATCAGCAACAAGCGCGAGCCCGGGAGCTCACCGATTAGCCGCTGGACGTAGCCCTGCAAGAGCGGCGTCAGGTACGCGTCGAGCGCAACGGTGCTGGCGCGAGCCAGGTAGCCGATGGCCGGCGCAACCTCATGACCGGTTGCTTGGTAAGTAAAGCCCGCACCCCGCGCCAGCTCGGCGATTTCAGCCTCCAACACCCCCTGGCGGTAGTCGTTCAGGATCGCGATGCCGACGCTGTCGATGCCGCTTTGGCGCACACGATGCAGCTCCCGCGAAAGCTGGTCGCGGTCTGGCCGCTCGAGGGCGGCACCGTCGGCGTCGAGCCGGGCGTCGACCTCGAGCACCAGCTCGGGGAGCGGCCGCGGCTTTTTGATCTCGAGCGCGAACAAGTCGGGCCGAGTCTGATCGCCGAGCTCGAGCAGATCGCCGAAGCCGCGCGTCAGCAAGAGCGCCGAACGGGCCCCGCGTCGCTCGAGCAGGGCATTGGTGCCGAGCGTCGTGCCCAGTCGAACTTCGCAGGCCGGGATCGCGTCTGCCTCCCCCAAGCCGAGCAGACGTCGAATGCCGAGCAACGGCGCCGAGTCACTGGACGGCACCTTGACGACCGAAAGCGCGCCGGTTCGCGGATCGCGACCGATGCAATCCGTGAACGTACCCCCGCGATCGATGAAGAACTGCCAGCCGCCCGTCATTGGCGTCCGGCCGCGGTCGAAATCGACGTGGTTTTCTGCCCGTGCGCCGCGTCGGCCATGACCCGCGCGAGCCTAATTCAGGAGCTTGGGTCCGGGCTCGGATTTCGCGCCGTAGCTGAAAGACAGCTTTTTGTCCGTGACGTCGACCTTCACGTGGCCGCCGTTTTCGAGCGCGCCGAACAACAGCTCGTCGCCCAGCGGCTTTTTGACTTCGTCTTGAATCAAGCGGCCCAACGGGCGCGCGCCGTTTTGCTTATCGTAGCCCTTCTCGGCCAAATAGGCCTTGGCCGCCTCTGACAGCTCGATCGTGACCTCGCGGTCGAGCAGCTGCAGGCTGAGCTCGGCCATGAACTTGTCGACGACGCGCGTCATGGTGTCGGGCGAAAGCGGGTCGAACGCGATGCGCGCGTCGAGCCGGTTGCGGAACTCGGGGCTGAAGGTGTTGCGCACCGCCATGTCGTCACGACCGCCTTCGTCACGGTTGCCGAAGCCGACCAAGCCGCGCTGCAAGTCCTGCGCGCCGACGTTGCTGGTCATGATCAAGATGACGTGGCGAAAGTCGGATTTTTTGCCGTTGTTGTCCGTCAACGTGCCGTGATCCATCACCTGCAAGAGCACGTTGAACACGTCGGGGTGGGCCTTCTCGATCTCGTCCAGCAGCAGCACCACGTGTGGTGTCTTGGCGATTGCCTCCGTGAGCAAGCCGCCGCGGTCGTAGCCGATGTAGCCGGGGGGCGCGCCGATCAGACGCGATACGGTGTGCCGCTCCATGTACTCGCTCATGTCGAAGCGCACGAGCTCGATGCCGAGCGTCTTGGCCAGTTGCTTGGCGGCTTCGGTCTTGCCGACGCCGGTGGGGCCCGTGAACAGGTACGAGCCGATCGGCTTTTCAGCCACGCGCAGCCCGGCGCGCGATAGCTTGATCGCGGTCACCAGCTCGGTGAGAGCGCGATCTTGACCGAACACGACCTTGCGCAGATCTCCCTCGAGGTTGCGGAGGGCGCTCTTGTCGTCGGTCGAGACCTGACGCGGCGGAATTTGCGCAATGCGCGCCACCACGCCCTCGACTCGCTCGACCGTGACCACGGCGTCGTCACCCGAATCGAGCTTGGTATCGGCGCCGGATTCGTCCAGTAGATCGATGGCTTTGTCGGGCTGCTTTTTGTCGCGCAGGTGTTTGTCGGACAAGACGGCGCAGGCGACGATCGCCTCCGGTGCATACGTCACCTTGTGGAACTCTTCGTACTTGGGCTGTAGACCCCTGAGGATGGCCTTCGTCTCTTCGAGGGTAGGCTCCACGACCTCGATCTTTTGGAAGCGGCGAGCCAAAGCGCGGTCGCGCTCCAAATGGCTGCGGTATTCCTCGAACGTGGTCGCGCCGATGCAGCGCAAGGAGCCGTTGGCCAAGGCCGGCTTCAGTAGGTTGGCGGCGTCGAGCGTGCCACCGCTCGCCGCACCGGCGCCGACCATGGTGTGCAGCTCGTCCACGAACAGCACCGCGCCTTCTTGCTTCTGAATCTGCTTTAGCACCGCTTTGACGCGGTTCTCGAAGTCACCGCGGAAACGGGTACCCGCGACCAACGCGCCCATGTCGAGCGCGTAAATGGTGGCGTTGAGCAGGTGCTTCGGCACTTCACCGGCTACGATTTTGGCGGCTAGGCCTTCGACGATGGCCGTCTTGCCCACGCCGGCGTCGCCGACGAAGATGGGGTTGTTTTTGCGGCGACGACACAATACCTGGATCGCCCGGCGCAGCTCTTTTTCACGACCCACCAGCGGCTCGATCTGACCGGCGGCGGCCGCTTCGTTCAGGTTGATGGCGAACTTGGCCAGCGGATCCGAGACTCTTTCGCCGTCGCCCTCGCCGTCTTCGTCGTCTTCGTCCGAGCCGGCGGATTCGAGGGCGTCGTCGTCGGAGCCGTCCTTCGAGACACCGTGCGAAACGTAGCTGACGATGTCGTAGCGGGTCAGGCCGAGGGCCGTCAGCACTTCGACCGCCGAAGAGTCGACTTCGGCGAAGATCGCCACCAACACGTTGAAGCCCTTGAGCTCTTCCTTGCCGCTCGACTGCACGTGAATGGCAGCGCGCTGCAGCACGCGCTGAAAGCCGCGCGACGGCGCGGGGGTCACCGGATCGCTTCCGGGCACCTTGGTCAGGTCACTCTCGAGGATGCGATCAATCTCCTTTTTCAGACGATCGACGTTTCCACCCGCGCCGCGCACGACGCGCGCGGTCGCGTCATCGTGGAGCAGGGCGTACAGCAGATGCTCGACCGTGATCAAATCGTGACGGCGGCGAACCGCTTCACTCTGGGCCAGGGAGCACGCAACTTCGACTTCTGCGCTGACCTTCACGATTCACCCCCATAACCTTCTGGCTCTGCCGTGACCATCAGCGGGTGACCATGCTCTTTGGCATACGCGGTCACCTGCGATGCTTTCGTCTCGGCCACGTCGCGTGAGAAGGTGCCGACGATGCCGTAACCCTTGTGATGAACGTGGAGCATGACTCGCGTTGCCTCGGTCTCACCGAGATGGAAGAACTTTTCGAGAACGTGCACCACGAACTCCATGGTGGTGTAGTCGTCATTGTGCAAGACCACGACGTACTTGCGTGGCTTCTCGGCTTTGGGACGCGTGGCGACGTCCAGCTCTTCTTCGGGCGTTACTTTCGGCTTATCGGTCGCCATGTCGGACCGAGCAATTTGAGCACTCTGCCCCCCGTTGTCGAGGGGGGAGCGGCGACGCCGTCATTACTACGGCGTTTCGCCCGCCCAGACGGGCAGGTCGCTATTCACAGCCCGCCAAAGGCTCTACACCCTCTTGGGCTGCCAATCCGCAGCCTGAATCGCAGAAGTTTCCGTGGCGGCCTTCGGTCTCGATGCGCGATCGAGATTTTTCACAGGAAGATCAGAAGGACAGAAGCGAGAGATAGGGGTTCGCGCTGCCGCCTTCGGTCTGCTGCTGCGTTACGCGCCGAATGGCGCGGCGAGCAATCAAGCCTTCTGTCCTTCTGATCTTCTTGTGAAAATCTCGCGGGGCCTCGCCACCCGTGGTCAGGATGGAGGCAGCCCGAGGCGTGCCGTATGGAAGAAGGACCGAGCGACGCCACAAGAGCTTCTGCAAGCGATCTGCGGCGGGGCAGCCATGGATGCGCAGAACCCTGAGCGAGTTGCAATTGGGCGGCCCTACGCGGGGAACCGAGCCCGGGCGCGACAGGCTAGCGCCAGCTGGGCCGCAAACGCGCCACCTACTCACGCGTGAAAGAGAGGCAAATAGCTCCGCCCGCGGGCGAAGCTACTCCCGAACGCTCAGGTCGCTTTCTTTGGCGGCGCCTTCGGCTTGGCCGCCTCGGCGTTCTCTTGGGCGCGCTTCTGATCCCAGAGGGCGTTCTTCTTGGCGGCGCGTTCGCGCTTGCGGCGGGCGGTGCGGGGGTCTTGCGGGCTTCCCATGGTGGCGGCTTCCTAGCAGCTTTCAGCAGCAGCGGGGGTCAAATTTCCCAGGTCGAGCCGCTGTTGAGCAGTTTTTGCAGGCTGCCCTTGCCCACCTTCGTCACGGCCGCCGCTTGTTGCTCGACGACGGTGCCGTCGTAGGTGGGGCGCTCTTCGGCGAACAACACGCCCAGCGCGACCGGAAACTCGGGGTACGGCATGCGTGCGAGCATGAACGCCAGGGTCGAGTTGGTTTCGTCGTGCACGAGCACGTCGTCGGCGCCGACGCCGCCTTCACCGATTTTAACGACCTCGAGCTGCATGCTCTTCGGATTGAGGCGCAAGCCTTTGTCGTTGCCGGTGCCGAAAACGAGCGGCTTGCCGTGCTCCACGCGCACCGTCCGCTCGGCCTTCACGTCCTTTTCGCGGAACGAGTCGAAGGCGCCGTCGTTGAAGACGTTGCAGTTTTGGTACACCTCCATGAAGGCGGTACCCTTGTGCTTCGCGGCGCGTCGTAGCACCTCCGAAAGGTGCTGCGCCTCCGTGTCGATGGAGCGCGCGACGAAGCTGCCGTTGACGCCCAGCGCGAAGGCGGCCGGATCGACCGGTTGATCGGCGGAGCCGAGCGGCGTGCTCTTGGTCACCTTGCCGACTTCGCTGGTCGGCGAGTACTGGCCCTTGGTCAAGCCGTAGATGCGGTTGTTGAACATCAAGATCTTGATGTCGAGGTTGCGGCGCAGGCAGTGCATCAAATGATTGCCGCCGATGCTCAGGCCGTCGCCATCACCGGTGGCCATCCACACCGAAAGGGAAGGATTGGCCGTCTTGATGCCCATCGCGAAGGCCGGCGCGCGGCCGTGGATGGTGTGAAAGCCGTACGTGTTCATGTAGTACGGGAAGCGGCTGCTGCAGCCGATGCCGCTGACCCACACCATTTGCTCGAGCGGAACGCCGAGCTCCGGCATCACGCGCTGCACGGTGGCCAGAATGGCGTAGTCGCCGCAGCCGGGGCACCAACGCACGTCCTGGTCGGTCTCGAAGTCTTTTTTGGTAAGCCGCGTGGGCTCGATGATGTTCGTCATTTTAGCTCTCCATCACCTGGCGGATCTTGTCTTCGAGCTCCGCGATCTTGAACGGCTGCCCTTGAATCTTGGGCATGCTCTCGGCCGGCACCAAGTACTGGCTGCGGATCATCTTGACCAGCTGTCCGTTGTTCAGCTCGGGCACGAGCACGCGGTCGAAGCGCTTGAGTAGCTCACCCAGGTTGCGCGGGAACGGGTTCAGGTAACGCACGTGCGCGTGGGACACGTCGAGCCCGCGCTCGCGGCAGCGGGTGACGGCTTCGCGGATGGAGCCGTAAGTGGAGCCCCAACCGAGCACCAGCAGCTTGCCGCTTTCGTTGCCGACCTCGATCTTCTGCTCGGGCACGTCGTCGGCGATACCGGCGATCTTGGCGGCACGGGTTTTCGTCATCAGCTCGTGGTTGTCGGGGTTGTACGAGATGTGACCCGAGTTGAAGTCTTTCTCGATGCCGCCGATGCGGTGCATCAGCCCCGGTGTCCCGGGAATGGCCCAATTGCGAGCGAGCGTGACCGGGTCGCGCAAGAACGGATGAAAACCTTCCGGATCTTTGCGGAAAGTGACCTCGATTTTGGGCAGCGAGGCCACGTCCGGGATCGCCCACGGCTCGGCGCCGTTGGCGAGGTAGCCGTCGGTCAGGAGGAACACCGGGCACATGAACTTGAGCGCCAGCCGTACCGCCTCGATGGCCATGTAAAAGCAGTCACCGGGCGTGGCCGCGGCGATCACGCACACGGGCGCTTCGCCGTTGCGGCCGTACACGGCTTGCAGCAAATCGGCCTGCTCCGTCTTGGTCGGCAAGCCCGTGCTCGGCCCACCGCGCTGAATGTCGATGATGACGAGCGGCAGCTCGGTCGTGACGGCGAGGCCCACCGCTTCCATTTTCAAGGCGACGCCCGGACCGCTCGTCGAGGTGACGCCGATCTTGCCCGCGTAGGAAGCACCGATGACGGCGCAGATGGCCGCAATCTCGTCTTCGGCCTGGATGGTCGTGACACCGAAATTCTTGAACTTCGACAGCTCGTGCAAGACGTCGCTGGCGGGGGTGATCGGGTACGCGCCCAGCGTGAGCTCGAGCCCGCTCAGCTCGGTCGCGGCGAGCAGGCCCCAGGCCGTCGCTTGGTTGCCGCCGATGTTGCGGTACTTGCCAGGGGCGACCGGCGCCTTCGGGACTTCATAGCTGAAGTGCGAGACTTCTGCGGTTTCGCCGTAAGCGTGGCCGGCTTTGAGCGCCGCGATGTTGGCGGCTACCAGCTCGGGGCGCTTGCCGAACTTCATCTCGATCCACTTGATCGACGGCTCCATTGGCCGCCCGTAGATCCAGAACATCAAGCCGAGGGTCCAGAAATTCTTGCAGCGGTTGGCTTCCTTGGTGGAGAGCCCCGTCTCTTTCACGCTGAGCAGCGTGAGCTTGCTGATGTCGATGGCGAGCACCGAGTAGCCCGCGCCGTCCATCGAGCCGTCTTCGAGCGGGTTCTCGGCGTAGCCAGCCTTCTTGAGGTTGGTGGCGTTGAACGTGCCGCTGTTGACGATCAGCAGGCCGCCCTGCTTGAGATCGCGCAGGTTGGTTTTGAGCGCGGCCGGGTTCATGGCCACGAGCACGTCCGGCGCGTCCCCGGGTGTGAACACGTCTTGCGACGAGAAGTGGATCTGAAACCCGGACACTCCGTACAGCGTTCCGGCGGGCGCGCGGATCTCGGCGGGGAAATCGGGGAACGTCGCCAGATCGTTCTGGGCCAGCGCGGCAGCGGCCGTGAACTGGTCGCCCGTGACCTGCATGCCGTCGCCGGAGTCTCCTGCGAAGCGGACGACGGCGCCCTTGATGACGTGACGATGGGGGGTGGTATCCGAGACGGGAGTGCTGGTGGTCATGGAGCCGGCGCGTTAATGCAGGGAAAATTTCGCCCAATTCAGGAGATTGTCAAGCCATCCGATAGGGAATAGCGGAATCATCGAAACCGCGCAGAAATCTGGGTGAGCCCGAGACTCTGCGCGCGACCGAGCGCCGCCTGGGCGCGGCAGGCCCGGGGGTCAGCTCAGCACACAGCCAACGGGGCGGCTAGCCCTAGGCCGTCTTTTCTGCGTGTTTTTCGAGCAACTGCGACAGGCGCGGGGCGGCCGCCTCGACCTGGCCCTTGGCCAGCGGCCTCAGCTTGTCGTAGGCCTTCTTGAGCATGCCCTCGGCGCGCTGGGCTTTACGATCGGTCACGGCGAGGAGACCCTCCGCCATGCGGCCCTTGTTCTCCAGCAGGTAAGCGCCAGCCGGCCGGCCCTTTTGCTTGGCTTCTTGGTAGAGCGGGTCCATCGCGTCCAGGAAATCATCCAGCAGGCCCGTGACCACGTCGCGGACGAACCCGGGCCGAACGCCTTGGACGACTTTGTAGCCGCCTTTGACGGCAAGACCCGTGAGCCCGCCCTTATCGGCGACCTCGGCATCGAGCACCTTCATGGCGTCCTCGATAACCTGCTGGCGTTTTTCGCCCGCTCCCAGCTGCTCTTTCAAAGTTGACATACTGCTATAAGCTCCGGTTTCCGGGCCTTATAGCAGTTTTGCCGCGCACAAGTGATCCCGCAAACCCTCTTGGCCCGGCGAGCGGGCAGGTAGTACAAACCCGAAGCGAATGCCGCGGGACGTGAGCGCACTCGGCGCCGCGCGTTGCCCGCAAACCCGCCTGATGACCGAAGACCTCAAGCAAGGATCCAAGCTCGGTGACAACGAGCTGATGCTCCGGATCGGTCGCGGCGGCATGGCGACGGTCTGGGTGGCGCGGGAGCGCGCCAAAGATCCAAAAGACGATCGGCTGGTCGCGGTGAAGGCCATGCTGACGGAGCTGGCCGACGAAACCGAGTTCGTCACCATGTTCCTCGACGAGGTGCGCTTGGTGCGCGCCATCAAGCACCCCAACGTCGTCGAAATCTACGATGTCGGTGACTCCGACGGCACCATGTGGATGTCGATGGAGTGGGTGGAGGGCGAGTCGCTGCACACCGTCATCGCCGAGGCGGGCAAGCGGCGCGCCATTCCCGCGGAGCTGGCCGTCAAGATCATCGCCGACGCTGCGTCCGGCCTGCACGCCGCTCACGAGCTGCGTGACCTGGACGGCAGCCCGCGCGGTGTCGTCCACCGCGACGTTTCACCGCACAACATCCTGATCGGCACCAACGGCATGGTGAAGCTGGTCGATTTCGGGGTGGCCAAGGCGGTGGGGCGCATCAGCGAGGCCACGCGCGCTGGTCAGCTCAAGGGCAAGTTCGGCTACATGTCGCCCGAGCAAGCGCTGGGCAAGATGGTTGACCGACGCAGCGACATCTTTTCTCTGGGTATCGTGCTGTTCGAGCTGACCACCAGTCGACGCTTGTTTCGCGGTGAGCACGACATCGATACCCTCAAGCTGGTGATCGGCGGTCCGATCCCCAAGCCGAGCAGCATCGATCCCAAGTATCCAGCCGGGCTGGAGCGCATCGTGCTCAAGGCGCTCGACCGCCACGTGGAAGGTCGTTATCAGACCGCGCTCGAGCTGGCGGAAGACCTGCGCGCGTACCTCAAGTCGGAGCGGGTCGTGGTCGCGCAGAGCGGCCTGGCCGGCTTGATGAAACGTGTGCTCGGCGAGCGCATCGAGCAGCGACGTAAAGCGGTGCGAGCCGCGCTCAAAGCGCTCGGCAGCGGCCAAGCCGCGCCAAGTGATCTGCTGTCGGGCGAGCTCGCCTTCACGCCTACCGGCAAAGATCGCATCACCGTGAGCGGCGTCAGCTCGGTGAGCTCCGTCACGGGCAGTAACCTTTCAGGGCTCTCGAGCATCACCTCGCCCAGCACGGTCGGCCGTCCCAGCTCGTCTTTCTCGGGCCTGCGCCGCGAGGTCTCGCAGCCCCAGCCGAGCACGTTGAGCGCCGGTAGCATCATCGGCTACGCCGTCGGTGCCCTCGGGCTTCTAGTGGCGCTGTTCGTGCTGCTCTTCATGCGGCATTAGCGGGGACGAGCACGAGAAAACAGGGAGGCGGGGAGGCGGGGAGGGTTCAAGCAGAGATTTTCTTGCTCGAACGTGCTGACCACTCGCGTCGACGACATTGGCCCGCCCAGCCAAAAATCTCCCCGCCTCCCCGCCTCCCTGTTGTTTCGATTCTCGTGCTTGCGTTTGGCGCCGGGGCGGGCGAAGTAGTGCTAGATCCTTAGTTCGGGCTCGAACGTCAATGGGTAAGATTCTCGTCGTCGATGATCAGCGCAACATGCGCACCACGCTAGCGATGATGCTGCGCGGGCAGGGCTACGAGGTCGATGAGGCCGCCGACGGCGCGCAGGGCCGCGAGCTGGGCGCGACGGGTGCGTTCGACGTCGTGCTGACCGATCTGCGCATGGGGGAGTACGACGGCATCGAAGTGCTGCGCGCGACCAAAGAAGCGCAGCCGATGACCGAGGTCATCGTGATGACCGCCTACGGCACGATCGAGAGCGCGGTCGAAGCCATGCGCGTGGGCGCTTTCGATTACATCCAGAAGCCGTTCACCGAGCAAGAGCTGATCGTCAAGGTCGGCAAGGCCCTCGAGAGTCGCAAGCTACAGGGCCAGGTACAGGCCTTCGCCAGTCAATTCAAAGAGCGCTACCACCTCGAGAACATCGTGGGGCGCTCCCAGCCCATTCGCGACGTCCTGACGCGCGTGGTGAAGATTTCGCCGACGGACGCGATCGTGCTCATCACCGGTGAGTCCGGCACGGGCAAGGAGCTGATCGCTCGCGCCGTGCATGCCAACAGCAAGCGTGCCCATCGACCGTTCGTGACCGTGAACTGCGCGGCCATCAGTGAGACGCTGCTGGAGAGCGAGCTGTTCGGGCATGCGCGCGGGGCGTTCACGGGCGCGATTTCAGCGCGCAAAGGCTTGTTCGAAGAGGCGGACGGGGGCACGTTTTTCTTCGACGAAATCGCGGAAACGACGCCTTCGTTTCAGGCCAAGCTCCTGCGCGGGATCCAAGAGGGCGAAATCCGTCGTGTCGGCGAGAACAAGCCGGTCAAGGTGGACATTCGCGTCGTCGCGGCGACCAACGTCGATCTGGCGCAAGCCGTGGAAGAGCGGCGCTTCCGTCAGGACTTGTATTACCGCCTGAACGTGGCGCGCTTCCACTTGCCGCCGCTGCGCGAGCGGCGCGAAGACATCCCGCTGCTCATCGAGTTTTTCCTCGATAAGTACAACCGCAAAATGAACGCCCACGCCCGCATCGCCGAGGGCGTGATGGAAAAGCTGATTCTGTACGACTACCCGGGCAACGTGCGCGAGGTCGAGAACATGGTCGAGCAGTCGGTCGCGCTATGCTCGGGCGGCCTCGTGACGGCCGACGACATCTTGCCCCAGATGCCGAAAAAGTCGCGCGCGACCGGGCGCACCCTCGCCGATATCGTCGACGACGCCGAGCGC
>Ga0164241_10003267_pt1 | contig 16601 bp, 22 predicted proteins | sample OricomyardsoilBY_FD_108780 | JGI IMG/M metagenome (GOLD analysis project Ga0164241, IMG submission 108780) | Backyard soil microbial communities from Emeryville, California, USA - Original compost - Back yard soil (BY) | ecosystem: Environmental > Terrestrial > Soil > Unclassified | place: USA... | reverse complement strand
GCCGGGATGATGCCCTCGGTGCGCGACAGCAGCTTGAACGCGTCCATGGCCTCGGCGTCGGTGACCGAGCTGTACTCGGCGCGGCCGGTGTCCTTGAGCCACGAGTGCTCCGGGCCGACCCCGGGGTAGTCCAGCCCGGCGGAGATCGAGTACGCCTCGATGGTCTGGCCGTCCTCGTCCTGCAGCAGGTAGGACAGCGCGCCGTGCAGCATGCCCGGCGTGCCCTCGCTCAGGGTGGCGCCGTGCTCCCCCGAGTCGATGCCCTTGCCGCCCGGCTCGAAGCCGACCAGCCGCACGTCCGGGTCGTCGATGAACCCGTGGAAGATGCCGATCGCGTTGGATCCGCCGCCGACGCACGCGGCCACCGCGTCCGGCAGCCTGCCGGCCTTCTCCAGGATCTGCTCGCGCGCCTCGATACCGATGATCTTGTGGAAGTTGCGCACCATGACCGGGAACGGGTGCCCGCCGGCCGCCGTGCCCAGCAGGTAGTGCGTAGTGTCGACGTTGGTGACCCAGTCGCGCAGCGCCTCGTTGATGGCGTCCTTGAGCGTGCGCGAGCCGGTCTTCACCGGGATGACCTCGGCGCCCAGCAGCCGCATCCGCGCCACGTTCAGCGCCTGGCGCTGGGTGTCGACCTCACCCATGTAGACCACGCAGTCGAGGCCCATAAGGGCGCACGCGGTGGCGGTGGCGACCCCGTGTTGCCCGGCGCCGGTCTCCGCGATGACCCGCTTCTTGCCCATCCGCTTGGTGAGCAGCGCCTGGCCCAGCACGTTGTTGATCTTGTGTGAGCCGGTGTGGTTGAGGTCCTCGCGCTTGAGGAAGATCCGCGCGCCGCCCGCGTGCTCGGCGAAGCGTGGCGCCTCGGTGAGCAGCGACGGGCGGTTGGCGTAGTCGGAGAGCAGGCGGTTGAGCTCGTCGACGAATTCCGGGTCGTGCCGGGCCTTGTCGTACTCGGCCGACAGCTCGTCCATCGCGGCGATCAACGCCTCGGGCAGGAACCTCCCGCCGTACGGGCCGAAGTGGCCACGCTCGTCCGGGTCGTGCTCGCCGGGCTCGTGCGCATCAACGGTCTCGGCGGTCTCGCGGGGGTCCTGCTCGGTCACCGGCTCGGCCTTGGGCAGGCCGGGTGCGAACCGGCCGTGACCAGCTGCACCACCGCGGCCTTGGGGTCCGGGCTGGCAACGAGGCTCTCGCCGACGAGCACGGCGTCCGCGCCCGCGCCGGCGTGGGTCATCAGGTCGCCGGGGCCACGTACACCCGACTCGGCGATCTTGATGACGTCCATCGGCATGCCGGGTGCGATCCGGCCGAACACGTCCCGGTCGACCTCAAGAGTGTGCAGGTCACGGGCGTTGATGCCGACCACGGTGGCACCCGCCTCGAGGGCCCGGTCGGCCTCCTCGGCGGTGTGCACCTCGACCAGCGCGGTCATGCCGAGCGACTCGACCCGGTCGAGCAGCGAGACGAGCGCGTTCTGCTCGAGGGCGGCCACGATCAGCAGCACCAGGTCGGCGCCGTGCGCGCGGGCCTCGTGCACCTGGTACGGGCTGAGCACGAAGTCCTTGCGCAGCAACGGGATGTCGACCGCGGCACGCACCGCGTCGAAGTCGTCGAGCGAGCCGCCGAAGCGCCTGCCCTCGGTGAGCACGCTGATGACCCGCGCGCCAGCGTCGGCGTAGTCCTTGGCCAGCGCGGCCGGGTCGGCGATCGGCGCCAGGTCGCCCTTCGACGGGCTGCGCCGCTTCACCTCCGCGATCACGCCGATGCCGGAGCCGCGCAACGCGGCCATCACGTCCTTGGGTGGCGGCGCCTTCAGGGCGAGTTCCTTCACCGCCGCGAACGGGAGTGCCGCCTCGCGCGCCGCGAGATCCTCGCGGACGCCTTCGATGATCGACTCGAGAACACTCACCGGCCACACTCGCCGGTGCCGTCCGGATCCGGCACTCTCGCCGATTCCGCTGTGCCGCAGGTGCTGTCAGTCACCAGCCTTGCCCCTTCCCGCCTAAGGGATGCTAACCCCGCACCGTGCGGCGACCCGTTCCGGGTCCATGCTCACCGTTCATCTTCGGCGCCACGCACGGTTGGATCTTCGCCGCGGGACAGACCGTCCCACACGTCCTTGTCCCTATCCCCGGAACCGCGACGCGCGTTAGCCGACTGATACCTGGCGCCGAGCGTGGGCAGGCGCGCGGCCATGCGGATCACCAGAATTCCCGCGCCGACCAGCAAAACAGCGCCGAGCAGAGCGGTCCAGCGCCCGATGCCCGAGCCACCGGTGGCCAGCGTGACGCCACCCGCGAGCAGCCCGGCGGCGATCATCACCGCGCCGACCACCCGCTTCACCCAGCCGCCGACGGCGACCGCGCCGGCGAACCCCGCGAGCGCGACCAGCGCGAGCGCCTCGCCGAACCGCGGCGTCTCCGCCGTGCCCCACGTTAGGCGCGCCGAGCCCCACAGCGCCGCCGCCGCACCCACCAGGAGCAGCGCGACTATCCATAATGGACGGCGGGTCATCGTGCCTACCCGGCCGCCGGGCGCATCGTCTGCGCGGTCGCGATGGCGGCGAGCACCGCGCCGGCCTTGTTGACGCACTCGGTGTCCTCCGCGACCGGGTCCGAGTCCGCCACGATTCCCGCGCCGGCCTGCACGTATGCGGTGCCGTCGCGCATCAGCGCGGTACGGATGGCGATCGCGGTGTCGGCGTCGCCCGCGAAGTCGAGGTAGCCGACGACCCCGCCGTAGACGCCGCGGCGGGTGGGCTCGAGCTCCTCGATGAGCTCCATCGCCCGCGGCTTCGGCGCGCCGGAGAGCGTGCCGGCCGGGAAGCACGCGGCCACGGCGTCGAACGCGGTCTTCCCCTCGGCCAGCTTGCCGGTGACCGTGGAGACGATGTGCATGACGTGGCTGTAGCGCTCCACCCGGAAGAAGTCGACGACGTGCACGGTGCCGGGGCGGCAGACCCGGCCGAGGTCGTTGCGGCCGAGGTCGACCAGCATGACGTGCTCGGCGCGCTCCTTCTCGTCGCTCAGCATGTCCTTCTCGAGCAGGGCGTCCTCGTCGGGATCGACGCCACGCCACCGGGTGCCCGCGATCGGGTGTGTGGTGGCCACGCCGTCGCGGACGGTCACCAGTGACTCCGGGCTGGAGCCGACGATGTCGAAGCCGTCCAGGCGCAGCAGGTACATGTACGGGCTCGGGTTCGTCGTGCGCAGCACCCGGTAGACGTCGAGCGGGTCGGCGTCGGTGGTCATCTCGAAGCGCTGGGACAGCACGACCTGGAAGCCCTCGCCGGCGCGGATGGCCTCCTTGGCGGTGCGCACGGCGGCCGTGTACTCCTCCTGGCTGCGGCGGCGCAGGTACTCCGGGCGCGGCCGGTCGAACACGGCGACCGTGGCGTCGGCCTGGGTGTGCAGGTCGGCGGTCATCCGGTCGAGCCGGGCCACCGCCGAGTCGTAGGCGGCGTCGATCCGCTCCCCGCTGTCGTCCCAGTTCACGGCGTTGGCGATGAGCGTGATCGTGCCCTCGTGGTGGTCCACGGCGGCGAGGTCGGTGGCCAGCAGCATGGCGAGCTCGGGCAGCTGGAGGTCGTCCTCGGTGAGGTCGGGCAGCCGCTCGAGGCGGCGGACGGCGTCGTAGCCGATGAAGCCGACCATGCCGCCGGTGAGCGGGGGCAGGCCGGGCAGCGGGTCGGTGTGCAGCAGCCGCACGGTCTCGCGCAGCACGTCCAGCGGGTCGCCCTCGGCGGGCAGGCCGGCCGGGCGAGTGCCCGCCCAGTGGGCGGCGCCGTCGCGCTCGGTGAGCACGGCCGGGCTGTTGACCCCGACGAACGACCAGCGCGACCAGGAACGGCCGTTCTCGGCGGACTCGAGCAGGAACGTGTTCGGCCGTCCCTGCGCGAGCTTGCGGTAGACCCCGACGGGCGTCTCGGCGTCGGCGAGCACCCGGCGCACGACCGGGATGACCCGCCGCTCGGTCGCCAGCTGGTGGAACTCCGCACGGGTGGGGCTGACCACACCGAGCCCGGCCACGGCCGCGACCGTGTCGATCACACTGACCATGCGGACCATTGTCCCGGCCGCCCCTGACGGTCCACGCCGGGCCCGCCGCGCCGTCGAAATTCACTGATTGTTGAAAAAGGTCGGGGTTTGACGCATGATGATGGGGTGAGCAAAGCCGTGACGCAAGGGACCGCCCGGCGCCGGGGCCGCAGGCCGGGTGGCACCGACACGCGCGCCGCCCTGGTCGACGCGGCCCGCGAGGTGTTCACCGAGCAGGGCTACGACGGCGCGACGGTGCGCTCGATCGCCGCCAGGGCCGGTGTCGACGCGGCCATGGTCAACCACTGGTTCGGCGGCAAGGAGGGCCTGTTCGCCGAGGCCGTGCTCAAGCTGCCGTTCAACCCGAAAGATGTGGCCGAGCGTTTGATCGACGGCGACCCCGACGAGCTCGGCGAGCGGATCGTGCGCACGTTCATCACGATCTGGGACAACACCGGCGGCGGCGTCTTCGCCGCGCTCATGCGCAGCATCGCCAGCCACGACCAGGCCGCGCACGCCCTGCAGGACTTCCTCGTCAAGCACATCGTGGAGCGGGTGCTGCGCTCGCTCGACCTCCCCGACCTGGAGTTCCGCGCCACGCTCATCGCCACGCAGCTGATGGGCATGGGCATGGTCCGCTACGTCGCCCAGTTCGAGCCGCTCGCGTCGACCGGGGCGGACGCGATGGTCGCCGCAGTCGGACCCACGATCCAGCGCTACGTCAACGGCGACATCACGTGAGCAGCACGTCCTCGTCGAAGCACGTCGCGGCGCCGGTGTGGCACGCGGCCCCCTCCTGGTCGACGACGAGCAGCAACGTGTCGCCGTCGCAGTCGAGGCGGACCTCGTGCACGTACTGGGTGTGACCGGAGGTCTCCCCCTTCACCCAGAGCTTGCCGCGGCTGCGGGAGAAGTACGTGGCTCGCCGGGTGGTCAGCGTGCGGTGCAGCGCCTCGTCGTCCATCCACGCCACCATGAGGACCTCGCCGGTCCCCTTGCGCTGCGCCACCGCGCACACCAGTCCGTCGGCGTTGCGCTTGAGCCGCGCGGCGATCGTCGGGTCCAAAGTAGTCATCGCACCTCGACCTTCGCCGCCCGCAGGGCGTCCTTGACCTCGCCGATGTGCAGCTCGCCGAAGTGGAACACGCTGGCGGCGAGCACCGCGTCCGCGCCCGCCTCGACCGCGGGCGGGAAGTGGGCCACCGCGCCCGCGCCGCCGCTGGCGATGAGCGGCACGTCGACCGCGGCCCGGACCAGCTTGATCAGCTCGAGGTCGAAGCCGGCCTTCGTGCCGTCGGCGTCCATCGAGTTCAGCAGGATCTCCCCCACGCCGAGCTCCTGGCCGCGGGCGGCCCATTCGACGGCGTCGATGCCCGTGCCCTTGCGACCGCCATGGGTGGTGACCTCGAAGCCGGACGGCGTGCCCGCGCGCCGGGCGTCCACGGACAGGACGATGCACTGGGCGCCGAAGCGCTGCGAGCACTCGTGTAGCAGCTCGGGCCGCAGGATCGCCGCGGTGTTGATGCTGACCTTGTCCGCCCCGGCCCGCAGCAGTCTGTCCACATCGGACGCCGCACGCACGCCGCCGCCGACCGTCAGCGGGATGAACACCTGCTCCGCGGTGCGCCGCACGACGTCGAAGGTGGTCTCCCGGTCCGAAGAGGACGCCGTGACGTCCAGGAAGGTGAGCTCGTCGGCGCCCTCGGCGTCGTACGCGGCCGCCAGCTCGACGGGATCGCCCGCGTCGACCAGGTTGGTGAAGTTGACGCCTTTCACGACCCGCCCGGCGTCGACATCGAGACAGGGGATCACTCGCACCGCGACCGACATGCCGTCGAGGATACTGGCGGTGGAACGAGAGGAGCCGACGTGGCGCGTACCGGCCGGCGGCCGGGGCAGACGCAGACCAGGGACGACATCCTGACCGCTGCCCGCAACCAGTTCGCGGCCCGTGGCTACGGTGGTGCGACCATCCGGGGCATCGCCGCCGAGGCCGGGGTGAACCCCGCGCTCGTGCACCATTTCTTCGGGTCGAAGGACCAGGTCTTCGTCTCCGCGCTGAACCTGCCGTTCAACCCGGCCCTGCTCGTGGGCACGCTGCTGGAGGGGCCGCGCGACCAGATCGGCGAGCGGATCCTGCGGCTGTTCCTGCGGCTCTGGCAGGACCCCGACACGCAGCTGCCGTTCTTCGCCCTGGTCCGCTCGGTGACGACGAGTCCCGAGGTCGCCGACCAGCTGCGCCAGTTCCTCGAGACGGCCGTGCTCGCCAAGGTCGCGGCCGCCCTCGATCTGCCGACGCTGCGGCTGACCGGCGCAGCGTCGCAGATGATCGGCCTGGCCATCGTCCGGTACGTGATCAAGGCCGAGCCGATGGCGTCGGCCACCGAGGACGAGGTCGTCGAGCTGGTCGGGCCGGTCATCCAGCACTACTTCAACGCCTGAAAGTTCCGATTCCTGCTTGACGTGGTTTCTCAACGGGCGCAGAATTAAACACATGACTAATTACGCTGTGGTGGCCGAGGGGCTGCGGGTCCGCCGCGGCACCCGGGAGGTCCTGCACGACGTGAGCTTCGCCGTCGAGCGTGGCTCCATCACCGGCCTGCTCGGTCCGAGCGGGTGTGGCAAGACGACGCTCATGCGCTCCGTCGTCGGGGTGCAGATCGTCGCCGGCGGCACGGTCACCGTGCTGGGGGAACCGGCCGGCAGCGCGAGCCTGCGCAACAAGATCGGCTATGCGACGCAGAACCCGTCGGTCTACGCCGACCTCACCGTCACCGAGAGCCTTCGTTACTTCGCCGCGATTTTGCGCGCCCCCGAAGGCGACGTGGCGCGGGTGATCGACGAGGTCGGCCTGGGCACCCACGCGAACCATGTCGTCGGGGAGCTCTCCGGCGGCCAGCTCAACCGCGCGAGCCTCGCGGTGGCCCTGCTCGGCCGCCCCGAGCTGCTGGTTCTCGACGAGCCGACCGTGGGCCTCGACCCGCTGTTGCGCGAGGAGCTGTGGGAGCTGTTCCACCGGCTCGCCGACGGCGGCGCCACGCTGCTCGTCTCGAGCCACGTCATGGACGAGGCCGCCCGCTGCGGCCGGCTGCTTCTGATGCGCGACGGACACATTCTGGCCGACGACACGCCGGACGCCCTGCGCACCAAGACCGAGACCGCGGACCTCGAGCAGGCCTTCCTGCACCTCGTCCGCGAACAGGAGGCAGTCGCATGAACGCGACCCTGAACGCGACATTGATGACGGCGACGGCCCGGCGCATCCTGACCCAGCTCCGCCACGACCACCGCACGGTCGCGCTGATGGTGCTCGTCCCGTCGCTGCTGATGGTCCTGCTGCGCTACGTGTTCAACAACGAGCAGCAGTTCAACGCGGCGGCGCCGGCGCTGCTCGCGGTGTTCCCGTTCGCGATCATGTTCATCGTCACGTCGATCACCACGCTGCGCGAACGCACCACGGCGACCCTCGAGCGCCTGATGACCATGCCGATCGCCAAGCTCGACCTGCTGTTCGGCTACGCGATCGCGTTCGGTCTGGTCGCCGTGGTACAGGTGCTGGTCGCGGCCGGTGTCTCGCTGACCTGGCTGGGCCTGGAGATCGATGGCTCGGTGTGGTTGCTGCTGCTGATCGCGGTGCTCGACGCGCTGCTGGGCACGGCACTCGGCCTGCTCTGCAGCGCGTTCGCCCGCACCGAGTTCCAGGCGGTGCAGTTCATGCCAGCGATCGTGATGCCGCAGATCCTGCTGTGCGGCCTGTTCGCGCCACGCGACCAGATGGCACCGGTGCTGGAGTGGTTGTCGAACATCATGCCGCTGTCCTATGCGGTGGACGCGCTCACGCAGGTCACCCATTCGTCCGATGTGGACGGAACGCTGGTCCGCAACCTGGTCATCGTGGCCGGATGTGGCCTGCTGGCCCTGGTTCTGGGCGCCGCGACGCTACGCCGCCGCACGGCGTGAGGTGCTGAGAACACTCACAGCAGCCATTCCGTAGCGTTGCGGACATGAACGACCTCACCCGACTCACCGAAGGCAAGTACCTGCTCGTCACGACTTTCCGCCGCAACGGCACCCCGGTGCCGACCCCGGTGTGGATGGGCCGCGACGGCGAGGACGTGATCGTCTGGACCCGGTCCGACGCCGGCAAGGTCAAGCGGATCCGCAACAACCCCGTCGTCGAGCTGGCCGAATGCGATGCCCGAGGCAAGCCGCGCGGCCCCGCCGTACAGGCGACCGCGCGGATCCTCGACGCGACCGAGTCCGCCCGCGGCCGCACCCTGCTCAAGCGCAAGTACGGCCTCACGGGCCGCATCGCGATCGGCGCCAGCGAGCGGATCCGCGGCCGCACCGCGTCCTTATGCCTGGCGCTCAGCCTCGGCGAGTGAGTGCCAGCGCCTCGGGCAGCGTGAATGCCTGGGTGTAGAGCGCCTTGCCGATGATCGTGCCTTCCACACCGACCTCGGCGAGGCCGGCCAGCGCCTCGATGTCCGCGAGGCTGGACACGCCGCCGGACGCCACCACGGGCGCTTTCGTGCGGGCGCAGACGTCGCGCAGCAGCGTGAGGTTGGGGCCGTCGAGCGTGCCGTCCTTGGTCACGTCGGTGACGACGTAGCGGGAACACCCGTCGCGATCGAGCCGGTCGAGCACGTCCCAGAGCAGCCCGCCGTCCTCGGTCCAGCCGCGTGCGGCCAGCCGGTGCTCGCCGCCGTCGATGCGCACGTCCAGGCCGACGGCGACCTGTTCCCCGAACTGGCCGATCACCTTGGCGCACCACTCGGGGTTCTCGAGCGCGGCCGTGCCCAGGTTCACCCGCGCGCACCCGGTCGCGAGCGCCGCAGCGAGTGAGTCGTCGTCCCGAATTCCCCCGGAGAGCTCCACCTTGACGTCCAACCGCCCGACGATGTCGGCCAATTGCACCCGGTTGTCCCCGGTCCCGAAGGCGGCGTCGAGGTCCACGAGGTGAATCCACTCGGCCCCGTCGCGCTGCCAGGCGAGCGCGGCGTCCCACGGGTCCCCGTACCCGGTCTCGGTCCCGGACCGGCCTTGGAGCAGGCGGACGGCCTTGCCGTCCCGGACATCGACAGCAGGAAGGAGGGTGAAAGTCACATGGTCAGGCTAGCGAGGAACGCCCGCCACTCCGGCACCGGGAAGTCCAGCACCGGCCCACCAGCTTGCTTCGAGTCACGTACGGCAGTGATGGTTTCCCGCCAACCGACCTCGACGCAGGCACTGCCGTTGCCGCTGAAGCTGCTCTTGCGCCAGACCAGGCCGTCCGGCTCACGCGCGGTCATCGTCGTCGCCTCGATCCGCATAGAGTTCGGTCGCCACGTCGGCGATCAGGTCCCTCGATTGTCCCTCATCGAGAGCGGTTGTCTCCATCGCGGCCAACACGTTGCGATAGGCATCAATCTCGATCGGGGTCTCCAGGAACAGGCTCGACGTTTCGCTCTCCAGGTAGACGATCGGCTTGAAGTCGAGGACATCCAGCAACATGAACTGGCCCGACATTCCCGCATGCGCCCCGATTGCCGCGGGGACAACCCGGAGCGTGAGATATGGCCGCACCGACATTCGAATCAACGAGTGCAGTTGATCCGACATCACCATCGAGCCGCCGACCGGCGTGCGCAACACGAACTCGTGCAAGAAAAACGCGAACTTTGGCGGAAGATCGCGACTGATCAAACTATGCCGCGCCAACCGCGCCTCCACCCTGTCCTCGACCTCCTCGTCGGGCACGTTGACGTTCCGGCTGATCACCGCCCGGGCGTAGTCGCCTGTTTGCAGCAGGCCGGGCACCAACGTGCCCTGGTATTCGCTGATCGCGATGGCCCTCTTCTCGTGGTCGATGAGGGTGCGGACCTGTTTGGGCAACGTCGAGCCGTGTTGCTGGTGCCAGCCCTGGCGTTCGTGGTCAGCGGTGAGCGCCATCAGCCGGGCACGCTCCCGGCCCTTTACCCCGCACACCGCGAGAAACGCGGCCACGTCGACACCGGAGCCGCCACGCTTGCCGGACAGCAACCGCGACACCCGGCTCGCACTCCAGTCGAGTTCCCGGGCCATACCGGTCGCGGTGAATCCCGCGTACTCCATCGCCTTGCGCAGCCCGTCGCCCAGCTCGCGGCTGCGGATCGTCGGCTCCCGATCATGCATGATCAGAACGCTATGTCGTGTCCCCGGGACAACGCCTGCTCGTCAACCGATCGGAGGAGAGCGGTGTCCCGGGCGCCCGATGTTTCATGGTCATATGGACACAACGTCTCTCGTGGCGACCGACGCCATCCGCCAGCTGCGCATCAACCTCTACCAGCACCTCGACGAGGCGGAAGGCCACGCCACCAAGCCTTCCCGATGGTCCGAAGAGGACATCGAGACCGCACGCCGGCTGATCCCCGACCTGGTCACGGTGATCCGCGGCGTCATCTCGCTGCACGAGCTGAGCCCGTCCGGATCGTGCCGAACGTGCGGCGCGGTGTGGCCCTGCCAGGCATTCGAGACGATGCACCGGCTCGTGAAGGACCCGGACAACGAGATCGTCGCCCTGCTCACCCGGGCCAAGGAGTCCTGAGCGGGTCAGCTCAGGGACTTCAGCCAGTTGGTCAGCAGGTGGGCGCCGGCATCACCGGACTTCTCCGGGTGGAACTGGGTGGCCGACAGCGGGCCGTTCTCCGCCGCGGCGACGAAGTCGCAGCCGTGGGTGGCCCAGGTGACCAGCGGCGCCGGCATCGGGTCCTGCGGGATCAGTTCCCACTCGCGGGCCGCGTACGAGTGCACGAAGTAGAACCGGGTGTCCGCCCCCAGGCCGTCGAACAGCACCGACCCCTGCGGGGCGCGCACGGTGTTCCAGCCCATGTGCGGCACCACGTCCGCCTCCAGGCGGGACACCGTGCCCGGCCACTGGCCGCAGCCCTCGGTCTCCACGCCGTGCTCGATGCCCCGCTCGAACAGGATCTGCATGCCCACGCACACGCCGAGCACGGGCCGCCCGCCGGACAGCCGCCGGTCGATGATCTGGTCGCCGCGGACCTCACGCAGCCCCGCCATGCACGCGGCGTACGCGCCGACGCCGGGCACCACCAGGCCGTCGCAGTCGAGCGCGGCCCGCCGGTCGGACGTCACCTCGACATCCGCCCCTACCCGGCGCAACGCACGCTCGGCCGACCTCAGGTTGCCGGACCCGTAGTCCAGCACGACAACTCGCGCCACTCCCCCAGGCTACGAGATGGCCTGCCGCACGGTCGCGGCGATGCCCGTGGCGTCCAGCCCGTGCACGGCGTCGTGCTCGGCGGCGGTGCCGTAGGCCCGCACCTCCAGGTCGCGGCGCACCCCGAGCGAGCGCAGCCGCAACGGGACGTCGGCGAGCGCGGCGGTGACCTCGTGCGCCGAGGTGCCCGCGAGGTAGGGCTCGACGAGCACGACGTTCGGCGACGCGGCGGCGACGGCGGCACGCAGGCCGGCGTGGTCGAACGGGCGCACCGTGCTGGCGTACAACACGGTCACGTCCAGTGCGGAGGTCGCCTCGAGGACGTGGTCCAGCGTCGGGCCGACGGCGAGCACGACCGCCTCGCGGCCGGTGCGCACGACCGTGAACCGGCCGTCGACCGGATACGCGGCGGCGTTCTCGCGGGTGGAGAGCCGCAGGTACACGCGGCCGTCGCCGGCGAGGGCGTCGCGCAGCAGCGGCTCCACCTCGTCGGGGTGGCCGGGGACGTGAATCGTCCAGCCGGGCAGCGAGTCGAGCAGCGCCACGTCCGCCGGGCTCTGGTGCGTGCGCCCGATCGACGGGTCGTCGTAGGAGCCGCCGATGCTGACGAGCACGGCGCCGACATCCTGGTGGCCGAGGTCGAGCTTGATCTGCTCGAACGGCCGCTCGACGAGGAACGGCGTGTAGCTGTGCACGACCGGGCGCATGCCGGTGAGCGCGAGCCCGCCCGCGACGCCGATCATCGCCTGCTCGCGGATCCCGACGTTGATCACCCGGTCGGGGTGCCGCGCTCTGGCGTCGGCGAACGATGCCGCCGAGATGTCGGCGGTGACCACGGCGAGGCGCGGGTCGAGGTCGAGCGCGTCGGTCACGGTGTCGGCGAACACGGTGCGCATGAGCTTGACGGTGCTGGTCATGGTCAGGACTCCTTCTTCTCGACGGTGGCCACCACGACGGCCTGGCGGCCGGGGTGCTCGGCGGTGAGTGCGCGGAAGAGTGCGTCGTGGTCGCGGCCGTCGACGGTCTGGGTGGCCCACCCCTCGACCGCGAACCGCCGGCCGATGCCGCCCGGCCAGCCGTGGCTGGAGGAGGAGTTGTCGATGGCGACGACGGTCAGCCGGTCCAGTCCGAGCCGCCCGGCCAGCGCGATCGCCTCGTGGTTGCTGCCCTCGTCGAGCTCCCCGTCGCCGACGAGCACGAACGTGCGCGCGGTGCGCCCCTGCGCCCGCAGCCCGAGCGCGGTGCCTACACCGAGCCCGAGCCCGTGGCCGAGCGACCCGGAGCTGATCTCCACGCCGGGTACGAGCACGTGGTCGGGGTGCGCGCCCAGCGGCGACCCGAACGTGGTCCAGTCGTCGAGGCTCTCCGCGTCGATGAAGCCCTTGGCGGCGAGCACGGCGTAGTAGGCCATCGGCCCGTGCCCCTTGGACAGCAGGAACCGGTCGCGGTCCGGATCGTCGGCGTTGTCCGGCCGGATGTTGAGCACCCGGTCATAGAGGACCCACAGCACGTCCAATGTAGACGCGGCGGCCAGTTCGTGTTTCTCGTCGCCGGTCATACGTTCGAACAGGCCGGCGAGGTCCTGTTTTGTCTGAGTCATGCCACCAAGGTGCAACTTCGAGTCCGGTGGAGGTCAAGCGGCAAAATCTCCACCTAGGTCGAGCATTTGGCGGTAGGGTCGGTGACGTGCCGAAACTGCCGGATGTGCTGACGATCGGTGAGGTGGCCAAGCGCAGTGGCGTGCCGCATACCGCGCTGCGCTTCTACGAGGAGCGAGGCCTGATCTTCGCCGAGAGAACCACCGGCAACCAGCGGAAATACGCCCGAGCGGTACTCCGCCGGCTGGCGTTCATCCGCACCGCGCAGCGGGTGGGCCTCTCGCTGGAGGAGATCCATGAGGCGCTGGCCACACTTCCGGAGGGCCGCACCCCGACGAAGGCCGACTGGTCCCGCCTGTCGAACCTCTGGCGCAGCGAACTGGACGCCCGCATAGACGCGATGCAGCGCTTACGCGACCGCCTGACCGCGTGCATAGGCTGCGGCTGCCTGTCCCTGAAGTCCTGCCACCTGCACAACCACGACGACGTCCTGGCCTCCCTGGGCCCCGGCGCCGCCCGCCTGAGAGCCACCTCCGAGGGCGGCATCAACTAGGCCGACGAGGCACTCTCGTCCGAACGGAGACCGGCCCGGGTGAGGCGTTCGGCCAGTCCTGCTTTCCAGTCCCGTTCGCCACCAACCGTGAAGAACTCGACACCGGCGAGGTCGGACGGCCGCTCGAAGTCGGGCCACGCGCGCGGGGTGGCCCCTTGCACGACGAAGACGTTCTCCCAGCCGAGGCGACCGTAGAAGAACCCCAGCTCAAGAATCACGTTCTCGCGCGCGCGGTACTTGAGCGTGTTGACGCCGGCCTCGGGACTCTGCTCATATTGGCGTCGCGCGGCACCCAGGTCGTCGGCGGACATGACGATTACCGCGAAGGCAGCCTGCGCGGCCAGGGTTTCGAACTTCTCGACGATCGTTCTGGCATCGGCGTCGGCCTCGGAGAGGATTACCGGTTCCAAGCCGAGCGTTCTCAGAAATTCCCTTACTTCATCTCTGAGCTGCCGATCATGACCATGGACCATGAAGATGCGCCGGTCTGCAGCCGGCGTCTTCGGGACGGGCCGACGACGGTCTGCGGCGATGTCGTCGGCGAGTTGCTCGACACGAAGGGAGGCATCGTCAGAGAGCGCCCGCTCACGTTCGATCCCGAAGAGGCGCTCGGCGATCATGTTTGCGGTAGGTGCTATGTCGGCGCCGGTCCCCACGACGACGGCCTGATATCTGACTAGTCCGGGCGAAAGGTCACGAAACCCGGCACCATTGATGAGGATAGGGAAGATCGGCCGGTGGCTTGCCTCGGCAAAAGCCTCCAACTCCCGCTGAACATAAGTTGAGTCGCGACTCGCCGGCGAGACGAAGACCACCAACGCGTCCGCAGCCGCGAGATGTTCGCCGATCGACTGTGCCCAGTCATCGCCCGGCCGGAGGAACTCGAAATCGATTCGGACGTCGACGCCGGCTGCGCGCAAGGCATCGGCGAACTTGCCTACCGTCGGGCCGTCGGGACGCGCGTAGGAGACGAAGACAGACGGCGTCACGTTCGTCCTGGTGGCGGAGCGCATCCTGCAATGCTAAGGCCGAAGTCCGCCCAATCGAGCCGTCAGCGCGAGGCGCGCCAGCGTTCGACTTCTTCCTCCACGTCCACGAGCCGGACCAGCAGCGGCGGGCCGGGATGTGGCACCAGGATCTCGGCGCGGATGCGCTTGTTCAGGTCCGCCACGATCTCGCGCACGGCGGCTTCCGTGTGCACCTTCGACAGCCGCGCGGGGAGGTCCTCCAGCTCCTTGCGCAGCTGCAGTGACGGCGGCAGCAACGCGCGGGTGTCCGCGTTCTCCGCGCGCAGCTTGTCCGCCACCCACTCCAGCACGTCGTCGGAGCGCTTCGGCAGCGGCTTGCCCGCGTGGGGCAGGTTGTCGAACTCGCCGCGGTCCTGGGCCTCGCGGATCTGGCGCTCCACCCAGTCCCCGACCGGCATCTTCGGAGGCTTGCGCGTAGTCACCACTCCATGGTCGCACGTCACATTCCCCCGACCGGGCCGATGGGTGAGGATCACAACCGTGATCGGGCCAGCGAAGGAAGACGACATACCCGCGCTGGTCGGGCTGCTCGAGGAGCTCGACCGGTTCTACGGCGTCACCGAGTTCCCGCCCGAGGACGTCCGGGCCGAGCGCGTTCGCGACGCGTTGTTCGGCAACCCGCCAGCGGTCGCGGCGCTGGTGGCCAAACACGACAACGTGCTGGTGGGCGTCGCGACCTACGCCTACCACTGGCCGGCCTCGGACCTGCGCACGTCGATCTTCCTGAAGGACCTCTATGTCGTCGAGCGGCACCGGAAGAACGGGATCGGCGAGCGGCTGCTGAACGAACTCCGGGTGATCGCCCGCGAGCGTGGCTGCTCCCGCATCGAGTGGACGGCCGACCGGTGGAACGAGGGCGCGCAACGCTTCTACGACCGGCTCGGTGCGCGCCGCGACGGGCGCCAGTTCTACCGGTGGGCGCTAGCCGACCAGCCAGACGACGGCCCCGCCGACGGCGACGACGGCCGCCAGGGCGAGCACGATCGCGACCACCCGGGCCGTCTTCCACGTGGAGTAGACGCCGCCGAGAAGGAACCCGGCCACCGCGAGCAGGCCGATGACGGCGAAGTCCTTGGACATGACGCCGGAGCCTAGAGCACGCCCTTCGTACTCGGGATCCCGGACAGCCGCGGGTCGGCCTCCGCCGCCGCGCGCAGCGCCCGCGCCACCGCCTTGTACTGCGCCTCGGTGATGTGGTGCGGGTCGCGCCCGTGCACCACCCGCAGGTGCAGCGCGATCCGCGCATGGAACGCCAGCGACTCGAACACGTGCCGGTTCAGCACCGTCGGGTAGTTGCCGCCGATGACGAAACCCTCGAGCGTCGACGGCTCCCCGAGGTGCACGCAGTACGGCCGGCCCGACACGTCGACCGCCGCGTGGGCGAGCGTCTCGTCCATCGGGATCCACGCGTCGCCGAAGCGCCGGATGCCGTGCTTGTCCCCGAGCGCCGACCCGATCGCCTCGCCCAGCACGATCGCCACGTCCTCGACCGTGTGGTGCGCGTCGATGTCGACGTCGCCGGTCGCCTGCACGGTCAGGTCGAACGCGCCGTGCACGCCGAACGACGACAGCATGTGGTCGTAGAACGGCACGCCGGTGGACACCTCCACCTTGCCCGCGCCGTCGAGGTCGATCTCGACGACGACCGACGACTCCTTCGTGGTCCGTTCGATCCGGCCGGTGCGGTTCACCTGACGATCTCCTTACTGGCGGCCAGGAACGCGTCGTTCTCGGCCGGTGTCCCGATGGTAACCCGCAGATGCGCGGGGATGCCGACGTCGCGGATGAGCACGCCGTGATCCACATAGGACCGCCAGGTCGCCGGCGCGTCCGCGAACCGTCCGAACAGGACGAAGTTGGCGTCGCTCGGCACGACCGAGAATCCGAGGTCGGCCAGCGATTCCATGACCCGGTCGCGTTCCGCGGCGAGCGCGTGCACCGAGCGCAGCGTGTCCTCCGCATGCCGCAGCGCGGCCCGCGCGGCCGCCTGGGTGAGCACCGAGAGGTGGTAGGGCAACCGTACGAGCTGCAGGGCGTCCACCACCGCGGGCGCGGCCGCGAGGTAGCCGAGCCGCCCGCCGGCGAACGCGAACGCCTTGCTCATCGTCCGCGACACGATCAGCCGGGCCGGGAACTCCTCGAGCAGCCGCACCGCGCTGGGCCGGGACGAGAACTCCG
>Ga0164241_10003266_pt1 | contig 16601 bp, 19 predicted proteins | sample OricomyardsoilBY_FD_108780 | JGI IMG/M metagenome (GOLD analysis project Ga0164241, IMG submission 108780) | Backyard soil microbial communities from Emeryville, California, USA - Original compost - Back yard soil (BY) | ecosystem: Environmental > Terrestrial > Soil > Unclassified | place: USA... | reverse complement strand
GAGCCGCGAGGGGGTGTTCGTCGAGCCCGCGTCGGCCATCTCGGTCGCGGGCGCGCTGGCCACCGCCGCGGACGGGCGGCTGCCGGCCGGTTCGCTGGTGGTCTGCACGGTCACCGGCCACGGCCTCAAGGACCCCGACACCGCGCTCGCCGAGATGCCACCGGTGGAGCCGGTTCCCGTGTCGCCCGGCGCGGTGGCCTCCGCATTGGAGCTCGCATGACCATCCGGGTCACCGTTCCCGCCTCGACCGCGAACCTCGGGTCCGGGTTCGACGCGCTCGGGCTCGCGCTGGCGCTGTACGACGTCGTCGAGGTGACCGTCACCGGCGAGGGCGTGAAGGGCACCATCACCGGCGAGGGCGCGGACCTGCTGGTCGACGAGAACCACCTGGTCGTGCGCGTGCTGCTGGAGACCGCCCGCCGGCTCGAGGTCGACCTGCCCGGCGTGGAGGTGAACTGCGTCAACGCGATCCCGCACGCGCGCGGGCTCGGCTCGTCGGCGGCCGCGATCGTGGCGGGCGTCGCGGCCGGTTACGCGCTGGCCGGCCGCGAGCTGGACGACGACGCGCTGCAGCTCGGCGCCGCGTTCGAGGGACACGCCGACAACGTGGCGGCCAGCATGCACGGCGGCCTCGTGCTCGCCTGGTCCGAATCAGGGCCCACCTATCGGGCGCTGCGGTTCGAGCCGCATGCCGCGCTGCGGCCCGTGTTGCTGGTCCCGGGGGAGCAGTCCGTAACGAGGCTCACTCGTGGCCTGCTGCCCTCGACCGTGCCGCATGTGGACGCCGCGTTCGCCGCGGGCCGGTGCGCGCTCGCGGTGCACGCGTTCACGACGTGGCCCGCGCTGCTGCTGACCGCGACCGAGGACCGGCTGCATCAGGACTACCGCGCCCAAGCGTGGCCGAACACCATGCGAGTGGTGCGTGAACTTCGCGAGAACGGTGTCCCCGCAACGGTTTCCGGCGCCGGGCCCGCCGTGTTCGCGGCCACGCTCGACGGCGTGCTGCCGGCGGCCGTGGACACCACGGGCTTCACCGTGCTGGCCCCGGCGGTGGACCGGGACGGGGTGCGAACCGAGCGGATCGGAACAAATTCCAGGTAGGCGACGTTCTACTGGTATGCCACGCCGGGTACCCGGTTGTTGCACCCGGATGCAGGTCCGTCTACTCTCAGGGGCGTTCAGTCACCGCGCGTACGGGCGCCCGGTGTCGTTCCCGGGGAATTCTTTCCGGGTCGCATCATCCGTCGAGACGCCGATTCGGCCCTCATATGGCCGAGGTCGACGCTGGCGGGTACCGAAAGCCGTGGTGATCGAGGTAGCTCCGCGTTGACGATCCGTCGTCCGTATTGGCGAAACTGCCAGGTGGCCATGGTCGTGATGGCGTTCAAGCAACAAGGGGCCTATAGCACCGTGCCGAGTTCATCGGACGGTGGTCCGCTGGTACACGGGTCCACCAAGTGGAGGCGGGGACCTGGTCAGGAAGGACATGAGTGAGCAACACTGATCTGCTGGGTAGCGAATCCGCTAACGGCACCGTCGACACCGCGCCTGCCGCGGACACCGACAGCACGCCGCGCACCAGCGCAAACGGGGGCACGACCAAGCGACGCGCCGGCCTTTCGGGCATGGTGCTCGCCGAACTCCGCGAGCTCGCCGGCCAGTTGGGCATCACCGGTACGGCCGGGATGCGCAAGGGAGACCTGATCGCCGCGATCAAGGAGCGGCAGGGTGGCTCGTCGGGCGGCTCCGCCGCTTCGGCCTCGCGATCGGAGACGCTGCCGCTCGGCATCGAGTCCGAGCAGGCGAAGCAGCAGGCCAAGACCGCCACCAAGCCCGCGGGCGCGCCCGCGGAGCAGGGCGGCGAGGACAGTGGCGAGGACGGCGGCCGCAGGCGGCGCCGCTCCGGCCGCGCGGCCGGCAGCCCCGAGACCGAGCGCGAGGACAAGGGCTCGGACAAGGGTTCGGACAAGCCCGCCGACAAGGTTTCCGACCGGGGTTCCGACCGCAATGCCGACAAGCCCGCCGACAAGCGGGACGAGGGCAAGCGGGACGAGAACCAGGGCCGCCGCGACAATCGCGACAACCGCGACAACAACCGCGACGGCGACCGCAACGACCGCCAGGGCGGTGGCCGGGACCGCAACCAGGACCGGCAGGGCGGTGGCCGCAACCAGCGCAACGACCGCAATGACCGTGGCGACCGGGACAACCGCGGCGACCGGGACAACCGCGGCGACCGGGACAACCGCAACGATCGCGACAACCGCGACAACGGGCCGGACGACGACGATGACGACGGCGGCAGGCGCCGCGGTCGCCGGTTCCGCGACCGGCGCCGTCGTGGCGGCGGCAGTGGTGGTGGCGGCCGGGGCGACTCGCCGGACACCGAGGTGCGCGAGGACGACGTGCTGCTGCCCGTCGCCGGCGTGCTGGACGTGCTCGAGAACTACGCGTTCGTGCGGACCTCGGGCTACCTGTCCGGGCCGAACGACGTCTACGTCTCCCTCTCGCTCGTGCGCAAGTACGGCCTGCGCCGCGGCGACGCGATCACCGGCATGGTGCGCCAGCCGCGTGAGGGCGAGCAGCAGCGGCAGAAGTTCAACCCGCTGGTGCGCGTGGAGACGATCAACGGGCTGGACCCGGAGCAGGCGCGCAACCGCAACGAGTTCACCAAGCTGACGCCGCTGTACCCGAACGAGCGGCTGCGCCTCGAGACCGAGTCGCACATCCTCACCACCCGCGTCATCGACCTGGTGATGCCGGTCGGCAAGGGGCAGCGCGCGCTGATCGTCTCGCCGCCGAAGGCCGGTAAGACCATGGTCCTGCAGGCCATCGCGAACGCGATCACCACGAACAACCCCGAGGTCTACCTCATGGTGGTGCTCGTGGACGAGCGGCCGGAAGAGGTCACCGACATGCAGCGGTCGGTGAAGGGCGAGGTCATCGCCTCCACCTTCGACCGCCCGCCGTCGGACCACACCACGGTCGCGGAGCTGTCGATCGAGCGGGCCAAGCGCCTGGTCGAGATGGGCCACGACGTGGTCGTGCTGCTCGACTCGATCACCCGGCTCGGCCGTGCCTACAACCTGGCGGCTCCGGCGTCCGGCCGGATCCTGTCCGGTGGTGTCGACTCGACCGCGCTGTTCCCGCCGAAGCGGTTCCTCGGCGCGGCCCGCAACATCGAGGACGGCGGCTCGCTGACCATCTTCGCCACCGCGCTGGTGGAGACCGGGTCCGCGGGTGACACGGTGATCTTCGAGGAGTTCAAGGGCACCGGCAACGCCGAGCTGAAGCTGGACCGCAAGATCGCCGACAAGCGGACCTTCCCGGCCGTGGACGTCGACCAGTCCAGCACCCGCAAGGAGGAGCTGCTGCTCCCGCCGGACGAGCTCGCGGTCACGGTGAAGCTGCGCCGCGTGCTGCACGCGCTGGACAACCAGCAGGCCATCGACCTGCTGCTGACCCAGCTGCGCAAGACGCGGACGAACATCGAGTTCCTCATGCAGGTGGCGAAGAACACACCCAGCGTCAACGACGACTGACCTCGACGTCTGCGACCTCATCGGCCTGCCGGCACATGATCACCAAGGTGATCAGTGCCGGCAGGCCGATCGCTATCGCGAGCCAGGTGGGAATCGTGAACCCGCCGAACAGCAGTCCGGCGACGAAGATCGCCGTGGGGTAGGCGATGCGCAGGCAGCGGCGTCGGCAGTTCGGCCAGTTCTCGGGATGCACGTCGATCAGCGCGGTCACGCCGGCGGCCGCCCCGCACAGCGCCGTGGACAGCGTCGCCTGCCATTGCGCGTCGATGAGCAGGCGCAATACCGCGACCAGTCCGAGGACCGCGGTCGCGAACAGTATTGGAATTGCCAGCCAGGCACGCAAGCGGAGCGGCCGGCCGGACAAGGCGACGCCGGGCAGCACGCGACCAAGTGTGTCCCGAGTGCACGTACACGATCGGGTGACGTCGGTGAGCGAACTTTCTCCTGCGGTGGGCAGGCGTCCACAGGGGTCGAACGGCCGGAATAATCGCCAGTCCAGGGCGTGTTGAAGAGGTCGTCAGTGCATCTGGCAGACTGTGAGGTCGAGTCCGGCACCGGTTCACCCCGAGTAGATCCCGGGGACCCGGCGGCCAACGAGAAAGGGCAAGACTGTGAAGACCGGTATCCACCCCGAGTACGTCACGACCGAGGTCGTGTGTGGCTGCGGCAACACGTTCACCACCCGCAGCACCAAGAAGTCGGGCAGCATCCACGTGGAAATCTGCTCGAACTGCCACCCGTTCTACACGGGCAAGCAGAAGATCCTCGACACCGGCGGCCGGGTCGCCCGCTTCGAGGCCCGCTACGGCAAGCGGCAGAAGACCAAGTAGCTTCGCGTCCGGCGCCTACCCGACAGATCGGGTGGGCGCCGTTTTCGTGCGTTGAGCGTGTCAGGGAGGAGGTCGCGGAATGGACTCCACGTCGTTGCGGGAGTTGCTGGACGAGTATGCCGAGCTGGAGCGCTCGCTGGCGGACCCGGCGGTCCACGGCGACCAGAACCAGGCGCGCAAGCTGGGCCGTCGCTACGCCCAGCTGACGCCGACGGTGAAGACGCTGCGCGAGCTGGAGTCGGCTCGCGGCGACCTCACCGCCGCCCGCGAGCTCGCCGCCGAGGACGAGGCGTTCGCCGCCGAGGCGGACTCGCTCGCGGCGCGGATCCCGGCGCTGGAGGACCGGCTCACCGAGCTGCTGCTGCCGCGCGACCCGCACGACGGGTCGGACCTCCTGCTGGAGATCAAGTCGGGAGAGGGCGGCGACGAGTCGGCCCTGTTCGCGGGCGACCTGCTGCGGATGTACCTGCGCTACGCGGAGCGGCACGGCTGGCAGACCGAGGTGCTCGACGGCACGGAGACCGAGCTGGGCGGGTACAAGGACGTCACGGTGGCGATCAAGTCGCGCGCCGCGACGGCCGACGGCGTGTGGTCGCGGCTGAAGTTCGAGGGCGGCGTGCACCGCGTGCAGCGCGTGCCGGTCACCGAGTCGCAGGGCCGGATCCACACGTCCGCGGCCGGCGTGCTGGTGTACCCGGACGTGGAGGACGTCGAGGTCGAGATCGACGAGAAGGACCTGCGGATCGACGTGTTCCGGTCGTCGGGCAAGGGCGGCCAGAGCGTGAACACGACCGACTCGGCGGTGCGGATCACGCACCTGCCGACCGGGATCGTGGTCTCCTGCCAGAACGAGCGGAGCCAGTTGCAGAACAAGACCCGCGCGATGCAGGTGCTGCGGGCCCGGCTGGTGGCGGCGGCCGAGGAGGAGGCGGCGAAGCAGGCCGCGGACACCCGGCGCAGCCAGGTCCGCACGGTCGACCGCTCGGAGCGGGTCCGCACGTACAACTTCCCGGAGAACCGCATCTCCGACCACCGGGTGAACTACAAGGCCTACAACCTGGACCAGGTCCTGGACGGCGACCTGGACGGCGTACTGGACGCCCTGGCCACCGCGGACCGCGACGAACGCCTCGCCGCCCAGCAATCCGCCTGACGGGCGGGTACCTGTGCGAGGGTTGGGCCTGTGACCCGACAGCCGCTTCGCCTGGCCATCATGGAGGCCGAGCGCATTCTCGCCGCGGCCGGTGTCGCTTCGCCGCGGGTGGATGCCGAACTGATCGCCGCGCACGTGCTCGGCGTCGACCGGGGCCGGCTGCTGCTCGTGCCCCTCGTCGATCCGCCGGTGGTGGACGCGATCGGCAGGCTCGTGCGCAGGCGCGCCGAGCGCGTGCCGCTGCAGCACCTGCTCGGCTGGGCCGCCATGGGCGCCATCACGGTCGAGGTCGGCGCCGGCGTGTTCGTGCCGCGGCCGGAGACCGAGCTGCTGCTCGAGTGGGGGCTCGGCGCGCTCAAGGACGTCCCGGCGCCCGTCGTGGTCGATCTGTGCACCGGCTCGGGGGCGCTCGCGCTGGCGCTGGCCCACGAGCGGCCGGACGCCACCGTGCATGCGGTCGAGCTGGACACCAACGCGCTCGCCTGGGCCCGGCGCAACGCCGACGCGCGCGTGGCCGCCGGGGACACGCCGGTGCTGCTGCACAAGGGCGACGTCGCCGACCCGGCCCTGCTCGCCGACCTCGACGGGCGGGTCGGCCTGCTGGTGTGCAACCCGCCGTACGTGCCGGTCGGCACCGAGGTGCCGCCGGAGGTGGGGGAGCACGACCCGTTCGGCGCCGTGTTCGCGGCGGCGGACGGGCTCGCGGTGATCCGGCAGGTGGTCGCGGCCGCGGCCCGGCTGCTCGCCCCGGGCGGCGCGTTCGCGATGGAGCACGACGACACGCAGGCCACGTCGGTCCCGGCGCTGCTCACGGCCCGCCGCGTGCTGACCGACGTCGAGGACCACACCGACCTCGCCGGCCGGCCGCGGTTCGTCACCGCGCGCCACGCCTAGGGGCGCGAGTTCGCCACCATCGCGTCGTAGACCGGGCGCATGCGGGACCACTCGTTGTCGTCGCCCGAGGCGTAGACGAAGTACTCGATGCCGTCCACCTGCCAGTACAGCGCGCAGACGTGCTGCAGGCCGCTGCCGTCGTTGTGCCGGTACTCCCACTCGATCGCCGGGTGGCCGCCGTAGGTCGCCCGGTTCAGCAGCACCCGCTGGTAGTCGGTCGCGCGGTCGGCGAACTGCGTCTCGATCGCCACGTGCGCGGCGGCGAGATCGGTGCCGGCAGCCCGGGCGCCGCCGTAGCCGATGAACCGGCCCGCATCGGACGGGTCGGACGCCCGCATCGCGCCGGGGCCGCCCGCCCGGGCGATCCGCCAGCCGACCGGAATCACCGTCTGGATCTTCGCCGGGCCGCTCACGCGCTGGAAACCACGGGGCACCGGGTGGGGTCTGGTCGAGGTGGGGCGGGAGTCCTCCTCCGCCACATAGGTCGGTGAGGACGGCGTGGGACTGGCGGCCGACGGGACCTCCGGCCGCACCAGCAAAGCCGCTCCGAGCACGGCGCTGACCACGACGTACAGAGCGGCCAAAGTGATCGCCAGCCACCTCGAGCTGAGCGACCGGACGCTCGCCACCAGTTTCACCTCTACTACCCCCCGACACGGGCCTACCCAGAGTAACGTGCGGCTGCGGGGTGATCCAATGCTTCGAGCGTGGCAGGACGTGATCGTCAAATGGCGGCTGGTACCCGACGACCTCTCCGAAGAGGCGTCCGTGGGTTGCGAGCACGCCTCCTTGGCGCGATCCGCCCTGCTCGACGGCCACTTGGATGACGCACGCAAACACTTCGAAACGGCCGCCCGGTTGCGTGACGATCCACTCGATCAGGTGGGAATCGGCGATGTGCACCTCGCGCGTGGCGGCTGGGCCGAGGCGAACGGGCACTACCAGCAGGCGCTGCACGCCGGCGGTGTCGCGGCGCTGATGGCCAAGCTCGGCATCGGCCAGGTGATGATCGGCGAGGGCCGGGCCGCCGGCGCGGTCGCCGGCCTGGAGCACCTGGTCGCGGACCAGCCGCACGACGCCGTGCTGCGCTACTACCTGGCGAGCGCGTGGTACTCGGTCGCCGAGCAGAGCCGCTCGCGCACCGGCGACGACACGCTGGTGATCACCAGCGAGCAGCAGTTGCTGATCTGCGAGCAGGCCGCCGAGCGGATCCTGGCGCTGAAGGTCGACGACGAGGAACTGGACCGGGGCGCGGAGTTCCTGCTGAACGAGGTGTCGCTGGGCAGGCGGTGGACGTGGGCGCCGGAGGGCATCGCGGTCAGCCTCGCCGTCCTGACCGTCGCATTGGGACTGATCACGGTGGTGGCCGGTGGCCTGATGGGCAACCCGCTCCTGGTGGTGCTCGGCGTCCTGGCCGGCGGGGGACTGCTGTACGTGATCGTGTGGCGTTTCCGCCGCCAGACCTGGCGCCGCCGCGCCGACGAGATGTCCACGCACATCACCCGGTTCGGCGTCTGAGCCGTAGGGCTAGTGTTCCTGCCCGTGAGCGTTGTGTACGACTGCGCCAAGGAGCAGGACCGGGCCGACGGCCTGGCCGCCGCCGCGAGTGCGGTCCGCGCCGGGCGGCTGGCGGTGATCCCGACCGACACCGTGTACGGCATCGGCGCGGACGCGTTCTCCTCGACGGCTGTGCGGTCCCTGCTGCAGGCCAAGAACCGCGGCCCGGACATGCCGGTCGGCGTGCTCGTCGGCTCCTGGCAGACGATCGACGGCCTCGTGCTGTCCGTGCCCCAGCCCGCCCGCGCGCTGATCGAGGCGTTCTGGCCGGGTGACCTGTCGATCGTGCTGCCGCACGCGCCCTCGCTGTCCTGGGACCTCGGGCGCAGCCACGGCACGGTCATGCTGCGGATGCCGCTGCACCCGGTGGCGATCGAGCTGCTGCGTGACGTGGGCCCGATGGCGGTGTCGAGTGCGAACGTCTCCGGGCACCCGCCTGCGGCCACCGTGGACGAGGCCCGCGACCAGCTCGGCGACTCGGTCGCGGTGTACCTCGACGGCGGCCCCTCCGGGGAGCCGGTGCCGTCGACGATCGTCGACCTGTCCGGCGAGGAGCCGGTGGTGCTGCGCGAGGGCGCGGTCAGCCTGGCCGCGGTGTCCGACGTGCTCGGCAACGAGGTCCGCACCGCCCCCTAGAACTTCTCCGGGATCCAGCGCTGCGAGTCCAGCGGCGGGCGCTGGTAGTCCGGGTCGGCGGTCTGGCGGGGCGGCAGCTTCAGCTTCGGCGGGTGCACGTCCTCGTACGGGATCAGCGACAGCAGGTGCGTGATGCAGTTCAGCCGCGCCCGCTTCTTGCTGTCGGCGTTGACCACCCACCACGGCGAGTCCTCGACGTCGGTGTGGGCGAGCATCTCGTCCTTGGCCCTGGAGTAGTCGAACCACCGCCGCCGCGCCTCGAGGTCCATCTCGGAGATCTTCCAGCGCTTGGTGCGGTGCGCGATCCGCTCCTGGAACCGCTTCTCCTGCTCCTCGTCGCTCACCGAGAACCAGTACTTGACCAGCGTGATCCCGGACCGGATGAGCAGCCGCTCGAACTCCGGCACGGATCGGAGGAACTCCCAGTACTCCTGGTCGGTGCAGAAGCCCATCACGTGCTCGACCCCGGCGCGGTTGTACCAGGAGCGGTCGAACAGGACGATCTCCCCGGCCGCGGGCAGCTGCGCCACGTAGCGCTGGAAGTACCACTGGGTCTTCTCCCGCCCGGTCGGCGCGGCGAGCGCGGCGATCTTGCAGACCCGCGGGTTGAGCGGTTCGGCGATCCGTTTGATGACCCCGCCCTTGCCCGCCGCGTCGCGGCCCTCGAACAGCACGACGACCCGCAGCCCCTCGGCCTTCACCCAGTCCTGGAGCTTCACCAGCTCGAGGTGCAGGTGCGCGAGTGCGGTCTCGTACTCGTCGTTCTTCAGCTTGGTCACCACCGAACGGTAACTCCGATCCGGCGCGGTAGCCTGACGGCGAACCTGCGCCGAGAAGAGAGCTGTCACTAGCTTTGGACACGCCGTTCTGGGGCCCGGACTTCGAGGCCCTGGCCAGCACGGATCCCGAGATCGCCGATGTCGTGCTCGGAGAGCTCGACAGGCTGCGCGGTGGGCTGCAGCTGATCGCCAGCGAGAACCTGACCAGCCCCGCCGTGCTCGCGGCGCTGGGGTCGACGCTGTCCAACAAGTACGCCGAGGGCTACCCGGGCCGGCGCTACTACGGCGGCTGCGCGCAGGTCGACATCGCCGAGGAGATCGGCATCGCGCGGGCGAAGGAGCTGTTCGGCGCCGAGCACGCCAACCTGCAGCCGCACTCCGGCGCGAGCGCGAACCTCGCCGCGTACGCCGCGTTCTGCGAGCCGGGTGACGTCGTGCTGGCGATGGACCTCAAGCAGGGCGGCCACCTCACGCACGGCTCGAAGGTCAACTTCTCCGGCAGCTGGTTCCGCCCGGTCTCCTACGGCGTGCGCGCGGACACCGAGCTGATCGACTACGACCAGGTCCGCGACCTCGCGCTGGCCCACGAGCCGCGGATGATCGTCTGCGGGGCGACGGCGTACCCGCGGCTCATCGACTTCGCGGCGTTCCGTTCGATCGCGGACGAGATCGGCGCGATCCTGATGGTCGACGCGGCCCACTTCGTCGGCCTGGTGGCCGGCAACGTGATCCCCTCGCCGGTGCCGTTCGCCGACGTCGTCACGCTGACCACGCACAAGGTCCTTCGTGGACCGCGCGGCGGCATGATCCTGTGCCGTGCCGAGCACGCGAAGGCCGTCGACAAGGCGGTGTTCCCGTTCGGACAGGGCGGCCCGCTCATGCATTCGGTGGCCGCCAAGGCGGTCGCGCTGCGCGAGGCGTCCACTTCGGAGTTCCGGGACTACGCGGCACAGGTCGTCGGGAACGCGGCCGCGCTCGCGAAAGGACTCGAGGCCGAGGGCATGCGTGCGGTGTCCGGCGGCACCGACACGCATCTCGCGCTGCTGGACGTCCGCGGGCTCGGCGTCACCGGCGTTGCGGCCGAGCGCCGTTGCGACGCCGCGCGGATCACGCTGAACAAGAACGCGATCCCGTTCGACCCGGCCCCGCCCGCCACCGCGTCCGGCATCCGGATCGGCTCGCCGAGCGTGACCACCCAGGGCATGACCGAGGGGGACATGGCCGAGATCGCCAGGCTGATCGGCCGCGCCGTGCGCGCCGAGCCGGGCACCGCCGCCGGCGACGCCGAACTGGCCGACGTCGCCGGCGAGAGCCAGCGCCTGGCCACCGCCCACCCCGCTTACCCGCGAGGCAACGGGTGAACCTCGCGCAGGACTACCAGCCGGCCGGACTCCCGATCAGGGAGTACCTGCTGGTGGCGCTGACCACGGCGGTGCTGACCTTCCTGTTCACCGGCCTGATCCGGCGGCTCGCGATCCGCTGGGGCGCGGTGGCCCACCCGCGCCAGCGCGACGTGCACACCGTGCCGATCCCGCGGCTCGGCGGCCTGGCGATGTACATGGGCGTGTGCGGCGGCATGTTCCTCGCCCACTCGCTGCCGGTGCTGCGCCGCGCGTTCGACTACACGCTGGACCCGGTCGCCGTGCTGATCGGCGGCGGGCTCATCGTCATGATCGGCATGCTGGACGACCGGTTCGAGCTGGACTCGCTCACCAAGCTGGCCGGCCAGACCACCTGTGCGGGCATCCTCGTCCTGTTCGGCCTGCAGTGGGTGCTGCTGTGGGTGCCGTGGGGCGCCCCGGACGGGCTCGGCTCGACCCTGGTGCTCGACCAGAACCAGGGCGCCATCGTGACCGTGCTGCTCGTGGTCACGATGGTCAACGCGATGAACTTCGTGGACGGACTGGACGGGCTCGCGGCGGGCATCGGGCTCATCTCGGCCACCGCGACGTGTGCCTTCTCACTGAACCTGCTCAAGCAGACCGGCGGGGACGTGAACAACTACGCGCCCGCGCTCATCGCCGCCACACTCGCGGGGGCCTGCCTGGGGTTCCTGCCGCACAACTTCCAGCCCGCGAAGATCTTCATGGGCGACTCCGGCTCCATGCTGCTCGGGCTGATGATGGCCGCCGCGACGACGTCCGCCTCGGGCCGCGTGCCGGACCTCAACCAGACGCAGACCATCGCACTGCTCTCGCCGCTGCTGGTCGTCGCGGCCGTGCTGTTCGTGCCGCTGCTCGACCTGCTGATGGCGATCATTCGCCGGACCCGCAAGGGTTTGAGCCCGTTCCACGCGGACAAGATGCACCTGCACCACCGGCTGCTCGAGATCGGTCACTCGCAGCGGCGCGCGGTACTGCTGATCTACCTGTGGGCCGCGGTACTCGCATTCGGGGCGGTCGCACTGACCATCTTCGACGCGTTCGCGGTCGCCTGGGGGATGGGTATCGGGCTGATTGTCGCGCTCGTCATCTCGGCCATCCCGAGGCTGCGCGAGAACGGCCGATCCTGATCTTCCCGACCCCCTGATGTCGCACCTCGAGCCACCGAAAGGGGGTCGAGAATCGTGTGATAGCGTGCGATTCGTCCCCAGGGAGGCATGGGGGCACGCCGGCCCGCGACGGTCGGGTACACCAGGGGCCTGGTACCACTACCGCCGTCGCTTCGACCGACAAGGAGCTTGCGCATGAGTGATCATCACGTGCCTATAGCCCTCTGGTAGGCCTGGTCGTCGTGCCACAAACGCCGCCAAGCCCCAGGGAGCTCCTCGGCGTCGGCTCCGCCATCGCGGTTCTGGTCGCAGGTGGAATGTTGCTGGGCTGGTTCATCGACTCCAAGGCCGACACGCTGCCGATATTCGCGCTTGTCGGTCTCGCGGCCGGAATCACGGCCGCCTGTTTCTACGCGTATTTCAAGTTCCGGCGATTCATGAAGAATTGAGAGGTCGAGTGTCAGCCTTGTCAGCCGCGGCGGCGAACGTGCCGGCCGCGACCGTGGTGAATCTGCGGCGACCGATGCTCATGGCCGCCGCCGTCGGTGTCGTCGGGCTGGTCGTGTGCGGGCTGCTCGGCCACATCGTGATGGGCATTCTCGGTGTCGTCGGCCTCGGGCTCGGATTGCTGAACACCCGCCTGCTGCAGAAGTCCGTGGCGAAGGTCATCGCCAGCGAGAACCCGAGCAGGAAAGCCGTCGGCTTCTCCTCGGTGCAGCGCCTGCTGTTCATCACCGCCATCGCCGTGGCGCTCGGCATCTTCGTGCGCCCCGACGGCCTCGGCGTGTTCTTCGGGCTCGCGATCTTCCAGGTGATCATCGTGGGTAACACCGCGATGCCGGTGCTCAAGGAGCGGCGCACGAATGGCTGAGTTGGTACTCGCCGCCGACACGATCGAGGTCGGCGTCCACCCCGAGTGGCACATCTTCGGGATGACCCTCAACGCCGACACGATTCTCGGCACGATCGTCGCGGCGGCCGTCGTGGTCGGGCTGGGACTGTTCGTCCGCGCGAAGGTCACCTCGGGTGTGCCCAGCGGCGTGCAGCTGTTCTACGAGGGCGTGACGAAGTTCCTGCGCGACCAGGTCGAGACGAGCATCGGCGTGCGCGTCGCGCCGTTCCTGGTGCCCCTGTCGATCGCGCTGTTCATCTTCATCCTGGTGTGCAACTGGATCGTCATCCTGCCGCTGCACCACTTCCTGCCGCCGCCGACCGCGGACGTGAACCTCTGCTACCCGCTGGCGATCATGGTGTTCGTCTGGCGGCAGATCGCTGGTGGCCGCAGGCACGGCGGCGTCGGCGGTCAGTTCGTGCACATCGCCAAGGGCCACAACCCGAGGCTCGCGCCGATGTGGTTCCTCGAGGAGATCACCGGCGTCGTGTCCCACTCGCTGCGACTGTTCGGCAACATCTTCGCCGGTGGCGTGATGCTGAGCCTGTTCACGCTCATCCCGGCGTACATCATGTGGCTGCCGACCGCGGGCTGGAAGCTGTTCGACCTGTTCATCGGTCTGGTGCAGGCGTTCATCTTCGCGTTCCTGACCATCATCTACTTCAGCCAGGCAATGGAGAACCGGGACGAGGCGCACTGAGCTTTCGCACCACCGTCCGGTTCGTCAGTACCAGTTGGACCCAAGACCAGTAGTACGTAAGGAAAGAAGGAGAGTTTCGTGGCACAGGGAGCTGAACTCGGCGACGCGATCGCCACTGCGGGTGCCTACATCGGTGGTGGCCTCGCGCTCGCCGGCGGTGCCGCCGGTGCGTCGATCGGTGACGGTCTCGCCGGTAGCCAGCTGGTGGCCGGTGTCGCCCGCCAGCCGGAGGCCCAGGGCCGGCTGTACACGCCGTTCTTCATGACCGTCGCGTTCGCCGAGGGCAACTACTTCATCAACGTCGCGTTCGCGGCCCTCCTGCTGTTCGTCTTCGCCGGTTAAATGCTGGCCACGAGCGCGCTCTTTCTGGCGCAGGAGTCGGAGAAGCCGAACTTCCTGGTGCCGAATGCCACCATCATCGTCGAATCGCTGATCTTCGCGATCGTGCTGTTCGTGATGTGGAGGTACGTCGTCCCGCCCGTGCGCAACGCCCTGCGCGAGCGCACCGAGATGGTGCAGCGGGCCTCCGACGAGAGCAAGAAGGCGGACGAGAGGTTCGCGGCCGCCGAGGCGCGGCACCGGGAGGCGCTGGCCGAGGCACGGGCGGAGGCGGGCAAGATCCGCGACACCGCCCGGGCCGAGGGGCAGAAGGTGCTCGACGACCTGCGCGGTCAGGCCAATGCCGAGGTGGCACGCGTGCGCACCGAGGGCGACCAGCAACTGGCTGCGCAGCGCGACCAGGTCGTCAACGACCTCGAGCCGCAGGTGGCCGAGCTGTCGCGGGCCCTGGCGAGCCGCATCGTCGGCGAGAACGTCACGGCGGGGAGGAAGCGCTGATGTCGGAGTGGATCGGCGAGCTCATCGCCTTCTTCGTCGTTCTGTTCGTGATCTGGCGGTACGTGGTGCCGCCGGTTCGCAAGATCATGAAGAGCCAGCAGGACACCGTCGCCAAGCAGGTCGAGGACTCCGCGAAGGCGTCCGAGCGGCTGGCCGCGGCGGAGAAGCAGTACAGCGAGGCGCTCGCCGAGGCGCGGACCGAGGCGGCCAAGATCCGCGACACGGCCCGTGCCGACGGCCAGCGCATCGTCGAGGAGATGAAGGCCCAGGCCGAGCGCGAGATCGAGCGGATCCGCCAGCGGGGCCAGGAAGAGCTGGCCACCCAGCGCCAGCAGGTCATCCGCGAGCTTCGCGCCCGGATCGGCAGGCTGTCCGCCGACTCGGCGGCCCAGCTGGTCGAGGGACACCTGTCGACCGACACGAAGCGCAAGGCGACCGTCGACCGGTTCCTCGACGACCTCGAGGCCATGGCCGCGCCCGAGGGCACGGTCGGCGCGGGAACGACCGCCACCAGGGGTGATGCGTGATGCAGGCCGCGAGCAGGGAAGCGCTGGCCGGCGCCAGGCAGCGACTGGACGAGCGGGTCGCGGACACGTCCGTGAACGGCGTCCGCGAGCTGTCGGGCGAGCTGTTCGACATCACCGGCGTGCTGGTGCGCGAGCGGACGCTGCGCAGGCTCCTGACCGACCCGGCGACCACGGAGGCCGACCGGACCCGGCTGGCCGACGCGGTGTTCGGCGGCAAGGTCTCCGACGGCGCGCTGCAGACGCTGAACGGTCTGGTCACCGCCCGCTGGTCCCACCCGGCCGACCTGGTCGACGCGATCGAGACGCTGGCCCGCCGGGCGCAGCTCGCGGTCGCCGAGCAGGACGGCTCGCTCGAGGACGTCGAGGACGAGCTGTTCCGGTTCGCCCGGGTGCTCGACTCGGAGATGCGGCTGCGTGAGCTGCTCGTCGACGAGGCCCAGCCGGCGGCAAGCCGCGTCGAGCTGCTCGACGGGCTGGTGTCCGGCAAGGTCAAGCCGGTCACGCACGAGCTGCTGCGGCAGGCCGTGCGGATGCCGCGCGGCCGGTCGCTGGACGTCGTGGCGAACGAGCTGGCCGAGCTGGCCGCGGACCGCCGTGAGCGGTCCGTCGCGCGCGTCACCGCCGCCGCACCGCTGACCGCCGCGCAGGAGAAGCGGCTGGCCGGCGCGCTGGCCCGCATCTACGGCCGCGCCGTGTCGGTGCAGGTCGAGCTGGATCCCGAGCAGCTCGGTGGGCTGGTCATCCGGGTCGGCGACGAAGTGATCGACGGCAGCATCGCGACACGGCTCGCGCAGGCACGCCAGGAGCTGTCCGGCTGAGTGCGCGCCGCGCACTCGAGCCCCAAGAACCAAGTTTGAAGCCAGAGAGAGCAGGGACCGAATAGCCATGGCGGAGCTGACGATCTCCTCGGACGAGATCCGGAGCGCGATCGAGAACTACGTCTCCACCTTCTCGCCCGAGACCTCGCGCGAGGAGGTGGGCACTGTCGCCGTCGCCGGTGACGGCATCGCCCGCGTCGAGGGCCTTCCCTCGGCCGTCACCAGTGAGCTGCTCGAGTTCGAGGGCGGTGTGCTGGGGGTCGCGCAGAACCTCGACGTCCACGAGATCGGCGCGGTCATCCTCGGTGACTACGAGAAGATCGAGGAGGGCCAGGCGGTCAAGCGGACCGGCACGGTCCTCTCGGTGCCGGTTGGCGACGACTTCCTCGGCCGGGTGATCAACCCGCTCGGTGAGCCGATCGACGGCCTCGGCGACGTCGCGAGCGACGAGCGCCGCGCGCTCGAGCTGCAGGCGCCGAGCGTGATCGACCGGCAGCCGGTGAAGGAGCCGCTGCAGACCGGCATCAAGGCGATCGACTCGCAGACGCCGATCGGCCGCGGCCAGCGCCAGCTGATCATCGGCGACCGCAAGACCGGCAAGACCGCGGTCTGCGTCGACACGATCATCAACCAGAAGGAGAACTGGGCGACCGGCGACGAGAAGAAGCAGGTTCGCTGCATCTACGTCGCGATCGGCCAGAAGGGCTCCACGATCGCCGGTGTCCGCCAGGCGCTCGACGACGCGGGTGCGCTGGAGTACACCACGATCGTCGCCGCCCCGGCGTCGGACTCGGCCGGCTTCAAGTGGCTCGCGCCCTACACCGGCTCGGCACTCGGCCAGCACTGGATGTACCAGGGCAAGCACGTCCTGATCGTGTTCGACGACCTCACCAAGCAGGCCGAGGCCTACCGCGCGATCTCGCTGCTGCTGCGCCGCCCGCCGGG
>Ga0164241_10003265_pt1 | contig 16606 bp, 12 predicted proteins | sample OricomyardsoilBY_FD_108780 | JGI IMG/M metagenome (GOLD analysis project Ga0164241, IMG submission 108780) | Backyard soil microbial communities from Emeryville, California, USA - Original compost - Back yard soil (BY) | ecosystem: Environmental > Terrestrial > Soil > Unclassified | place: USA... | reverse complement strand
GTAATACATCCAGACCCGCCCGTTGAAGTGGTGAATATCCGGCGCCCACACATCGCGACTTTCCTGATTAGGCACATAACTGGCCCACCAATTTAATTTATTGGCAAAAATCGACGCCAAGGGCTCCCACGCGCGGCCGTCAGTGGAGCGTTTGCCATAAATTCCCAGCCCGGTCTGAAATTCCCACCAGATGCCGTTTTCTTCGATGATGGTGGGATCATGCGTTCCCAAATTTCCGCTCAATATCCACTGGGAACCGTCTCCTTCTTCGTCCGGTAAATTCCCTAAAGGCGAAGCGGTGACTGCGTGCAGATAAAAGCGTTGGCAGATATTATCGAGCCATTCCCAGGTACCTATGCCGGCACCGTTGTCCAACCGGCAGTCCGTCAGATCCAGCGCGCGGTCCTCTCCCGGAACAAAAAACGCCATGCCACCATCGCTCTGGGGTTCCAGTCGCCAATTGGCTGTAGCGTTATCGCAAACGTTTTGTGTCACACCGTTGCCGCTGCGCGACAGGCAGGCGGATTGATTGTGAACCGGTTTAATGTGGTAGAGGCCTTCACCTGTGTGGTGAAACGTAAACTTCTGGCAGGGTGAATCTAACCATTCCCACTGCGCGACACCCAATCCCTGTGTCAATGCACAGTTGGCAATATCCAATGCTTTTCCGCTTTGCACACTGATGATCGCGACCTGCTCCGACGGTTGCAGCCGCCAGCGCTGACAGACATTATCCAAGCGGCCCCACTGGTTGATCGGACTGCCGATTGCGGTGGCACAATTGCCGACCTCGAGATTCTTCCCGCTGCGGACATTCAACAATTCCAGCCAGCCCCCCTGCGACGCGGGCTGCACCTGCCACTTTTGGCAGTCGTCATTGCGCCAGATTTCCTGGGCGGCAGTGGCGCCGTCGTCCGCGACGCATCCGGCAATGCCCAGAAACAGTCCGGTGTCGGAATTACTCAGACGATAAAAACCGTCGGCGGTGGGATCCAGTATCCACCGGCTGTTTTTCGAATTGCAGGATTGTTGCGTCACGGCCGTATTATTTTCGGCGGCGCCAACACACAAGCCGCTGTTGCTGTTGATCAGCTGCATTGCGGCGGTAGTTGCGGAGCCGGACGAAGAACTGCTGGAGCTGCTGGAAGAGCTGCTCGAACTTGAGGAAGTGCTCGAGGTGGTGGTGCTGGAGGATGAGGAACTGCTGGAAGAACTGGCGGTATCCGATTTTGACCCACCGCACGCGGCCAGTGTTAACAAGGTTCCAATTATTAGAATGCGTTTCATAAAAAATCCCAAAATAGGAGCAGCGCTGCGGCGAGTATAACGGATCGATCTTCGCAATCGCCCCCACCATTCACAGTTTTGCGGCATGGCTACAGCGGCCCAGTGTTGATTGCCCGCCACGTGGGGCAATGCTAAATTGGGGGCCGCAATAATGTCTTATTGCTATTGTCCCCCCCTCATGCGAAAAGGAGAACCGCTATGCCATCCAGAAATGACCTTATCAGTATCGCCGCCAGAGAAGAAGGCGTAGGTATCCTCACCAATCCCAAACGGGTTGCTGAATATTTTTCTTCCTATCCCGCATTTTCCGGAAAAAGCGAACAGGCGATGTTGAAAGTATCCTGGTGCCAGATTTTTATAAATTGGGCAGTCCTGAAGGCTGGATATCCCATGTTTCAGCGCACTTTCAGCGAATGGACCAAAAACGCCAAAGACAATATTGACGACGGATTTCAATATATCTACAAATCAAAAAGCAGTGGCTATAAGCCGAAGCCGGGGGATATTTATTATTCACCGCTTGTTAAACATAAAAATACTGAACATATGGGATTTATCATTGAGGATCGGGGCAATGGCTACTACAGAACGCTCGACGGTAATGCCGGTGCTCCCGGCCACGCCCTTTACGGCACCACGCTATGGTCAGGAAAAAAATCCGGTAGCCTCGTTGGCGGTTTAGGTGGTGGCGTGGTCTGTTTTAATGAACGTCACGACAATGGGGGTGCCGATATTGGAATAGTAGGTTTCATCCGTTTGCCCCCAATGATTTATACCTCAAATCCTTATTAATAAAAGCATCACCATACTCATCAAGTGGGAATCGGAATCCGGTTCCCTTTCACCAGTTTCGCAGCGGATCTTAGGGCATTTGTCCAATCGGTCGATGTCGAAATTCTCCACCGGCTTTTCAGCACAGGAGATGGCCTATGGCCGACCTCATATTGTCAATCGACCAGGGCACTACTAGCAGTCGAGCAATGGTATTCAAACCGGACGGCACGGTGGTGGCCAAAGCGCAACAGGAATTTGCTCAGCATTATCCTGCCAACGGCTGGGTTGAGCACGATCCCTTGGAAATCTGGCAGGTCACGGCCAAGGTATGCCGCGACGCGCTGGAACAATTGGGGACCGCCGAGAGCGTCATTGGGATCGGTATTACCAATCAGCGGGAAACAACTATTCTCTGGGATAAAAAGACGGGTGAGCCCATTTACCCGGCAATTGTCTGGCAGGATCGACGCACGGCGGATCATTGCCGGAAATTAGTGGAGGAGGGGCGCGAGAGGTGGATCAGTGACAAAACCGGTTTACTGCTGGATTCCTACTTCTCCGCGACCAAAATTGCATGGATATTGGACCAGGTGCCGCACGCCCGCAGCCGCGCCCAGCGTGGTGAATTGGCGTTCGGAACGGTCGATTGCTGGTTGATTTGGAATTTCACCGGTGGCGAAGTCCACGCCACGGATGCCACCAACGCCTCACGTACCCTGTTATTTAATATCCATACCCAGCAATGGGATCAGGAACTGCTGGATTTATTCGATATTCCCGCCGCCATCCTGCCGCAGGTGTTCGACTGCGCAGCGGATTTCGGCATGGCAAAAGTGGGATTGGATGGGCGGAGTCTGCCCATAGCGGGTGTCGCCGGCGATCAGCAGGCCGCAATGGTGGGGCAGGCCTGCTTTGATAAAGGCATGGTGAAAAGCACATACGGTACCGGCTGCTTTGCATTAATGAACATCGGAGAAAATGCCATTCATTCCCGCAACCGGTTGCTGACCACTGTGGCTTATCGCCTCCGGGGCGGTACCACCTACGCGTTGGAAGGCGCGATTTTTATTGCGGGCGCCGCGGTGCAATGGTTGCGCGATAATCTCGGCATCATCCGTCACGCCTCGGAAACAGAAAATCTGGCGCGCAGCCTGGATTCCAATCGTGGCGTTTATCTGGTGCCCGCATTTACCGGCCTGGGTGCGCCCTATTGGGATCCGGATGCACGTGGCACATTGGTGGGTTTAGCGCGGGATTCCGGCAGGGCGGAAATCGCGCGTGCCGCTCTGGAGGCTGTTTGCTATCAGACAAGGGATTTGTTTCAGGCCATGGCGGAAGATGCCGGGATGCAACCGGCCACTTTGCGTGTCGATGGCGGCATGACAGAAAACGAATGGCTGGTGCAGGCCCTCGCCGATATCGTCGACGTACCCGTCGAACGATCAGTAACCATCGAAAGCAGTGCTCTGGGTGCCGCGCGATTGGCCGGCTTACAACTGGGCGTGTTTCGCAATCTCACGGATTTGGCCCAACACTGGGCTCAAGGGCGACGCTGCGAGCCGCAAATAAGCGAAGCGGAGCGGACCTTCCTGGTAGAAGGATGGCAGCACGCGGTAAAACAATGCCGTGCCTGATGGACGAGATTGGAATCCGTATTTTGTCTATCGTTTCTCACGAAAGGGTTTTCCAATGACTGAAATGATCAAAGCAGAACGCATGCAGGTTGTCGATGCGCTCAGGGGATTTGCGCTCGCCGGAATTGTTATTGCTCATATGTATGAGCAATTTATCGCCGCGCCACGCCCGACGAGCGGCGGCTGGGAGGTTACTTCGAACCTCGCGGACAATATCACCGGTGGATTTATCTGGATTTTGGTATACGGGAAATTCTATTCGCTGTTTGCTCTGCTGTTTGGTGTCAGCTTCGGCATTATGATGGAGCGCGGTGCGGCGGCTGGTAATAATTTTACCCCGCGTTTTATCTGGCGCCTGATTTTATTGCTGGTGATTGGAATTTTCCATGCGGCTATCTATCGGGGCGATATTCTCACCGCCTATGTTTTGATAGGACTGCTCTTACCGGCTTTTTATAAAGTGGCGGATAAATGGCTCTGGGGAATCATCATTTTGCTGATGTTGGGTTGCGGGCAATTTCTGGTCTACGGCCTGATTGGCAAAGCGAGTTTTTTACCGTGGGAATCCGCCCCCGACTCTCCCGAGGTTGCCCGCTATGTCGCGGTTCTGAAAAGTGGCAGTCTTGCGGATGTAATAAGAGAGAATTTGAGTACCGGCCTTGCGCACAAATTTGACTTTTTATTCGCCATCTTTGGCCGCACCTATATGACACTTGCCTATTTTCTGCTGGGCATGTGGTTGGTACGCCATAGGATTGTGCATAACCTGGGAGCCTATCGGGCGCCGCTTAAACGGGTCTTATGGATATCCCTGGTTATGACGGTGATTTGTTTTGCGTTGATGATGACAACATTTATTTTAATGCCGGACATGGTGAAGTTCAGCGAGTGGCGGCATGTCCTGGCATTTTCATTTTATAACTATTTCAACATCGCCCTGACCCTGGCGCTCGGCAGCGGCTTTGTGCTGCTTTTTCTCCGTGCGGGTGGATCCTGGTCCAACGCTTTGGCTACCTATGGCCGTATGGCTCTGAGTAATTATGTTTTGCAAAGTTTACTCGGCACTACGCTCTTTTTTGGCTTTGGTTTCGGCCTGCTTGGCCGGTTGCACGACTGGCAGACGCTGCTGATAGCACTGCTGATTATTTTGTTGCAGATAAAACTCAGCGGTATCTGGTTGCGGCACTTTCTATATGGCCCTTTGGAATGGCTGTGGCGCTGCGGCACCTATCGCCAATGGCTGCCTATTCGCAGACAGGAGGGAACCCTGCTCGCACCGAATCCTTAAATATTCGGCGCGGCATCCTGATTCCGCGATGAAGCCCGGCATAGAACCTGCTTTTGATTTAAACCATCCAAAGGTTTGATATGGGAGGAACTATGCAAACGCAAGAACTGCATCGCGGTCGTCTGATTGATCACCTTCAACTGGTCGTGCAGGATCTTCCTGCCGCTCAAAGGTTTTATTCGGCAATATTTAATGCGCTGAAAATTCCAATGGGCGACGCGGGCGAGGGATTTTTTTGGGCCGACGAATTATATGTGTCGACCCGCGACAGTGCAGCGGCCCAGGGTGTGTTGACCGGTCGTCATCATTTGGCTTTTCAAGCTCAGGATCCAGCTATGGTGGAGGCCTTTTATAAAGCTGCTTTGGCCAATGGTGGGAAAGACAACGGCGAGCCCGGTGAGCGCGCTTACCATCCAGGTTATTACGCAGCTTTCGTCCTCGATCCCGAAGGCAATAACATTGAAGCGGTCTATCATGGCGAGGCACAGCGCAGCGCCCCTTCCGTGCGTATCACCTTTTAATTCGAAATGACAAAATCTAATAAACTGGTTCACCTCTAAGCACCAAACACTCGTTCAAAAATAAAGTGGCGGCCCAAATGGCATTGGGCGCCTTGGGAGCGATTTGGGCGCTATGCTCTTCTGGCTGGCTCAAGCCTGATTTGCCGACGCAGCGGTCGCGCGGATTCCGCATCAGTACGCTGTTCCTAATTAAAATAAAAGAATGAGATCTCTCTATGTTGCGCTGCAGATTATTTTTTTGCTTTCTGTTGTATCTCCCTCTTTTCGCTAATGCCGAAACTATTCCCCCGCGTATCGGTTCCGAATTGACAGGTGATTTTTTTGACCTCGTCTCCCTCGACACCGAAGGTTTGGCTTCTGGATTGATAAAGCTCGATCTGGCGCCGGCCAAAGGAGTCGAAGATCTTTGTAAAATCGAGCGGGTGAAACCGGGTAAGTCGGTTTCATATAGCGTCAATAGCGCTGGTGGTACCTATTGGCTCATCCTAAGCGCGGCCACTGATAAACCGAAAAGAATGATCGAGGTGGCAGTAGCCGGGCAAGCAAGAACTTTTGAGGTGCCGCGCAAGGGGTGGCAAACCTTTAGCGATATTGTCTTTCCCGTGAATTTGCCTCCCGGCATCAGCAATGTGCGGGTGACCTTCCGCAACGGCCATGTCAATTTGCAACACCTGGAACTCGTCGAACCGGCAACAGATCCACTGACGGTTTGGACACTGCCGGCCCGCCTCGAAGCAGAGCAATTTGTAAATTCGTTTGATAACACGGGCGAGAATGTCGGCGACGTTGTCTGCAATACGGGTGCGGTGGATTCGCTGCTGACCAGCGACCTTGATGGTGTCTGCGATGTGGCTTGGACCACGGCCGGCGAATGGACGGAATACACGGTTTTGAGTCCCACTGCAGCGGATTATGAATTGACGCTGCGTGTCGCCAGTGCAAAAGCCAAACGCAAAATCCGCGTGGAAATTGACGGCGTCGACCGGTCGGGAGATCTCGTGGTGCCGAATTTGGGGTGGGAGACCTATTCCGATGTGAAAGTGTCCCTGTCACTCGACAAAGGACAACATCGCATTCGAGTGATTTACGTTACCGGTTTGACCAATCTGAATTATTTGAATTTCAGCCTTGTTCCCTGCACGGAAGGTTCGGCCCCGGCGGGTTGTCCTGCGGATAATGATGGCGACGGAGACAGGATCACCGACGATCGGGATCTATGTCCGCTTGAGGCGGGCCTGGTGGAGCTGCGCGGCTGCGCACCGTTATTCAACGATTTTGACAGCGATGGTGTTGTGGACGCTGAGGATCTCTGTCCCTACTCGACGCCGGGTGAAAGTCCCCCCGATGGATGCAAGCCTATTGACGCAGTCGATAGCGACAATGATGGGATGAATAATGACGTGGATTTGTGCGAGATGGTGGAAGGGTATGTAGGTGCCGGATGCCCGCCATTTCTCGATACCGACCACGATGGCATCCGTGATGAATTGGATCTCTGCCCAAACGATTACGGAATGAAGGTTCAAAATGGATGTTGGGATGGGGCGGTTTCTTTAAATATCGATGCTGATGGCGATGGCGTCGGCAATGCCCATGACCAATGTTCCTCTACAGCAGAGAATGCCACCGTCGGCCCGAACGGTTGTGCAATCCAAAATGAACTGGAAGACCGCGACAGGGATGGAGTCAGCAACGATCAGGATCTCTGCCCGCATTCGCATCCGAGCCACGGACACACCGGCCATCTCATCGATTCCCAGGGTTGTACAGGCATTCAAGCGTATCGACGCTTGGATGATGATAACGATGGTGTTCCTAATGGCATCGACCTCTGTCCCGCAACACCATCGATAATGGATGCGGACCCTTCCAATAGCCTCACCATGTTCGGTTGTCGCATTGGCGAACTGGATGAGGATCGGGATGGCATCGTGGAAGCGCTTGATTCATGCCCCACGGAGCCCGGCCATCGAATGTTTCGCGGTTGTCCCAATGTATTCGAGCAAATAGCCGATGGCGATGGCGACTATGTATTACTGAATGTGGATGATTGCCCATACACACCTTTTATTGCCGAGGTTAATTTGAAGGGTTGTGCGTTTATTGATTGGGGGGATCTGGACGGAGACGGCGTGATTAATGGCAGGGATCTGTGCGCAGCTTCCCCACCCGGACTGCTGGTCGATCACGAAGGCTGCAATGACAGTGACCATCTGGATTTCGATGGGGATGGCATCATGAATGGAGTTGATCTGTGCCCGCGGTTCGCCGGCCTGGTGCGACAAAATGGCTGCGGTTTCGACCCTTTGGACGCCGATGCGGACGATGTTAAAGATCCTTTTGATCATTGTCCCTACACAGCTGGGGGTGACGAGCGCGGCTGTAGTGGCGGCAATATCGAAGATGCGGATGGCGATGGTGCGTTGGATGTTTGGTACGATGATGAATGCCCTAACACGCCCATTACCCAGGCTGCCGGGAGCTTCAACAAATGGGAAGATATTGGAATTTTCCCCAGCGGTTGTTCCTTACAGCAGTACTCAGCAATGGATGATCAGGATGCGGATGGGGTGGGTTCGATGTTCGATCTATGTTTCGATACGCTGGCGGGTATTCCGGTGGACAAGCATGGCTGTCCGTTGCAGCCGAATGCTGACAGCGATAGTGACATGGTGCCGGATATTAATGACCTCTGCCCCGACAGCCATAAAGGCGTCCCGTTAACAGAGGACGGCTGCGAAATCATAAGCACACCGCGCGTCACGCAATCGTTACATCACAATTTAACGCTGGCCAATCCGCAATTGGAAATTCTCACTCAGCAGGTGAACATCGAAGGCGGCCCCTTGGCGCCTGCCTCGCAACCTTTGATATGGGAATTGGGCGAGTTTGCCTGGAGTGACTATGTGCCAGTCGAAGTGGACGGAGAACATCTGCGTTTAGAAATTCTTTCGCCGCCACTGCGCGGGCGGGATTTCCGTATTCCGTTGCGACTGCGAGTGCTGGACACTGAGGTGGTGAGCAATTGGTTTGAATTGGTAATAGGCGTTAACCCCGCTCCCAGCGCCAGCCTGATCGTGACGGATCCAGTTATTCTCGCTGCATCGACGATCAATTTACGCGACACGCTCGCGCTTTTATCTGGAGTGCCCGCGCAAGCTAATTCTGGGATGGAATTATTCCAGCAATTTTGGGACGCCCATAGCTCGGTGTCACAGCTCGGATTGCCATTTACCTGCGATCCCTTAACCAATGGTTATCCGTATAACTGCGAAGAGGAACAGCTCGGCGGTTTTGACCAGGAATATCGGCTGAATGCAATCGTGAACCGTCTGGATACCAATAGCGATTGGCAGAACTGTGGCGAGCACCGCCTGATATTTGTTCACAGCACCGATGTTAGCGGGCACTATTTGAATTTCGGAGCACGCCTTCCGAATCCGACACCGGGTGACATGCGTGGGTGTCGAAATGTTATTGAGTTTTGGCGCGAGCTCCCGAATCTCAGCAAATCAGCACAAGCACAAAGCTTGCGGCAGTTTTTTTTCGAGGGCTTGCTTGGTGTTATCCGACCGGCAATTGCACCAGAACACTTTACTGGCAATGCATCCCTATACAGTACTCGTCACACGGAGATTGACTCTTACTATAAGGCGCTGAAACTGGAAAGTTACTGTAATCCAACATGCCGTTATTGGTGGCGCGCCGTCGCCCTTCCAGATAACCCGTTTGGGCTATTGTTCAATCCGGACTCCACTTTAGTAGGGGAGCCTTATGCAGAGGTCGCCCTGGATTTTCAACAATGGTTTCCACAGCACCTCGAAGGGCTTTTCACTAATGACCCGATCGCCATGAAAAACAATGTTGCAGAGAGATTTAACACCGGACAGTCGCAATACGGCGATTATCTTGAACAATTTGGTGCGCAGTTTGAGTCGGATTTCGGGATGCGTTTGGGAGCTGCAGTGCAAGGTAAGCAAAATGCAGACGGTTCACCCTTGCTTATTGAGAATATATTGGCGCGCGCTACGGTAACCAGTTGTGTTGGCTGTCACGGCTCTTTCACCTCATCGAGCCAAATAGGCGCAATGGAGCGAGCAGACGGAACCTTATTGCGGCAATGGCCCAGCTCGAATGGTCTAAGCCATATCAGAGCAAGCGGCGAGCTTTCGCCAGCATTGCGGGATGTTTTTCTACCCGGCCGACAGGTGCTATTCAATGCAATTTGCGAAGAATTGGATTCGCTGACCGATTAGATAAATGCCGGAAGGTGAATAGCTTCCGGCCGCTTCAATTAAATATAAAGCCAGCCGCGGTTGGCTTCTTCTTTGGTGAATTTCCAGTGGCGCTCCACCAGGAGTGCACCTGGCAATACTCGATCTGCCGAGGATTTCGCAACATCCGCCAAGCCGGGAATAAAGAGTTGAGGCAGTCGGAGGGCGGCAATGTGGTTATGGGCTGTCATATTCACATTGCCCAGACCATCTGTTGTCGGCTGGCTTACATTATTTCCGAGGCCTTTATAAGCCAATAAAGGCTCACGCGCCGTGGCGCGAACCAAGGTGCCCATATCGCTCCACTCTGGTGGTACACAGCACAGCATTCTTGCCGCCATGGGCACAGTCGTGTTTTTCTGTTTAGCGTAATTGCAGATTTGATCGAACTCTTTTTGGTGGACCCACCAGCCTCCCGTTACGGCATCGGCAAGCTTCGTCGAACCTCCGGCAAAGCGATAAAGTACCGTGCCGGTTCGAATTTCCTCGCGCACGGGATTGATCATTCCCCCGGTTTGCGGATAGATCAACGGTTTACCGCTGGGGCTGACAAATGCCGCCGACGGACGAGTATTTTTCCCCAGGGCCTGCATCCGACTGAGTGGATCATTAAACGCAGCTTGATTCGCAAACATAACCAACTCCTTTTCAGTTAAATGAAGCGCAACGCTAAACCAGGATTAGCGCCCTGTAAAGGTCGCCATCGCGTTTGGCTCGGATGGCTCGCCATAGCAAATAACCGAACCAGCTATATTCCTCGGCGATATGTATAGACAAAGGCTACAAGGCCTCCAATAAAAAAGGGACGGCAGATGATAAACAACGCCGTCCCTTATCGATTTAGGTATGTTTACCAATTATTGGAATTGTCCTCCCAGCGTAGGGGTTGTCCAGTCAATCCACTGCGCAGGTGATGTCCTTACTCCCTCCCAGTCAGTAGTAAATGTACCTGTTGTTGCATTAGTGCCTTTCAGGAATTTATTGATGTTGGCATTCAGCGCGGCGTCAGTGCCGGTATTGTACTGACAATGCGTCACGTTTCGAGAGTCGTAGGTGATGTTGGATTCAAACCCAAGCGCCTTATAGATTTCCTTGCCTGCCATTGCAGTGGCGTACTCGGTTTTAAAGTCCAGATTTTTATAGTTCGCACCTTGACCTCCGGTGTTGCCCACAATCAAAAGGCCGCGAGGTGCTATCAGACCTATGACCTGGTGGGTATCAACAGGCAATTTCTGGTGCTGCGCAACAAGGGAATTGCGTGGCAACCAGTTATTGTTGATAGCGTGCTGAGGCTGCTCCGGTCCGGTGCCGGACCCGCTGGGATTGGGTTCGATTTGCGGAACCAGCTTGTAAGAAGGCACACCACCAATGCCCGATTCGACGGGCACTGTAAGACTGATTCGTTCGTCAAATGCGCCTGCAACGAAGGCGCCTTTGCCCGCATACGAACAACCGGTAACAGCCAGTTTAGTGGCGTCGATTACTGAAGACGGGTTCGCCTGCAAAACGTCAATAATCCGGCTTACTCCCCAGGACCATTTGGTGGTATTGCCAATGGTCTGAGTTCCCGACGTGCCGTTAATAGTATCGAAGGCCGTAAATGCAGCGCCGCCGAATGTTCCTGTGGAGAAGTTGATGACAGCGACGCCTCGTGACCGCATCTGGTTGGCCACTCCGCTTCCGTCAAAAGAGATGACCGCGGGATAAGGTGCAGTCCCTGATGTGGGCAATTGAACACTGGCGGTAAAAGAAGCACTCCTACCCTGGTGCTGAATGCTGATGGATACTTGGCTATTGCTGACCGTGCCCGTAACAGTTGTTGGTTTAGGTGGTTTCACACCGTAAATGTACTGGTAAGCCTGCTGCAAAGTCTCTTCCCGACGGCAGATCCAATCACTTTTTTCAGTGATGGTTGTCCTGTCGAGCCGCATAAACGGATTCGGCAGGTTATTGCTATTGCCCAAAGAGCTACTCGCTGGGAGGGCCGGGACATTACAGTTGGCGAGGATACCTCTATTCTCAACTGTGCCTAGTCCGACAATGCCTCCATTGCTTGATGATGAGCTGCTACTGGATGAGCTGCTTGAAGAAGAACTCGTGCTTGACGATGAGCTGCTCGAAGATGAAGAACTCGTACTTGAGGACGAGCTACTACTGGAAGAACTGCTACTGGATGAAGTGCTGGAGCTTGTTCCGCCGCAGGCTGCTATTGCCGTCGTCAGTAATGCAACTGAGCAATACTGAAATGTGCGTCTAGTGAACGGTGTAAGGTTTTGCACAGGTTTTTTCTCCCGGTTAATTATTGTCGCTGATATATTTTTATCTGTGTCCAACTAAATTTTTGACTTAGTGCTCTTGCTAAAGAGCACGCTTAATGGTAGCGAAAACCCGGGAAATTAAAGCATACGCGTTCTCAAAAATGAGCGAGCGATTCGACAAGAAAATTAATAAACAAAAGTCGATATTAAGGCACCTTTTTGTGGGTTTAATCATATGAAATGATTATTGGTCGCTGGCATTGTAATTGTTCAGCCCATTATTAAATGTCCTCCAAACGATTGGCACTTTGCGCCATTCGTAAAATCTCTTGTTCCTCCAAGTCAATTATTTGCTGCAAGAGATCACCGCCAGAGCCCTCCACAAAATCCTGCAAGTTTTTATATCGCGCTACTAGACGGCTGTGTTGTTGGTGCAGTTCATTCATGATCTCCACTGTTGTCATGGTGGCGTAGGGTTGGTTGCGTTTATCGTGATGGGATGGCGGAAATTGTTTGTCGTAATCACTTACCCAGGTATTCAAAGCAGTGGATTTGGAATTTTCGCCGAAAGCGACCACCTTCTGCGCCAATGTCCGTTCATGCTCGGCAAGATAATCCAGTAGCAACTGTGCGCGTTCGTCCTGCGTCTGTTTGGCAGAGCGATCAAAACAATCGGCCAATTCCTGGTGGAATGCCTGTGTCCAAAAAATCATTTCTTGAAGGGTTTTATTTGCCATGAGGTCTCCTGGTAAAACCTATATTGGGTGAGTTCGCTGTTTGGTCAGCCTGGAAATTAGGATGCGCTTGCTAATCGGATAGCAATGATTGTTCCTGCAGGAAATTCTTGATGGCACAGGGGTTGCAAACACAAAAATACAAATGGATGCTTGGCGAGTGAAAGACAATTCAGAGCGTTTTTCCGGCTACTAACGCTATGTTGCCTAAAATTATGAACAAAAATAAATATTAATCTGTAAACAATACAAAATCGCATGTAGCTATTACAGCGGAGGCAGTGATGAACAAGATAAATATTTTTCGGAGCACATCGGCGCTTGCTTTAATTCTTCTTCTGGGAGCTTGTCAGGGCAACGCCCAGCGCCCAGATACTTTAGTTATCCAGGCGCGGGAGAGTGTGAAAAAGGCGGAAAGTGCAGGTGCCGTGCAAAAGGCGCCGTTAGCGATGCGGGATGCCAGTCAATATTTGGGAAAGGCCGAGGAGGCCATGAGTGATAAGGACTATCAGGAAGCGCAATTTTTCTTGGAAAAATCCATGATAAATTCAGAATTGGCTATTGCTCGCAGCAACGCGGTTGATGCAAAAAAAGCTGCGGAAGCAATCAATAAAAATCTCGATACGCTAGAAAGCGAAATTGACTAAGACCGTAATGGAAATAGAGGGTAAAAAAATGTGTGAATCCAAACTGAATAAATCAATGCTGGCCATCGGTCTTGGCTCTCTCCTGTTGGTGGGTTGCGCATCGACTCCAAAGGAATCCAGTCAGCTTAATCAGCTGGAACAGCGAATTGAGGCCTTGGCATCGGCTCCCGGCCAGCCACAGCGAGCTCCAATTGCTGTGGAAGAGGCCAGGGAAGCTTTGGAGAAATTGAGGACGATAAAAGGTGAAAATAGCGCCGCTTATCAACATCAGTTGTACCTCACAGAAAAACAAATCGAAATTGCGACAGAACTGGTGGCGACGGAAGAGGCGCAGCAAGTGGTGAACAGTGCTGACGGTCGACGAAAAGACATTTTATTGGAAGCAAAAACCAAGGAAGTTGAGGAGGCGAAGAGCTTGGCTGCGGGAATAGCCATGAGAGCTCAGGAGCTTGCGCAGCAGGTGGAGGATTTACAAACCGCAGAAACCGATCGTGGACTTGTATTAACCCTGGGCAGCGTATTGTTCGAAAGTGGCAAAGCGACCCTGCGCGATGGTGCCAAGCGAACTGTCGAAAAAGTGGCAAACTTCCTCAATGAATATCCCGATCGCAATATTTTGATTGAGGGATTTACCGACAGTGAAGGCAGTGAAACCTATAACAGGGAGTTGTCGCAAAAACGTGCCCAGGCAGTCCGGGATGAGTTGGTGAGTTCTGGTGTAGAAACCAGGAGAATAACCACCGAGGGCTACGGCGAAGAGTTTCCGGTGGCCAGCAACTCGAATGCCGAGGGTCGGCAGCAGAATCGCCGTGTTGAAATCGTCATCGCGAAATCTTCGGCCAGCGATGTCACCAGCCGCACCAGTATGCGTTAACGGTCCAGCCGGGGGCTACAGCCCCCGGCAATTTATCATTAGCCTTCTACTATTCTTTCCGCAATTGTCTTATTCTTCCGGCCGGCGCCGCCGGACATTTTTAATCGGATAGTTTTGAATAGATTGACCAATCAAACCCGTCGCTCCATGGCCGATATTGACGCCGATTTCTTCGCTGATTGTCTTTGAGTCACCTCATGGTCATATTTTGCGTGGATTCTTTATAACTGAAACTGATCAATGAGTAATTCAGGCATGTCTGAACCTTTACTATCGATAATCTGCCCCGTCTACAATTGCGAAGCTTATCTTGGCGACCTTGTTCAGGCTATGGTGGCCTATGCGAATGATGCGCGGATGGAATGGATATTCGTGCACGATTGCGCCACTGATCGCTCTGAAGAAACGCTTCGTACAGGTTTGGCCGCCCGCGCAGGTGAAATTGAATCTGCAGTGATTCATTTGGTGCACGACCAAAATAAAGGCTTGGCAGCGGCCCGCAATACCGGTATTCGAGTGGCGCGCGGCAGTTACGTAGGTTTTATTGACAGCGATGATATACCCATGGCCGGTTTTGCGACGTATGTTCTGGGCGCGCTTGGCAAACATGAGCCGCAGGTACTGGAAATCGGCTATGAAGAGTTCGTTGATGCCGCACCGCTATTGCGCCGATCATCCACTATGCAGGAGTCAATAGCTGTAGAAAAGCTCGACGCTGGAAACCAGTTTCGCCTGCTTTTTGAAAATAATTTTTTTGCGTGGACGAGAATTGTTAAGCGCGAATTTTTTGCGCACGTCATGTTTATGGAAAATAGACTGACCTACGAAGATATTCCGTACAGCATGGCATTATTTTGTGAGGCAACAGCGGTCCATCATATGAACTTACCGTTGATCGGCTATCGCAAACGCCCCGGTTCAATCACCAGCACGCGTGATCAGCGCTTTCTGGATCAATACACCCAACTTAGGAATGCGATACAGATCTATCGTCAACATCCGCAAGTGCCACATCTCCCCAATTTTGAATGGCGCCTATTTCGCAAGCTCACCATCATGCTTTTGAAGGGTATAAAAATAAATTCCGGTCCGGCCCGTCGGCAATTTTTTCAGGCGGTATATGAAGATCTGCGCGCACCCCACAGTCCTTTTAAGCAGCCCGCCAATGGTGTGGGGCGAGTGTTAGCGCGCCTTTTGGCATCGCCGCTCTTCGCGCTTGGATAAGCCTGAGTCCAGCATCCGAAATAAGCTGAAGACGGCGGGCCGCTGTGGCTAGTCTTATTTAATATTCGGCCCCTGTCGGTCCTGGAATAAGAGAAATCCTGTATGGCGATACTGAACCTTGTTCCTCCTAAAATAATCCTGATGACGGCGGTGCTGATGCTGACATCCTGTAGTGGTCAGGCCAGACAAGCGGATGTCGACCCACAAAAAGACCCGGCGCAAATAGCGGCGGGCCGATCGCCGAATCTATTGGCCGAGCTCGGGATCCAGGGGCCTGCGATCCAATCCAGATTGGAGCAGGACTATCAGCAGTTATTCCACGGTCCTGATCAGGATCAACGCGTGTTTTATCCGGCCGGGCAAAACGCCAATGGAACCTTGGCCTATATCCTGGATGTCAACAGCGCCGATGTCCGTTCCGAAGGCATGTCCTACGGCATGATGATAGCGGTGCAGTTGGATAAGAAAGCGGATTTCGATGCTTTATGGAATTGGTCTCTCACCCATATGTATCACAGTGATCCGAAGCATCCCGTCTATGGTTATTTCGCTTGGTCTTTGACTACCCAGGGCGTGGCGAATGATGCTATGCCGGCTCCGGATGGCGAGGAGTATTTTGTCACGGCACTGTATTTTGCCGCCGCCCGGTGGGGAAATGGCAAAGGCATTTATGACTATTCCGGCTGGGCGGACCGCATATTGACCAGCGTCATACACCGGCCGGTTATTGCCGCCGAAGTGAAAGGCAAGCGCATGTCCGCCGGGAATATGTTCAGCCCGGAACATGCGATGGTTCGCTTTTCACCGGATCTCGCAAACGCGGAACACACGGATGCTTCTTATCACCTGCCGGCCTTTTATGAAATCTGGGCGCGTGTCGGGCCTGAAAAAGACCGCGTATTTTGGCAGAGGGCGGCAACCGCGAGTCGCAATTATTTTGTCGCGGCGGCACATCCTCGCACCGCACTCACTCCAGATTACGGTGAGTTCGATGGTCGACCCTGGGCGGCATCCTGGCGACCGGAATCCGTGGATTTTCGCTATGACGCCTGGCGCACGGCTATGAATTGGTCGATGGACTGGGCCTGGTG
>Ga0164241_10003264_pt1 | contig 16607 bp, 13 predicted proteins | sample OricomyardsoilBY_FD_108780 | JGI IMG/M metagenome (GOLD analysis project Ga0164241, IMG submission 108780) | Backyard soil microbial communities from Emeryville, California, USA - Original compost - Back yard soil (BY) | ecosystem: Environmental > Terrestrial > Soil > Unclassified | place: USA... | reverse complement strand
GCGCCACCTCGCGCGCGCGCTGCAGCCCTACAAGATCATCTTCCTCACGCCGACCGGCGGCCTGCTCGACGGCGAAGGCAACCTCATCTCGGCCATCAACCTGGCCGAGGACTACGACGACCTGATGAAAGCGCCGTGGCTCACGGGGGGCATGCGCCTCAAGATCGAGGAGGTGCAGCAGATCCTCGACGGCCTGCCGCCGTCGTCGTCGGTCGCCATCACCTCGCCGTCCGACCTGCCCAAGGAGCTCTTCACGCACCGCGGCTCGGGCACGCTCATCCGCAAGGGCGAGCGCGTGCTGCGCTTCGACGGTGGCCTCGACGGCATCGACCGCGCGCAGCTCACGGCGCTGCTCGAGTCGAGCTTCGGGCGCTCGCTGGTCGAGGGCTACTACGAGAGCAAGGTCTACGATCGTATCTACGTGACCGAGTCGTATCGCGGCTGCGCCGTCATCACGCACGAGGGCGTCCCCGGCGCCGAGCAGGTCCCCTACCTCGACAAGTTCGCGGTCACCTCGAAGGCACAGGGCGAGGGGCTCGCGGCCTCGCTCTGGGAGCGGGTGCGCAAGGAGACGCCGAAGCTCTTCTGGCGCTCGCGCATCGACAACCACCAGATCAACCCGTGGTACTTCAGCAAGGCCGACGGCAGCCTACGCGACGCGAAGTGGGTCGTGTTCTGGTACGGCCTCGACGGCTTCGACGAGGTACAGCGCTGCATCGCTCAGGCGCTCGCGCTGCCGCCGACGCTCCGCAGCCACACCATCGTGGAGTCCTGAGGTGCCCGCATCCAAGGTGAAGGTCGGCCTCATCGGCGCGCGTGGGCACACGGGCGTGGAGCTCATCAAGCTGCTCGACGATCACCCACAGCTCGAGCTCGGGCTCGTCACGTCGCGCGAGGCGGTGGGCCGCAAGGTCGCCGAGGTCGTCCCCGAGATTCGCACGGATTTGTCATATTCGGCGCCGACCCCCGAGGAGGCCGCCGCGGCCAACTGCGCGGCCTGGATCCTGGCGTTGCCGAACGGCCAGTCGGCGCCGTGGGTCAACGCCATCATCGCGCGCCACCCGGCCGCGGTGATCGTCGACCTGTCGACCGATCATCGCTTCGACAAGCGCTGGGTCTACGGCCTGCCGGAGATCCACCGCGCCAAGCTGACGAAGGCGCAGCTCATCGCCAACCCCGGCTGCTACGCGACCGCGGCCCAGCTCGCCATCTACCCGCTGCTCGGCGACCTGGTCGGGCCGGCGCACGTCTTCGGCATCAGCGGCTACTCGGGCGCGGGCACCACGCCGTCGCCGCGCAACGACCCGGCGCGCCTGGCCGACAACGCCATGGCCTACAGCCTGAGCGGCCACGCGCACGAGACCGAGATCCGCTGGCAGCTCGGCCACAAGGCGTTCTTCACGCCAGTCGTGGCGGAGTTCTTCCGGGGGCTCATCGTGACGGTCCACATGGAGCTCCACAAGGCGCTCGCGGTGGACGAGGTGATGGCGCGCTACGCGAGGGCGTACGCCTACGAGCCGCTCGTCCGCGTGACCGCCGAGATCCCCGAGCCGCGCGCCGCGGCACACGATCACCACGCCACGGTGGGCGGCTTCGCGGTCGAGATCACCGAGCGCCACGTGGTGGTGTGCGCGACGCTCGACAACCTGCTGAAGGGCGCGGCCACGCAGGCGCTCCAGAACCTGAACCTGGCGCTGGGCTACGACGAGCTGGCCGGGCTGCGACACCGCCTGTAGACTGCGCCGATGAAGCGCTACCGCAACGGCCGGTTCGTCATCCAGCAAGGCGACCTCACCAAGGTCGGCGCCGACGCCATCGTCAACGCGGCGAACACGTCGCTGCGCGGCGGCAGCGGCGTCGACGGCGCCATCCATCGCGCGGCCGGGCCCGAGCTGCTCGCGGCCTGCGTCGAGATCGGCGGCTGCGACACCGGCGAAGCGGTCGTGACGCCGGGCTTCCTGCTGCCCGCGCGCTACGTCATCCACACGGTCGGCCCGGTGTGGCAGGGCGGCACGCACGACGAAGACCAGCTGCTCATGAGCTGCTACGAGCAGAGCCTGCGCCAAGCGCTCGAGCACGGCTGCACCTCGATCGCGTTCCCAGCGATCTCGACCGGCGCCTTCAAGTTCCCGAAGCAGCGCGCCGCGCAGATCGCGGTGAGCACGACGCTCGACTTCCTCGAGCAGCACGAGGGGATCAACCAGGTGATCTTCTGCTGCTACTCCGACGGCGACTTGGCAATCTACGAGTCCGTCGCCGACGAGTACCTATGAGCGCGTCCAGCAACCAACGGGGCCCCGGCGGTCTACTAGCAGCATGCGCCTGACGCTGCTGCTGCTCCTCTCACTCCTCGCGACCCCTGCCCTGGCCGCCCCGCCGCGCGACATCGTGCTCAGCGGCGGCCGCGTGGTCGGCACGGGCAGCGCCTTTTTCGAGGGCGACGTCGTCGACGTGCGCATCCACGACGGCCGTATCCTCGCGGTCGCGCGCGAGGTCGATCGCGCCGGCGCGACGCTCGTCGACATGCACGGCAAGTGGCTCGCGCCGGCCTTCATCGACAGCCACGTGCACATCGTCTACCAGGACTTCTCCGCCGAGCTGCCCAAGGGTGGCATCGCCGCCGTCGTCGATCTCGCCGCCCCCATCGACCGCTTCTTCGGCCATGATTTTGGCAAACTCCAGGTCATCGGCGCCGGGCCGATGATCACCGCCGTCAACGGCTACCCGACGACCAGCTGGGGCTCGGACGGCTACGGCCTCATCGTCACCAGCGCGGCCGAGGGCGTCGCCGCGGTCGAGCGGCTCGCGGCGCTCGGCGCGCGCGTCATCAAGATCCCGTTCGGCGCCGGCCCCGACCTGCCCGACGACATCGTCACCGCCGTGGTCGCCGCGGCCCATGCGCACCACCTGCCGGTCGCGGCGCACGCCACCAGCGACGCCGCGGCGGCCCGCGCAGCGCGGCTGGGCGCCGACGTGCTGGCGCACGCACCGACCAACACCATGAGCGACACGACCGTCGCCGCTTGGTCGACGAAGGTCGTGATCCCGACGCTGACCGCGTTTGGCGGCTCCGCCATCACGGTCGACAACCTGCGGAAGCTGCATGCCGCGGGCGCGACGATCTTCTACGGCACCGACCTCGGCAACACCTCGACCCCGAGCATCGGCGCACGCGAGGTCGCGCTCATGGTGTCCGCCGGCATGGACGGCGGCGCCATCCTGCGAGCCGGGACCGCCGCGCCGGCCGCCTTCTGGGGCTTCACCACGCTCGGCCGTATCGCCCCGGGCAAGGCCGCCAGCCTGCTCGTGCTCGACGCCGACCCGCGCGCCGACCCGAGCACGCTCTCGCGCCCAACGAGCGTCTGGATCGACGGCGCCAAGCTCTGACGATACGAAATCGCCTTGACGATCCGTTCGTCCGGCCCGCCATCCATGCGGGTCGGCGGGCCCTCGAACATGCCAAACTGGACTCGCGGCGCTGAACATAGTATCAGCATCGAGTTCTCTCTCCCGTAATGGGACATGTCCGGTCGTGAACGCGGTGTGTCGCCGCCTCACGACCGGACACACTATCCCACCGCGAGAAGATGCCGATCCTCGACCCCACCAGCTCGCGACCCGCCGAGGCGCAGGACGCCGCGCATCCGTTCGCGGGCTTCGATGTGCGCCTCGATCCGTGGTCGGTCGAGTACGGCGCCGAGCTGCCGGCGGCGGCCGATCACGAGGGCCCGGCGGTCGAGGTCGATCCATTTCTGGAGATCAAGCGCGACGAGTGGGGGCCGGTCACGCCCATCCCGTCCGACACGCGCCCGCTGCCGCGTGAGGTCGCGTTCGTGGACGGTGTGCGGCGCCTCGAGCTCCGCGTGGTGGTGCCGCGTGGGCTCGGGTGGGCGCACGGCGCGTTCGGGTCGTGGGCGGTCGGCTGCGTCATCGCCGACGGCCAGGCGCGCTTCGCCGAGCACGAGGTCGGGCGCTGCTTGGTCATCGGCTCGGGGGTGCAGCCGCCCGCGCCGGTCGTGCTCGGGCCCGGCCTCGTGTGGCGCAACGACGCGACCGAAGGCGACGACACCGACGCGCCGCCGACCTGGGTCCATCGCCAGATGCGCGAGGCGGAAGAGCGCTTCGGCCGCAAGCTCGCGACCGCGCCCGAGCGGCTCGTCATCGGCGACGGTCCGCTGTCGTTCGTCGATCGCAGCACCTCGCCGGTGCTCGGCTTGGTCAAGCGCCTGCACGAGCTCTATTTGCCAAATGATCTGCTGCCGCACCTGTTCGCGCTGACGCCCGGGCAGCGCACCCCCATCGTGGCGCTGCAGGGCACCGCGTTTCCGCGCTACACGTGGTTCATCCGCCTGACCGACGCGCACGTCGGCGAGCCGCCGCTGTCGGGCATCGTGCGCGTCGAGGTGGCCATCGGCGAGGGCCGGGACGGCGCTCGTCGGCTCGCCGATCAGTCCGCCATCATGCTGCCGCGCCATGTGCCGGCCCGCTCACGCGACCCGCGCGCGCCACAGAATCTCTTGGCAATCGGCGCGCTCGAGTCGCACCTGCGCCGCCAGCTCGGCGATCAGCAGCTCTTGCGTCGCCACCTCGAGACCCTCGTCCGAGGCGCACCCACAAAGGACTCCCCGTGAACCTGCTCGACTCCGAGACGCCGGTCGGCGTCGTCCTCGGCTCGCACGACGCCACCCCGCTCGAGTTCTGGGTCGGCGTCAAAGCCCACGCCGACCTCGCGCTCGACGACCTCGTCGTCGTCCAGAGCCAGACGGCGAGCGGCCGCGAGGTGCTCTTCTACGGCATCGTCGACCAGGTGCGAAAGCGCTACGAGGGCACGCAGTTCGACTCGGACGCGTTCCGCGTCGCCGACGGCGTGCTGCCCGCCGAGATCAGCTACGCCGGCCACGTGCGCGTGACGCGCGTCGATCCCGAGGTGTTCCTGCCGCCGACGCCCGGCGAGACCGCCTATGTCGTGCGCGGCGAGGCCTACCAGCGCGCGCTCTTCTTCGACTCGATGACCCACAAGTTCCCGATCGGGCTCGCGCGCTCGGGGCAGATCGTCTACGCCGACCTCGAGTTCCTGAACGGCCGCCGCGGCGCGCACGCCTCGATCAGCGGCGTGTCGGGCGTCGCGACCAAGACCACCTACGCGACCTTCTTGCTCTACTCGCTGTTCGAGTCGGGCGTGCTCGGCACCGCGGCGGTGCAGGCGCGCGCGCTCGTCTTCAACGTGAAGGGCGAGGACCTGCTGTGGCTCGATCAGCCGAACGCCACGCTCTCGTCCGAGGACCGCACCCGCTGGCAGCAGCTCGGCCTGCCGTGCGGACCGTTCCGTTCGGTGGGGCTGTTCGCGCCGGCCAAGAAGGGCGTGGTCGTGCCGACGCCCGACACCGGTGAGCGGCAGCAGGGCGTCAGCCCGTTCGTGTGGACGCTGAAGGAGTTCGCGCGCGAGGGGCTCTTGCGCTTCGCGATGGCCGACGCCGAGGACGCGCGCTCGCAGATCAGCTTCGTGGCCGAGCTGGTCGCGAAGTACCTCGTGCGGCTCGCCGACGACGGCCGCAAGGACGACCCCAAGCTGTGGGCCGACGGGCGCGGCATCGAGCTCTTCGAGGAGCTGGTCGACCACATCGACACCGAGCTGCCGAACATCACCGCGCGCCAGTCGCTGGCGGCCCCGACGCTCGACGCGTTCCGCCGCCGCATGCGCATCGCGGCGGGTCGTATGGGGCACCTGGTGCGCAGCGATCACGACGGCGTGCGCCGCGCGAGCATCGCCTGGGAGAAGACCCAGGTCAGCGTCGTCGACATCCACCGCCTGCACGGCGCGGCGCAGACGTTCGTCGTCGGCGCGGTGCTCACGCGCCTGATGGAGCGGCCGAGCGGCGGCCCGCTCACCTTCGTGGTGCTCGACGAGCTCAACAAATACGCGCCGCGCACCGGCTGGAGCCCGCTGCAGGACATCGTGCTCGACATCGCCGAGCGCGGCCGCTCGATGGGCGTGTCGCTCTTCGGCGCGCAGCAGACGGCCAGCGAGGTCGAGCGGCGCGTGATCGCCAACGCCGCGCTGCGGATCGTCGGGCGCCTCGACGCGGCCGAGGCCGAGCGCGGCGAGTACGGCTTCATGACCAAGACGGCGCGCGAGCGCGCGACCATCTTGAAGCCCGGCCACATGATCGTCGCGCAGCCGCAGATCCCGACCCCGCTGCTGGTGCACTTCCCGCGTCCCGGCTGGGCCACGCGCCGCTCCGAGGTCGCGCCCGACGCGAACGAGGTGGACCCGCTCGATGGCGTGCTCGACTGATGCGCATCGTGCACACCAGCGACTGGCACGCGGGGCGGATCTGGAAGCGCATGTCGCGCCTCGACGAGCTCGAGCGGGTGCTCGACTCGCTGGCGCGCTTCGTCGAGAGTGACAAAATCGACCTGGTGTTGATGACCGGCGACGTGTTCGACTCGGGCTCACCGTCGGCCGAGGCCGAGCGCCTGGTCTTCCGTGTGCTGAAGCGCCTCGGCAAGGTCGCCCAGGTGATCGTGCTGGCCGGCAACCACGACGACCCGAAGCGCCTCGAGGCCTGGGGACAGCTCGCCGAGCTCGCCAACATCAGGACGCTCGGGCGGCCGCGCTCCGCCAAGAACGGCGGCGTCATCGAGGTGCACGCGCGCGGCGAGACGGCCATCATCGCGGCCGTGCCGTTCGCGCAGCTGCGCGACTTCGTGAGCGCCGCCGAGCTCGCCGAGGACGAGCAGAAGATGCGCGGCAAGTGGAGCGACGAGCTGGCCAAGCTGGTCCACAAGCTGTGCGCCAGCTTCCGCACCGACACCATCAACATCCTCGCCGCGCACACCCACGTCGAGGGCGCCAAGCTCGCCAACAGCGAGCGCATCGCGCAGATCGGCGAGCAGTACGCGCTGGCGCCCGAGCGCCTGCCGACCACCGCGCAGTACGTCGCGCTCGGCCACATCCACCGGCCGCAGCAAGTGACAAATGAAGCGCACTACGCGGGCAGCCCGCTGCAGCTCGACTTCGGCGAGGCCGGCGAGGAGAAGTCGTTCGTCGTGCTCGACGTGGTGCCGGGCCTGCCCGCGAAGATCGGGCGGGTGCCCTACCAGGGTGGCACTGCGCTCTACAAGTTCGTGGGCACCATGGGCGCGCTGCTGGCCGACGCGGAGGCCTTGCGGCAGGCGGGCCACGTGCGCGTCGAGCTGCTGCTCGCGGCGCCCGATCCCGACGCCGCGCGGCGCGTGCGCGCCGAGGTCCCGAACGCCATCACCATCATCACGCGCCTGCCGGAAGTGACAAATTCGCTGACAAGTGAGCGCGCCGATCAGTCGGCCATCGAGCTCTATACCGCCTACCACCAGCAGCGCTACGGGCGCGCGCCCGAGGAGCCGGTCCTGCAGGCGTTCGCGGCGCTGTACGAGCAGGCCGGGCTCGGGGTCGAGCCGCCATGAGGCCGATCGCGCTGACCGTCGACGGGCTCACCTGCTTCCGCGATCCGCAGACCATCGACTTCACCGGCCTCGACGTCGTGGCCATCGCGGGGCCGACCGGCGCGGGCAAGTCGAGCCTGCTCGACGCCATCATTTTGTCACTCTACGGGGTGGTGCCGCGTATGGGCAAGCAGGGCGTGAGCGAGCTCATCGCGCACGGCCGCACCACGCTGGTGGTCACCTTCGACTTCGCGCTCGGGGCCGACACGTACCGCGTCACGCGCCGCGTGAACCGCCAGGGACGCGCCGGCCAGGCCATGCTGAGCGTGCTCGTCGACGGCCAGGAGCAGCGTAAGGCGAGCGGCATCGAGGATGTCAAGAAGGCCATCCGCGAGCTGCTCGGCATCGACGCTGGCGCGTTCACGCAGGCCGTGATCTTGCCGCAGGGCGAGTTCCAGCAGTTCCTCAAGGCCGAGCCCGCGGCGCGCCGCCGCACGCTCAACGCGCTGCTCGGCCTGGGCGTCTACGAGGACATGCGCCAGCGCGCCGACGGCATCGCCAAGCGCGCCAAGATCGAGCTCGAGCAGCTCGACCGGCGGCTCGAGCACGAGTGGAAGGATGTCTCGCGCATCACGCTCACGAGCCTCGAGCGCGACCTCGCCGAGGTGCGCGCGGGGCTGCCCGCGCACGAGGTGAGCGTGCGCGCCGAGGACACGCGGCTCTTGCGCTTGCGCGAAGAGGCGGCGCTGACCGCCGAGCTGGGCGCGCTGGACGCCTCGTTGGCGGCGCTCGACGCCGAGCGCACGCGCATCGACGAGCTCGACGAGCGCCGCACGCTGGCGCTGCAGGTCGCGCCGGTGCTGCCCCGCCTCGACGCGGCGGCGCAGGCGCTGGCGCAGCGCACGCGCGCGCTGGCCCAGCGGGCCGAGGCCCAGGCGGCGTTGGTGAGCGCGGAAGCGCAGGTCGCCGCGCTGACCGCGGCGCGCGACGCGGCGCGCGTGGCGTCCGCCGCCATCGAGGGCTGGCGCGAGCAGATCGCCGACATCGATCGAGCGCGTGGCGACGTCGAGCGGCTGGCCACGCTGCGGCAGGCGCGGCCCAATTTGGCATATTCGCGACCGCTGCCGATCTTCGACGCGCTGCTGCTGGCCCGCGCGCGCGCGCTCGCGCCGGTCGCGGGGCAGCTCGAGCGGGTTCGTAAGGCGCTCGCGCACGAGCACGAGGCGCTCGCCAAGGAGCAGCGCGCGGCCACCACGCGGCGCCAGGGCGAGGCGCAGGCGAGCGAGGCGCGGCGGGTCGCCGAGCTGGCCGAGGGGCGCGCACGCGAGAGCTGGCACGCGGCCGAGCACGAGCACCGCGCGGCGTCCCTGCGCGCCGGCCTGGTGGTCGGCGAGCCGTGCCCGGTGTGCACGCAGCAGGTGACGCACGCGCCGCCAGCGATCGTCGCGCCCGGCCTCGAGCAGGCGCGCGCGGCCGCCGAGCAGGCGCGCATCGCGGCCGAGGGGGCGCGTAAGGCGGAGCTGTCGGCGCGCGCCAAGGTCGAGGACGTCGAGCGCCAGATCGATCGCGCGCAGGATCGCGTCGAGCAGCACACCGCCGAGCTCACCGAGCTCGAGGCCAAGCTCGCCGACGTGCCCGGCGAAGGGCTCGCGGAGGCTCGGCTGGTGGCCTGGAGCGACGGGCTCGAGGCGGCCGAGCGCGCGGCGATCGAGACGCGGCTGGTGCGCTTCGGCGCCGATCCCGCGCGCTTACGAAAGGAGCTTGACGATCGCATCCGCGCCAGCGAGGCGGGCCTACGCGACGCCGAGCGCGCGCTCGCGGCGAGCGAGGCCCAGCGGGCGCAGGCGGGCGCGACGCATGACGCGCTCGAGGCCGCTTGCGGCGCGGCCCAGGCGCTGGCCGACGAGGCGCGGCGCGCGGCCGACGAGGCGCTGAGGACGCTCGGCCTCGGACCCGAAGCGGCGCGTGCGGTCGCGCTCGACGCCGACACCATCATGGCCATCGACGAGCAGGTGCGTGCGCATCGAGACCAGCTGCTCGGCGGCCACCAGCGCCGCGCCGCCATCAGCGAGCGGCTCGGGTCGGCGCGCGCCTCCGCGGCCGACGTCGCGGGCGCCGAAGCGCTGCTCGATCAGGCCCGCCGCGCCCTCGAGCTGGCGGTGCAGAGCGAGGCGCGCCTCGACGAGCGCGTCGCCAACCTGCGCGCGCAGCTGGTGCTCGCCGAACAGGCGCGCGCGCGGCGCGAGATTGCCAAAATAGAGCACGAGGTGCACGCCAAGCTGGCCAACAACCTGCGCTCCGACGAGCTGCAGGCCTACGTCTTGGAGGAGGTGCTGCGCGACCTGGTGAGCGGCGCCTCGACGCGCCTGCGCGCGCTCAGCGGCGACCGCTACGGGCTCGTCAGCGACGACAAGTCGGGCTTCCTGGTGGTCGACTACGACAACGCGGGCGAGAAGCGCTCGGCCGACACGCTGTCGGGCGGCGAGACGTTCCTGGCGTCGCTGGCGCTGGCGCTCGAGCTGTCCGCGCAGATCCAGATCAAGGCCGGCAAGATCCACCTCGAGAGCCTGTTCATCGACGAGGGCTTCGGCACGCTCGACCCCGAGACGCTCGAGGTCGTCGCCGACGCCATCCTGGCGCTCGGCCGCGGCCAGCACGCGCGGATGGTCGGGCTCATCACCCACGTGAGCGAGCTGTCGGGACGTATGCCGCACAAGATCCGCGTCGAGCGCGGCCCGGCCGGCGGCGGCTCGAGCGTGCGCGTCGAGCTCGGCGCGTGAGCGAGCGGCGCGCGCTCCAGCTCATCGTCCTGCTGACGGTGCTCGGCCTGGTGCTCCGCGTCGTCGCGCTCGACGCCGAGAGCGCCTGGACCGACGAGATGTTCAGCATGCGCATGGCGCATGCCTCGCTCGGCGACCTGCTGAGCGGCGCGGTGCGCGACCGCGGCAACCCGAGCGGCTACTACCTGCTGCTGCACGGCTGGCTCCACCTCTTCGGCGACTCGCTCGGCAGCGCGCGACTCCTGTCGGCGCTGAGCGGCGCCTGCGCCGTGCCGCTGACTGCCATATTGGCGCGTCGTTTGGCATATCCACCGGTGACGGCCGTGGTCGCGGCGGCGCTCGTCGCGCTGTCGCCGCCGCTCGTCTACCTGGCGCGCGAGGCACGCGTCTTCCCGCTGGCGACCTGCCTGGTGCTGGTGCACCTCGTCGCGGTCACCACGATCATGCGCGCGCCGAGGCTGCGCGCCTGGCTGCTGTATGTGGTGAGCGCGGCGCTGCTGCTCTACCTCCACTACTTCAGTGTGTTCGTGCTGGTCGCGGCGGGCGGCTGGTTGCTGGTGCGCGGGCCGCGCCCCCGCTGGCCGCTGTTCGTGGCCGCGGGTGCGGTCGTGCTGCTGTTCGCGCCGTACCTGCCGACGCTCGCGTGGCAGGTGAGCACCGGCATGGAGCGCTCGGCCGAGACCTGGTGGAAGCACGCGCTGTTCATGCCGGCGTTCGTGGTGGTCGGCCACACGCTCGTGTGGATCGAGCAGGGCATCGTGTGGGTCGGGCTGGTGCTGGCCGCCACGCTGGCGCTCGTGTGGGCGCCGGTCGGGTGGACGCTGCGCCAGCGTGTGCCGTGGCTGCTGGTCGTGACGGGCCTGGGCCCCATCGTGCTCGCCGGCCTCTTCTCGCTGGTCGCGCCGCTGCTCCTGGGGCGCTACGCCAGCGTGGTCTTCCCGGCGCTGCTGGTGCTGGTGGCGGTCGCGCTGCAATATGCAACCAAGCGGTTGCGTATCGTGCTGGCCGCATCACTGACAGCGCTGACGCTGGCCTCGCTGATCGGGCTCTACGCGCTGCCGCACAAGGACGACTGGCGCGCGCTCGGCGCCACGCTCGACGGCCGCCGCGCGCTCTACGCGGTGCCGGCCGAGGCGGCGCAGGCCATCGCGTTCTACCGCCCGGACCTGCGCCCGACCGTGCTCGACCCGCGCGACATCGACGCCGCGACGCTGGCCGCGCGGCTCTCCGCGGATCACGGCGACGCGTGGCTGGTCCTCTACCGCTATGATCCGCGCGTCGGCGCCAGCACCGAGCGGGCGCTGGCGGCGCTGCCCGAGGTGCACGTCGAGACGGTGATCGGCGAGCGGCGCCTGGCGCTCTTGCACCTGACGACACGCTGAGCGTGCTTGCCGCAATCGACGGGCGAGGCTAGATCGTCCCCTGATGACGGCCGACGACCCTCTCGTGCTGGTGACGGGCGCCACTGGCTTCGTGGCCTCACAGCTCGTGCGTGAGCTCCTGCAGCAGGGCTATCGTGTGCGCGGCACCGTGCGTGACCCGGCCAAGGCAGACGTGCTGTGGAAGCTGCCGCGCGCGGCCGAGCGGCTCGAGCTGGCGACCGCCGACCTGCTCGCGCCCGGCTCGTTCGACGCCGCGATGGCCGATGTCACCCTGGTCGCGCACACGGCCAGCCCCTACACGCTGACCGTGGCGGACGCGCAGCGCGACCTGGTCGAGCCGGCCGAGCAGGGCACGCTCAACGTGCTCGCGGCCGCCAAGAACGCGGGCGTGAGGCGGGTGGTGCTGACCTCGTCGGTGGCCGCCATCAGCGACGAGCCCGACCCCAAGGTGAAGCTCACCGAGAAGCACTGGAACACCAAGTCGTCGCTGACGCGCAACCCGTACTACTTCTCGAAGGTGCGCGGCGAGCGGGCCGCGTGGGAGTTCATGGAGCGCGAGAAGCCGCGCTTCTCGCTGATCGCCGTCAACCCGTTCCTGGTCCTCGGTCCGTCGCTCATCCCCGGCCTCAACAGCTCCAACGCGGTGATTGCCAATATCCTGAATGGCAAATATCCGGGCATCATCGATCTCACCTGGGGCATCGTCGACGTGCGCGACGTCGCGCTGGCGCACCTGCTGGCGCTGACCACGCCGCGGGCGCGCGGCCGCTATCTGTGCGCCGCGGGCGTGATGTCGATGCGCGAGGTGGTCGGCAAGCTCAGCGCGCGCGGCTACGGCGAGCGCTTCCCGAAGCTCGGCAAGACCGCCAAGCGCGGGCTCGACCACGCGCTCGGCAACGTCGTCGTCAAGCTCGGCAGCTGGTTCCAGCCGCGCGGCGTCGGCAGCTACCTGCGCACGCACCTCGGCCGCCGGCCGCGCTTCGACAACAGCAAGATCAAGAGCGAGCTCGGCCTGACGTTCCGCGGCCTCGAGCAGACGCTGGTCGACACCGTCGAGGACTTGATCCGCTGGGGTCACGTCGTCGAGGCCGGCTCTCTCGCTCCCTCGCGGAGGCCGGCATGAGCTCAAGCGTCGTCGAAGTCGGCCTTCGCGAACTCGTACCAGGCCCAGCGGTCGCCGCGCGAGGCGTGGCCGGGCAGCGGTCCGCGCAGGCCGAGCAGCGTCGCGTTGCGGTTGAGCCAGTAGGTCACGAGCTGGAAGAACTCGGGCGTGCGGCCGAACTCGCGGTGGGCCTGCAAGGAGTGCATGTGCGTCGTGATGTCGATGGTGTGGAACTGATCGAGGTGCTTGAGGGCGTTGATCGCCCGCTCGAGCGCCGGGATGTCGAGCTTGCCGAGCTCGGGGATGTCGCGCGGGTCGTCGTTCGGTCCGAACATGGGCGGCATGGTGGCACGTTCCGGCGCCTGCTCCAACTCGCGGCCGTCGTGGCCGGGGCGCTGGTGCTGGTGGCGTGCGGCGACGATCACGGCACGAGCACGCCGAGCGACCCCGACTTCCTCGACCCGACCTGCCAGGGCGACCCGATCACGCCGGTGTGCGCCGCGCCGACCATCACCGAGAAGGCGAACGTCAGCGCCAACCACATCCCCGACGGCACGCCCATCGTGTACGACGACGTGCCGCCGTCGTCGGGCGACCATCGGCCCGCCTGGGGCCGCTGGGGCGAGTACTCGATGCTGCCGCCGCAGCGCTGGCTCCACAACCTCGAGCACGGCGGCATCGTGTTCCTCTACGACCCGTGCGCGCCGGCCGCGACCATCGACGCGCTGCGCGAGTACGCGCGCGCGCGCCCCGACGACGCCAGCGGACAGTTCCGCTGGGTCCTCACCCCCTACCCCGGCCTGCCGACCACCATCGCGGTCATCGCGTGGGAGTGGACATGGCTCGGCGAGTGCGTCGACAGCGACGCGTTCGACGCGTTCATCGACGCGCACTATCGACACGGACCCGAGGACATCTCGTCCGACGGCAGCTTCCAGACGAACTGGCTGGGCCGCTGAGCGGCGCTTCGCGAGACTGACAAAATAAACGTCGACGACGCCGCTCGTCCGAAGGAACAACACCATGACCATCACGCTCTACGTCGACCAGCTGTGGATCAGCCCTTACGCCTACTCGGCCTTCGTCACGCTCGAAGAGAAGGAGATCCCCTACACCGTCGAGACGGTGTCGCTGTCCGAAGGCGCGCACCTGGGCGATGAATATCGCAATTTGTCACTCACCGGGCGCGTGCCGGCGATCGATCACGACGGCTACGGCCTCGCCGAGTCGAGCGCCATCGTCGAGTACCTCGACGAGGTCTTCCCGGGCGTGCGTGTCATCCCGGAGGACCCGCGTGAGCGTGCGCGCGCGCGCCAGATCATGGCGTGGCTGCGCAGCGATCTGCTGGCGCTGCGCGAGGAGCGCCCGACCAGCACCATGTTCCACGAGCGCGCCACGCGGCCGCTGACGCCGCGCGGTCGCAGCGCCGCCGACAAGCTCATCGCGGTCGCGAGCGCGCTCATCCCCGACGACGAGCGCGTCACCATCGGCTCGGCCTGGTCGATCGCCGACGCCGATCTGGGCTTCGCGCTACAGCGCCTGATCCTCAACAACGACTCGGTGCCGAGCCGCATCCAGCGCTACGCCGAGGCGCAGTGGGCGCGCCCCTCGATCATGAAGTTCGTCGCGCAGGAGCGCACGCCCCCGACCTGAGTCGTGGCTACAAGCCGAAGTAGGTCATCACGCGGGCCATGACCTCGCGGCGATCGGCGGCGCGGTCGATGCTCTCGAACGGGAAGCCGAGCGACACCAGCCCATACTCACCCTTGTACTGCACGCACGCGGCGGCGCCGGTGTCGTACGTGAGGCACGGCTTGGCCTCGCCGAGCGGGACCAGCTCGTCGGGGAACGCGACGAAGATGGCGCCGGGCGTCCAGAAGGAGATTCGCCGGTAAGTGACAAAATCGGCGAAGATGCCGCCGCTGGCGCCGGTGACCGCGAACGTGCCGGCGTCGTCGCCGTCGTAGCGCGCGCGCAGGTAGGCTTGGTAGAAGGTCCGGTCGGCCGCGGTCGCGGCGCTGTTGCCGGTCGGGTCGAGGTCGTAGGCGATCTCGGCGCCGCTCACGAACAGGTTGCCGCCGTGGTCGAGGTAGTCGGCGACCGCGGCCTGCTCCACCTGCGCGAACGACTCGTCGGCCGAGCCCTCCTCGCCCGCCGCCCAGACGACGACGTCATAGCTCGCGAGCGCGAGGCGCTCGTTCGGGCACGTGTCGAAGGCGAAGCTGTCGGGCAGCGCGGCCGCGTGCTCGGCGGCGAACGCGTGCGCCGCGGCGCGCGGGTTCTCGTTGGTCGGCTGCTTCTGCCAGCGATCGTCGGCGTCGACGATCAGCGCCCGCACCGTGCCCGCGCGCGCCGCGTAGACGTCGCTCGCATCGCTGCGACCGCTGGTCGTCTCGCTGCGCACGCGCACGTAGGTCGGCGAGTCGGGCAGCGCGGCGATGGTGGCGGTGGTGGCCAGCGTGAACAGCGATTGATTGGGATCCCAACTATCTCCATCGGGGCTCGTCTCGACGCGGAAGCCGGCCTGGCCGTCGGCGGGCGTGAAGCCGGGCGGCGCGATGATGTCGACGGTGATGCCGTCCGCGGTCGCGCGCACGCAGCCGAGCGTCGGCGCGGCCGGTCGCGTCAGGCTGTCGTGGTCCTTCGCGAGCAGCGCCACCAGCTGGTCCTGCACGGCGCGCGCGACGTCGTACTGCGCGGTGGTGATGCTGTTCATCAAGAACGCGAAGGCGTAGCGGTGGCCGTCGTGCTTGTGCTCGAGCAGGCCGGTGGTGGTGATGCCGGCGCTGGTGCCCGACTTGCCGAAGACGCGCCCGGCGGTGTCGGCGCCGGTCATGCGGTAGGCGAGCGTGCCGTTGTAGGGCGCGCTGTTGGTCGTGACGATGATGTCGCCGGCGTCGTTCGAGGCGCTCGCGCCGGGCACGCCGCCGACCGACAGCGTGGAGATCCAGGCCGGCCCGAGCGGCGATTTTGTCATATAGGCGTAGACGCCGACGAGCTGGCGCGCGGTGACGCGGTTGGTGATGTCGAGGCCCGAGCCGTCGTGTACCTGGAAGCCGGTGTCGTCGATACCGGTGGCGGCGAGCCAGTCGGCCACCACTTGGCCGCCGGTGGCGTAGTCGCTGGTGCCGCCCTCGAGGTAGCCGAGGTGGCGGCAGAGCGCGTCGGCCATCTCGTTGTGGCTCTGGTGGTTGATGGGCCACTCGACGACCCACAGCGGGCTCGACTCCCAGCGCGCGAGCTCGCTGCCAGCCGGCAGCGCCATGGTGGCGTTGTAGACGAGCGTGCCGCTGACGGTGATGCCACGCGCCTGCAGCGCGGCCTTGAACGCGTTGCCGACGCGCGTGCGCTGGGTGGCCGGGTCGTAGGTGCCGAGGTGATAGCCGTCGTAGAGCCACGCGCCCCAGATTGACAAATTGCCGCTGACGGTGCGCAGGCCGCGCGCCCACAGCTGGTCGGCGATGTCGTCGAGCGGCGTGCGCGAGTCCGGGTAGAACCAGCCCGACCAGGTCAGGTCGTGCTCGCCGTGCAGCGCCAGGTCGCCGTTCAGGCGGCCCTGCGCGTCGATGGAGGCGGCGCTGATGGCGCGCGTGAGCGCCTGGTGATCCTCACCGAGCAGGTCGAGCGAGGCGGCGGTCGTGAAGATCTTGGTGTTCGACGCGGGGATCATGGGAGTGTCGGCGTTCGATTGCCAAATGACCTGCTCGCTGTCGACGTCGATGATGATGCCGCCGAACGTGCGCCCCGACGGGCCGCCCGTGGCGACCTCCTGATCGAGCGCGCTCTTCAGGGTCTGCAGCGCGCTCGGCTCCCAGACCGGCTGCGCAGGCGGCGTGGCGGGCGAAAGCCCAACAGACCGTGGACAATGCGCAAATGCGCTATTTCATCGTTCACCTGCACCGGCTGCTCGATCCGGAG
>Ga0164241_10003263_pt1 | contig 16612 bp, 20 predicted proteins | sample OricomyardsoilBY_FD_108780 | JGI IMG/M metagenome (GOLD analysis project Ga0164241, IMG submission 108780) | Backyard soil microbial communities from Emeryville, California, USA - Original compost - Back yard soil (BY) | ecosystem: Environmental > Terrestrial > Soil > Unclassified | place: USA... | reverse complement strand
CAAATCAATTAGATAATTGCCTATAAGGCAAACTCTGACCATAATGCGTCGAATCTGAAAACCACATTTGATCACCGCAATCTGAATGCTTACAGCCAATTCACATCTAGAAATAAAAAATGCAATATTGCTAATCGCATTAGACTTGTGCTTCAACGATGCCGACTCTGTTCTAGCAGCTGAACAAATCGCGCTTCGTAAATTCACACCCAACGACAGTTATTCTTACAGATGCATAGCTGATTTGCTGGAAGCTGCGGTAGTTAAGGCCGAGCACATCCCATCCGTGTTGGGACAAAAATCCAGGGAACACGAAAGCTTGGCAATCAGCCGTCCTGTTTTTAATACTCGACTGGGTAATGATAGGAAATCAATTTTCGATAATTTGGTTCTTACTCTCCGAGCATCGCCTACAGATTTGCTATTTTTTCGAAGGGTTCAAAGCGAACTAGTGGCTTGTGAGTGCATTTCTTATGTGGAGTACTATTCGAAAAAGGAAGGATTGGAAATAACAAACACTAATCCTTACGATAAGAATGTGCAGGCACTCATTTTAGAGATTTCTAGGGAACAGGTGTTTATGCTGCTATGGCGCGCAGTGAAGTCGTACTCCAAAACAATGAGAGGAATATCGAGCAACGTTTCCTACAAAGAGCTAACCACAATGTCTATTGAGTATTACGAGCGCTACTGCATTAGGAATGTCAAGATCGAAAAATATGATTGGCCCGAAGTGCTTCCATTTTCAAAGTTGAGTTTAACGTTAAAAAAAATCGAATCCTTAATTTAGTCGTTATGCGGGCAGGCTAACTGCTTTAAAAGCTGAAAGATAATCACGAGAAGTTAAATAACGGAAGTTTAACGCTGAGGAAGCCTAGAATGATTTTCGAGTCCATTGTCAAAATAGCTAGAAAGCCAAACGACAATTTCAACTTAGACACCGAAAAGCTGCTTTTCAACCGAAATAATTCTATACGTACTACTCTGCTTCTAGACACCAACCTCCTTCTTGGGATCGCGAATTACATGGGGGGAGCAAGAGACCCCCGCGATAACGAGGCGTTGGCTAAATACAACTTGACTGAATTAGTCAATCTCTGCATGTTTTGTCAAACGAACTTTGTGCCATATGCGCTCAGCCCAGGATTCTGTATCCCCGAGGTGGCCCCAAATAACTTTGAAAAAGTGCGAACGAGATATGATGAATTTTTTGTTCTTCACAACATTCAACTGTATGACGACATCGAAAGTCAGTCTGCGACGCCCATATTGGAAACACAAAATATTTTAAGTCTCCCAGCAGATGAAATAAAATTTAGAGCGCTGCCCTTTCTCTATATCTGCTGCATGTTATTAGTAAACGTTACCGAAAAAAATAAATCACCTGCTGAAAAATTCACACAGTTTATGAATCTAATTGTCGAATATGTTGGATACTTTAGTGAGAAGGAATTGCTAGTTGCCAAGATTGTTATTGGAGATATATCGAATAGGAGTGCAAATTTATTCGATAAGGATGAGCTAGACCTAATCAAGAATATCGAGAACAATTTTTCAAAAACAAAGAAACGGAAAAATCCAGAAACGGTCGCGGATTTGATAAAGATTGCATTTAACGGAGCCAATGATTTCTCAATGATAAACGCCGCTGTAGCGACTGATAATGGATTACTGTCGGGCGAGCGAAACGATAGTTGGTTGATGACGAACGACTTAAAATTGATTAATTACCTATCAAAATTATTTGGGTATGCGGCTTTAATTCCTGGCCAAAATGGAATGATAGCCGAGTTAAATTTATCCCGTGGATTTAAAGTCGCACTGTTAGAGTATGATGTGGAATTGCTCATGCGAAAAATTGACACGCAAAAACATCGGCAGCTTATCAGATTTGATAGCGATCTTTGGGTGATTCGAGTTAGAGAAATGCTGAATCTACTAGGAAATATTCTTCCAAAGCAATGAATGTAAACTCTCAAATCTACATTTCACTTTAATGTGTTTGGATTAACCGCTAATTTTTTGTTTCGCTCGATCAGTGGTTGAAGCTCTGTATCCCTCCGATCCATTTCTGAATTTAGTTCGTTAACAAATCTTTTAGATGCTTGATCTTCAGCCTGTACCTGCTGATATCTTAGACACGTAATGAGGGGTATAAGTATCAGCGCGGCAATAATGCATTGAGTCAGATTCTTCATATTCTTCCCTGAATAATTGATCGCTATGACAAAGCCTTTTCGAGCCACGATAGAGTTATCTGCTGGCTTCGAATTTTTTCTTCGTAAAAAGCCGCAATTTTCGTTCCCGCGTAACCGTTGATATCAACTTCCGCCATTTTGCTGTGCAAATGCTGAATGTTCTGATTAACTTGATTAATTGCATCTTTAATCGCAATTATATCTGTACCGACTACTAAATTGCTCATGACTCATCCTTAAGTTTAATGTTATCCAGCAGCTATTATATGAAATCAACTTACTCCGCACTAGGCGACATTATCCATAATTGGTGTAGGATATATCTCACACTTTATTACTGGAAATATAAATTCTTATTAATTCCAAAGCGAAGCGATACCCTACTACAGCAATTCAGCTCCATTTTTATCAAGCAAAGACATTTTTAAAACCTGAACCTTCAGCAAAGGTTCTTGAGTATCGATGCCCTGGACAAACCCATAGACAATGAGGCTCATCTCTTCATGTTTCTTTTCTTCAATAAGGCGTGCAACCTGCTCGTCTTCTACTTTTAGAATCTTGAAGTCATCACCGTTTGTAAATGTAGCAAAATAGCTTATGGCAATTTTATTTCTATTTATCCATTCTTTTGAGTCCCACCCGAATTGAGACTGATTAGTGACCGCTACTTGGGGGAATCCCTTCTTATCAAAATCGTACTTATGGACTCTCCATGTAGCGTTAACCTTTAACTTAACGTAGCGGGCATCTTTTCGGGCCGCGATTTCTTTATCAATCTCCGGCTTTTGGGACTCAACCAAATCACGTCTTTTGAACTGATCATTAGTAGCCCAATATTGAAGCGCATAGTTACTTGTTATTTTGGTGTAATCAGGCGACTCTTTAGATAACGCATAGTAGGTAAACATCAAGTCGTTGTTACTTAAAACTTCCTTGTAGCTAGCTATAGGGTAATTCAGATCTCCCAGTGGCAGGGGCCCGTGGCATCGCTATTGGCGACGCTAGATACGGCGATTGTGCGTTGGGTGTCTTTTGTTGCGGATTGAACTCCCTTTTTTTGAGCAGGCTGAAAGGATCAACACAGATATTACTAATGGTGTCAAAAACGCTACTTTTTTCTTGTTCATACAACGTCCTTACACATGTGAATAAAGCCAATTGCATAGTCGGTGGGCTGAAAATGTAGTCAAAGCGAACGCACTTTCTACATAATCCGCTGGCGATTCTATTTGCCTATTAGGCAAAATACAAATATATTTGCCTTTGAGGCTTTTGCCTTATAGGCAAAACGCCTTGAAGATGGCCCTATGAAAATAGGACTAATTGTAAAATCGATTCGAACTAAGCGTGAGATAACGCTTGAAGAGATGGCGCTTGATCTAGAGGTCGCTACTAGCACTTTGTCACGTATTGAATTATGTAAAAGAGCTCCGTCTATCGAAATGCTTGAAAGGATTGCAATCTATCTTGACGTTGCAGTCAGCGAAATTTTTAGAGCTGCTGAGGGACATCCAATCTCTTTACATCGCGGAAAAGGTCGGAAGGCAAACCTTTTTGAATACACGAAAGAGTCCTTACACTTAATGGCGGAGATTCAGGGCACGCCTCCTGAGAATACGCGTTTGATTACTGAATTAGCGAAAGTCATTAATAAAGAGTTGGGGGGTACTCGCTAGCTCTACAAGGGAGCGAGCATGCATTACTTTTTAAACCTCTCAAATCGCTTGGTTATCTTCGAGATCCCAGTTCAATTCGGCACTCGTCCTCTTTCTTTTCTTCAGCAGTTCACATCGGCCAGTCAAAAGGGTCGATGCGTAACGCCGGTGTTTCCCGTGACTCAACACCGATTAAATACGCTATGAAAATCCAGCTGTTTAGTGATCTCCATATCGAGTTTGAAGAGCTTGACGTGGATTGTGCTACTGCCGATGTCGTTATTTTTGCGGGCGATATCGATGTGGGCACTAAGGGAGTAGCGTGGATAAAGCGACAGAAAATAACGTGCCCTGTGATCTATGTGCCCGGTAATCACGAATTCTATCGACAATCACATCCAAGATTAATCCAAAAACTAAGGGATGCGGCAAGCGACAGCAACATTCATGTGCTCGAAAACAGTTCGCTGACAATTGGAGCCGTAACTTTTCATGGAGCAACACTATGGACAGATTTTAAATTATTCGGTGACCCCAAATTCGCAGGATGTAAATGCCAGGAAGTAATGAATGATTTTAAAGTGATTAGACGTGATCCAACTTATTCACGATTACGGACAATAGATGCCGCACTGATTCACACAAACACTCTCAATTGGTTAGGGCAAAGTCTAAACCAATCCTGTAGCAGTAAAAACGTGGTAGTTTCTCATCATGCTCCCAGCAAACGTTCCCTTCCAGAAAAAAGTAAAAACAATATAATTTCCGCAGCATATGCATCAAACCTTGAGGGCTTTATTGATACGCACAAACCTGATTACTGGTTGCACGGGCATACCACTCAGATTAGCGATACAGCTTTCAATTATTATTTAATGAGCTAACCGTGATGTTTTACCCTGAATTGGTTCATCTACCGCCGATACTGGATTTTGAGGCAAGCAGCCTTTCCGATACCAGTTATCCGATCAGTGCGGGGTTAATTGTAGAGGGTAAAGTTTATTACTGGATTATCAAACCAAAACCAGACTGGATTGATTGGTCATTACAAAGCCAAGCTATTCATGGATTAAAACGATCTTACATCGAGGTGCATGGTTTACCAGCTGATCAAGTTTTTTCTGAAATATCAGAGCTACTTACCGGTCACAATATTATTTATTCTGACGCTCCCGATTGGGAATCAATGTGGTTGAGTCGCCTAGGAAAACTAAACACTAAAATAGATAGTATTTTTAATCTGATAAAGATGAACAAAAAAACTTTTTCCAATGAGCTACTTTCGAACTTTAAATCACATCATTTGATTCAACACCGCGCTGACCACGATGTAATCGCAATTGCTTTTACAGTTAAAAACATCTGGAGTAATTCCAATTTTCACAAAGTGTGAGAGTATTGTTTTTAAAAATGATTTTGAACCTGTTTGATTTATGGGAGCTTACTGAGACACAACGTTTAGAGATGCTTGGGATTCCTGAAAAAGGCAAAACGATTTTTGACATTATCAGGTAGGCTTACTTGTTCCATGCTTCTCAAGAATTTCTGAGCTTGAAGGACATATCCTAGCGATACACCAGTATTAGATCTAACGCTACAGCTTATAGATGGCAGAAAATGCTCTTCGATGGCTAACATCACCGAATCGTGTATTAAATGGCGATTCACCGCTGAGTTACGCTGAAAGTTAGTTGGGAGCTGAAACTATTGAAGATTTGATTGCAAAAATTGAACTTGGCGTAGTCATCTAGTTCTTTAATCTACAGCCAAGCACATCAAAACTTTATAGATGCGTGACGTAACAAATCAACCCTCAATTTTGCCTCCCGCAAATCAATATTGCATTGCAATGCTCGTCAACTTTCGAGAAGGAATCGGCGGACCTTAGAGAGTTTCAAGGCCGTAGGGCATTTAACCCATAGAACAAACCCTTATCTTTTCCGACAGGAAAACATATTTTAACCTACGGTAAAGGAATCGGTAATTTTTATAAACGAAATGCAACCAGATCGGCTACTGCTCACTACAAGGCTATTTAAGAAGTTCCCAGTAGGTATCCCCATTTAACGCCTCAACTTTTTTTAGGCTAAACCTCTGGTTAGGTCTGATACTTTGACTGACGACATAATAAATGTCTGCTAAAACCGACTTTTCATCGCCAAAATATGAATGTCCCAGAAAACTGGTGTTCACTCGTGTTGCATCAATCGTTTCAATACCATTGCAAACTAAAATGCCATTATCAGTGTCGCCAGCTCTTTTATATCCATGCATTTTCTTTGACAAATAAAGCGCTCTATCATTGGATGATGCGTATAACGTAATGGGGGCACCAGCTTGGGTTATGACGGGGGCAATATCACGCTTGAATATCTCTGCATCTATATCGGGTGCGGTCAAAATGATTTCTGTTAACTTTGATTTATACTGTGGAAAATTATGGAGGATGGACGTCAGCGCCCCTGTTAGCGCGCGATTACCCATGCTATGCGCTATTAAATAAACTCTATCGAATTTATCGATTTCTAATACTTTTTGTAAGAATAAAGTAATATTTTTTTCCGACCAAGCAATATTTTGTTCATCTACTGTGTATAAAGTTTCTTTACCTTGTGACGGCCAACTAAAGAAAAATGGTGCGCCTTCGAATTTTAAATCATAACAGATTTGTGCAGTTCTCTTTGCCGCATCTGAAAAAGACACGTTATAACCATGTATAAAAATTAGTGCGCTGTTAGCAGTCTTTTTAGTTATCTCTAAAAAAAACTCGCCCTCCTCCATGACCTTTGTATTTATCAAAACAAAATACTTATTAGGATCTTCATGTTGCCAAAACTCCCACCATTTCTTTATCTCGAACTCTCCTGATACATGACGTTTCGGAACAGAAACAATACAACTCCCATAAGCCACCTTGCTTCCGCGCGTCGCCCTAAAAAACACCTCATTATCGATTGATTCAATATCTCTATCTGTTCCGTAAAAGACCGTAATAGCATTGTAGCTTTCATTCTCAGATGAGTTTCGCGTTTGGTAGCTCAATGAATCTTGCTTGAACTTGGTAACATTTGACCTCGGCTTGAAACCTCTGCTTTTGTAGGCAATATCTTGTTCAGGCTCTCCTCGGCTGCCGTACTCACTATTGAAAAACTCTTTAATTTCTTTTGTGGTCAAGCCATAAAGCGAGTCAGTTTTTTCGAAACGACGAAATTTATGATTTTGGCTAATAAATTGGAGAATATTTTTATCTTTATTTATGGAAATATCACTGAGATAATATTTTCGAATATCCATAAAATATTGTGGCGTGGGAGTCGCTAATAGTCTCAGCTCTTGCTGAGGGCCACACTCAAACACAAATTTTTCCTTTGCGTAAATGTCAATGTAATCAGATCCTACCTTTACATAATACCCATGCAAATTCCGCCCTACCTCGGACGGAACTTGATTTTCAAAAGAAATAGAAATGTCATCTGAACTATATTTTCCAATCGACAAACGTGTATTAGGACTTCCATTCCATATCCAAAAACTAGTTATTCCGCGGCGTAAGTCTATATAATATATAACTAAAAAAATATTCATGACTTTTCGTATTCAGTGGATTGATAGTTTTGGTGGACGCCAAATAAATAAGTCGCCGTACCCTAAAAAAGATATGTAGCAAGAAACTGAGGGCGTAAAAACCGATTAAGACATGGCTATGTATCTAGAGATTTCAAATTTAAATGGGAGTCTAAGATTCCCTCAAGATTCATCATTGTCGCAATTTTTCTCGCAAGGTTTTATAGAAGTACTTCGTGGCTTCACTTCTATAAGTTTGCGACCTTGATGATGCTGACTCAAAAACTGAAGTTACAACTTTCTTAGATGCCTCTTTTGAAACGCTAGCGTAGTAATCGAGATCAACCAAACTCTTAATGTATGGCCATTTCATTAGATATTCTGGTAAAGCCACATCTCTTCCAAAAGTTGCTAATGGATAATCTTTTTCAGTCGCAACACCAATTTCCCATGGTACCCACCAAGATAGCTTGGTTGCATTGGAAACAATTACCAATAATTGCGTACATTTATTCATTTCTTGCCTAACATGGTCTGCAATGTCTTCGCCAGACTTTATTGCTGGATCTATTACATCAAGATAACAATCAATTCCATGCCTAATTTTTAGGTGATTCTTTACCTCTAACGCAATTATTGAATCTTGTTTTTGGTGAGATAGAAAGATTTTCATTTTATTAATTCTCCATACTTTATATACGTTTCTTTTCAACTAATCGCCTATAGTGCTCGCCCAATACTGTTAGCCTGCAAGACTTATTTTTCATTGCAGCATTCCACATATGCGGCTCGTCAACAGGTACTACCAGATTCAGTCGATTGAAACGCTGAAGAATCGAAAATACTCTTGTGTTTTCCGGTATAGGATCAGGCATACCAGCATCACGACCTTTCACTTCAGGTTCAAATGTTGGGTTTAGCGAAAACTGAAATCCCGGTGTCGGAAAAAACTCGATTATCCTACGTAAATCATCTAACGCAATTGCTGGTGCAGACTTGCGTAATGAAACAAATTTTTTAACGTTTGTTTTGAAAACAGGTCGCTGTTCCCAAGCTCCCAAAGATTGATCAATATGAGCATAAATACTACCCGGGGTTATATCGCCGGTTAAATTCGCAGCACTACCGTTAAGCGCGTCTATTAGTAAAGTTGTAAAAACTCCACGATTTTCTTCTTCTGTTGCATATTGTTCTTTAGTCGAAGCGGTGAGAATTGTAAGTCCTTCTGCCAACGACGCGTATTCGGTTTTTCCTGGAGGAGTTCCTGCTATACCTGAGTGGCAACTATCCAATATGATTATTTTATTTTTCGCAGGAGATGAATTGGCTAATGTAAGTATATCGTTCAAGGCTACGCCATCATCGCCTCTGGTCGTGTCACTTGCATATAAATAACCTCCGATGTTTCGATATGCCCATGCCCGGCAAAATAAAATAATGCAATCTCAGCATCCTGCTGGAATAGATATGTAATTTGATCCTTTAGATCATTTCTATTTACCAATTCCGTTGGTCCGGTACCTGCCATTAGATGGCAATCAAAATTAATTGCGCCGCCATCATGACGTTCTAATACAGCTTTCATTGCATGTGCATCGCCTACACAGCCATGCAATGAGCCAACGTGCTCATAGAAATTGATTCCAACGACCAATGCAATTCTCATACGCCCTCCTATAAGCTATCTATAAAACTCTCAATTGCCTTCCACGTCCACTCGACAGTTCTAACTCCCTGAATATTAGTTCGATCATTTGAATATGCCCATATTCCTAAAATCGGTCTTCCTTCCTCTTTTGCGCAAGCAATCTCCCATTTTTGACCGCTTGAATTTAAAGAGTTACTGCTCACCAAAACGATTACACCATGTGATCGTCGAATTCGTGTTCTAACTTTATCTTTCCACTCCGTTTCGTAAGCCTCCTTAACAGACATATCTATGTACTCAAATGGAGAATGAGTATGAAGAGATTGTCCCTTAAGTAGGTCTCTTTGTTTTTGATCTTCAATAGCAAAAGCTATAAACAACGTTTTATTCACTGACATGTGTGATCTCCTTTTAATGAAAACCTGATTCGTGCAATTTAGTTCATTGCCACGTAAATCTTATTAGATGTACATTGACTCTAAGCTATTACAGAAAATGGAAATTGTTTCTTGGTTCTTGGTGATTCAAAGTTTGGACTTTGGCGGTTTCCGGTTAACTTTTTTACTTGCGTTGCTGCGTCGTTGTGACAGTCCTGCGTGGAATACATCAAATAGTTTTCTGCCAAGTTAATAGAGGTTAATTGGGCTTTAGCCCAATCATTAGCCGCATCTATAAGTGAGGAAGTGTAATAACCTCCTATAGTTTTGTGTTCCCCCGCTGTTTCATCCACCGAACATGAATTCATCACGACTATTCCGCTGTCGCATTCTGAAATTGTTTTATCAAAGTACATCCTGCATTGCGCTGCATCTAATTTTTGACCTTGTGCAAAATCTAGAGTCAGTGACTCCATTGCAGCCTTTAAAAAACGTTCCTCTTCTTCTGACTTTCTACAACAATCTAATATTAATGTATGTTTTTGAGCACCAATTCGAAAATCTAAACTGTCCATGGTTTGTGATGAATTAATATGTAAAATTGTTCTATTCCTTTGAGCGGAATGAAAACCATGACCAGCAAAAAATATTAACGAATAATCGTTCAATTGCAGTAAATTTATTTGTCTTTTAACTTCAGATTCTAACGGCGAAATCAGCGTTATGATCTCACTCTCTCTCCAGACCCCTCCGATAGGGGATTTTAAATAAGCCCTAAGATTTTCAATATCAGCGCTTACGCCTGGGATTTTTTCATCTGGCGCACCTATAATTAAAGCTTTACGAGATGTCACTTTTATTCTCCTTTGTTATCTCTGTTAATGGGGCAGAATCTTCAATCTTGGTGATTATTGATGGCGCAAATCTTTCACTTGCACCGGCCAATAGAGCCAAAAAGGAAATAATAAATTGTGTATTGTCCGCATTAATCAGGCTAGTAAATAAGATTCCAGATTTAATACCTAAATAGACGATTTGCCCTGTTATAAAACCGCCAATAAGGCGGCAGGCTGACTCTATGAAATGAAGATTCATTCCAGAATAGCTTGCATTCTGCATACGACCCGAGCGCAATATTATTGATAGGCAGGCACCGGCAATAGACCAAGCTCCTATATTTATATTTTCGACTGCGCCATCCCAAATCTGAATATTTTTTGAATTAATTAAAAGCACAAATAATATTGAAATCGCAGAAATAATTACCGTAAAGGTTAAATACCATTCCCTAGATTTCTCGACAATCCGGTCAAGTCTAAATTCGTGGGCCTGCTGCAGGATATCAACTGAAGCATCACAATTGGATTCCAGACAATTAACAATTCCTTCTCCTATGATAGTCTTAAAGCTCAATATAGAATCTTCACTAAGCCCATTTGTGGGTTTGTGCTCCGAGATCATGCACTGACTAAGAATTTTTTCGCTATAACCTCTGTCATGGGTCTGTCTTGACGCATCATAGGACTCGGTGGTTTCCCAATCTAAATTATTTCCTTTGTCGATATAAACAATGTAGTTTTCAGTGATTCTAATAATTCTTTTACAATTGGATATATGCTTACCCCATAATTTTTCATATTGACCAAAATCGCATACAAGATCTGTTTTTGATTTATTTTTCACTTTTGAACCCTACTTTTTAAATTTTATAAACCTAACAGTCAGAACTATTAAATCATCATCTTCTCAGGAAGTTTAATGGATATTATTTTCCGTTTTCACGTAACCTATATTTTTGAATTTGCTCGGTAGTTACGTCAGTTCTATAGCATAAGGGTGAGTAGCCGCCTGGCCTAGAGTAAGCGCTTCGTCCGCCACAGCTTCGCCCATTCTTCATTGAACTATAGGGGCAAGCGCATTGCTGTGGATAAGATGCAATTGATTGATCAATTAAGATCTGCGCGACTTCATCATCCGTTAATGGTTTTTTCTTTACGCTTCCTGCAATTGAAATTGAAGCAATCAACAGAGAAAAAAGAACAACTCCTATAGAGGCTAGAACTTGACGGGACATAGAAGCCTTCCTGTGGCATTTATCGGTGCTTAATTTTATTCGAGTCTACTAACTGGTGGGTTTTGGTGTCAATTTTTAAATTGAAATGTTTAAACTTTAAATCTCCTAAACATAAAGTATAATTAAAGACAATTACATCATATTACACGGTAGCTTCAGCCATAGATTTTCCCCACATAATCTCAATCCTTTTGACGTCGATTTTTTTTACAGTACACATCAAAAAAATTTCTCAATCCGCGGTAGATCATTGAAAATACTCAAAGGAATCACATTGGCATTATTACTGCGTCTATAGATTTCTATTGAAATGGAAGTTAACGGAAATTCAAAAAATGCACAGAACATACTTGCCCACATCTCGTTTATTTTTTCTTTTTTTACTAATAATCCAAACTAAGAGCTGGGCGTCGGAAAATGTCACCCCGCGAAGCGATGTAACATCTTACGTAATCGTTAGATCTGAAGACTCAAGTAACAGCAAGGAACTGAACAGGCTCCACCCCGGTGAGCACCTACCGTACTTAGGATCTACTAAAGGATGGTATAAGGTTGAGCTGGCTGATGGCACAACTGGTTTCGTATTTAAAAGATGGACAGAAATTCACGAAAAAGAAGATGCTGGATTTGCATCTAAGAAATTTACCGTACATTTTATTGATGTTGGTATTGGTGATGCAGCAATCATCGATATGGGCGATAAGGAAATTGTTATTGACGGGGGCAATTTCAAAAATGATCTCTATCAATACAACGAAGAACATAATCTTATTGATGGCGACATTGAATTACTCATTGTTACTCATGGAGACCAAGATCATTGGCGAGGACTGCCAAAGCTTCTAGGATTCGAAGACGAAACTGACTCACCTAAGACTGTAGGCGAATTTTGGGAACCCGGATACAACCGAGACTGCAACGGAGATGGCTCTTCTGGAAGGGCAAGTTACTTGGCATTCATTAATAATGTCAAACATTCTGTTGCCTCAGATCACTTCAAACGGCCGCTTGAGAATTTCTACACGCCTTTCGACGTATCAAAAAAACTAAAATCATTTTTCATTCCGTCATTACCCGAAGTTAAGTTTACCTTGCTGCACTCTTCGTCCAACCCTGGTGAAGATGATTGCTCTTATTCTGTCAATGATGCTTCTATTGTTGTAATGATTGAAATCGATGGAATCAAAATGCTATTTACCGGAGATGCTAATGGTAAAGAACGCAAAGATTCAGCCGAAAACAGTCCTGTCTACACCGAGGGAACCATTTTAGCTGCTGCCACTGGTGCTGATAAAAACCTATTGAAAGTTGACTTATTAAAAGCACCTCATCATGGAAGTGAAACAGCGAATACAAATGCATTTATTGATGCTGTCGATCCTACATTTGTAATATTTTCTGCTTCAACAAATCATCATCTCCCAAAAGACACCGTTGTGGAGAGGTATGAAAATAACTACCGAGTAATACTTAGAACCGACTTGAATATAGAGAGAATGAGAGACCACATTATTTGCGGCTTCACAGATGACGATTTTAATTGTCTTTATGCTGTAGATACAAAGTAATTAATTTAATACTCAACTATGGAAGAGTGAACTATGAAAATATTATCTACTACTTTGTTTATTTCTTTATTTTTGTCAGGATGTGCTGGCGTTAAATTTTACAACGAAAAAGTGATTGCATCTCATACAAATTCAAATTCCAGCAAAACTTTAACTGAAACAGGCATACCTTTTTATCCACCCAAGCCTTATCTATTAATTACCAAAACAGGCGCTAAAGAGAAGCCAGTGGAGGCCACTGTTATTTATTTGCCCAATATGCACGAACCCATTTACGCCGTTCCCAGATCAGGTTTTGGATCTGCAACTATGAACATGGGATTTTCAAATGGAATTCTGACCACCTTTGGTCAAGCAACTGACCCTAAGATCACTGAACTAATAACTTCTTTGGCAGGAGTTCCCGGGTTATTAGCAAATGCAGCTAAAACAAGAGCGGAGACTACAAATATACGCAACCAATCTTCTGATGCTCCAACTCTCTCCAAAAAAATTGGGGAAATTGCTTCTAGCTTAACAAAATTGAAAACGCATCCAGGCTACTCGACCGCGTTTAATGCATTAAACACGGGTAAAATCGATCAGGTTGAGGCTGGGCTCCAAAAAGATTCTGCTGACTTGGTAAATCCTTTCATTCCAAAGGTCGACATTTCTGAACAGTTAAAAAAACTAGAGGGATATGCAAAAGCGTTGGACGATATAACTCCATCACCCATAGCGCCTCAAGGTGAGGCAGCGAATGCTTGGAATCAACTTAATACGACAAATGGTGCGCTGAAGAAATTAATTTCCGACGAAAAACCAAAGCCAGAGTCTGAGCCAGTAGCCGTCCTATATGAGATTATTATTGAAGATGGTAAAACAAAATTGAAGGAAGTAGGAATTGAGACTATTAAACAATGAAGATTCGCCAATAGATATTTCGTTAAAGGAACTCAGGCGCGTTAGAAGAGATTGTCATACTGAACTCAAAGCCTATCCTAACGTTCTTGGTACAGCTATTGGTAGAAAAATCATTCAGGGTGAAGCCACTAAAGTTAAATCAATCGTCATATATGTCGACAAAAAGCGAAAACTTTCTAAGAAAAGAAGTATTCCCCGATATTTTGATGTCGGGGGTAAACGCGTTCCGACCGACGTAGTAGAGTGCCCGTCGATTAGATATCAGTCCGCTTTAAATCCATTGTTTTGCAGCGATGGATACAACTTGGGAACAGTATCCGCAATGTGCCGGAGCGGGCCTAATTTCTTTGCAGCCACATGCGCGCACAACCTAAAGGGTGAAGATGCGAATATTTACACCAGTGATCCCATGCAATTATTTGATGGCAAGAGTGGGCAGTGGATAGAGGTAGGAAAAACGCGCTCGGTATTTTCCTCGGATGGATTAGGTGTATCAGGTAACTTCGGATTTATTGATGCTGGTTTATTCAGCATAGATCGCCAATACTTAATTGATGAATTGAAAGATGCCAAGCCATTGCCGATTAAATCACAAATCAGCTATGGAACTCGTGTTCAAGCTATTGGTATTGGGCTACAAGAATTAACTGGTGTAGTCATTCATGATTGCTCCTCATTTACTGACTTTTATTCCGATGTTTGTATTTATGTAGATCCACCTGGGACGGCAGGCGGAGATAGCGGTTTGTTATGGAAAACAGCTGCTGGGCAGGCTGTTGCAATTCACTCAAAGGGTGGCGGAAACTACACTGATGACAGGGCACAATTTAGTTTTGGGATGTTTGCTAATCGATTTAGAGATATCTTGAATGTAGAGCTTTTAAATTATTAACCGTCCATTAATTAAATTTACTAAATCGCCTAATTTGCATTGTCGATTTTTTACAAATTTTGATAGCTTCTATTCCTTGGTTCAAATACTCCTTCATTACAAGTAGCTCAATTTTATTTCGAAAAACGGGACCATTTCATGTCTAAGCTAAAACCACTTACTCCACTGAAGGTATATCTCAGTATTGTTTTTGCTTTCGTCTTCATTGTACCTCACCACCCCAGCGATCAATTTCTAGGTTTTAGTTTTTGATGTTCAAAAAATACAGATTGCATTGGTTCGGCCAAAAGCGGACATAAGTAATTGGTATCAAAAATCAATCATCGCCCCCTATCGGGAGGTAATGCTGTCTAGCATTAACAATCATGTACTCGACGAGTTCCATTGGAAGATCATCCCTACAATATGAAACAGTGAAGCTATCATCAATGTCAGAATAAAAAATTTCCAATACTTGATCTCTCGAGCCGGGTTGTGATATCGATGCCTCTAAATACATGCCGTCTCTGATTACATCGCTTCCTCGAAGAATTTCGTACTCGACACCATTGAAGTTCACAAAGCTCACTCTTTTCTCCAAATTAGAAAATTAGTTTTACATTTCGGCCAAAAGCGGACGTTACCAATCAGTAATTAAACCGACGATATGAATCTGGATCTGCTTAAACTTTCATAGCCTCAAAAAGTTCTTTATGTGGCATATCGACACAAATTTACCGTAATCGTTGTTCTACCAGTCTCATCTGAGACATCTAAAGAAACAGATCCTTTTTGTGCCTCAGCTAGCAGCTTGGCCGAATATGTTCCTAAACCTGTTCCGCCCGATTTTCCATAAGTAACAAATTTTTCGAAAAATTGATTGCGAATTGCTGCCGGGACAACACCGGTGTTTGCAATGGTAATTCGCAATGGATTTTCATTATGCAGCTTTACTTCAACCTGTGTTTTTTCTGGTGCGGCCTCACAAGCATTTTTGATAAGATTTTGAAAAAGTGAGTAACATAGCATTGCATCACCAACACTTTTTGGTGGTTCCTCGTTCACGGCTGCGACATCTGTATCCACAGAAATAATCAAATGCTTTTCTGAAAAAGTGTGACGCGATAATTCCACTATGCGCCGTAAAATATCACCAATTTTTACGGGCTCTGGATTTAATTTAAATCGTCCGGTTTCAATTTTATAAAGTTCAGCGGAAAGATTGATCATATTCAGTGTTTGTAGTGCAGCATCTTCTGCCATACGCAGTTGCTCTATCTGTTTCCTGCTGAATCCCGCATCTTCACCGAGAGTTTGGATAATGCTAATAACGCCTGCGAGTGGCCCCTTCATATCGTGGCGAGTGATATATTCAACGTCTTCACGTAAGCGTGCATTTTCCAATAAAGTATCGTATTCCGCTTGTAGCTGTTTATGAAGTTCAACATAGCGCAGGAAGTTGCGTACACGCGGAACTAAAAAATCTGGATTGATAGGTTTTGTTACGAAATCGACTGCACCGAGTGCCATTCCTTTTAAATGAGCTTCATCGGTTTCCATTGCGGTAACGAAAATAATAGGAATATGTTCAGAGTTGGGATGCTCGCGCATACGTTGCGCTACTTCAAAGCCATCGAGGCCAGGCATCATAATATCCAGTAATACAAGATCCGGTGGGTCGTCCGATGTGCAAATCTCCAATGCACGTTCGCCGTTAAGTGATATCCGTACCCGATAGGTATCTTTGAATAATT
>Ga0164241_10003262_pt1 | contig 16612 bp, 9 predicted proteins | sample OricomyardsoilBY_FD_108780 | JGI IMG/M metagenome (GOLD analysis project Ga0164241, IMG submission 108780) | Backyard soil microbial communities from Emeryville, California, USA - Original compost - Back yard soil (BY) | ecosystem: Environmental > Terrestrial > Soil > Unclassified | place: USA... | reverse complement strand
GGCTTTAATAATGTTGAGTTCAGGCAAGGCGATATTGAAGATATGCCTGTGGGCGGCAACGTAGCCGATGTAGTGGTAAGCAACTGTGTACTTAACTTAGTGCCCGAAAAAATAAATGTGTTTAAAGAAATTTACCGCGTGCTTAAACCCGGTGGCCACTTTAGTATTTCGGATGTAGTGTTGCATGGCGAATTGCCTGAGGCACTGCGCAAAGATGCCGAAATGTATGCAGGCTGCGTATCGGGCGCGGTGCAGAAAGAAGATTACATGAACATGATACATGCCACAGGTTTTAAAGCAGTAGCCGTGCAAAAAGAAAAACCTATTGTAATACCCCATGACATCTTAAAAAACTACCTGAGCGAAACTGAAATAGCCGATTTTAAAACCGGCAACACGGGCATATTAAGCATTACCGTATACGCCGAAAAACCATTGGAACAAACCAGTTGTTGCGGACCTAATTGCTGTAGTTAATTTATTAATCGGTATCCATTAGTAATATGTCAGCAAACAATTGTGCCCCCATTTATAAACGCAAACAACTCAGCTTTTTAGATCGCTACTTAACGCTCTGGATTTTTTTGGCTATGGCACTTGGTGTTGGTATTGGCTACTTTATTCCTGCATCATCAACATTTATAAATTCATTTTCATCAGGTACTACTAATATACCATTAGCAATAGGTTTAATACTAATGATGTACCCCCTGTTTACCAAGGTAAAGTACAACCAGCTTCATCAGGTTTTTAAAAATACAAAAGTCCTTGGGGCTTCGCTTTTATTAAACTGGATAATTGGCCCTATACTCATGTTTATCCTATCCATTGTATTTCTGCATGGTTATCCCGAATACATGATTGGCCTGATATTAATTGGCTTAGCACGTTGTATTGCTATGGTTATAGTATGGAACGAACTTGCCGGAGGCAGCCGCGAATACGCAGCGGGTTTAGTGGCGCTTAACAGTGTATTTCAAGTACTGCTGTATAGCATATATGCCTACGTATTTATTACGCTGTTGCCGCCGCTATTTGGCTTGCATGGGTTAGCCGTAAATATTACCATAGGGCAAATTGCGCAAAGCGTAGCTATATATTTAGGCATACCTTTTTTTGCAGGCTTTGTTACCCGATATGTTTTATTAGAAATAATGGGAGAGGAATGGTACGAAACCAAATTCGTTGCCTTTGTATCGCCTATTACCCTTATAGCACTGCTGTTTACCATTGTTATTATGTTCAGCCTTAAAGGCGAAACGATAGTTCAAATACCTCTCGATGTTTTACGCATTGCCGTACCATTAATGATATACTTTGGCATTATGTTTTTAGCCAGCTTTTTTATTGCTAAAAAATTGGGGGCCAATTATGCTACTAACGCATCGGTAGCATTTACTGCCACAGGCAATAATTTCGAGCTGGCAATAGCTGTTGCTATAGGCGTATTCGGCATTAACAGTGGACAAGCCTTTGCAGGTGTTATTGGGCCTTTGGTTGAAGTACCCGCACTTATATTATTAGTTAACGCAGCCTTTTGGCTAAAACGCAAATACTACCCAAGCTTATAGCTGGCAGTTAAATGTAACCCATGAAAAAGAATATCTTGTTTGTATGTATTGAAAACAGTAACCGCAGCCAAATGGCGCAGGCGTTTGCAATCATACATGGCGCCGATATAGTAAATGCGTATAGCGCAGGCTCGGCACCATCGGGCATTATAAACCCCAAAGCAATTGCAGCTATGCACAAGCTTGGTTATGATTTGAGTACGCACCAATCAAAATCGCTAACCGAAATACCTGATGTGGAATATGAGTATGCCATTACTATGGGCTGCGGCGATGAGTGCCCTTTTGTAAATGCCCGCCACCGCCAAGATTGGAACCTGCCCGACCCTAAACACATGAATGAAGAAGAATTTGAAAAAGTACGCAACCAAATTGAACAAATGGTAATTGCTTTGCTTTCAAAAATTAAGCAGTCGTAATTACTTTTTCTTTAGTTCGGTAACAGCAAGTGCTTTACTGGTATGGTGGTATTGTTTATTAGTAATTATACTTTCAAGCCATTGGGCCATATCTATATAAATGTTATCGGCTACGTTTTTAAATTCTTTCACCAGCCGCTCTTTTAACTTTTTTAATTCTTTAATAGGGTCGGCAGCTTTAACAGCTTTTTTAAGGTGGTTCATTACCACATAGTTTATGTCCTTCTCTTTTTGTTCGGGCTTATATACACGCAGTAAACTATCTAACTGGTTTTGTACATACACATAGTTGCCCAGCTCGAAATGTATTAATACATGCACCGCCTTTAATGTGTACACGTGTACATCGGTAGTGCGCTTGTGCTTACGGTAAAAAGCCTGCGCCTCGGTTATCCAGTCAAGCGTTTTACCGTGGTCGCCGTTTTTTAATAAGGCAATGGTAAAATAATAATACAGGTTATGCTTAATACTTACAGGCATGGTATGGTACCTGTCTTGAAACAAACCGAGCAATTCATCTATCTCTTCAAAGTTGTGGAACGTAAGCATTTTAATAGCTTTTATCTCCAACTCGTGCCCCCCGCTATGCGTTTGGTGGTGGGTAATTTTTTTTAGTTTTTCAATAATGCCATCAATTACTTTAGCTAATTGCTTGCGCTGCCCGGCATTGGCAAGCGCTGTAACAATGTTGGTGTATATCAACGAAATCTCCCGGCCGTCTTTTACCAAGTATGGCTTGCTTTCCAGCAATCCAACAATATTCATGTTGTGTTCAATAATACCATTGTAATCTTCGCGCAGGTGGGCATACAAATCCATAATGGCCTCCTTTATAATTCGCAGGCGCGCACTGGTTTGTAATATGGGGTCGTTAATTACATGGTGGCTTATCAGCTTATTTACTTCGTTGTATTCCCGGGTGTTTTCGTGCAATTTTTGTTTGCTAAGCACCAATAAATATATCCGGTGCTGAATTTCTGAAAGCTGCATGTACACCATGTTGGCGTATACGGTTTGGTGGAATTCGTTCCAGTAGTTTTCGTTAAGGGATAGTTGATGGAACCCAAACCTGAATTCAAATTGCAGTGCCTGTAACAGTGTTTCATATAACTCGTATTTAGTACAAAACTTTTTTAGTGCGTGTAGCTCTTTATGTATGTGTTTAGTAAGCTCCTTATTGTGCATTAAGTGTATGCTCTGCATTTTCGACATAGCCTCGCCTAACGGTGTTTTTATTAAATGATAAGGCGCCATGGCCTGCGTTAACTCGCGCCACAAGTAATCTTTCATGGCCGATATTTTACGGTTACAGCCACGCTTTTTTAATTGCCTTGCTAGGTCGGCTTCGTCATACTCCTTTTGCCTGCATATTGCATCAAACAAAATAACGTAGTACGAATCTTTGTTCGAGCTTTGCTTAAAATACCCGCGCTCGTGCGAAGTCATCGCCTGTATAAAATCAAATAGCTTGTCCGATTTATTTATCATACCCTTTTAAATCCGGTGTAAACATACACATTGTATTACTTATGTGCTTTAGCGCCAATTGTTACAATGTATGCTACTAATAGGTTAACAACCATACTATTGCAGCCAATATACTTTGCGTTGAAATAGAAAATAAACGCAATAATTTCCTGTAGTAAAATATAAGCGAGTAAATATTATACGGCTTTTGTAAAAAGGCTTGTTAAAAAAAGGTTTCAAAAAAACCATACTGCCGCCTTGCAAAGTGTTACCAAGCATTAACATAACTAAATGATTTGGAGTTATTTGTGCTTAATTGTAGATGTTACAAAATAGTGCACTTGCTATTATAATTCCTTTACAGCGTAGTTGGTTACATGTACTTTCGGCGTTGGTATGTTAAGGCTTATTATAAACATGTATAAAAACAAAACAATACTGTTGGTGGACGACAGCCGGGCAGTAAGGCATTTAACACGAATTCAATTGCTTGATGAAAAGGTTAACAGTATAGTATTTGAAGCCACCAATGGGCACGATGCGTTAACATTTTTAACCTCGGGCGAAATATGCCCCGATATAATTCTGTTAGATATAAATATGCCCAAAGTAGGTGGGTACGAGTTTTTATTAGAATATAAAAGGCACCAATTGCATTTGCAAAAGGCAAGCATATACATACTTACAACCTCAATAGTAGAAAAGGAATACGAAAAAATATTAAGCACGGGTATTGTAAAGGGTTACTTCGAAAAACCTTTGAACAAAACCAATATTGAAAAAATAAAAGCCGACTTAGTAATAGCCGTATAAGTACGTTTTGTAATTTTTATTCAACAAAGGGGGTGGGGCTGTGGGGGCCTTGCCCCCGCTTTTTTGCAAAAATGGGTTAAGCCTCATCGGCATAATGATTAGGCGAGTAGCACTCTCGCCAGTACTCTATAATTTTACTTAAGGTTTGTTTCAGTTCCGCATCGCTCGATGGCTTTACAAAAAAACCCTGAACCGATAATGTGTAGGCATCATACACAGCCTTTTTGTTTACTGCAGTTGAAAAGAATAAATATGGAATACATTTAGTGCTTAGGCCTTCGTTGGTATGTACCATTTTGCGCAGTTCAAATCCGTTCAACCTGGGCAAATTTATATCTGAAATTATCAGGAAGGGATATATTTTATCATCATGCAGGTATTCCAACGCTTTCTCCCCGTCTTCAAAAAAAACTATTTCGTTTTCATAGTTAAGTTCTTTAAACACATCTTTAAATACATCCCTATCATCCTCATCGTCTTCAATAACAACTATCGGCCCTTTTTTATTCATTATATTTTTTTTGAAAGATAATAAAATGAAACAAAAAAGCCCCTCCAATATACGGAGGGGCTTTACTTATGTTGTGTAATACTTGTTATTAGAAACGAGGGCAGTAGATAGTTGAAGGGCCATGTTTTTTCCAACGGCCTACGTAAGCTAAGCCAACTTCGAAACCACCACGTGTTTTTGAACCGGCAGTAAGTTCCGATACGTTAATATCGTAAGCTACTCCTAACTCAATACCATTCCAAACCACACCTGCGTTTAATATTACTGATTCAGGGTTTAAGCTTTTGCCTCTCCAGGCTGCTTTAGGATCGCCACCAACCATACGGAACATAGCGCCTACGTGGAAGTTATCGCCACCTGCTTGCCTTTCGTCAAACAAGAAACGGAAATCGGCAGCCCATATAGTTTCAATACTTTTGCCTTGTGCCATAATAATGAACTTAGGCTGTAAATCGAACCTGTTAAGCAATGGAATGTTTACACCACCATGGCCTACAAATTTCATGTTCAACTTAACATCTTTATTACCTAAGAAAGATATAGCTGGCCTGTTTAAGTGGTAGCCCGATGCACCTAAGTAAACACTTGCGCGGTTGCGGTATTTACGGGTATCAAACTTCATGTACCAAAGTAAACCTGCGTTAACATCCCAGTATATAAATTTATTGTCAACCAAAAATTCGTTGGTGGGTAGTAAAGCGTTGTAGCCGCTACCATCCCACTGGCTGCCAAATTGTAAACGAGAGTAATCGATAGTTTGATTGTAAAGGCTTGAAGAGAAACCTGCGGTTAAAAAGTTGTTGCCGCGGTTGTTCATAGCTTTGTGGTATGCTACTGCAATGCTACCGCCATTGTAACCAAATTTCGATTCGCCGGCCTGGTCGCCCATAAAGCCAACACCAAAACCAAAGGCATCGCCTTTCATAAAACCTTTGTTGGTCCTAAAATCAGCCGAGGCAGTATAGGTACGGTACATAGGTACCGATTCGTTACGTAATACTTCGCCCCATTGGCCACGGAATAAACCGGTAAGCCTGTAGTTACCGTCAAACGCACCGGTTAAGGCAGGGTTCAGGTACACGGGGGTCATGTAAAATTGCGAAAAGTGGGGGTCCTGAGCAGATGCCTTTAGCACGCATATGGCCATTAGCAGGATTGGTAAAAATTTCTTCATTTATTCTCGGTTTTGAAAAAGGGTTATCTAAAATATGAAAAAATCGCTTCTACAAAATAATAAGCGCATTAAAATTTTAAGATTCCTTCAATCTCTTTTACGGCTTCCACCGTAAAAGTTTCAAAAATCTTAGTTAAAAACGCGTTTACCTGATTAAAGTTATGGTTCCTTTCTTCTCTTTACTCTTGCCATTCAGGTACACAACCTCTACATAATAGGTATAAACACCCGGTACTGCAGGCTGGCCTTTATAGTTACCATCCCATCCGGCCCACTGGTTACCACTATCGTAAACTTTTTCGCCCCAGCGGTTAAACACCTGTAATTTAGCCATACTTAATCCTGTACCATATACTACAAAGACGTCATTATTGCCATCTCCGTTGGGTGTAAATGCATTTGGCACAAAAAAATCTTCGCCATCGGCCACAAAAATATTTACCGTTTCGCTTACAGTGCAATTTTGCAGGTAATTTACGGTTAAAGTGTAGTCGGTGCTGTAGTATGGTGTGGCAATGGTTGATGCACAATCGGCACAGGTAATGCCGTTTATAGGCCCCCAGGTATAAAAGTTAATATCGGCGCCACTATAGTTACCAATACTTGAATAAAGCAATATTGAATTGCCCAGGCTAATAGTAGTATCGGTAGGCAATACCGATAAATTAAGCTTAACCGGTTCGGCCACGCTCACGGTAGTATCTTTAATACAGCCTTGCCCGTCGCGTATATATAAGTGGTAAATACCTGCGCCCAAATTGGCAAAAAACTCGTTCCCCTGATAGCTGGTGCCATCTAACGAATACTCGTAAGGTAAGGTAGCGCCCGGTGTGCCGCCAATTGCCGAAACCTGTATTGAGCCATCGGTATAATCGGGGCAGGATGCCGAGTCGACAGCCAAAAACAATATATCAATTGCCGGAGGTGCATTAAATGTTATGTTTAAAGTAGTATCGCAACCATTATTATCGGTAATGGTAATTGCATAATTGCCCGGTGCTATATTGGTAAATGAGTTGCCGGCAAAACCGTTATTCCAATTGTAGAAAATGGGTGGTGTGCCGCCTGTTACTGAAACTTCAACGGCGCCATCGGCAGCATCGGCACAACTTATTTCGTGTTTATTAATTAACGAAGCGTTTAACGATGGGGGATCAATAACATCCACCCCGCCTGTTACCGTACACGATGCTGCATCGGTTACTATTACATCGTAATAACCGGCAGGCAAGCCGTATAAAGTATCAATATCATTCGTGGTTGCAGTAGTGCTCCAGTCGTAAATATATCCCGGGGTACCACCGTTTGCAGATACCCATGCTTCGCCTGTACTGCCGCCTGCGCATAACGGGCCGCGGCTGCCAAATGCTAATGTTATAGCAGTAGGTTCGGCTACTGTAGCCATATTGGTTATGGTACAGTTATTAGCATCGGTAATGGTAACGGTATAAGTATTGGCAGCAACTGCGGTTAAGTCTTCGGTAGTAGCGCCGCCTGTCCAGCTATAGCCGTAAGGGGTAGTACCGCCTGTTACGGTTAAGTCAACCGCACCATCGGTATAGCCATTACAACTGGCATTAGTAGCGCTTATGGTTGATGTAAGTACAGCGGGTTGTGTTAAGGTAAAGGTAGCAGTAGCTACACAGCTGCGGCTATCGGTAACGGTAACTGCATGGCTACCCGAAGGGAAGCCTGTTGCATTGGCAGTTGCAGTGCCTATTACGCTCCAATTATAAGTATAGGCAGGTGTGCCTCCGGCAGCTAATGCCGTTGCGGTGCCATCGGTACCCCCATAACACGAAATATTGGTAGTGCCTGTAATGCTTACCGTAAGTTGTGTAGGCTCAATGGCTGTCCAGCTGGCTTGTGCAGTACAACTATTGGCGTCGGTAGCCACTACGGTATAGGTGCCGGGGCCTAAATTGCTAAGCGGATTGTTGTTGGTACCTGTACCCGTGTTCCATGCATAAGTATAGCTTGGTGTGCCGCCGCTTGCTATTGCATTTACAGCCCCATTGTTAGCGCCAAAACAAGTAATATCGGTAGTGTCTAATAGTATGGTAACCTGTGTAGGCTGACTAATGGTAACGCTACTGGTAACCGAAACACCTGCGCTATCGGTTACTGTAACCTGGTATGCACCTGCACATAAATTAATTATCGAATCAACGGTTGAGCCTGTACTCCATAAAAAACTATATGGAGGTATAGCGCCACTGGCGCTTGCTACTGCCTTACCATTGCAATCGCCAAAGCATAAATTGTTCACTTTAGTATAGGTTACAATAATGGGTGGGGGGTCGTTCACAAATGCACTATCATTTCGGCAGCAACCATTGGCATCGCATACGGTTACATAATAAGTGCCTTTAATTAAGTTACGTATGGTATCGGTATTGCCCGAATTACTCCAGGTAAAAACATAAGGACCTGTACCCCCAGTTGCACCTACGTAAGCTGTGCCTTCATTACCGCCATTAGTAACCGCATCAGTTGAACCAGTTGCTATTGCCAAAGCAGTAGGCTCGGTAATAGTGGCGCTTGCCGATGTTGAACAGTTGTGGCCATCGGTAATAGTAACCGAGTAGCTGCCTGCATTTAAGCCGGTAGCATTCGGTGAGTTAGTTTGCACCGGCGACCATACATAAGTATAAGGCGAAGTACCGCCTGTTACTGTTAGGCTGATAGAACCCGTACTATTGCCGTTACACAATACATTTTGTTGTGTTTTAGTTGCTGCTAATACCGCAGGTTCGGTAACTGTTGCGCTATTAGTACCCGTACAGTTTTGCGAATCGTGCACAGTAACTGCATAAGTACCCGGTGCAAGGCCGGTAAGCGAATCTATATTAGCAGCCGCAGGGCTCCATGTATAAGTTAAAGGCGCTATACCGCCCGTAACTATGGCTTTTACTTTACCATCGTTAGCGCCGTTACAAGTTATATTTATAGCTGTAACGTTAACAGGTATACTGTTCCCCACTACTAAGTGTACGGTATCGGTAAGGGTACAGGCTGCGCCCGTTAGGGTTACTAAATAATCGGCAGTGGTTGTTGCATTAAAACTTAGCGTAGGGCTGTTAGTACCTACTACGGTATTGGTAGTTATATTTTTCCATTGGTAGGCAAATTGTTGCCCGGGTAGCGGGGTGCCTAATGTAGTGGTGGTAAAAGTTACGTTACCCGCAGCACAAAGAAAAGTATCGGGCGGAAAAGCATTCATTCTAACCGATGTATCAACACTAACATACACGTAATCGCTGCTCTTGCATCCGTTTAAATCGGTTACATCTACATTATAAATAACGGGCGTTTCGGGGTGCGCAATCGGGTTTACAATGTTTGCAGGCGCAGGGGCATTCGGGCCTGTGGCAGGGGTCCAGCTTATAGGCAAGCCGCTTACGCTTGTAATGCAAATATCGAATTTAGCATTTGGGCGTTTTACACTTGTTTGCGGCGAACCTGTAGTACCACATTGGTTAGTTGAACCTACTGAATAGTACACCGAATTGAATGTAGTGGTAGTACCTGTCATTTTTGCATTCAGCACACCGTTGGTAGGGTTATTAAAGCAAACTTCAATTACTAAGTTGCTGGTGCCATCCCAGTTATAAGGAAAATCGAGCGTGTGGGTTATCCAGCCTGTAGTATTTACCGCTACATCTTTAGGGCTAAATACGGTAACCATATTTGGTTGCCACGAGGTTAATGAAGCGGCCTGTGTGCAACCCATCTTTATTTCAAAATTCTTCATTACATCGTTCGAAGCATTAATTTGGTTAATGTTGAACGATATACTTCGTATCTCTCCGCCCGATGGATATTGGGCTAACAATTCGCTGTTCAAATATAAAAACTGGTGCCTGCCGCTGTTTTGGTAGTGCCCGTATATAGTTGGGTATTGTGTTGGCGAACCTGTGCCCGGTATTACCGTAGTACCTGTGCCCACCTGGCCTGTAACTATATTGCCGCTGCAAGGTGTTTGGCTAATGCCGCACATTACGGGGTTGGTCAAAATATCAAGCTGTACAGGGTCTTTAGGGCAAACAGCTAAAGGGTTTGCTTTAGCTACTATGGCAGGGCCTGTACCGGTTACGTTTACAGTAAGCGAATCAACATTGGTACAACCATTGGCACCCGTTATATATAGCTTGTACTTAGTAGTATTAAGCGGGCTTGCTACGGGGTTCAGTACACTATCAGTAGGCAGGTTAGTAACAGGGTCGGTTAAGCCTGCCGCTGGCACCCATTGTAAATGATATGGTGCATATAAGTTATCGGTAGTGGCATTTAAATGCACCTGTCCGTTTTGGCATATACTACCACCGGGGCCGGCATCATAGGTAAAAGGCGGGTCGGCCCGTACAAATACCGAGTCGGTTCCGCAATCGGAAGTAAAATAATAGGTGGTGTTTGAAACGGGAGTAACCGTAGGGTTTAGCACGTTAGGGTTGCTTACCGCATTAGGCCCGGTTGATGGGGTCCAGGTATAGTTAGTGCCGCCCGTAGCGGTTAGCTGCACAGGCGTGCCGCAAAATGTAGGGCTTGCGGTTAGTACACGCACTTGGTTAAATACGCAAATGGTATATACCCTTGTTTTGCTGCCGTTAATAGGGCAGTCGTCATTTTTAGCTATTACGGTAAAGTTATGGCAACCTGTATCGCTTGCCAAAGGGGTCCAGTTTATACGGGCTTTTACGCTATCGCCTGTACCTACCTGGGTAAATGCTGCACCGGGTATAGCCGATGGGTTAGCGTTTATACTACTGTTAAGTGTAAGGTTGTGGTTAGCCGGGTCGGTACATAAAATATCAAATTGTAAAGGTGTGCCGGGGCAGGCCTGTACATTTAACGAATCTACCTGGTTACCATTTTGCACATTGGTAATAGGGTCTTGTTCAGGTATTGATATTGCACAGTTTTGTACCACTACTTGTATATCGCGCATGGTACTACCAATTAAAACGCCATTGCGGTATTCATCAACCCTTACGGCAATTACATCCTGTTCTTGATAAGCGGGTGTAAATTGCATTTGGCCTGTATGGGTATCGAAGAAAAAGCCTCCCGAATTACGTACAGGGTCGCTTATGCTCCACCCGCTGCTGTAATTAATGGGTGCATACGGCAAACTGCCGCCATCGCCCAATGGGTTTATTTGTGTAAATACTAACGAATCGCCATCGGCATCTACCACGCCGTGGTTGTAAGTTACATCACTATTGGCACAAACAAAGGTTACTGGCAGCTCGGTAAATGTTGCCGAGTTATTACAAAACAGCTCGCCAGTTGATGGATCTTGATTAATTACACAATACACACCTAACGATTGGCTTCCGGGGTTTGGTATGTTGTTAATAGCTCCGTTACGGCAACATTCGGTAGTACCAAACATTACTTGCGTACAGTTGGCAGGTACAGTTACGGTACCTGTGTAGGTATATACCTGCACACCCGGGTAAGGCGCTAAGCCGGGGCCGGAATAATTACAGCCGCTATTCGGTAATTGTGCGGGGCAAAGTTGCGATACTTCCGATCCATTAGGTGGTACTGACGCAGGGTCGGGGTTTAACACAAGGCTCGATGATATTGTGCAACCGGTCGAACGGGCCTCAAGCGTAATTGAGCCCGGTGCCGGCGAGGCACTGCTTGCGCCATCGCGACAGTTGCGGTAATACCTTACAGTAACCCTGTACTGCATTTGGCCTGCCCCGTTTAAACCTAAGCAGGTGTATTGTATATCTTTACCCATGTTATGTGTGGCAAAACCCAACTTAGGCAATGCCATCCACATTAAACATGCTATTAATAATATTAAACCTTTGTACGTAAATATTCTCTTTAGCATTAGCGCCCTTTTAATTAAAACTCAAAAATCTATCAACTCTTCATTGTCAAATCATCAATAGAAAAGATGACAAATTTACGGAATTGGTTGTAAATGCGCTTCTATAAATTCTTATTTGCACAAAACGGTTATTTTAGCCGCCTTAAATTTTTATTGTTATGTATAGAAGTAATACCTGCGGAGAACTGAATATCAAGCATGTAAGCGCTACTGTAACCCTTTCGGGCTGGGTACAGCGCGTACGCGCAATGGGCGGAATGACCTTTATTGACCTGCGCGACCGCTATGGTTTAACCCAATTAGTGTTTAACATGGATACCGATGCGGGCCTGTGCGAACGTGCCAATAAGCTTGGGCGCGAATATGTTATACAGGTTACAGGCACCGTTACCGAGCGTAGCAGCAAAAACCCCAACATACCTACCGGCGAAATAGAAATAACTGTAACTGAGCTAAATATACTTAGCGAGTCGGAAACGCCGCCGTTTATTATTGATAACGATACCGATGGTAACGAAGAGCTACGCTTAAAGTACCGTTACTTAGATATACGCCGCCCCGTGCTGCGCGACACCTTAATAAAACGCGCTATGATTATACGGGCTGTGCGCGAATACCTTGATGGTAAGGACTTTATGGAGGTAGAAACCCCCAACTTAATAAAAAGCACCCCCGAAGGCGCCCGCGACTTTTTAGTGCCTTCGCGCTTGCAGCATGGTAGTTTTTACGCTTTGCCGCAAAGCCCGCAAATATTAAAGCAGTTGTTAATGGTGGCTGGCATGGACCGCTACTATCAAATTGTTAAATGTTTCCGCGATGAGGATTTCCGTGGCGACAGGCAGCCCGAGTTTAGCCAAATAGACTGCGAAATGAGCTTTGTACACCAGGAAGATATTTTCGAAATTTTTGGTGGCTTGGTGCAGCACGTTTTCAAAAAAATATTGAATTACGATTTGCCTAACCTGCAACGTTTAAAGTACGACGATGCCATACGCCTGTATGGTAGCGATAAACCCGATTTGCGTTTCCATTGCCCTATTATTGAGTTAAACGAGGTATTGCCCCAAGCAGATTTTCCGGTGTTTAATAATGCAGTAGCAAGCGGTGGCTTAGTGGCAGGTTTAAACGCTAAAGGCTGTGCCGCATACACCCGTAAGCAGTTAGACGAGTTAACCGAATTTGTAAAAGCAACGCACCGTGGCTTAGGCGGTTTGGTTAACATTCGTTTTAACGAAGATGGCACTGTAAAATCATCGGTTGATAAATTTTATACCGAAGAGCAACTGCGTGAAATAGGCAAAGCATTTAATGCCGAAAAAGGCGACATGCTTTTAATTGCTGCCGATAAAACAAGCAAAGTGCGTAAGGCGTTAGGCGATTTGCGTTTAGAATTAGGCAAGCGCAATAACTGGATTGACCCTGCTAAATGGAGCGTGCTTTGGATTGTTGACTTTCCGCTATTTGAAAAAGATGAGGAAAGCGGCGAAATTACTTTTGCCCACCACCCCTTCTGCTCGCCGCATTTAGATGACATGAAATACTTTGATACCGACCCTACCCGTGTGCGCGCACAAACGTACGATATGGTAATGAACGGTAACGAAATCCTTTCGGGCTCTATACGTATTTACCAGCGCGATATACAGGAAAAAGTATTCCGCAACTTGGGCTTAACCGATGAAGACCGCGATAAAAAATTCGGGTTTATGCTAAATGCATTTAAGTACGGCGCACCGCCGCACGGTGGTTGCGCTTTTGGTTTAGACCGCTTAGTTATGCTAATGACAGGTGGCGAAACCATACGCGATGTTATTGCATTCCCCAAAACAAGTGGTGGCCGCGATTTAATGATGGATGCCCCCACCCCTGTTGATACTAAACAGCTAAACGAATTAGGCATACAAGTAAAGCTTACCGAAAAGTAATTGAGTACATAATTTTATAGCAAGCCCCGGGCACATCGTGTTCGGGGATTTTTTTGTTTTGTCCTCCCTGGTTCGTTAATTAAATTATTAATCAATTAGTTAGGGTATTGTAAAGCTGTTTTTTATGTCCGTTTTGAGGTATAAAATGTTCCTTTTTATGTTCCGAAATGTTCCTTTTGCGTGGTAGAATGTTCCTTTTTGATGGGTAGAATGTCCGCTTTCAATTCTGCAAATATGTTGCATGTCCGTTTTTGATGTGAATTTTTGGGTTGCGTAAACCTAAAGCATTGAGTACACAATTGTTACAGCCTAATTAGCATTTAAAATGCCTTTATTTTGTACCCGTAATATCCGGTTTATGTCCCCTTTTTGTTCCTTTTGTTATCCGTTTGGGTTCTTGTAGCTGTATGTTGTGTTTTGATAATACAAAATACCATTTAACGCGCGGAGAATAATGCAGAGCAATACAAAGTATAAAACAAAGAACGGTGTTGGTTTGCAGGCGCAAGGTATTGCGCCTCTACAAGCCTTAAAAACATGCTAAGATACAACGCGGGGATACGCCAATGCAAATTTATTTTACTAATGTTCGGGGTAAAGACGATAGACAATAGATGTTGGATATTTAAGGTGGATAATGAGGATAGTAACTGATAGACAATTTTTATATATGTACTTTTGGCTTAATCCAAAAGTACCAAAAGATCAAGGCTGTGTGGCTTTAAGGCTAAAATCTATTCCATTCGCCTAACTCCGTGATCCTATCCCGACCTTCAAGCTGGTCGGGATTCGAACAAGCACGGAGTTTTATCGGCTTATTGCACAGATTTCTTAACGCCAAAATCCACAAGGCCGTATTGGGGTTTGTAGTTGTATGTTGTGTTTTGATAATACAAAATACCATTTTACCGCGCGGAGAATAATGCAGAGCAATACAAATTATAAAACAAAGAACGGTGTTGGTTTGGAGACGCAAGGTATTGCGCCTCTACAAGCCTTAAAAACATGCTAAGATACAACGCGGGGATAGGCCAATGCAAATTTATTTTACTAATGTTCTTTTGAGCGCGAGATGTATTCATCCGATGACTTGAAGTCATTGGATGAATTTGCGCTGAATTTGTAAGTAATAGTAGCTACAAGCTACTTACTTGCTACGACGTAGGCATATAGCCTACGCCGAGTGGGGCCGTATAGGGGTTTGTGAATGTTGGAGTGGGGTAAAGACGATAGACAATAGATTTTAGATATTAGAAAGCAGCCGGATAATATACTCGGACTGGAAGGGAATAAACCCACCTCCGTCCCGCACAGCGGGACACCTCCGCCAGCGGAGGACATACTACTATGGGCCGATAACTATCTATATTTATTATTCGTTTAGCAAGCAGTATGCTTGCCGTATTTTAGTACGAAGTTGCGCTATGCTGAATTTGTTGGGCTTCCATTTCGCTAATTATATCCATTGTGTTAACCGATACGGTGCAAACCCTTTTTAGTAAATCAATAACCTGTGTTTTGTAATCGGCAAAACGGTAGGTGTTGAATTTTTCGGCAATGGTTGGGTCTTTGGGTTTGCTTTCTTTGTACTGGTCAAGCACCCACTCTAAGGCCGAACGGTTGCCCAATTTGTAAAGCCATGCTTGCGGAGGTACACCCGTTAAGGTGGTGTTTTCGTCAATAATAATATTGCCCTTTTCCTTATCGGCTTTAAGTTTGGCTTTGGGTGTTTCCTTTGTATCGGTGGTCACTTCTTTCAGCTTATACGGCTCTACGCTTTCGTAGTTAATGTGTATATCCATTAATGCCTTGCCCCATGCAGCCCACTTTTTAAAATCGGTGTAAAATGGTATGCGTGGAAACTCGCGCTTTAAATTCGACTTGTACTTATTTACATAGGAAGGATTATGAATTACTGCATATATATACGCGAATATTCCCTCTTTACTAATTCCCTTTTTGCCGTACTGTTTAATAAACTGATTGAGTCCCCAGTCTGAGATATTATCTAACTTATTCCCCTTATCGTCAAAAGTATACAGAGGAAACATTTGTGTTTGTCTACCCCCAATGTGCATATTGCAAATACAATCAGCAGATAGTGCAACAAATGGGATTTGCGGTTCGATTACTATACCAATAGTCGGATTTTTTAGACTAAGGCTTTTGCCGTAATACTCTATGTGATTTTTGGTAAGAATATCATTTAATGATTTTTCAGAATACCATTTTTGCTTAACGAACGGACGGTGAAAAGATTCACGCAATAACATAGGGTCAAATGTGATCTTCTTTTCCTGCTCAAACTTCCTCTTTAAATCCCTGCTCCATTTTATATCTTCTGGAAACGTTTTGTCTTTCTTTTTAATAAGCAAGTTATACCTATCAATAAAGTATTGCATCTTATGTAAAAGATTAGTGCTACTCATATCGTAAACCCATTCATCTCTATTAGTTGATACACCAAGAGAGGATGTTTGAAAAATGGATTTCTTATCATTTCTTTCAAATAAATTTAAAAGGGTAGAAAAATCATTTTCTTCAAATATCCAGTTATTGTTTTTATCAGGGGTGATATGAGTAAATGAAATGTCCTTAAAGTCATGTTCGTTTAAGTAAGACAATTTTTCATCTCTTGTGGCTCTTATATCGGTAGGGTGTACATAATTAATTACACATTTTTGATTTTTTACTTTTGTCTTATTACTGTCTTTTACTAAAAACATCATAGCAATCCCAACGGCTGCGGCTTGTCCAAAAATAGTATGTTTTTCATTTAAGAATATTCCATCGAGTCCCGAAAGTTCTCTAATGTTTCCTCCTAAGTCAATGACATAAGCATATTGAAATTCATCTTCTACAACCTTTCTAAATCCATCTAATG
>Ga0164241_10003261_pt1 | contig 16614 bp, 17 predicted proteins | sample OricomyardsoilBY_FD_108780 | JGI IMG/M metagenome (GOLD analysis project Ga0164241, IMG submission 108780) | Backyard soil microbial communities from Emeryville, California, USA - Original compost - Back yard soil (BY) | ecosystem: Environmental > Terrestrial > Soil > Unclassified | place: USA... | reverse complement strand
TCCGCGCCCAGCCCGCGCAGCGTCTCCACCGACTGCCGGAAGGACCGGATGACCCCGTCCTGGTACCACTCGCCGGTGAACTCGCGGACCACGCCGATCCGCACGCCGGACAGGTCACCCGCCGCGCCCTCCCGCGCGGCCGCGACGACCGGCGGCACCGGCGCGTCGATGGACGTCGAGTCCAGCGGGTCGTGCCCGCCGATGATCTCGTGCAGCAGCGCCGCGTCGAGCACGGTGCGCGCGCACGGCCCGCCCTGGTCGAGCGAGGAGGAGAACGCGACGAGGCCGTAGCGGGACACGCCGCCGTAGGTCGGCTTCACGCCGACGGTGCCGGTGACCGACGCGGGCTGGCGGATCGAGCCGCCGGTGTCCGTGCCGATCGCGAGCGGCGCCTCGAACGCGGCGAGCGACGCCGACGAGCCGCCGCCCGAGCCTCCCGGGATCCGGTCGAGGTCCCACGGGTTGTGCGTGACGCCGTACGCGGAGTTCTCGGTGGAGGAGCCCATCGCGAACTCGTCCATGTTCGTCTTGCCGAGGACGACGACGCCTGCCTCGCGAAGCTTGCGCGTGACGGTCGCGTCGTACGGCGGCACCCAGCCCTCGAGGATCTTCGAGCCGACCGTGGTCGGGATGCCCGCGGTGGTGAAGACGTCCTTGAGTGCCAGCGGCACGCCGGCCAGCGGCGAGGCGACCTCGCGCCCGGCGGCCACGTCCTCGTCGACCGCGCGGGCGGCGGCGAGCGCCCCCTCGGCGTCGACGAACAGGAACGCGTGCACGGTGGCGTCGATGGCGCCGATGCGGTCCAGATGCGCCTGGGTGACCTCGACGGCGGAGACCTCACCCGCGTGGATCTTCGCGGCCAGGTCGGCCGCGGTCATGCGCGTCAGCTCCGTCATGCTTCTTCTCCCAGAATGCGCGGGACGCGGAAGCGGCCCTGTTCGACGGCCGGCGCGCCGGCCAGGGCCTGTTCCTGTGTGAGGCCCGGACGGGGCTCGTCCGCGCGGAACACGTTCTGCAGCGGGACGGCATGCGAGGTCGGTGGGATGTCATCGGCCGCGACCTCGCCGACACGAGCCACCGACTGCAGGATCACGTCCAGCTGACCGGCGAACTTGTCCAGTTCCGCGTCGGTCACGGCTAGCCTGGCCAATCGCGCGAGGTGGGCCACCTCGTCGCGGGAAATGTTGGGCACTGGACGTACTCCTGAGTCGTCGTTCTCGTTGACTAGGAACGAGAGTCTATTTCCAGGCCGATCGGCGATACGAACGGGTTAAACGGTGGCAAGCTGGTCACAGGCTCGCCGATCCCGTGGTGTGGACGCCTGCTGTGGCGGCATGCTGGCGTCTGCGACAATCGTCGGCCGGCACGAGATCGACACCGGCAGTGACGCGGGGTCACCACCGAGTAGCAGGAGGCGTTCGCCTTGTCCTACCTGATCCGAGTGCAGCTACCGGACAGCCCGGGCGCGCTCGGCGCGGTGGCTACCGCTCTCGGCCACATCGGTGCCGACATCCTGAGCGTGGACGTCGTGGAGCGGACCTCCGGCACGGCCATCGACGACCTGGTCGTGGAGCTGCCGAAGGGCCGCCTGCCCGACGTGCTGATCACCGCCGCCGAGTCGGTGACCGACGTCGAGGTCGACGCGGTGCGGCCGTACGCGGGCGTGCTGGACACACACCGCGAGCTGGAGCTGGTGGAAGAGGTCGCCGCGCAGCCGGACGAGGGCCTGACGATCTTCACCGAGGGCGTGCCGCGGATCATCCGCGCGGGGTGGGCGCTGGTCGTCGGCCCGGCCGGAGGAGGCGCGGAGACCCTGACCGCCTCGACGGCGGCACCGCAGCTGCGCACGCTGGACCTGCCGTGGCTGCCGCTGGCACGGGCGACCGTGCTGGACGGCGAGGAGTCGTGGGTCCCGGAGACGTGGCAGGAGCTGGGCACCGAACTGGCGGCCACTCCCCTCGGCAAGCCCGACCGGGTGCTGCTGGTGGGCCGGCCGGGCGGGCCGATGTTCCGCGCCGCGGAGGTGGCGCGGCTGGCGCACCTGGCGGGGATCATCGCGGTCGTGCTGTCCGGCTGATTGCCTTTTACCGCGTCGCGGTGCCCTTGAAGAACGCGTAGTGGAAGGTGCCCTCGGTGGTGCGTTCCAGCGCCTCGATGCCTTGGCGCCACTCGGTTTCCGTGACCAGACCGGCTCCTATCGCGTCGTGCTCCACACCGGCGACCATGGCCGTGAACGTGTTGCGGGTGAAGCCCTCGACGAGCTCGGGACGGGTGCGGTCGGCGTAGACGGTGCACGGGCGGGTGTGCACGTCACGGAAGCCGGCGGCGGTCAGCAGCGGCTCGACCCGCCTGCCGATGAGCCCGTCGCCGCCGGCGCGGCGTTGCAGGGTCACCAGGCAGTCGATGACCCGGTGCGCGGCGGGGTCGTCGGGGTGGAAGAAGGCGGAGCCGTGGTCGCCCTCGATGACGGTGATGGTGCCGTTCTCCGGCAGCAGCCCGCGCAGGTGCCGCAGCGCGCGGTGCGGGTCGGCGAGATGCTCGAGGACGAAGCAGACGAAGACGTGGTCGAACGGCTCGTCGATGTCGAACAGGTTGGCGCGGCGGAAGTCCACTGTCGGCGCTTTTCGTCGGGCTTTCGCGAGGGACTCCTTGTCGACGTCGATCGACGTGATGTGTGCGCCCGGGCTGGAGCGCACGAGGTGGACGGTCTGCGCGCCGACGCCGCAGCCGACCTCGAGTACGCGGCTGCCGGGCGGGTAGGCGGTGACGGCGTGGAGCAGGCCGGAGAGCGTGTCGGCCTGGTCACCGAGGCGGCGGGTCTCGTGCGGGCCGTAGCCGTGGACGTATTCGATCGCGGTCACGGTGTTGACTGTCCGCCGAGAATGGTCCCATGGCCAGGTCCAAACCAGGTGGGGTCGAGGGGTCCATAACGGGCGCGGACTTCCTGCAGCTGTCGATCGCGGACGCGCCGCCGGGCGGCCGGGCCGCGTGGCTGGCCGACCGCCTGCGCACCGCCATCGCCGACGGCCGGCTCCCGCTGGGCAGCCGGCTCCCGGCGAGCCGCGTGCTGGCCGCGGAGCTGCGCGTGTCGCGCGGGGTGGTGACGGAGGCGTATCAGCGGCTCGTCGAGGACGGGCACGTGGAGGGCCGCGGCCGGGCGGGGACCGTGGTGGTGGCGACCCCGGTGTTCGCGATCGAGCCGGGCACGGCAGGCACCGCGGGCGCGGCGGCGGGCGCGGCGGCGGGCGCGGCGGCGGGCGCGGCAGGCGCCGCCGCTGTGGCGAGCGCGGCAACCGATGTACCCGGCGCCGCAAGCGCATGGCGAGGTGCGGCACTGACGACCGATCCGGCGAAGGCGCCTGCTGCGTGGGGCCAGGTGACAGCAGCGGGCGCAGCAGGTGCGGGCGCAGCCGATGCGGCAGCTGCGACAAGTACGGCAGGTGCGACGGGCGCGGCAGGCGCAGGCCCGGCAGGCGCAGGCGCACGGCGAGGTGCGACACGGACCACTGATCCGGCGAAGGCGGCTGCTGCGCGGGGCCGGGTGACAGCAGCAGGCACGGGCAGAGCAGATGCGGCAGGCGCGGCAGGTGCGATGGGCGCGGCAGGCGCGTGCGCAGCCGATGCGGCAGCTGCGGCAGGTACGGCGGGCGCGGCAGGCGCGGCAGGTGTGGGCGCGGGCGCAGCAGATGCGGCGGGCGCAGCAGATGCGGCGGGCGCGGCGCTGTTCGAGGGCGTGCCCGGCGGGGACGTGTTCGACAACCTGCGAGCGGCGCCCGCACGCATCGATCTCTCTCCCGGGGTGCCGGATCTCGCCGCCTTTCCCCGCGCCGCCTGGTTGCGGGCCGAGCGGGTGGTGCTCGAGTCGTTGTCCGCGGCCGAGTTGGGGTACGGGGATCCTCGGGGCGTGCCCGCGCTGCGGCAGGCCGTCGTGCGGTGGCTCGCGCGCAACCGGGGCATTCGGGCAGCAGCCGACGACGTGGTGATCACCGCGGGGGTGTCGCAGGCGCTGGGGCTATTGACCCGCGTGCTCGGCGTGTCCGCCATCGCGGTCGAGGATCCTGGGTCGCTCGGGACCCGGCAGCATCTGCGGAACTGGGGCGTCGCCACGCCCGCGGTGCGGGTGGACGACCGGGGGCTCGTCGTGTCCGAGCTCGACGCGGCCGCTGTGCTCGTCACGCCCGCGCATCAGTTCCCGACCGGCGTCGTGCTCGGTGGGCAGCGCCGGCGGGAGTTGCTCGAGTGGGCGGCCGCCGGTGGCATCGTCATCGAGGACGACTACGACGCCGAGCACCGGTACGACCGGGCGCCCGTGCCCGCGCTGCGGTCGATGCTCGGCACCGTCTGCTACGCCGGGAGCGTGTCCAAGCTCCTCGCGCCCGCGCTGCGGCTCGGGTGGCTGCTCGTGCCGCCGGAGTACCTGCCGGGCGTGATCGCGGCCAAGCGGGACGCCGACCTCGGCAACGGGGTGCTCGGGCAGTTCGTGCTCGCGCGGCTCATCGAGTCCGGGGCGCTCGAGCAGCAGCTGCGATTCCTCCGGTCGCGGCACCGCCGGCGCCGGGACGCCATGATCGACGCCGTGCGGACGTGCCTGCACGGGGCCGCGGTGCACGGCGCCGCGGCCGGGCTGCATCTCATGGTCACCTTCGACGAGTCCTTTTCGGACACCGAGGTCGCGCGCGAGGCGCTCGCGCGCGGAGTCAAGGTGCAGCCGCTGTCCTGGCACCGCCAGCAGGACGGTCCGGCGGGCCTGGTCATGGGCTACGCCGCCCGCTCGGCCTCCGAGATCGCCGACGGGGTCGCCATCGTCGGCGACGTGGTCGGCGACGTGGTCGGCGATGCCGTCGGCGATGTGGTCAGGCCAGGTCGATCCGGTAGGTGAGCAGCATCGTGCCCGCGGACGGGCTCCAGTCCTTCTCCGGCGTGCGGCGAAAGCCCAGCCGCTCGTAGATCCGGTGCGCCGCCGCCATCTCCGTGGAGCTGCTGAGCGCCACGCCCGTCAGCCCCAGCTCCGCCGCCCGGTCGAGCACCGCCCGCGTCAGCGCCTCGCCGACGCCCCGGCCGCGCGCGGTCGCGCTCACCGCCAGCATCCGGAACTCCAGGTCCCGCGGCCCGCCCACCTGCGCCCACGGTGACGACGGCGGCGCCATCGTCACCGTGCCGAGCACGATGTCACCCTCGACCGCGACCCACAGCTCCGCCTCGCGCGCCCGGGTCTGCCCGTCGGCCAGCTTCAGCGCGTACGGGCTGTCCGCCTCCATGAACCCGCTCGCCCGGTACGCCTCCACGGTCAGCGTGCCCGCGACCGCGTACTCCGCCGGGCGCGCCAGGCGGATCGTCACCTCACTCATCCGGCTCTTCCGCGCCCACGGTCGCCACCTTCGTCGCCTCGTCCGGGCCGTCGGCGAGCAGGACGCGGAAGCCGTCCTCGTCCAGGACCGGGACCTTCAGCTGGATCGCCTTGTCGTACTTCGACCCCGGCGAGTCGCCCACCACCACGAACGCCGTCTTCTTCGACACCGAGCCGACCGCCTTGCCGCCGCGCGCCAGGATGGCCTCCTTGGCCTCGTCCCGCGACAGCGTCGGCAGGCTGCCGGTGACCACAATGGACAGACCGTCGAGGTTGCGCGGGATCGAGGCGTCGCGCTCCTCCACCATGCGCACGCCCGCCTGCCGCCACTTCTCGACGATCTCGCGCCGCCAGTCCGTCGCGAACCACTCCTGGATCGCCGTGACGATCGTCGGCCCGACGCCCTCGGCCGCGGCCAGCTCCTCCTCGGACGCCTCCATGATCTTGGGGATCGAGCCGAACTCCTGGGCGAGCGCCCGCGCCGCCGTGGGCCCGACGTGCCGGATGGACAGCGCGACCAGGACCTTCCACAGTGGACGGGATTTGACCGTGTCGAGGTTCGCCAGCAGTTTCTGCCCGTTGGCCGACAGCGCACCGGCCTTGGTGCGGAACAGCTCCACGTCGAGCAGCGTCGCCTCGTCGAGGGAGAACAGGTCACCCTCGTCGCCGATGGCGCCCGACTGGATCAACGCCACCGCGGCTTCGTAGCCGAGCACCTCGATGTCCAGCGCGGACCGGCCGCCGACGTAGGACAGGCGCTCGATGCGCTGACCGGCACAGCCCTGCGCGTTCGGGCAGCGGATGTCGGCGTCGCCCTCCTTCTCGTACGCGAGCTTCGTGTCGCAGGACGGGCACCTGGTGGGCATCGTGAACTCGCGCTCGGATCCGTCGCGGGCGTCGGCCACCGGGCCGAGCACCTCCGGGATCACGTCGCCGGCCTTGCGGATGACCACGCGGTCGCCGATCAGCACGCCCTTGCGCTTGACCTCGCTCGCGTTGTGCAGCGTCGCATACTCGACGGTCGAGCCGGCCACCTTCACCGGCTCCATCACCGCGAACGGCGTGACCCGGCCGGTGCGCCCCACGTTGACCTGGATGTCCAGCAGCGTGGTGGTGGCCTCCTCGGGCGCGTACTTGTAGGCGATCGCCCAGCGCGGGGCCCGGGAGGTGGTGCCCAGCCTGCGCTGCTTGGTGACGTCGTCGACCTTGATCACGATGCCGTCGATCTCGTGCTCGACGTCGTGGCGGTGCGCGCCCCAGTACTCGATGTGGCGGAACAGCTCGTCGCGGTCGTCGATCACCTTCGTGTGCGGCGAGACCGGCAGGCCCCACGCCGCGATCGCGCGGTACGCCTCGGACTGGCGGGCCGGCTCGAAGCCCTCGCGCTTGCCGAAGCCGTGGCAGATCAGCCGGAGCTTGCGGCTGGCGGTGACCTTGGGATCCTTCTGTCGCAACGAACCCGCGGCCGTGTTGCGCGGGTTGGCGAACGCGGGCTTGCCCGCCTCGACCAGCTTCGCGTTCAGCTCCTCGAAGTCCTCCAGCCGGAAGTACACCTCGCCGCGCACCTCGACCAGCTTCGGGACCGGGAACTCCTTGCTGCCCTTCAGCTTGGTCGGCACGCCGTCGAGCGTGCGGACGTTCAGCGTGACGTCCTCGCCGGTGCGCCCGTCGCCGCGGGTGAGGCCGCGGACCAGGCGGCCGTTCTCGTACAGCAGGTTGATCGCGAGGCCGTCGATCTTCAGCTCACACAGGTACGACGTCTTGCCGAGCTCCTTCTCGACCCGGTCGACCCACGCGCCGAGCTCGTCGGTGTCGAACGTGTTGTCCAGGCTGAGCATCCGCTCCAGGTGGTCGACGGCCTTGAACTCCGTGGAGAACGTGCCACCGACCTGCTGGGTCGGCGAGTCGGGCGTGATCAGCCCGGGATGGCGCTCCTCGATGTCGAGCAGCTCGTGCCACAGCACGTCGAACTCGCCGTCGGAGACCGTCGGCGAGTCGAGCACGAAGTAGCGGAAGCGGTGCCCGGTGATCTCCTCGGAGAGCACCTGGTGCCGATCCCGGATCTCCGCCGGCACGTCCTCCATACCCTCGGCCTGCACCGTCGCACCGTCCGCCACACCGTCTGCCATACCGTCGTCTGCACTGGTCACGGTCGCAGAATAGTGCGCCCCACCGACAGTTTTCAGCTCGCCAGCTCGCGGACGAGCGTGCGGAACTCGAGCAACCCGATCGTGTCCGCGGGCTCCACCTCGGCGGTCTCCACCCGGCGTAGCCGCTCGGCAGCGAGCCGTTCCCCCAGCGCCGCGTCCAGCGGCAGGTAGGTCATCGCGGCGCGGGCCGCCTCGTCGAGGTCGGCCATGACCGGATGGTGCACGGCCACGTCCACGACGCCGGCGGCCTCGTCGACCTGCGCGACGACGCGGACGTCGGCGAGCGGGATCCGGTGCGGGCCCAGGTTCACCGTCACCTGCGTCGGGTCGGGCACGGGTGGAACCGAGTCGTGGTACTCCCAGATCGCGTCCTCCGGCGGCGCCGCCTCGCGCCACGCGTCGGTGTACGGGCGCAGCCGGGGATCCTCCTGGCCGGTCACGACGAACGCGTAGATCGCCCGCTGCCCGCGCTCGAGCGAGAAGTGCAGCTCGGGGTGCAGGCCGGCGACGAGCTCGCAGAGCTGGTTCTCCACGCGGGCCGGTTCGCGGTCGCCGAGCGCGGCCGCGAGCTCGGGCAGCATCTCCTGCCAGCCGCACCAGAACCGCTCGGCCAGCACGCGGGAGTCGGGCCGTTCCGGCTCGGGGCCGGGATCACGGCGGCGGAACCACCTCATGAGGCGCGCATCCCGTCGATCACCACGGACAGCATCCGCTCGGCGCCCGCCGCGTCGGTGTACTGCGCGGCGGCGCCGACACCGTGGGACAGGCGCAGCAGATCGCTCGGTTCCAGGTCGGCCCGCACGATGCCGGCCGCCTGTGCTGGTTCGAGCAGCACGCTCACCGCCTCGCGGATCGTCTTCTGGCAGAAGGCGAACGTCTCCGACTCGGAGTCCATGGCCGACTTCAGCGCGCTCGCCAGGCCAAGGCTGTCACGGATCCAGCGGACCTGCTCGCGAATCCACGCGAACAGCGCCTCTTCGGGCGGCAGCTCGTCGTGCAGGCGGTGCGCGGCGTCCGCGAGCTGGGTGATCTCCCCGCGGTAGACGGCCTCGACGAGCGAGTCACGGCCCGGGAAGTGGCGGTACAACGTCCCGGCGCCGACCCCGGCCCGCTTGGCGATGTCGTCGAGCGGCACGTCGATGCCGTCGGTGAGGAAGGCGTCCCGGGCCGTGGCGACGATCCGCTCGTAGTTGCGCCGTGCGTCGGCCCGCACCCGCTCACCCCTTTAAACGGAGAGAATCTCCGGATAGTGTTGTGCATCCGGAGGCGTTCTCCATATGCTAGCCGAGTCTAAACGGAGAGAGTCTCCATCTAAGGGGTTTCTGTTGGCTCAGCACACGCTGGTGCGTCCTGCCCGCAGCGCCGCACCCGGCATCGCACTCGCGATCATCCTCACCTGCCAGCTCATGCTCATGGTCGACGCCACGGTGATGAACGTGGCGCTCCCCCGCATCCAGGCCGACCTGGGGTTCTCCCCCGCCGGTCTGGCCTGGGTGCTCAACGCCTACACGCTGGTCTTCGGCGGCCTGCTGCTGCTCGGCGGGCGCGCGGGCGACCTGTTCGGCAGGCGGCGGCTCTTCCTCGGCGGGGTGGCGCTGTTCACCACCGCCTCACTGCTCGGCGCGCTCGCCGACTCCACGGGCTGGCTGCTCGCCGCCCGGATCCTGCAGGGCCTCGGCGCCGCGGCGGCCGGGCCGAGCACGCTCGCGCTGATCACCAGCACGTTCACCGACCCGCGGGCGCGGACGAAGGCGCTGTCGGTGTTCTCCGGCGTCGCGAGCGCCGGGTTCGCGATCGGGCTGATCGTCGGCGGCCTGCTCACCGAGTGGTTCTCCTGGCGCGCGGTGCTGCTCATCAACCTGCCGTTCGGCCTGGCGATCCTCGCGTTCGCGCGGCGCTACATCAGCGAACCTGCCCGGCACCCGGCGCGGCTGGACCTGCCCGGCGCGCTGACCGCGACGGCCGGGACCGCGGCGCTGGTCTACGGGTTCCTGCGCGCCGCCGAGGCCGGCTGGTCGGACCCGGCGGCGCTGGTCGCGCTGGTCGCCGGCGCCCTCGTGCTGGCCGCGTTCCTGTGGATCGAGACACGGACGGCGGATCCGCTGATGCCGCTGCGCCTGTTCGCGGACCGCGACCGCGCGGCGGGCTACCTGAACTTCTTCTTCGGCCCGATGGCGATGATGTCGGCGTTCTTCTTCCTGACCCTGTTCCTGCAGGAGATCGCCGGGTACAACGCGCTCACCACCGGGTTCGCGTTCCTGCCGCTGGCGGCCACGCTGTTCGCGGTGTCGCGGCTGATGCCGCGGTGGCTGCCGATGTTCGGGCCCAAGCCGTTCGCCATCTCGGGGACATTGCTGATGGTGCTCGGCCTGGTCTGGCTGACGCGGCTGTCGGCAGGCAGCACCTACGTGCCGGACCTGTTGGGCCCGATGATCCTGCTCGGCCTGGGCTGCGGGCTGGCCTTCACGCCGCTGAACGTGGTGATCATGTCGACGGTCCGGCCCGCCGACGCGGGGGCGGCGGGCGGTGTGCTGCAGACCATGCAGCAGGTGGGCGCGACCGTGGGGCTCGCGGTGCTGGTCACCGTGGCCGGTTCGGCGTCACGCTCGACCGCGGCGGCGGGCGGCGCGCCGTCGGAGGTCCTGGTGGACGGGATGACGGCGGCGTTCACCATGTCGGCGGCGTTCGCGGTGCTGACCGTGCTGGTGGCCTTGTCGTTCCGGCGTCTCCCGTCACGATCGTCGGCCGGGTGACGTTCATTCAGGTGACCGGCGGCGCCGCGCGCGAGGGGTCGCGACGCCGCCGGCCCACCTCAGCCTCCCGCGACCGACGGGATGATCTGGATCTCGGCCGCTTCGCGCAGCGGGGTCGCGGCGCCGTCGAGGCGGCGGCACTCCTGGCCGTCGACGAAGAAGTTCACGTACCGGCGCAGCTCCCGGCGCTCGTCGCGCAGCCGGCGCTCCAGGCCCGGGTACCGCGCGGCCAGCACGTCGAGCAGGTCGGCGAGCGTCGCCCCGTCCGGCACCTCCACGTCCACAGTGGACCGGTCACCGGCGCGCCCGCGAAGCGCGGCGGGCAACCGGACGGTGACCTGCCTGCCCACCGCCACTACGCCACCACGGCCCGCACGCACAGCACGTCCGGCAGCTGCTCGACGACCGGCGACCAGTTGCCACCCTCGTCCGCGCTCGCGAACACCGTGCCCGACCGGGTGCCGAAGTACACGCCCGCGGGCTGTGCGGTGTCCACGCACATCGCGTCGCGCAGGACACCGTTCCAGAAACCCTCCGGCAGTCCGGAAGTGAGCGCGTCCCACGACTTGCCCGCGTCCTCGCTGCGGTAGACCGCGCAGCGACCGCCGGGCGCGTAACGCTCCGCGTCGGCGGTGATCGGGAAGTTGTAGATCACGTCGGGCCGGTGCGGATGCACGACCATCGGGAAGCCGAAGTCCGCCGGCAACCCGTCGGCGATCGACTGCCACGTCTCGGCGCCGTCGTCGCTGCGGTAGACGCCGTGGTGGTTTTGTGCGAAGAACCGCTCCGGCCGGTCCGGGTGCTGCGCGATCTTGTGCACGCACTGGCCGAACTCGGGGTACGGATCGGGGTTGCGGTAGGCCTGGATGCCGACGTTGCGCGCCCGCCAGGAGTCACCGCCGTCGGTCGTGACGTACACGCCGCCGGTGGACATCGCGACCGTCACCCGGGACTCGTCGGTCGGGTGCGGCACGATCGAGTGGATCGCCTGGCCACCGAAACCTGGCTGCCACTGCGGCCGGTGCGGGTGGTCCCACAGCCCGCGCACCAGCTCGAAGGACTCGCCGCCGTCCGTCGAGCGGAACAGCGCCGACGGTTCCACGCCCGCGTACACGACGTCCGGCGGGCCGAACGCGAACTGCCACACCCGGGCGAGCGCCGCGTCGGCGTCGGCCGGGAACGCGATCGGCGCGTGGTCGGGCTCCTGCCAGGTGGCGCCGAGGTCGTCGCTGAACGCGACGCTCGGGCCGTAGTGCTCGCTGGTGATCCCCGCGAGCAGCCGGGGTTTGCGCCGCCGGGTGTCGAACCCGACGGCGTACACGTCGTTCATCGAGTGGTGCGGCCCCGTCACGTCCCACGTCGCGCGGCTGCCGTCGCTGGTCGCGAGCCACAGCCCCTTCTTCGTCCCGATTGCCAGCACGACCGTCATGCGCGGGACGCTACCCCCGAGGTCCGACACTCACCACGATTCGGGCGGCTCGACGAAGCCCTTGCCCAGGTCGCGGGCCAGGGCCAGCGCGCGGCGGGCCCATGCCGCGCTCGCGCCCGCCAGGCCGCACGTCGGGGTGGGCACGGCGCGCTCGGCGAGCAGCTCGCGCGCGAAGCCGAGGCGGTCGAGAAGGTCCAGCGCCGGGCGGGCCAGGCGCTCGAGGGTCGGCGGGGTGGCCGGCTCGGTCGACGGGACGAGGCCGAGGAACAGCACGCAGCCGTCGTCGAAGGCCTCGCCCAGCTGGTCGGTCAGCACGGCGGGGGTGCCCTCGAGCAGTGTCGCGTCGAGGGCGATCGCGTCGGCGCCTGCCTCGCGGAACAGGGCGACCGGTGGGCGGGGCGCGCAGCAGTGCACGATCACCGGCCCGCCACTCGCCTCGCGGGCGGCCGAGACGAGTGCGGCGAGCGTGTCGCGGGCGTCCGGTTCGGCCACCGCCGACACGGTGCTCAGCCCCGACGGGGTCGGCAGCGCGCCGGCGAGCACCGCGGGCAGCGACGGCTCGTCGAGCTGGACCACGACGTCCGCGCCGGTCCGCTTGCGCACCTCGGCGACGTGGCCGCGCAGGCCCTCGGCGAGCGACTCGGTGAACTCGCGCAGCGCGCCGGGGTCGGTCAGCGCGCGGTGGCCGCGGGGCAGCTCGACCTCCGAGGTCAGCGTCCACGGGCCGGCCACCTGCAGCTTCACCAGCGGCGGGCGGGTGCCGGCCTGCTCGATCGCCTGCTCGAACGCGTCGAGGTCGCGGCGCAGCTGGTCCACGCCGCGGCGGTGGTCGGCGCCGGGACGGCCGGTGACGCGGTAGCCCGACGGCACGACCTCCACGGCGATGTCCACCAGCAGCGCGGCGGCCCGCCCGACGATGTCGGTGCCGAGCCCGCGGCCGGGCAGCTCGGGCAGGTGTGGCAGGTCGGGCAGCTCGCCGACGACGACCGCGGCCGCCTCGACGGGATCCGTGCCGGGCATGGAGCCGATGGCGGTCGCCGCGCCGGGCGGCCAGGGTGTGCTGGACACCTGCACAGTGTGCGGCATCGAAGAGGTCTAGACCTGTTGACCCTGTGGTCTGAACCATTTATGGTGTGACCACCAGCGATCCCCTGCTCACGTTCGGTGGTGTCCCCCATGATGCGTAAGGTCGCCTCCACGATCTTCGTCGCGCTCGCCGCGACCGCGGCGGTCTCGATCCCGGCAACGGCAACGGAGCCCGCCCCGGCGATCGCCGCCCCCACGGCGGCGCCCTACATCGACATCACGATGCCCTCGCCATCCCTTGTGGACGTCGCGAACGCGACCGGGCAGAGGGTGTTCACGCTGGCCTTCGTGCTGGCCGACTCGCAGGGCTGCCACCCGTCCTGGGGCGGCACGATCCCGCTGAACGACTCTCGGATCATCAACGACATCCACGCCCTGCAGGCCATGGGCGGCGAGGTGATAGTCGCGACCGGCGGCGCGGCCGGGCCTTACCTCGAGTACACCTGCGGCAGCGCGGACGCCCTGGCCGGCGCGTACCGCCAGATCCTGGACACGGTCGGCACGAACCACCTGGACGTGGACGTCGAGGCGACGATCCCGCAGGACATGGTCAACCAGGCGCTCGCGCAGGTGCAGGGCGAGCGGGGCACGTCGGTCAGCTACACGATGCGGGTGCTGGGCGACGACTACGGGATGGACCCGTACTCGGTGCAGGTGCTGCAGTCCGCGGCCGCGCACGGCGTCGACGTGCTGGTCAACCCGATGACCATGGAGTTCGGGTCGAGCAGGCCGGACTGGGGCGACGCGGTGATCGCGGCCGCGGAGAGCTCGCTCGGGCAGATGCGCCAGGTCTGGCCGGGTATGTCCGACGGCGACCTGCGCCGCCACCTCGGTGTCACGCCGATGATCGGGCGCAACTACAACGGCAAGATCTTCCAGCTCGACGACGCCCACCAGCTCGTCGACTGGGCGAACGCCAACCACATCGGACTGCTCGCGTTCTGGTCGGCGGGCCGCGACAACGGGTCCTGCCCCGGCGGCGGGGTCTCCGCCACCTGCTCCGGCATCGCCCAGGGCACGTTCGAGTTCACCTCGATCTTCCACGGCTTCCAGGGCTGACCGCGGCAAGTTGGCAGGATGGTGGCATGACGACGTCCACCATCCTGCCGACGCCCGCCGACGTCGGCCGCGCCGCCGACCGCATCGCGCCGTACGCCCGGCGCACGCCCGTGCTGCGGACGACGGTCGACGGGAAACCGCTGGTGCTCAAGCTGGAGCAGCTGCAGCTGACGGGCGCGTTCAAGCTGCGTGGCGCGCTGAACGCGCTGCTCGGCGGGCCGCGCCCGGTCCGGGTCGTGACGGCCTCGGGCGGTAACCACGGACTGGCGGTCGCCGCGGCGAGCGCGCTGCTGGACCTGCCGGCGACGGTGTACGTGCCGGAGTCGGTGCCGGCCGCGAAGGCGCGCCGCATCGAGGCGACGGGCGCGTCGCTGGTCCGCCACGGCACGACCTACGCCGCCGCGGCGGACGCGGCGGTGGCGTTCGCGGAGTCCTCCGACGCGCGGTACGTGTCGGCCTACAACGACCCGCTGGTGGTGGCCGGACAGGGCACCTGCGCGGCCGAGGTGGTCGCCGACTGCCCGGACGTCGACGCCATGGTGGTCGCGGTCGGCGGTGGCGGGCTCGCGGCCGGGACGGTGCTCGGCTCGGGCGGGCGGCCGGTGGTGACCGTGGAGCCCGAGGGCTGCCGCGCGCTGCACGACGCGCTCGCCGCCGGGCGGCCGGTGGACTCGCCGGTCGACTCGCTGGCGTCCTCGGCGCTCGGCGCGACCCGGGTCGGCGAGATCCCGTTCGGGATCCTGCGCCCGGCGGCGCGCTCGGTGCTGGTGTCGGACGCGCAGATCGTGGCGGCACGCGACCGGTTGTGGGAGGAGTTCCGGCTGGCGGTCGAGCCCGCGGGCGCGGTGCCGTTCGCGGCATGGCTCGCGGGTACCGTGCCCGGCACGCTGCCGTGCCTGATCATTTGCGGCGCGAACACCGACTGGCAGCCGGTCTAGGCTTACCGGCATGGCTGCCTGCACGTTCTGCGGATCCGCGTCCCGGCCGATGACCGCGTCCACGACCGGCCCCGGCGTGTTCATCTGCGCCGACTGCGTCTCCTACGCGCGATCGGTCATCGGCGAGGCGGACTCGATCGCGCCGTCGAGCGGCTCGTCCACCGTGGACCTGCGGTGCTCGTTCTGCGACCGTTCCGCGGCACAGGTGCGCCGGCTCATCGCGGGGCCGAACGTGCGGATCTGCGACCAGTGCGTCGGCGTCGCGGAGTTCGCCCTGTCCGAACGGGTCTGACTTTTTGTCGGTGGGCCGTGGCAGGGTCTCCGGCATGGCAGAACAGCTGCTCCGGCTTCAGGAGCATCTCGGTGCGGAGCGGGTCTCCGTCAGCGCGATGTTCGGCAAGCCGGCGCTCAAGGACCACAACGGCAAGGCGTTCGCCTGCCTCCTGGGCGGCGAGGTCGCCTTCCGGCTCGGGCGTGACAACACGGCGCACGCCGACGCGCTCGGGCTCGACGGGGCGCACCTGTTCGACCCGTCCGGCAAGGACCGGCCCATGAAGGACTGGGTGAGCGTGCCAGCCGCACATTCCGGCCGCTGGCCCGAGTTCGCGGAGTTAGCCCTGGCCGTGCCGCGCTGACCACTGCTCGCGCACGGTGTCCACAAAGGCCCGAACGGACGGACGGCGGGCGGACTCCGCCCGCCACACGGCGAAGATCCGCCGCGACATCGCAGGCGCCACCGGCACCAGCCGCACCCCGGGTGGTACCGGCTCGCCCGCCATCCGCGGCACGAGCGCCAGCCCCAGACCGGCCGCGACCAGCGCCAGCTGGGTCGGGAACTCGGCCGCCTGGTGCGCGATCCTGGGCTCGTGTCCGGCGTGGCGGAACGTCGTGGTGAGCCAGTCGTGGCAGATGGTGCCCTCGGTCGAGGCCACCCACGGCTCGGCCACCAGGTCTGCGAGCGACACCGTCGCGCGAGCGGCCAGCGGATGGCCGGGCGGGAACGCCACGTCCGCCGGGTCGGTGCCGATGTCGGCCGAGCACAGGCGATCCGGCACGGCCACGGGCACGTTCACCCAGTCCTGCGCCACGGCCACGTCGAGGTCACCGGCGGCCACCCGGGTCATCACCTGGTAGGGCTCCACCTCGCGCAACCGCACGCGCAGGTCCGCGAACCGTTCGGCACACGCCACGACCACCGCGGGCAGCAGACTCCGGGCCGCGGTGGGAAAGGCGCCGACCGTGATCGTGCCCAGCACCTGGCCACGGCGCTCGTCGAGGTCGGCCTCGGCCTCCTCGACCGCGGCCAGGATCCGCTGCGCGTGCCTGGCGAGGGCCAGCCCCTCCTCGGTCAGGCGCAGGCCGCGGCCCTGCCGCTCGGCGAGGCGGCAGCCCGCCTCGCGCTCGAGCTTCGCCATCTGCTGCGAGATCGCCGAGGGGGTCAGGTGCAGTGCTTGGGCGGCCGCGGCCAGCGTGCCGTGACCGGCGACGGTATGCAGCACCCGGAGACGAACCAGATCGAACATGAAGGGATGCTAACTCTCACAGGTTCAGATAATTAACTTGTCCTTCACAAAAGAATCGGCTGCAGTGAAGGCATGTCCCCGCGCCACCTGATGCTCGCGCTGGGCCTCGCCGTGCTGTGGGGCCTGAACTTCGTCGTGATCGAGATCGGGCTCGAGCACTTCCCGCCGCTGCTGTTCTCGGCGCTGCGGTTCCTCGTGGCCGCGGTGCCCGCGGTGCTGGTGCTGCGGCACCCGGGGGTGCCGTGGCGGTGGGTGGCGCTCGTGGCGCTGACGCTCGGCATCGTCAAGTTCGGGCTGCTGTTCACCGGCATGGCCGCCGGCATGCCGGC
>Ga0164241_10003260_pt1 | contig 16619 bp, 16 predicted proteins | sample OricomyardsoilBY_FD_108780 | JGI IMG/M metagenome (GOLD analysis project Ga0164241, IMG submission 108780) | Backyard soil microbial communities from Emeryville, California, USA - Original compost - Back yard soil (BY) | ecosystem: Environmental > Terrestrial > Soil > Unclassified | place: USA... | reverse complement strand
GGAAGCATTAAATGTGCAAAGCGTACCGACAATTATTGCCATGAAAAATGGAAAAGAATTAGGCCGCCTGGTTGAATACGGCAAAACAGGATTATTTGATAAAGAGCTGGGAGAAATAATTGCGCCTTCTAAATAATATCATCATCCCATAGCGGTAACATGTATGTCTGTACTTCTTCCTGCTATTTCTATTTTTAGGCTTTCAATTAAGCGTAATACCGAAAAATTTATCTCTTCTTTGGCCTTATTAAATTCATCTTGTGTTATAGGCCCTGTAAAATAATCGACTGTTATCAAAAAAGCATTATGTGTGATATCATTGAGTAACACAGTTGAATTTTCTACTTCACTCCTGTTTATAATATTTCTTATTCCTTCTACCAACTGATCCAGCTTATCAGATGATGTATTCAAACCCAGTTCCAGCCTCATCTCCCCTTTGCGTTGTGTACGCAATGAAAGATTATCAAGAATACTGTCAACCATTTGCTTATTCGGAACTGTAATAAAAGTTTTCTGATCTGTACGGATGCGTGTGCTCCGCAATCCTATCTTTTCAACCGTGCCTGTAAATGCATGCACTTTCACTACATCACCGGTTGCAAAGGGTTTATCAAAGAAAATAATAAATGAAGCAATCAGGTTTTCCAGGCTTTCGCGAAGGGCTAAAGCGATAGCAGCACCAACGATACTTAAACCTGTCAGCAAATTGCCAATATTAAAACCGAAAGCAAATTTCAGTACCATCAGCAATCCGATGATTGCAACAATTACTTTAAAAAAATCTTTGAAAAAAACGACTAACTGATTATCGGTTACATCGGCTGTCAGCTCTGCTTTTTCATGTAATATGAGCGCAATAAAATCGATAGCGCGTAACAGAAGCCGTATAAAAGAAAATACAATTACAAGCGAACCCAGAGAGTGAAAAATCTTCTTGAGTGTTACACTGTAGATATCAAAATCGAGTGCCGAAGGAAATATAAGCTTATGTAAAGTAATAACGGCTACAAATACAGCCAGAAAAAAACCTAATGGTTTTGCAACAAGATTGATGAATGTTTTGCGATCGAGGTTTTTCCATACTTTTTTTAATAAAAAGAAAATAGAAGCTGCCAGATAACGCGCCAGGTATCTTTTTATAACAATTACAAATAAAATAACTGCTGCCACAATCAGGTAACTCCTGATCGTATTATCAAACCATACCTGATCTAAAAATTCATTCATATCCGGGTGTAATAACCACTAAATTAAAGAAACTGCTTTATTGAAAAGAATAGATTTCAAGCCCATCCTTTTTTAAAACATACATACGTGCAGATGTAAAATTAAAAGCGATGGCTTGTTGTAATTCCACTGGCAGATTCCATTCATCTTTCTGAAAAGTCTTGCTATCATACCGATAAATAATACCATTCGCAGAGCCAAACATATACTTCCCGCTTATTTTAAAATTCTTCCAGCCAGTTATAGGAATTTTATTCTTTAATGCTCCGTAATAATCAAAAGCAAATACGGCCTGCGCAGAATCGTATAGATAAACATACTGGTCCTGGTCGAAGATTTTTTGTGGAGAGGGCGCTTTATCAAATAGTAAACGAAAATCAGTCGTCTCGGATATTAATTTGCCATCTTCATCAATCTTCTTCAGTTTATTCTCCAGCTCATCATATACCCATATCTTATTATCATATGATTGTCCGATAGCCTTTGCCTGGAAAATGTCCTGTTTGCGAAGGTCAATCGTATTCATTATGTTTAAAAACCGATCCAGCACTACTACTGTAGCAAAGTCGCGATAGTATAGTAATATTTTGAGCGGATTCGATACATCTATCAATGTAGCCTTTCCATACTTTTTTACATCATTGAAAATAGCAGCCGAGTCTCCGTTCCGGTTCAACTTCTTTACCTGGTTTGTACTATTGAGTAAGTAAATATTATCGAGGTTATCTACAGTAAAAGCAGTGATATCGCCTTTAATCACTTTTACCAATTGAAACAGGCTATCCGTTTGAGCAAAGCTGTATGGCAGCACTGCCATCAAAAAAAATAATATGATTAAAAGGCGTTTCAGTTTCTTGTTATTTTTTCATTTTGTCCGCGGTAAGATAAAAGTGTTATATCATTCCCGTCAAACACAGCATATGTATAATAACGTATCCAATCCCCCAGATTGATATACCTGCTCTGCTTATTCAGACGAAAATCAATAGGCAAGTGTCTATGTCCAAAGATGAAAAAGTCGAAATTTTCTTTTTGCAGCACGTCTTTGCAGTAAGTGATAAGCCATTCTTTATCCTCGCCTAAAAAAGTCTCTTCGATGGCGCCTGTCATTCTCCGGCTTCGCCGGCTGAGATAGTTGGCAATACCCATTCCGGCCACCGGAGGTAGAATACCAAATAACCATTGACAGGCTGGATTGCGAAATATTTTTTTTAATCTTTTATAACCATGGTCGCCCGGGCCTAAGCCATCACCATGGCCAATGAGAAATTTTTTATTATTAAACTCAAATCTTTGTGGCTCGTAATAAACCGGAATATTTAATTCCTGTTTAAAATAATCTTTCATCCACATATCATGATTGCCTACAAAAAAATGCATTTGTATGCCTGCATCAGACAATTCCGCCAACTTACCTAACAAGCGAACAAAACCTTTGGGAACAACTGCTCTGTATTCATACCAGAAGTCAAACATATCGCCAACAAGAAATATAACTGCGGCATCCTTTTTTATATCATCCAGAAACTGTACAATAATTTTTTCTCTTTCAAGACTTGCTGCATAGTTGGGTGCACCGAGATGGAAGTCGGAGAGGAAATAGATTTTTTTATTGGGTTCCAGAATCATTGTTTATAACTCTTCTTTTGACATACCTGCCTGTTTTAGAATACTCATAAAAGTTCCTTTTGGAATATCTTTATTCCCATGTACAGGTACTACAACAATCTTCTTTAATTCCTTATGAAAATAAATGTGATGGCTTCCGGTAACTCTTTTTAAAAAATAGCCACGCTGTTCAAGTAATCTGATTATTTTTTTTGGAGAATAATCCATGAAGCAAAGATAACCCGCTGTTTATCTGTTAAAAAGAATTTGTATTACAAAGGAGAGTTGTGAAATTATGCTGAAAGTTGTAACGAATACTCCAATGTTTCACTATCATCAGGAACGGGCTCACCCTCTTCTATTAATACTGCTATATAACCCTCAATCGCTTCCTTCGCCATTTCTAAAGCATGTTCTACCGAATCGCCCCATGTAATACAACCTGGAAGTGATGGCACAAACGCAGTGTAAGTCCCTTCTGGTTCTTTACGCAAAACAATACGATATGTCCTGTTTTTTAACATACTCAAATTTACCTATTTATTTTCTTATTTGCATAGTCCAGCATATCACCTGAAACGACAAGAGGTTTTCCTTCTATTGTTTGGTTGTACCAATAAATCCATGCAGTATAGGTTTTATCATCAGTAACAATTTTCTCCAATTCCCTGCGGTATAATTGGGTTTCGCCTTCTTCCACATTTAAGCCTTCATAATCATCTAACTGAGCGATAGCCCACGAAAATTCTGATACATCTTTAATATGATATAATTCACCAATGATATAGCACTCTTCTTCTGTAGCTATAGCAGCGGGATATTCACCAAGGTCATACAATTTCCCTTTTACTTTTCCATTGCTCACAAAGTCAAAATAACGGCTGATGTATTCATAAGCAGGGCTATGAAAACCGCTGCGCAATGATCCATAGACAAACAAATAGTAAACAGGTTGATTTTCCATATAGTAAATGTACAAAGGCAGTATTGATAAACCTATGATTCCACAAGGAAGACGTAGGTTTCCTTAGGGCCATGCACGCCAACTACCAATGTTTTTTCAATATCAGCTGTGCGGCTTGGGCCTGTAGCAAACGTAATTAATGACGGAAGTTGATCGCGGTATTTATTTTTTATTAATTGCAACGCATCTTTTACATCATATACCAACTGGTTGGTAAATGCAATGCAGATATGAACCGGCGCATATACACTTGTAGTTCTGCCGCTTTGCTGCGCAGCACTCATTACCACAGAGCCTGTACGTGCAACGAGGTATTCACAGCCTGTAATAGAAACATCGCAACCGGGAAGGTCATCTGTAAGCCGGTCATCAATATTCACTCCTACAGATTGTAATAACTTTTCTTCGCGGCAATATACTTTTTGCCAATCCATTTTACGGATAAGACTCGTCAACTGAAATGCCAGTTCCTGTGCATTGATACAAAAAACAAAACGCCCCTGCAGTTTTGTAAACTGCTCTGCAAATTCAACTTCGGGCTCTTGTGTTGGCGTAGTAAAAACAGATTCGTTGCCTTCGCTTTTAGGAAAAGGCAAAGGCGTTGTATCATGCAACGCCTCGCGGATCTTTTTTAAAATATTTTCTTTTGATGGAGAAACGTTCATGCCTATTGCGGTAATGATTTATTAGTTACATCGCTATCATAGGGCGGTACGCCTGCAGATATCTCGCCATTTTCTGATGCCAGCTCTCCTTTATCTTCTTCTGTTAATGGTTTCTTTTCTTCATAAGGGCGCTTACCGATCAGGGCTTCTACATCACTCTGGAACAATACTTCTTTTTCCAGCAACACTTCGGCAAGCTTCACCAATTCATTTTTCCTTTCTGTCAGCAAAGCTTTTGTTCTGATATAAGTATCATCAATCAGCTTTCTTACTTCTTCATCTATCAGTTTAGATGTTTCTTCTGAGTAAGGTTTGGTAAACTGATTTTCCTGTTGAGGATCGTAGAAACTAACGTTACCGATTTTTTCATTCATACCATATACCGTTACCATTGCATAGGCCATGCGGGTAATCTGCTGCAGGTCATTCTGAGCACCGGTAGATATTTTACCAAAGAATAAATCTTCACTTGCTCTTCCTCCCAGCGTCATACAAATCTGGTCTTTCAACTGATCTGTATTATATAAATATTGTTCTTTCGGCGTATACTGTGCATATCCTAATGCGGCAGTACCCCGGGGTACAATCGTAACTTTTAATAATGGGTATGCATGTTCCAGGTACCAACCACAGATAGCATGGCCGGCCTCATGGTAAGCGATAACACGTTTCTCATCCGGAGAAATGATTTTATTCTTTTTCTCCAAACCACCAATTACCCTGTCTACAGCATCCTGAAAATCCTGCATATCTACTGCATCTTTTCCTTTTCTTGCAGCAATCAATGCGGCTTCATTACATACGTTGGCAATATCAGCTCCGGCAAATCCTGGTGTTTGTTCTGCCAGTTTATGTATATCGAGTGTTTCAGAAACTTTGATTGGTTTCAAATGCACTTTGAAAATAGCTTCTCTTCCTTTCAGGTCAGGTTTATCAATAGATATCTGCCTGTCGAAACGGCCCGGGCGAAGCAAAGCGCTATCTAATACATCGGGACGGTTAGTGGCTGCTAATACAATGATTCCTGTATCTGTACCAAAGCCATCCATTTCAACAAGAAGCTGGTTCAATGTACTTTCTCTTTCATCATTGCTCATCATTACATTCTTTCCTCTTGCGCGGCCAATAGCGTCAATCTCATCTATAAATATGATACAAGGTGCTTTTTCTCTTGCTTGTTTAAATAAATCACGTACGCGGCTCGCTCCTACACCCACAAACATTTCTACGAAATCGGAACCACTAAGGCTGAAAAAAGGAACCTGTGCTTCACCGGCCATTGCTTTTGCAAGTAATGTTTTACCAGTACCCGGAGGGCCAATCAGCAATGCTCCTTTGGGTATTTTACCACCGAGAGAAGTATATTTTTTAGGGCTGCGCAAAAAGTCAACAATCTCCATTACTTCTACTTTCGCTTCATCTAATCCTGCTACATCTGCGAATGTGATGTTTACTTTTGTGCCTTTGTCGAATAATGTTGCTTTTGATTTTCCGATATTAAAAATACCGCCCGGGCCACCGCCTGCTCCGGCGCCACCACCCATTTTGCGCATTAATAATATCCATAAACCCAATAAGAAAAGTATAGGCAGCAGGAATGAGAGTGATTTACCAAAGAAATCGCTTTCTGTATCTACGGTACCGTTATCTTTTATAGTAGGGTTTGCTGTAAAAAACTGGCGCATATCATCTTTAAATGAATCGCCTGAAACTATTTTGAATGTAGCTTGTGGGCCATCGGGGCTCACTTTTCCATTAATTCCTTTTTTCAAATAATCGTTATAAGCTCCGGAATTAATTGCTGCCTGTGTAAGATATACTTTAACTACGTTCCTGTTAGAGACTACGATATACTTTTGAACAGCTCCATCTCTCATCATCTGTTCAAATTTATCCTGGCTGATATCATCTGTGCTGCTAGAGAAAGGGCTGTAAAACTGAAAGCCAATTAATAAAGCAAAAATGATAGCATATACCCAGTAGATACTGAATTTCGGGCCTTTTTTAGGATTACCCTGATCATCTCCATTCTGTCGGTTACCAAATCTTGGGGGCATGTTATTGTCGTTCTTATTATTATTTGATGGTTCTTGTGACATACTAATTTATCTGTCTGTGCTAATTAATGATTATTTATTTAAAAAGTTCGTTGTGTATGCCACTTTAACATTCTTATTCTTCGTGGCCACTGGCAGCAGCATCGCTCCACATATCTTCTAATCTGTAAAATTTTCTTGTTTCGGGCAACATTACATGTACTACTACATTTACAAAGTCGATCAATACCCATTGTAAAGAGCTATAGCCTTCATGATGAAAAACGTTTTCACCACATTTATCTTTCACCATAGCTTCCACATGCTCTCCGATAGCCCTTACCTGTGGCTGGTTATCAGCTTCGCAGATAATAAAAAAATCAGTAACTGCTTCATCGATTTTACGGAGATCAAGGGAGATGATATTCTCACCTTTTTTTTCCTGGATAGCGGAGATGATAGTTTTGATAATCTTCGAACTCTTCGTTAGCCGTGTCGCACTCTTTCTTTTTCTGTTCGCAAGCGCTGCAAGTTGTTCCAATAATGAATCTTTTTAATTTACAATTTTCGGTTTGGGTCGCAGCTTTTCAATTATAGCAAAGCAGAGAACCATAAACTTATTTTACTTTGCCAAAAATAGCAATAATTGTTACACCATTTTGCCCGGAATCCAATCGGGAGCCCCTTTATTGAGCTGCAGTCAGTTGATAGTACCAACAATTATGCCCTTACACAGGCTCATGCAGGTTTGGCACAGCATGGTACTGCTTTTTTTGCACATGAACAAGTAAGTGGAAAAGGGCAAAGAGGTAAAAACTGGAGCTCTGGTATAGATACAAGCGTGATTTTAAGCGTATTAATCAATCCGGCTCCCTTACAAATCAGCCAGCAGTTCCAATTAAGCGCTTGTGTAGCCGTAAGTGTTCATCAATATTTTGTTCAGTTAATGGGTGATGATACTAAAATTAAATGGCCCAATGATTTATACTGGCAAGACAGAAAGGCAGGAGGTATATTAATTGAATCTGTTATACGGCCAAAAAACGAAATAAGCCAATGGGCCTGGGCCGTTGCCGGAATGGGCATAAATATTAATCAAAAAAGCTTTTCTCCTGATTTAAAAAATCCTGTATCACTCTTACAGGTTACCGGAAAAGAAACAAGCCCTATGACGCATGCCCATGAAATATGCAGCCGCCTGGAAAGCAATTTTAATTTATTACTCTCCGGTAATTTTTCAGCAATACATACTTACTACAACGAACATTTATTTAAAATGAATAAAACTGTCCGTCTGAAAAAAGGTACACAAAGCTTTGAAGCTGAAATAAAGGGTGTGTCGGTTGATGGCTGCCTGCTTACCCAACACGCTATGGCTGAGGAATTTCGGTTTGGCGAAATAGAATGGGTACTGTAAGCTGTGTTAATTGCTTTTTTATGCTTCATCTTGTACCTGCCTGGTAAAGATTGTACCTTGTAAGGCAACTTCCTTTTAATTTTTTGCGATAATTAGTTAAACCAACTCATTTGTGCTGTCGGCTGAGGAACTGAAGGAACTCATACAGGGATGCGCCCTGAATAAAAGAGAGAGCCAAAAAAAAATGTACAGTGCTTTCTATGGGTATGCTATGTCCATTTGTTACCGCTATACATCGCAGGAACAAGACGCAGTTGAGATATTAAACGATGGCTTTCTGAAAGTATTTGTAGAAATATACCGTTTTAAACCTGCCTATACAGACACCATGAACTCGTTTAAAGGATGGTTACGCAAAATAATGATCTATACAGCTATTGATCATTTCCGTAAAAATCAAAAACACCAGGGCGTTGCCGAATTGAATGAAACTTACACATTGGTACCCGATTCGGAGGAAAATGCATTGGATAAAATATCCTACGAGGAAATACTCGGGGCAATACGGCAATTAACACCCGGGTACAGAACGGTACTTAACCTTTTTATTATTGAAGGATTTAGCCATGAAGAAATTGCAAATCAATTGCAGATTTCTGTTGGCACTTCCAAATCAAACCTTGCAAAAGCCAGAAGGCAATTGCAGAAAATATTATTTCAGCAAAACCGAATCGCACAGAAAGATGTGGTCTGAAGAACAAGACAATATTGACAATCGTATCAGGAAAGCAGCTGATTCCCTGCCTCAACCCATCAATGACAGGCATTGGGAAAATATGGAAATGCTGCTGAATGAACATTTACCAGAAGAAAAGAAAAGAAGGCGCCTGCTGTTTATTCTTTTATTGGCTGGCTTATTCATTGGTACGGGTGCAATAACAATGATTACATTTTCAAAAAAACAACAATCTATCGCTGATAAAAAGACTGAAACTATTCAAGAGCCCACTAAAACTGATGAAGGCAACACAACAATAAAAGTTGAAAGCAATCATTCAACAGGTAGTGATGATGAAGATAATTCTGGCAAAAAGGATAATAACACTATCCTGCCTCAACAAAACACACAATCATCTGAAAAAGAAAATGCATTTGTATTATCTCCTGTAAAAAATAAAAAAGTATACGCTACTAAAGTTGCAAAGCAAAAAACAAAAGCAACTATTACGGCTAAAGAATACAGTGATAAAGAAAAAGATAATACTACTGCAGATGTAGTTAATAAAAATTTCCAGGATAATACTAATACAACTACCATTATTACAGACAGCAGTTCCCAAAATATAATGGCTGCTGCTGAAACGCCAGCTAATGTTCTTACTGAAGAAGTAAAAACAGATACTATTACTACAGCAGAAAAAAGTAAAGAAGAAAAAATAAGTGTTACTAAAAATAAACAAAGCAAATTCAGTGTGCTGCTTTCAGCCGGATCAGATATAAGTGGCATCGGTACAAAAAGTGGTTCCCCGCAAATTGCCTATGGTGTAGGTATTGCTTATTCCTTATCAGATAGATGGACAATACGCACAGGTTTATTAGCAGCTATAAAAAAATACGATGCTAAACCCGGACAGTATCATCCGGATAATTATAACTTCTGGGTTTATTATCCAAATATGCAAAAGATAGATGCCAATTGCTTTGTGTATGAAATACCACTAAATGTTGTTTATAATTTTAGCGCTGCAAAAAATCATAATTGGTTTGTGTCTACAGGGCTCTCCTCTTTTTTAATGAAAAGAGAAACATATGACTATACCTTTAAAGACAACTGGGGACAAATAAGATCTACTACCCGCACATTAAAAAACGAGTATAATCATTGGTTATCTGTTCTGAATATATCTGGCGGTTACCAATATCATTTCAGCAATAAATTTTCGCTGCTTGCAGAACCCTATATTAAAATGCCATTATCGGGTGTAGGCTTTGGCCATGTGAAACTAAATAGCGCAGGCATATTAATTACTGCTGCAATAAAACCTTTTAGCAAAAAAGAAAAATAAGGCAACATTACTCTCCAGCTTTTCGATTTCATAAATAAACATTTTATGAACAGAAAAAAGCTACTGATCCTGGTTGCTCTATCAGCGATCCTTATTATTTACTCTTGTAGTAAAAGTGGTGGTGATACCAATGCTCCCCCTTCTAATCCCTGTGCAGGTATTACTGTAAATGTAACAGGTAGTACAACAAATGTATCTGGCACAGGTGCTACCAATGGTGCTATTAATGTAACTGCTACAGGAGGTAGTGGCTTTACATATAGCATCAATAGCGGCGCATTCCAATCATCCGGAAGTTTTACAGGCCTTGCAGCAGGTACGTATACAGTAACTGCAAAAAACGCAAATGGATGTACTGGCTCCGCCAATTTTACAATTGGAATAAATCTTTGCACAGGCGTTACGATTACTGTTAATGCTACTGCAACAAACAGCGCGCCTTGCGGAACTGCAAGTGGAACTATTAATGCTACTGCTTCGGGAAGTACTGGTTTTACTTATTCAATTAACAGTACAACTTTTCAGGCAAGTGGCAATTTTACAAACGTGGCTGCAGGCAATTATACAGTAACAGCGAAGGACGCAAATGGATGTAGCGCTACACAAAGTGTAATTGTTGGTAATGATGCAGCCGGCCCTTTATTCTCTGCTGTAAAAACATTATTGCAAAACAACTGTGTAAGCTGCCACAACAACGCAATACAAAATGGCGGAATGAACTGGGCAGTGGATTGCAATATCGTAGCTAACAAAGACCGTATTAAAGCAAGGGCAGTAGATAATACACCTTCAGCTATGCCACCTACCGGCGCTCTCTCATCAGGTGATAAAGCGATTATTACAAACTGGATTAATGCCGGCGGAAAATATTCCGACTGATGAAAAACCGATAAAAGAAAGAGCCCTCTTCAGAAGAAAAGGACTCTGCTTACCAACTGTGCTGTCTATACCTATTTATTTCTTTTCTTCCAGAAAAGATCGAAATCTCTTGATATCGTAAAGCCCCAGCGAAACTCGCCTTTGCCCCATGATGTGATTGTTCTTGCTAAAAATCTATTCTCAAGAATATCTGTTGCATTTGTAAAATTCAGATGAAAAACATGGCCACCTGTCAATATCTCAAATCCTACTCCCAATGCATCATAAAATTTTATTCCTCTTGTTTTAAAAGAATCAATGCTGCTTTTATTTCTGAAAGTATGGAAGTAATCGAGCAGAAGATTATACCTGTCACCTAAGTGCACACGTAATACACCGCCCATTGCAAAAAGTGATTTCTCATCATAAGGCAATACAAAATTGCGATGCACATATGTAGGGTTTAATTGCAGGCTAACGCCACCAAAATTTTTTGCAATCATCATTTGCAGCGTATGGCTGATTCGTTTTGAAAAATCATTTCCAAAATAATTTTCTGATTCAGGATTGTTACCTGCTTTCATAGCGGATATAACTGTATTGCCAAAAAGCGCAACAGATAATGGATGAGTAGGATCATTCTCTCTCTGCTGTACTATTAAATATTTCAATGCACCTTCGTATAGTTGTTGCACAGGCCCTGCACCTTTGTAGCGTGCGGCAGCCACTGAAAACTTTTTACTGATGCCATATTGAAAACCTATACGTACATCAGCAGCATTATCTAATCCAAAAAAATTCTTAACACCACCGAAGTCGCCAGCTATATCTCCGAAATTATGTACGACTTTAAACTCCAGAATTCCTTTTGGTAACATCTCTACCGTATTGGCATTGATAGCCCGTGGTGAATTAAAAATATGTACAGCCTCTGCAGGCTTTTGTTTTATACGATAACTGGAATCTTGCGCATAAAGAAGCTGGGCAGCCATACAAGATGCTGCTAATACTATAAAGCACTTCATAAAAACTCTTTTGAATTGCTTTATATATCGGAGTAATAAAAAAAGAAGTTGCCTTAATCAGCAACAATTATTTCTTGTTGCTATCGCGTATAATTTCTTCCGCGTGGGCTTTGTTTTTGGGTCGCAGGTATATTTTGGAAATAACCCCTTTTTCATTGATGACAAAAGTAGTACGATGTACCCCCATGTAATGATTGCCAAACATCTGCTTTTCTCCCCATACCCCATACTTCTCTAAAATTTTATGAGACGGGTCTGCTATTAATATAAAAGGCAATGAAAATTTTTCTTCAAATTTCTTATGGCTTTTTTCATCATCAGGGCTTACACCTATTATTTCAAAACCTTCTTTTTTCAATAAACTATAATTATCGCGCAGGTTACATGCTTGTATCGTACAGGTAGGTGTATCATCTTCGGGATAGAAGTAAAGCACTACTTTCTTTCCTTTAAAATCTGTTAGCGAAACTTTTTTTCCATTCTGGTCTTTACCCGAAAATGCGGGGGCTTTATCGCCTTCTTTTAAAGTTATCATCGTGCTTTCTTATTATTTCTTTTTAACCACTTTTTTTTTCTTTACTGGTGCTTTTTTCTTAGGTGATGGTGTGTATGGATATTTTTTGAACACCCATTCTTTAACGGTAACATTTCCGGCAATATCTTCTACTGTTACCTTCAATGTATGCACACCATCAGGGCAACGTTCATCAAAAATATAAATCCAGCTTCTCCCTTTATCATTGGTAAAGCGAAGCCATTGCCCGTCTAATTCTGCGCGAAAACTTTTAATACCAAAATTATCTGTAGGTGTAAAAACAATGCGTGAAGAAGGGCTAAGGTCTACTGTATCTCCTTTGCCTAATTCATTTATACCCGGCGCTTCTATATCTGCAAATGCCTGAAAACTTCCAAAATCACCAAAGCTTGCCGCCAGCCAATCGCCCTGCCAGCTTGCATTCTGCACACTCATACTTCCTTTATAGGCCCTTCGTATTATTATTTTATTTTTTAAATGATCCGCAATAATCTTATCTGGCTTTATCCGCACATTTACTTTTCCATGTAGCGGCCATGTTTCATCATTCAATGTATGTAAAGCAGATACAGCATTGGCAGCACTTGAGTTGCTGCGATAATACACCGGATAAATTGTATCATATATAGCTGCTTCGGGAAAGAAAACTTCAAAGTCGGGCTTTTCAAACACATTTACACTGTTAGGAACAAAAGGTTGTATGGCTTTGCGCTTGATAGCTTTTTCTACTGCAGGGTCATATTGAACAGTAAAATTTAAATCGCTCTTGTTTCCATATGCATCATATACTTCTATTCGTACATTATGGGGTAATGTATCAGTTAGTTTTAAAACACCATCACTTTTTTTAATAGTATAAACAGAACCGTTATCGCCCGGCAGCCGTGAAAGATGTTGTAAATAAGACCCGCCGTTTTCTCTGTACTTATAATCTATTTGTGAATTGATATAATAAGTATCGTTATAATCGATATTATCTATAGTAAAACTCAATTGTTCTTCTCCATCAAAAAAAAGTTTTTCCATATAAATACCATCGCGGTTATTGGATCCATTTATACGGTCAAATGCCTCGATCGAAAAACTTATTTTAGAAGAACCCGTTTTTACAACCGGCATTTTATTAATTATATAACCACTATCCGTTTTCTTTATTCCTAAAATTCTGGGCGACTGAACGTACACACTATAATTTCTATCATACATACCCAGCTTCACAATAGTTGGTGGCACATTATCCGATAATGGCATTCCAAATAATAAAGGGTTCAGACAATTATCCGTTTTAGTATCCCTTATTTCAAAATGTACATGTGGCCCTTGTGATCCACCGGTGGTACCACTAAATGCGATGAAATCCCCTTTTTTTACAGGAAATAAATTTTTTGGAATATCTAATTCCACCGCCCACGACTGCAATTTGTATTGCTGCTCGGTTATATATTGCTCCAACGCCGGGTTAAAATCGTTCAGATGGCCATATAAAGTAGTAAAGCCATTAGGATGTACAATTTTTATAAACCTTCCATAACTCGACGGGCGAATACCAACATAAGCGATATATCCTTCTGCTGAAGCGAACACACGTTGGTTTACTTTTTGAGCCGTTCGAATATCCAGGCCCATGTGCCAGTGATTAGAGCGGAGCTCACCCATATTGGCAACAATCTCTGGATTGAGGTCCAAGGGCCAGCGAAAATAATTCTGAGGATAATTAGTTGATGATTGGGTATACGATAATAGCGGCAGATACAAAAAAAGTATTGCAAAAAAATATCGTATAAAGCTGTTCCTGTATATATTATAATTCAATAGCACAAAAATAACAGTTAATGAAAAAAGTTTATCACGTATAAACTAAAAGAAGTGTAAAAACTGATTGTTTTTTTAAAAAAAACTTGCCGCCGAAAAACTTCAAAGCCTTACTTTTGCGCAATTTGTTTTTTCGCTTCACAACAGCGATTCAACCTAAAAAATAAAATGCCAAAAGACACCTCTATTCAGTCGGTCCTCATTATCGGATCAGGACCCATTATCATCGGACAAGCTTGTGAATTCGACTATTCAGGTACCCAGGCCGCCAGAAGTTTGCGGGAAGAAGGAATTAAAGTGTACCTGATCAACAGTAACCCTGCCACTATCATGACAGACCCCATGATGGCAGATAAAGTGTACCTGTTGCCGCTCACAGTTGAAAGTATTGAACAGATTCTGCAGGAAAACAAAATTGATGCTGTATTGCCGACTATGGGCGGGCAGACAGCACTTAATCTTGCTAAAGAAGCAGAAGACCTTGGCTTGTGGAAACAATATAATGTACGCCTGATCGGTGTAGATATTAAAGCCATTGATAAAGCAGAAGACCGTGAAAAATTCCGTCAATGGATGATTCAACTCGGTGTAACAGTAGCCCCTGCAAAAACGGCTAACTCATTCCTGGAAGGAAAAGAATTTGCACAGGAAATAGGCTTCCCGCTTGTAATACGCCCATCATTTACACTCGGTGGTACCGGGGGTGGCTTTGTACATGATAAAGATGACCTGGACGAAGCCCTTAACAGAGGTTTGCAGGCATCACCCATTCATGAAGTACTTGTAGAAAAAGCAGTATTGGGCTGGAAAGAATTTGAATTAGAATTATTACGTGACTCTGCCGACAACGTATGTATTATATGTACTGTTGAAAACTTTGACCCGATGGGCGTGCATACCGGTGACTCCATCACCGTAGCACCTGCGATGACATTGAGTGATACGGCTATGCAATTGATGCGTAATACCGCCATTCGCATGATGCGTGATTTAGGAAACTTCTCAGGTGGATGTAATGTACAGTTTGCTTTAAACCCGGATAATGAAGAAATCATTGCGATCGAAATCAATCCGAGAGTAAGCCGCTCTTCAGCACTCGCTTCAAAAGCTACGGGATACCCCATTGCAAAAATTGCAGCGAAGCTCGCTATCGGTTATACATTAGATGAATTACAAAACCAGATTACAAAAACAACATCAGCATACTTTGAACCAGCGCTTGACTATGTAATTGTAAAAGTTCCAAGATGGAATTTTGATAAATTCAAAGGAGCGAATGATACACTTGGCTTACAAATGAAAAGTGTAGGCGAAGTAATGGCTATCGGAAGAAGCTTTACCGAAGCTGTACAAAAAGCTTGTCAGAGCCTGGAAAATAATGCAGTGGGCTTAGGGTATTATGGAAAAAGCCTTATGCATGCAGATGATTTGCTGGAATATATTAAGACTCCGAAATGGGACCGCATCTTCCGTATAAAAGATGCACTGATGGCAGGTATTTCTGTAGGAACAATTTCAAAAGCTACGCATGGTATAGACCGCTGGTTTTTGTATGAAATACAGAAGATTGTAAATATGGAGAAACAATTGGCAAAATACGATCTTGATACGTTGCCAATCGAATTACTGAGAGAAGCAAAAGTGAATGGCTTCAGTGATGAACAGATCAGCCGCATTATTGAACACGGTAACGAAGAAGATATTTATAAGAAGAGAAAAGAAGCCGGCATCATGCGTGTATTTAAAATGGTAGATACATGTAGTGCAGAGTTTGAAGCTAAAACACCTTACTTCTATTCTACATTTGAACAAGGCGGCGAAAATGAAAGTAAGGTTTCTGATAAAAAGAAAATCATTGTACTGGGATCAGGGCCTAACCGTATCGGACAGGGTATTGAATTTGATTATTGTTGTGTACATGGATTACTGGCTATTAAAGAATGTGGCTATGAAGCTATCATGATCAACTGTAACCCTGAAACAGTAAGTACAGATTTTGATATGGCTGATAAGCTTTACTTCGAGCCGGTATATTGGGAACATGTTTGGGAAATCATCGAACATGAAAAACCAGAAGGTGTCATCGTACAGTTAGGCGGGCAAACTGCTTTGAAAATGGCAGAGAAGCTGAGTGAAAAAGGTATTAAGATCATCGGTACATCATTCGATAGTATGGATATTGCAGAAGACCGCGGCCGTTTTAGTGATATGCTGAAACAACTCGGTATCCCTTATCCTGATTATGGTACTGCATACGATGTAGATGAAGCTGTTGCAGTAGCCAATAAAGTAGGCTACCCGGTATTAGTTCGCCCTTCCTATGTATTGGGTGGGCAAAGAATGCGGATTGTACTGAATGATGATGAAGTTGAGAATGCAGTAGTAAGTTTATTAAAACATATTCCGGGAAATAAAATATTGATTGACCATTTCCTTGACCGCTGCCATGAGGCCGAGATTGAT
>Ga0164241_10003259_pt1 | contig 16622 bp, 14 predicted proteins | sample OricomyardsoilBY_FD_108780 | JGI IMG/M metagenome (GOLD analysis project Ga0164241, IMG submission 108780) | Backyard soil microbial communities from Emeryville, California, USA - Original compost - Back yard soil (BY) | ecosystem: Environmental > Terrestrial > Soil > Unclassified | place: USA... | reverse complement strand
TTCAGCTTCCAGTCCAAGGCGCGCTTTTTCTTCGTCTCTTCGGTGTCGGCGGCGGTCAGGTCGGGCAGCGTGATCCCCGAGGCGCACCTCAAGCACCTGACCGACGCCCAGCAGATGGGCTACGCGCGCTCCAAGCTGGTCGCCGAGCGCCTGTGCCTGCACGCGCAGCGAGCGGGCCTCGACGCGCGTGTCTTTCGCGTCGGTCAAATCGTAGGCGATACCCGGCTCGGCCAGTGGAACGCCACCGAAGCCATTCCGCTGATGATCCGCTCCGCGATCAGCATCGGCGCGCTTCCGGCCTTGAACGACACCCTGAATTGGTTGCCGATCGACCTCGTCGCCAAAGTGATGGTCGAGATCTGCCAGTCGGCGAAGCGGCAGGACCTCTATCACGTCGTCAACCCCAAGTCGTTCAACTGGGCTCGCGATCTATTGCCGATGCTGCAGGCGGCGGGTCTGTCATTCGAGCAGGTGACGCCGCAAAGTTGGCTCGAGCGACTGGCGTCCAGCAATCCCGATCCCGCCGTCAACCCGACCATCAAGCTGCTCGACTTCTTCAAGACGAAGTACGCCGTTCCCAAAGCGGGGCCCGCCGTGTCGTTCGAAACGAAGACGACCGAAGGCGTCAGCGAGACCCTGCGAACCGTCGGCGCGCCCGACGCGGAGCTGATCGCCAAAATGGTCGGCTACTGGAAATCCGAAGCCTGGAAGTAGCCCGTTTTCCCCGTCTTGGGCTGCCCAACTGCAGCCTGACTCGCAGAAGCTTCCGTGTCGTCCTTTGGTCTCGACGTTTCGATCGAGATGTTCGAGCCGCGACTCGAGAAGTACCAGTCGCGATGCCTGACGGTGGCGCGCAGCGCGCAGCGTTGAGGGGAGACGGCGAATCTGCCACCCTTCGCGTTCGAAAAGTGACTTCGGTTCCGAAGTCACTTTTCGTTTTCAGAAGGCGCTGCGGCCGCGGTGGCGGAGATCGCGGCGCGCAGCGCGCGAAACCCCCGAAGTCTCGCTTCCGCCCTGCCACCTTCCCGCCCTTCTGTTGATTCTTGCTCGCTCGGCTTGGCCTTGAGACGCAACGGTAGCTTCTGCAAGCGATCTGCGGCTGGGCAGCCCCAGTATGTGTGTCAGTCGGCGCCGCTGACTTCGAATGGCTTGACCGAGCCGTCGCGGTCGATGCGGAAGGCGTGCACGCCCGCCATCGAGCTGAGCAGCAGCACCGCAAAATGCTCGCGCGAATACAGGCGAAAACCGAGCAAGGTGCTGGCGCTCGCGTTCTTGCCGGAGGCGACGTGGTCATCGAACAAGACCTGCACCGGCGCGCGCTGGAACAGCTCTGGCGCGGCCATGCGCAGGCGCAGCCCGCCGCGCGCGCCCGCCAGCCACACCGCCAGCAGCTTGCCGTCGAGGTCGACCGCCTGCACGTCGTGCTCGTCGACCGGCCGTAAATCCGCCGAGTTGTTGTCGAGCGTCTCCGGCTTCATCTCGGTCTGGACGCAGCCCGCGGACGTGCATGACGCGTGATACAGGCGCGAGCCGGCCGCCGAGAAGCCAGCCGTGACCATCGTCGCGGTCGTGCCATGGCAACCGAGCACTCCCCACGTCGGTGCCGATACCGGCTGCGAAAATGCGCCGTTGATGCGAAAGGTGATCTGATCGTGCTGGCGGCCGCGCACGCGCACCACCGTCGCCTGCTCGGAGCGGCAACCCGTCAAGTGCGGCTGCTCTTCTTCACCTTGGCGAATCAGACCCGGCTCGGGCAGCTCACCGATGTCGACGGGCTCGAACGCGCCGGCGTCGGACCTGCCAATTTGCATCGCGAACAGGCGTCGTTCGTTGTCGGGCGTCACACCCCGGACCAAGACCTGGTCCCACAACAACTGTGAGCCGTAGAAGAAGTTACCGACTCGGAAGTTGGGCTTCAGCGGCGTGCGTGCGGTCGGGTTGGGGCCGGCTTTATCGACCAAAACCATGCCCTTTGCGGCTTCGTCGTAGCCCAGCACCCAGGCGTGGCCATCGGCCGAGACGTAGCCGCCGTAGCTGTAGAGCTTTTCGAGTGGCGCGGTCGAGCCGGCCACGAACACGCCCTCGGAGCCGCGCTTGCCGGCGAAGATAAGCGTTGGCGACGCTTCGTCGGACGTGCCCAACAAGCGCAGGCCATGACCGTGGATCGCCGAGAGCTCGCTCAGGGAGCGGCATTTGGCGCCGGGCCCTGCGTTTCGGAATACGCACAAGAGCGGCGCCGGCATCGATTCTTCGTCGACCAGCACCGGCAGGGAAAGACCGGGATTGTCTTCGGTGAACGAACGACCGAGGGCCGTGCCTTTGGGCGACAAAGGCTTTATTTTCGACAACGAATCGAGGTTTTGCACCGTTGGCGGCAGCGCGTCCTTGCTGGCGGGCACGGGGCCCGGCAATTGCTCGTCGAGCAACGCCAAAACGGGCTCCAGCACCTCTGTCGCATCTTTCGACGCGGCCGAGGTCTCGTTCAAGAACTTGATCAAGCGGCTCAGCCGGTCGACGTGCTCCTCGCTGGCGTCGGGCTTGAGCACGTCCAGCACCTTGCCCGCCGGGTCACGGCACGACAGCGGCCACAGCTTGGCGCCTTGCGTGCCGCGCTCGACCTCGGAGACAGCCAGCGCGCTCAGCTGGCGACGACGGACACGCTGCCAAGCCGTTTCTCCCGGCTCGAGCGGTCCGCCCAGGAGGCACCCGCGCAGCGCCGCCGCCGCCGCCTCTGCTTCCCGGCGCGCGGTCTGCTTGGCGCTCACCACCGCGAAAGCTACGCCCGCGACGACGGCGAGGCCGAGACCGCCGAAAAGGATGCCTCGCTTGCGACCTGCGCGCGCGCGCATCGCCTCGAAGTCAGGAGAAGAGTCGCGGTCCGTGCTCGTTGAATCACCCATAGGTAGTCACCCCACGCAAGACTTTCACTCCTAGCCGGCCCGCGGTACTCTGACAAGCCCATGCGCCGTGTGCAGCAACTCGCGTCGCTTCTCGGTTTGCTGCCGGCGATGCTCGCTTCGTGCGCTGGCAGTGGAACGCCGCCTCCGGTCACGCTTGGACGCAGTGCCGAGGCCGCGTCGCCCGCGCCCGCCCACGCACCTGCCGACGCGGCTGCGGCTTCGCCCAACGTCGCTCCCTCGGGCTGGCTCACCAGCGCGAAACCCGAGCTGCGCGCGCTCACGGTCGTGGTCCGGTCCGATCCGCCCCCGGCCTTGCAATCGAAGTTCAAGGAGCTGGCGGCTCGCTTCCTGCCGCTCCGCCCGCTGTTCGCGGGGTCGGCCGAAGAAGCATTCGGTAGCGGGTTCGTCATGGTCTGGCGCGACCAGGCGGCGGGGGCGCCGTCGCGCGTCTTCATCGTCACCAATCGCCATGTCGTGGGCTTGGCTTCGCACGTGCGCGTGATGCTGGGCGGAGCCACTGCGCCCCTCGCGGCCGAGGTCGCGTACGTCGACGACCGCTATGATCTCGCCGTGCTTTCGCTCGCGGGGAGCGAAGGTGAGGGCGCGGCGCCCACGTTGACGCACGGGTTCGCTTTGGCCGACGCCGCCGTGCACGATCAAGATCTCGTCGTGGCCAGCGGCTACCCGGGAATCGACGGCCGACCCTCGTATCAAGTGACGCGCGGCTTCGTCTCGAATGAGCGCTTCGAGCTCGACGATGAGGGCGGGCAAGAGCTGTACATCCAGCACACGGCTCCCATCGATCCGGGCAGCAGCGGCGGCCCGCTGATGACACCGGACGGCAAGGTCTTGGGCGTCAACACCTTGAAGATTCGTCACCGCGAGAACGTCGGCCTGGCCGTACCCGCAGCAATCGTCGCGGGCGTGTTGGCCCATGTGGCGCAGCGAGCCGCCCACCCCGTGACCACCGCGCCCAACGAGCAGGCGCAAGCCGCATGTGATGCGCTTTTGCAGCAACTGCGGGCAGACTCCGCCCCCGTCGTGGCCATCGCTCGGTCGCTCGGCGCCGAGCTCGTGGCCGAGCACGGGCTGGCCAGCTTGTCGAGCCTGCCCGACGACGGAGAATGGCCGGGCCGATTCGTCGATGATCCGACGGAGGTGTTTGCACGGGCGATCGCGCTGAGGCTGGCGCAGAAGAGCGCGCCGAAGAATGGCTCTGAGCCGGCTGCGAGCTGCACGCCGGAAGCGACCGGCGACGGAGGTTCGGCGATCTCGTTCAAAGCGCGGCTAAACGGGGCCTCGCGGCGGCTCGGCTTTGCGTTGGAGCAAGGTCGGTGGAAGCTGACTCGCGGCTCACTCGGCCCCAACCGCGGCCGTTCGTTCCTCGACGGTCTCGAGAGTCGACGCGGCCCCGCCAAGAAGTGGAAGCCGTCACTCAAGTGACGCCGTGGGCAGGTGCGGCAGCAGCCGCGCTCGGGCTCGGCGCTCAGGGGGCGGTGCGCGTGAACGTCCAGGTGGGGCCGTCCGACCCTAGGCTCTGCATGGTTCCGATGTGGCAGGCTGCGGGCAGCGTCAAAAGATCGCGCGCGCGGCGTTGACGGTCAGAGCCATCAGCGCGAAGGCCGAGAGCGCGAATAGGCCGAAGCGCGCGTTGATATTGTTCCACAGCGCCTGCAGCAAACTATGCGCAATGCGCAGCGCCACGTACGCCCAGGCGAGCGTGGCGTTGAAGCCGCTGCCCTCACCCATGACTGCTAGCGAAAGCGCCACCGCGTAGAAGACCGTCGGCTGTTCGAACAAATGATTGTAGTTATCGGCCTTCCAGCGCACGCGCGGCGGCAACGTGGCCATCAGCTGGCCCTTGGGCAAGTTGGGATCGAGCTTCATCTTCGCGGCGAAGATGGCCGGAATGCGCGTCGCATACATCCAAAACCACATGACGTGCGTCCACGCGGCAAGCGAGACGACCGGCGCAACGATGGGACTGACGGACATGGCTCGAAGCTAGTGACAATGATCCCTCGAGCCCAGTACTTGCTCGGGGTTGAGGTCGGAGTCTTTACCTTGTGCGCGGCTGACCGTCAGATTCACGCTTACGCTGGAAGCATCTGCTCGTAGCGCTAACTGCGGGTGGGCTGCACGTTAATGTGATCGAAAGCCCGCGCTGCGAGATGAAGCGGGCGTGATGACACCTCGAACGCCCACGTTGCATCTGCTGGTCGGCTCGGTCTTGTGGGCGCTGGCTTGTTCGTCGCCTGACGACGCCGGCAACCCCAACGGCACGCCACCCACGACGACGGCGGGCATGCCGGGCGGCGTGGCCGGCGCTGCCGGCAACATGAGCTCGACTCCGTTGGCCGGCGCCGCGTCACTTGGCGGCACGAGCAGCGGCGGCGGGAGCGTGGGCGGCACGAGCAGCGGCGGCGTGAGCGCGGGCGGTGCCGGCACGCCGACGCCGGGCGCGGGCGCGCCCAATACGGCTGGAACCACCGGTAGCGGTGGGGCGGCGGGTGCCGGCCAAGGCGGCAGCGCGGCCGGTGGCGCTTCGGCGGGCGCAGCGGGCACCGGTACCGTCACCCCCGTCACCGAGATTTGGGTCGATCCGAACGGCAGCGATACCAACCCGGGCACGATGGCGTCGCCGATGAAGACGGTGTGCGACACATCGACCAAGACGGGCGCTTGCTACAAGCTGTGCGCTAGCTCGTACAGTTGCCCGCCCGCGGGCGCGACGATTTGGATGAAGGGCGGCACCTACGCCATCACCAAAAAGATCGATCTGGGCGCCACCCGGCCCGGCGTGGCGGCGGGCATCATGAAGCTTTATGCGGTCGCGGGTGCCAAGCCGGTGATCGACGCTTCGGGCTTGGACAAAGCGGACGTGACCAAGACCGGCATCGCTATCCATCTCAAGGCGAGCTATTGGCACGTTCGCGGTATCGAGGTGAAGAACGCGCCGCACAACTGCATCAAGGTCGAGGGCGGCTACAACACGATCGAGAACGTGGTCGCGCACAATTGCGGCAATACCGGCATCACCATCAGCCAATACGACGGCAGTGACATGTCGGCGGGCCCGGGCTCGAACAACACCATCTTGAACTGCGACTCGTACGCCAACGTCGGCATCGACGGCCGCGGCGAGGACGCCGATGGTTTTGGGGCCAAGGAGCAAAGCGGGAAAAACAACGTATTCAAAGGCTGCCGCTCCTGGAACAACGCCGACGACGGCTTCGATTTCTATGGCTGGGCCGACCCGATCAGCGTGCAAGACAGCTGGGCGTTCGAGAACGCCAAGATGAAGGCGCCCGGCGGAGATGGTAACGGCTTCAAGCTGGGCAACGGCGCCGGCGGGCACACCGTGACCAACGCCATCTCCGCCTACAACATCAAGACCGCCTACACCTCCAACGGCGCCAGCAAGCTCTCCACGTGCACGAGCTGCAAAGCGTGCTCCAACGGGTCGGTGACGGGCAGCGGCGACCACGGCATCTCGGGCTCGATCGCGAGCTTGAGCCCGTGCGTCGACTTGCAGAAGGCCGAGGGGGCACGTAAAGCCGACGGCTCGCTGCCGACCCTGTAGAGCGTAAACGGGGACCCGCGAGCGCGCTCAGCCGCGCGTGGTCCATTCGAGCTCGACCGCGACCAGCAGGTGGTCGGAGAGCGGGCGACCTTGGGCGTCGCGGAACGAACGATCCAGCCGCCACGACCGCGGTTCGAGACCGAGCGCGACATACCGTAGTTTAGCTTGCCGGCGACCCGGGGCCACCACCGGCCGAGGCCTCCGCCAGCCTTAACCCGCGCGGGTGAGGGGAGATTGATGGTCGCCGCGGGCGCAAGGAAGGATTTCGAGAGGGATCCCGTATACTGGTGACTTCGGGAGGCTTGACTTGCAAATCGATGCGACAGGGTTACGAGTGATGGGCTTGATGGGCTTGTTGGCCAGCGGGCAGTGGGCCTGCTCGGGGGACGATCAGGGGCACGCCCCGAGCAATGGGGGCTCGGGCAACAACGTAGCGGGCAACGCCGGCTTGGCGGGGTCGGCCACGGCTGCGGGAGCCGGAGGCAGCAGCGGCAATGCGCAGGCGGGCGCTGGTGGCGGTGGGGCAGCCGGCGGAGTCGGCGGCGCGAGCCAGGTCGCTTATTGCGGTAGCGCGCTGCCGCCTTTGCGGACCCTGACCAAGACCAAAGTCTCCGACAAGGTCTTCGACTACGCGTTGGCGACGCCCGGCGTCGAGCACCACAACGTGTTGTTGTTGCTGTTCAACGCCTCCACCAAAAACGCGTCGACGCCCGACAACGTGGGCTATCACGAGTTCTACACGCCCGAGCAACTGGGCGACGTCTACTTCAACGATCCAAACGGGGTCGCGGCGTTCATCAACGAAGCCTCGTACGGCAAGGTGTCGCTCTCCGGTCGCGTCGTGGGCTGGTTCGATCAACCGACGGCGCCTGCGCCGGCGGCGGTGGATTTTCAAACCAACCGTGAGACGTACATCAATCAAGCCGCTGATTTTGCCAAATTCAGCGACTATGACGTGATCTACATCGTGGGTTTGACGGACGGCGACGACCAGCTGCAGCTCGGCTGGGGACTGCAAAACTCGGCCATGACGCCGCAGGGGAAGTGGGAGGGCGGCATCGACTGGATGGTCAACTCCACCTTCTTCACCGAAGCCGGTCAGCCGTACCCGTACAGCACGATCTTGCCGTCGCGCTCGTGGGCGCACGAGCTCCATCACACGCTGGGCATCTCCGGTCACGACATCAGCCTCGATTGCACGACCAAAACCCTCGATGCCGCGTGCGCGTTCAACCCTTATGGCAACGTGTTCTCGCTGATGGGTGAGAGCGCGGTCGGCAATCATGCGAGTATTGGCATGAAGCAGGTGCTGGGTTGGCTCGGTCCCAATCAGCTGACCCACGTCACCGCCAGCACGCAAATCACCATTTGCCCGACCGAAACCATCGACGACAAGCCCAAAGGTCTCGAGATTCCGCTCAAGACGCCGCTCACCATCACCTCCACCACCGTGAACATGCCGGCGGTGTTCGATCGCATCTTCGTCGAGTACCGCACCCCCGTCGGCTTCGACCACTACCTCGATCGCCTCGACGATCCGACTTGGCAGCATCGCTTTCTCACCGCGCCGCGCGACATTTCGAAGGCGGGCGTGGTCGTCAGCCTCGGCTACGCCAGCGAAGACACCGACTCGAGCATGCTGCTGGACATGCACCCGACACCCACCGACTTCACGCAAGACGGCATCGTGGTCGCGGGCAACGTCGGTAAGTTTCTCGACGCGATGCTGCTGGTCGGCGAGACGTTCGAGCTGCCCGACCAAGGCATCAAGATCACACCCACCGCCGTCGAAGGCGGCGGCATCAAGGTCGACGTCACTTACTAGCCGAGTTTCGCGCCCGGGGTGGGCGTTCAGGCGCCGATCTGATACTTCCCCGACGTGACCGAATATCCGTACGTCTTCGTCGACTCACCGGAGGGGCTGCAGCAGGTGGCGGCTGCTCTCGCCTCGTGCCCGCGCTTCTACCTCGACACGGAGTTCGAATCGGGGCGCGGTCCGACGCGCCTGTGCCTGCTGCAGGTCTCTTCCGGCACGCAGACGTTCCTCGTCGATACGTTGAAGCTCGACCGACTCGACGTGCTGAGTCAGGCGCTGGCAAGGCCCGAGGTCGAGTGGGTCCTGCACGCCGGGCTGCAAGATCTGGAGCTGTTGCAGCGTCGGCTGCACGTGCGCGCCCCCGTGCGGCTCTTCGATACCCAGGTCGCTTACGCGTTGGTTTCCGCGGAGAACAACGTGTCGCTCGCCTACTTACTTTACAGTTTGCTGGGCGTCCGCTCCGACAAGGCTCACCAGACCGATGACTGGCTCGTCCGCCCGCTGCCGGAATCGCAGCTGCGGTACGCGGCCAGCGACGTTCATTATCTACCCGCGCTCACCGATATTTTGACCCAGCGGGCCGGCGCCAAGGACCGGCTATCACTCGTGTTCGAGGCATCTCATGAGGCGCTCGAGCCTTCACGCGAGCCACCGCCGCCACTCAGCCTCGAGTCGTTTCGCAATGCGTGGCAGCTGGGGCCGCGCAGCCAAGCTGGCCTGCGCTTCTTGATCGGCTGGTACAATAGCCTCACGGTCGACGATAAGCGCTTCGCGCCCGACACCAAGACGCTGCTGGCGCTGGCGGGCCGCATGCCGGAAAGCTCCGACGCGCTCGCGCGCATCAAGGGCGTTTCGCCCGGCGTCGCCCAGCGCCACGGCAAGCTGCTCGTCAACGGCCTGGCCGACGCCGCGCGCCAGGCCAAAAGCACGGATTTCGTGCCGTTCGAGCCGGTGCCGTACGCCACGTTCGCCGAGATTCGGCGCGAGGCGTGGCTCAGCCTGATGCGCGCCGAAATCTGCGCCGGGCTGGAGGTCTCGCCCGAGCACGTGTTGCCCGCGCGTGTTCTTCGCGAGCTCAAGAACAAGCTGCAGGCGAGCCGACCGGTACGCCTCTCGGACGCGCTGGGCGGCTATCGCAAGCGCCTCATGGGCGACGCTCTCGACGCGTTCTGCGAGCAGCACCCGCCCCCGCCCTGAACGAGACGGCCATGGGTCAGCGCTCGAAACGTGCTCCTCGCTGTGACGTATGTCGCATGCACGTTGCGTCGTGTTTGTGCGCCCAGCTGCCGCGGCTGGTGCTTTCGACCCGCGTGGTGCTGATCATGCACCACCGCGAGATGTCGAAAACGACCGCCACCGGGCCGCTCGCGCTGCACGCGCTCGCCGGCAGCTCGTTGTGCGTACATGGCGAGCCTGGCCGTTTGCTCGATCTGAGGCCGGAGCACGTGCCGGGCCGACGGGTCCTGCTGCTCTTCCCGCGCGACGACGCGAAGCTGCTGACTCCGGAGCTGCTCGCCGAAGATCCTCGGCCGGTGACGTTGCTCGTTCCGGACGGCAACTGGCGGCAGGCCAGCCGCGCGTCACGGCGAATTCCCGGCCTGCCCGAGGCCGAATGTGTGGTGCTGGCGGCGGGGGCTCCGACTCGTTATCGGCTCCGTCACGAGCCCAAAGTCGGCGGGTTGGCGACGTTCGAAGCGATCGCGCGCGCGCTCGGGGTGCTCGAATCCGCCGCGGTTCAACAGCAGCTGGAGGCATTGTTCGAGCGCATGGTAGCGGCCACGCTCAGCACGCGTGCCCAACCGAAGGCCGGCGCAGCGGCCTCGGGGCACGCGGGGCCCTAACCGCGCGCCGCTACTCGCCAAGCGCCGTCGGTGAACACGACATCGTCGTCGAGCAGAACGCGATCGGTCACCACGAACGTGTCCACGTGGTAACGCACTTCGCGGGGATTGAGGTGCGGCTTCTTGTACACTCCGTGGCGCGCGCCCAACGACAGGTGGACGCCGCACACGCGCTCGAATGCCCCCACGTCGGATACGCGACGCTGGCGCGAGAAAGCCCGATTCATGCCGAATCCGAGCTCGCGCAACCAAACCTCGCCCTCGTCGGCGCGAATGAGACCGAGGACCCGGTCGAACTCCGCGGTCGAGTCGAGCGCCTCCACCACCCGGCCTCGTTCGACCACCATGGTGATCGGAGCCTCGGGCACGTTGAGTCGGAACGACGTGTCGGCGAATCCGTAAATGCTGACGCGACCGCTGACGCGCGTCAGCTCGCGAGCTTCGCTGAACACCTCTCCGATCGGGAACATGCTGCCCGTGTTCTTGAGGCCGGCGAAGTCGCCAATGTTGAGCTTGGCCAGCTCCAGCGGGCAATCGAAATGCAAGGTCTGGCCCAGGCTCTCGACTCGAGCCGAGCTCGCGGCGTCCATACGTGCCTTCAAGGCATGGCCGACCCCGCGGTAGTATTCAGGCTCGTAGGCCAACGCGGCCACGTAGTGCTCGACTTCGTGGGCCTCGATGCGCTCGAGGTTGCAATGCTCGATGACCTTGATGTCTTTTCGAAATAGCTCCACGCGCGTGCGAAACTCGGGCAGCCGAAACACCGACGACTGAATCAATACCGCAAGGTCGTTGGCGTTCAGCTCCAGGCACGCCGCCTTCACGGCTTCGGGCGCCATTTCGTCGAAGGCGATGACGCGGGCGTCCGGCAAGCACTCTGCATAGGCCGCCGCCAGCACTCGCGACAGCTCGCAGCGGGCATCGGCAACCAACAGCGCCCGGTGCTCGCCCGTGTGCTCCATGGCAATCGCGAGCGTATCCCTCACGTTCCGGACTGCGACCGAGCTGAGCACGCTCATGGGCGCGCTTCTAACACACCGAATCCAAACGTCGATCCGCGCGCGGTCATCGCCAGCTCGGGGCCGCGGTTCGTTCCAAGGCCCGTCGCCCACGCACAAAATACCGCGGCGCGCCTACGCCTAAATTGCACGCAGCCTGTGATTGTACTTCAGGAGTGTATGTCGCCGACTTCGTGAGGTAGGCACGACGATAACCCTGCAAACGGCTGGTTGCCGGTCTGCAAGCACGTCGTCGGCGTGCAGTAGCTTTCGACCGCCGGACAGAAACGAGCGGCCGCCTAAAGGAGGCGCCCTTGCCCGTCGTTCAGGTAATCGAAGCACCTTGACGACTTCGAGCCACCCGCTACTCACATTGTCCCACCCGGACGTGCTCGCGGACTCGCCGCGCTTCTTCAACGCCGAGTCGAAGGACGTCCCGCCGCGTGAGCGGGCAGAATCGGCGCGTTGGCTGGCGGCGCTGGTGGAAAACAGCAGCGACTCGATCGTCGGCGTCGACGGGCACGGCACCATTCAGAGCTGGAACGCCGGCGCCCAGCGCCTGTTTGGCTACACCGCTTCCGAAATGATCGGTCGACGAGGGGAGGTGCTGATTCCGCCGGGCCGGACGGACGAGCTCGAGGAGGTGTTGGGCGAGGACGAGCAGTTCATCGACTCGTTCCGCTTTGAGACCCACCGGGTACGCAAGGACGGCACGCTGGTCGACGTCGCGGTCAGCGCCTCCCGCGTGCGAGACGACCAGAGCCGTGCGCTCGGCTGGGCGCTCGTGGCCCGAGACGTGACCGAGTCCAATCGCCTCCAGGCCGAGCTCGCTCGCGCCAAGGAGCTGATGGACGCGACGTTCTCGAGCATGGGAGACGCCGTGGCGCTGCTGGATGCCGAGTGGAAGGTGCTGCTCGTCAACGACGCTTACCGCAAGCTGCTCGCGCTGCCCGACACCGATCTAGCCGGCAAGGATCTGCCGTTCTTGACCGACCACGTTCGCCCGCTGCTCGATGAGCCCGCCTATTCGGCCGAAGACGTTGGGCCGGCGCTGGCCGATCACGAAACGAGAACCACCGAGCTGTTGCTGGCGCGGCCGGTGCGTCGGTGGCTGCGCCGTTCGACGACCGCGATCGCCAGTGGCCGAGAGCGGCGGCATCTCGTGATCTGGCGCGACATCACCGCGGAGCGCGATACCATGGCCGAGCGCGAACGCGAGATCGCGACGGACGCGCTCACCGGCATCCCCAACCGACGCGCGGCGCTGGCGCGCGCCAAAGAAGTACGGCGACGGGGTTGCCTCACGAGCGTTGCGCTGTTCGACATCGATCACTTCAAGCGCGTGAACGACACCTTTGGGCATGCGAAGGGTGACGAGGTGCTGCGCGCGGTCGCCGCGACCCTTGCCCACCAGGCGTGCGACTCCGACCTGGTAGCGCGCTGGGGCGGTGAAGAGTTCGTCGCGCTCGTCGGAGCCGACCTCGCCGGTACCGCGGCGCTGTGCGAGCGCGCCCGTGAAGCGGTGGCGCGCCTGGAGATCCCCGGCGTCGGTCACGTCAGCATCTCGGCCGGGGTGAGCGTCATCACCGACGACTTCGACTCGACGCTCGAGCGCGCCGACGCCGCGCTGTATCGAGCCAAGGCAAACGGCCGCAATCGCGTCGAGCGCGGGTAGCGGATCGACGCCCGCGTCGACGATTTCGTGGCCAGGGTTGCTATCAAACGCCGGGCGGGGTGAGCTAGCCAGGAAAGGGGTCATGGCGTTTCATGAGAGGACCTGCACTGGTAATCGTGGTCGTGCTCTTGTCGATCGTTACGTCAATCGCGACAGTGCTGGGCATCGAGCGCTTGAAGTTGCTCGCTCCCGCGGCGCACGCCGCGCCCGCGAAGGTCGGGGTGCCGAGCTTGAAGGGGTTGAGCGAGGAAGACGCACGGCACAATCTCCAGGCGCTGGGCCTGATATTTCTGGTCGGGGAACGCAAACCGGCGTCAGGAGCGAAGGCGGGAACGGTCGTCGAGCAAGCGCCGGCCGCGGGCCAACAGGTCGAGGCGCGCGCGTCCGTGACGGTCGCGCTCGCGCGCGAGCTTCCCAAAGTGCCCAGTGTCGTCGGTCGAACGTTGACGGAGGCCACGGCGCTCTTGGCGCAGGGCGGCTACCGCCTCGAACCGGGAGAGCCGGTGGCGGATGCGCACGTGCCCAAAGGTAGCGTGGTCGCGCAGCTACCGGACGCGGACGCGCCGCTCGAGACCGACAAACCGGTGGTCGTGCGCGTCTCTTCGGGCCCGGGAGAAATCGAGGTGCCTAGGCTGGTCGGCCAGAACATCGAAAAGGTGAAGGTCCAGGCCAAGGATCTCGGCGTCACCCTGAAAATCGTGTGGACCGCGGTCGGCGAAACCGACGAATACGTGGTGCTCAATCAAAATCCCCTCCCCGGCACCAAGATCAAACCCGGTGACGCGGTGACGGTCGTCGTCAACCACTAGGCGGAGGGTTTGCGGGCGGGACGGCCTTGCCAGTCGCGCCATGCCTGCAGGCTGCTTTCGGCCAGGTCGATGGCGCGTGGCAGCGTTGCGAGCACCGGTGCCGATGACTTGGGGAACTCGTTGAGGGCTTCGAGCAAGCCGGCGGCGGTCGCCAGCCCGTCCATGACTTCGGCGTGGGCCAGCGCCGCGACCGCTAGCTCGAGCGCCGTCTTTACCTCGCGACGAAGATGACTGACCCGTAGCGCATCGTCGGCCTGACGGCGCTCGCGCGCCGGACTGCGATTGGCGGCGAGGGATGGCTTGCGTGGCATCTTGCTCCTGGCCCGGCGCTAGATAAACCAGGCCACCGTCGCAACATCGAACTCGTTCGACCTATTCCAAAGGACGGTGAGCGAGGCACACGCGGCAATACCTCGGAGGCAATGCGACGGCTGGACGACGACGGCCGAGAATGCCAGGGTCGGCCATCGTCCTCATGAAAACGGTTGGAGCGGAGTGGGTAGGGGCCTTGTTGCTGCTGAGTTGCGCGGTGGGCGCGGGGTGTCACGCGCGTCACGACGAGCAAGCAGCGCCGGCCGCCGTGAGCGCCGCCGCGCCCCCACCCGGCGCGACGGGGCGGGCCCCCGCGCCGAGCGCGTCCGCCACGTTGCCCGTCGCTAGTGTGGCGGCGCCGGCGCCAACCCCACCTGGCATTCCGTTCGAGGTCGCCCCCATGGTTCAGGTAAAGCACCGCACCGACGGGCAGCAAGTGTTTGCCATCACGGCCGAGCCCGGAGCTCTGCTCGGGCCCAAAAAGACGTTGCTGAAAGCCTTCGACTGCGTCAGCAAGGGCGCGCCGCACGCGGACATGTTCGGCGTCTGCGTTGGCTTCAAGGCCTGCGACCTCGAGACGCCCACCGAGCCAAACGTCCTGGCCGCCTTCGCCTGCACCGGCCCTGCGTTGCGAGTGCTGTTGGTTCAGGAAGGTGCCGAATTGACTTTCAAGCTCGGCGACCCCACCGCGCCGCTGGCCAAGCGCGCCCTGAGCCGCGCCCCCCTCCCCGAAGGCGCCAGCGTCGCGCTTCAGCCCTTCGTGCGCCGCAACCTCACCAGCTACGTCGACCTCTGAACGCTAAGGGCCCGCGAACGCTAAGGGCCCGCGAATGGCTAAGTCGATCGATCTCGCGGCCGGTGCATCCCGCCTGGCTTCGTTGCTCCTCAGTAGCAAAGCGGTGCCTCGCTTTGCACGACTGCATTCACGCGCCTCAGCGCGAGAAATTCTGGGCCGCCCACACTTTGCCGGACGCGGTCGTGAAGAAGCCGCAGGCGACTTTGGTGACTTTGGGATCGGTCATGTTGATGAAGTGGCCGTGCTCTTCGTAGCAGGCGCCGGTGCAGGTGGCGGTGGGGGGCGGGCCTTCGTCCCACATCTGTTGCATGCACAGGCTGATGACTTGGTTGTTGGAGCTGTAGCCGGGGCATTCGTTTTGGGAGCCGGCGGGGGTGCAGATTTTGGCGTTGAAGCCGGCGTGAGCTTCGTTGTGGTCGGCGTCGTATTCGGCCATCTGATCAGCGCAGGCTTCGCCGTCGGTGCGACGGGTGAGGGCGGGCATGCAAGCGCATTGGGTGAGGAACTGGTTGATGCGATCGACGCAGTCTTGGTGGATATCGCCAGTGCTGGGAGGCGGCGAGAGCTTGCAGGCCAGGTTTTTGACGCAGGTGCTGGCGCCACCGCTGCCGCTGCCACCCCCGCCGGTTGACGCGTTGGTGCCACCCGTCGCGGCGCCGCCGGTCGCCGCGCCGCCGTTGGCCTTCGTGCCGGCGCTGCCGCCGTTGCCGGCAGGGCCGCCAGTGTTGGTGCCGGCCATGGTGCCGCTGGTAGATGTTCCTGCGCTGGCGCCGCCCGTCGCGGTCGCGGTGCCGGCGCTGGATTGGGCCACGGTGCCGCCGTTGGTAACGGCGCCTCCCGAACCAATGCTCGCAACGCCTGCGCTGCCGGCCGGGGGTTGTTCGTCCGAGCTCGAGCAGCCGAACGCGAACAGGAGGACCCCAACGCTTGCTGCTCTCATGGATTCCGAAGTGTCGGAAGCCTGGTTGCACCGCTCATCAATCGGCGAGATGCCGCCGAGGCTGTAGGCATCGACCACCACTGTTCTCTCAGACGGCGTGCGGTTGCGGACGGCCATGGGCGCGCTCACTCTGCGCTGGCAAGAGCTGGTAGATCGAGGCTTTCAGGCCAACTACTACAGTAGGCGCATCCGCTACGTCGCGGGGCGCGGCGGGTTTTGGGGCTTCAACGCTGTGAATCAAGCTTGGAGCTCGGGTCGACGAATCGGCGTTCGGCAAACGAATCCGGGCCGACGGGGCGCATTTTTCGGGGTTGAAATGTAAAACTAGTTGGTATAGTAAACCTTATGGTTTTGGATCGCTCGCCCCGGCTGGACGTCGTTTTTCACGCCCTGGCCCACCCGGCGCGGCGCGCGATGATTCGGCAGCTCTCGGGCGGCGAGCGTAACCTCAGCGAGCTCGCGGCGCCGCTGCGCATGACCTTTCCCGCCGCCACCAAGCACGTGCGCGTGCTGGAGGCGGCTCGCCTCGTTCGGCGCCGGGTCGCGGGGCGGCAGCATCTGTGCCGCCTCGAGGCGGCGCCGCTGAAGGAGGCGATGCTGTGGACCGAGTCGTTCCGTCAGAACTGGGAGGCGCGGTTCGAGGCGCTGGACTCGCTGCTCGAGGAAATGAAGTCCGAGGAGCAATCGCGGCCTCGTCGCCGTTGAGCGTTTTTACGGCCGCCTCGCTGCGGCCTCTCTCTCTCGCCAATCGTCAGTCACACAAGGACCAGCTCATGAACCCGATCCCGGACGCCTCTCCGAAAAGTCTGCACGTCGCCACCCCCACCGACACCGCCATCGTCCTCACCCGCGCGTTCAACGCGCCTCGTCGCCTGGTGTGGGACGCTATGTTCACTCCGGACAAAATGCGGCGGTGGATGCTGCCTCCGCCGGGCATGACCATGACCACGTG
>Ga0164241_10003258_pt1 | contig 16625 bp, 13 predicted proteins | sample OricomyardsoilBY_FD_108780 | JGI IMG/M metagenome (GOLD analysis project Ga0164241, IMG submission 108780) | Backyard soil microbial communities from Emeryville, California, USA - Original compost - Back yard soil (BY) | ecosystem: Environmental > Terrestrial > Soil > Unclassified | place: USA... | reverse complement strand
TACATCGCCCGATCAACCGGCGCAGTCGCGCCACTGGGCCAAGCTGCTGCTCGACACCTATTCAGCCCGCACCAACTTCTTTCCCGACGGACTTTTCGCAGACCCCGCATGGGACATGCTGCTCGACCTGATGCATGCCCGGCTCAACGGAAAACAAATCTCGGTCTCCAGCCTTTGCATCGCCGCACGTGTGCCTGCAACGACCGCGCTGCGCCGCATCGGTGATCTTGTCTCCTCAGGTCTTGCAACACGCGTCAAAGACGCAACGGATGGTCGCCGCGTCTTTATCGAGCTGACGCCGGACGGTTTTGCGCGGATGGAACGCTATCTCGACCTCTTCCGCACCGCCATCACCAAGCCGATGACCGAGAACCGTCGTCAGGGCTGATCAGCTCCGATATGCCGGACGACCTACGCCCGCAACGACAAGGCTGGCACTGACAAGAACCAGCCAACCAAATGCTGCGAGACAGAACGCAACGCTATGTTGAAACCTCGCCGCATCGGTGAGAACGATCATGGTGCTGAGTGCGGCATAAATAAAAACCGCATTGAGGCTCAGACGCGAGGCCACGGGGCCCTTGCGCCGCCAAATATAAAGCACGAGTGACATGAGACACGCAGCAACTGCCGCACCACCCGCATAAATACGCCATGCCTCACGAAAATATGACAACCCCTGCGACCACAAACCCGCATCGAGAGCATCGCTCTGCGGTAACGCAAAGACATGCGCCACAGGCAGCGTAATGGCAGAAGACAAGAGCGCGAGATTGGCGACAAACAATCCTCCGAGCTTCATCGCCGCGTCTCCCCCTATCTTCAGGCCACAACCATATCCTGATACTCGGGATGTTTCTTGATATAGGCCTCAAAGAACGGACAGGTCGGCTTCACTTTAAGCCCGCGTGCGCGCACCTGATCAAGCGCCGACTTGGCAAGACGCGATCCGACGCCTTTACCGCCCAACGCTTCCGGCACAATCGTATGGTAAAACTCAATCCCGCCGGGAAACAGGCGATATTCGGCAAAGGCCGTAACACCTTCAATCACCAGTTCAAATCTATGACGTTCCGGGACGTCACGCGCTTCATCGGCCATCGCTTGAACACTCCAATCATAAACACTTCGATTATAACCGTCCGACAACGAACTAATATTATCAATCCAAAAGACACGAATGTCTGGACAAGGACAGATAAGGCAGACACCCTTAAACCATATGCGTGCAAGTCAGGGAAAATCTCAAGCACGCATCTGACTATAATTGGGGGACGACAATATTGAAATTCAAAATCGCACTGGCGCTCGCCGCACTTCTTATGGTGACGGGCTGCGCCACTTCACGCAGCGTTGTCAGCGTCGGCTCGGAGGGCGCTTATAACAACGCCAATCCGACGGCCGGACAAGCCGTCAAAATCGAAGTCACCGACGTCCGCATTTTCGAGGCAAGACCACCGACGCCGGATATTCCCTCTCTCAAAGACGGAGACATTCGCAACACCGCAACAACCGCGCGCGCCATTGGCCGCAAACGCAACGGCTATGGCAAAGCATTGGGCGATATCCTGCTGCCCGAAGGCCAAACGGTTTCGATGATCACAACGGATGCGACTGCCAACGGCTTCAAGCAGGCGGGCTACCGCGTGTTAAAACCGGGCGAACCCGGTTATGACCAAGCCGCAGACATCAAAGTCAAAGTGAAGCAATACTGGTCATGGGTCGATATCGGCTTTTGGGCCCTGACACTTCATTGCCGCGCCGAGGTTGACATAACAGGCCCCGTCAAGGGGCTTGAAAAAGGCATGGTTGTATTGAGCGAAGCGCAAGAAAAGGCGGGCGCTGCCTTTGAAGAGACATGGCAGGATATCGCCAATCAGGGCTTAAGCGCCCTCACAACTGAAGTCGCACAAAAACTACCGCGCCAATCCGCATCGAACTAAAGATCGCGCTCAAGTTAAAGATCACGAACAAGAAGATGCTCACCGGCAGACCGCACATCCGTGCAGCCGGTGAGCATCATCGCCACCTCAAGCTCGCGGCGCATCGTACCAAGCATAGCGCGCACGCCTGCCTCGCCGCCGCCGCCAAGCGCAAAGGCCCAGGCGCGCCCGATGAGCACGCCTTCCGCACCGAGCGCCAGCGCCTTCAACACATCAAGCCCCGAACGCACGCCGCCGTCCATGAGCACGGTGAGCTTGTCACCCACGGCCTTCACAATCGGCGGCAACGCCTCGATGCCGGCCGGCACGCCATCGAGCTGACGCCCGCCATGGTTTGACACGACAAGGCCATCCGCACCGACAAAGGCGGCGCGGCGCGCATCGTCGGCATCAAGAATACCTTTGATGATGATAGGCCCGTCCCAACGCTCGCGCACCCAGGCGAAATCATCCCAATTCACGGAAGGGTCAAAATTCTTGCCGATCCAGGCCGCAAAATCATTGGTGCCTTTGGCACCGGGCATCGCCTCAACGAGATTGCCGAAGCTCGGCGGCCCGCCCTGAAGCAGCACGTTCCATATCCAGTGGGGATGCATGGCGGTGCTGAACGCACGGCGCAGTTGATCCAAGGCGGTGAGCTGGCCGGAAAGGCCGGAACGCATATCACGGTAGCGCGATCCCGGCACCGGCAGATCAACTGTAAAAACCAGCACCTTCGTGCCCGCCGCCTTGGCGCGGTCAAGCAGCGCCTCCATATAGCCGCGGTCCTTGATCATATAAAGCTGAAACCAGATCGGGTCCGGCGTGGCCTTACGCACCTCTTCAATGGAACAAATGCTGACCGTGGACAAACAGAAGGGAAGCCCCGCCTTCTGGCCCGCGCGCGCTGCCTGCACTTCGCCGCGCCTGGCATAGAGCCCCGCCATGCCGACCGGCGCGAGGATCACGGGCATAGCAAGCTTTTGACCGAAAAGCTCTGTCTCAAGCGAGAGCTTTGACACGTCGGTCAGAATGCGTTGACGCAAAGAGATGTTCTCAATCGCCTCGACATTACGCCTGAGCGTCGTCTCGGCATAGGAACCGCCGTCAATATAGTCAAACATCATACGCGGCAGGCGCGATTTGGCGCGCAGACGCCAATCTGAAACCGAAGCAGGCTGTGTCACAACATTCCCCCGTTGACCTCATCTGGCCATTTTGAAGGCAACAATATAGGCGCGCACAGGGAAAGGCGAGAGCAGGCAGCAGCCTCTGCTGACCAGCCGCTCTCACACTCGTTTTGGGTGCAATCGCCTTATGCAGACCAGGCTGCTTCGCTTGCGAACCCGCTCAGCCTCTTCTTTCTAATTTAGCCGATTTGATCTATGAACGGCATTGGCATTACGACCTCATGACCGGAGAGACCTGTGCGAAAGCTCTTGAATAACATTGCCCGCTTCATCCCCGCGGCATGGGCGGGACGGCTGGACTACAGGTCCGATCACCGCAAATTCTACTTTCCCTATGGCGGCCCGATGAACGGCCAAACAGCGCGCGCGGAAATCGTGCGCGAATTGATCGAATATTGCGGCGTCAGCCAGATCGTCGAGACAGGCACTGTCCGCGGCACCACGACCGAGTGGTTTGCCGGCTTCAACATTCCGGTTCTCTCTTTTGAGGTCGTTGAACGCTTTGCCGAGTTTTCCCGCACCCGTCTGAAGAAAAGCCCGCATGTCCGCATAGAGATCACGAACTCAGTGGATGGCATCAAAGGCATGGCGGGATCAAACGAGGTCACGCTCTTTTATCTCGATGCGCATTGGTACGACTACCTGCCGCTTCTCGACGAATACGCCCTCATTCAGGAAAAGTTCCCGCGCTTCATCATCGTCATTGACGACTTTAAGGTGCCGGATGACGCCCAATATACCTACGACGATTACGGCCCGGACATGCAGCTCACGCTCGAATACATGTCACCCGCCTTTAGGAAAACACCTGCCATTTACTTCCCCGCCGTCGCTGCCAAATGGGAGACCGGCCTGAAACGCGGCTGCGTCGTCATCACAACCGACGAAACGCTATCCGACAAAATCGGAACAAAAATTCCCCTTCTGAAAAAATGGACGCTGAAAAACCGGGTATCGGAGGAGTAGAGCGTTCATGAGCGCTGTTGCCGAGTTGATGTCAAAACTGGCGCACTCGATTGCGCCGGTTACGCACTTTGTGCGACGCGCCTTGACTGCACGAACAAGCGGTGCGGTTTTTGTTCTTGGACTTCTCGTCGCTTTTTTCTACGGCGCCAGTTCTGACAAATTCAAATTCTTCCCTTATTACGAACTCCGCCCGCTCTTCACCTTCATTGAACGCGGCACCGGAGCGCAACCCGAAGCGGTTCGCACAGCGACAGGCCAGGACTACTTCACAAGCAAAGCGCTTTCTACGGCGCTCCTGCCGCTGACTATCGATACATATAATCTCGGCCTCAAAGTCTCGATGACAACGGAAGCTGGCGGCATTTGCGAAGTCGGCAACAAAATCATCGTAATTGACCGGCTCGGAAAACCATTTGCGTTCGACATGGACGACAAGTCACCCGCGGCTCTCGACTGGCCGGAACTGCCGAATAATTTTTCTGCATTTCTGAAGTCCCCACTCGCCGTTTCCAAAAATAATTTTCGCGTACACGATGTTCTTTGCACCAAAGAGAGAAGCGGCTACCGCATTATCCTGGCGCACGAGTTCTTTGATCCCGACACCGGCAAAACACATCTTGTTTTGTCGGCTTTGCATATCGACGACCAGCTTCATCCGCGTGACGCCTCATGGTCGCGGCTTTTCATGTCCTCGCCACTGTCCGGCCCGTCCTATGCCGCCAACGGTGCCGGTGGCCGCATGGCTCTCGCGCGCAATGGCGATCTCATTCTCACCGTCGGCGACTATAATCTTGATGGTGTCCTCAACCCCGGCAAGGTTGCGCAGGACAAGACGGTCGATCAGGGCAAGGTGCTTCGGATCAACCTCGCCAGCGGCAAGAAAGAACGCCTCACGCTTGGCCAGCGCAATCCGCAAGGATTGGTCGTGCTCGGCAACGGTGAAATTCTCACCACCGAACACGGGCCCAAGGGCGGCGACGAACTCAACCGCATCATTGCAGGCAGCAATTACGGCTGGCCGGAGGCAACCTACGGCACCGACTACGGAAGCTACGACTGGCCGCTTTCAAAAACGCAGGGACGACAAAATGGTTTTACAGAACCCGTTTTTGCATGGGTTCCATCAATCGGCACAAGCGAACTTATAGAAGTCACGTCGTTCAACGAACGCTGGGCCGGAGACCTGCTGGTTGCATCCCTCAAAGCCGGTACGCTTTTCCGTCTGCGCTATTCGGGCGGCGTCGTGCGCTACAGCGAACCGATCTGGATTGGCCCGCGCATTCGCGACATTATTGAACTCAGCAATCACCGCATCGCGCTCTGGACCGATCAAAAACAACTCGTTCTGATTTCAGTGGACGAAAAAACACTGAGCCAAAACAAACGCGAAATTGCAGCCGTGATGGAACCGGGCTCGATCAATTGCATGGCCTGCCATCATATCGGCCCCACCAATGAAAATGATGCGGCCCCGTCCCTCTCTGCCATTGTCGGTCGCAAGGTGGCCTCGGATAATTACGCGAACTACTCGGACGCCTTGAAAAATCTCGGCGGTGTCTGGGCCGAAGACCGCCTCCGAGAGTTCCTACTCAACCCTAATGACTACGCTCCCGGCACGAACATGGTGATTGGTGATCAGACGAAGTCACAGGTGGAAAAGACAATCAAATACCTGAAGAGTCTGGACTGACCGGAGGCTTGAGCGGTTGAAGATAGTCAGACAGCCGATCAACATTCATGCTATCGCCGCAGGGAACGGCCCGGTGATGCAACATGAGCCCCACCGCCAGCCCCAAGAAACGCAGGCTCGTGCCATCGCGTATCACTATCATTTGTTGCGGGACAAGCTATGCGAATTTTAAACAGCGCAAATTAAAACAAAAAAACCCGCCTCGTGAGAGGCGGGTTTTTGTATTTGGTTGCGGGGGCAGGATTTGAACCTGCGACCTTCAGGTTATGAGAACGCCAAACGCCCTTTCGCCACACCTCGCCAAGTCGCGCCACACACACTCAAGTTATTGATTCATTTGACATTTTTTCCCTCGTGCCTACGCTGACTTTTGTTGAGGGACTCACGGATTTCGCCCTCAAATGCTTCCATTTTGCTTCCAGAAATTCAGGCGCGAAGAGATGACAAAGATCAGCAAACGGACAGTAGATATCCTCAAGCCACGCGAGCGGGACTACTTTGTCTGGGACGAAGAACTGAAGAACTTTGGCATCCGCGTCCTGCCAAGCGGGCAGAAGACCTTCCTGGTTCAATACCGCAATGGAGGCCGCACCCGACGCGTCAAACTTGGCCGCTATGGAGCCCTCACAGCCGACGAAGCCCGCAAAGAAGCACATGCCGTTTTGGGTAAAGTCGCCAAGGGCGAAAACCCCGCCGAAATGATCAGCACCTATCGCCGCTCATCTTCAGTCGCCAAAGTTTGTGACCGCTTCTATACCGACCATGTGCTCCTACGCTGCAAGCCGTCCACACAACGCGAATATCGCCGCTGCCTTGATATCTTCATCAAGCCGAAATTTGGCGCACACAAGATTACCGACATCACCAGGGCGGATGTCTCGGAGCTTCACCATGAGCTTAGAGACAGGCCCTATCAGGCAAACCGTGTCCTCCAAGTTCTTTCAAAGCTCTTCAATTTGACGGAAATTTGGGGCTTGCGTCCGGATGGCTCTAACCCATGCCGCCATGTCCCTAAAAACCGCGAAAACAAGCGCGAGCGATTTCTCTCCCCTTCCGAAATCCAAAGACTGTTTCAAGTCCTGGACGAAGCGGAACGCGACGGCAGCGAAGGCCACCATGCTTGCGCAGCCTATCGGCTTCTTTTGCTGACAGGGTGCCGCTTGGGAGAAATCCAGACGCTGAAGTGGGACTATATTGACGGCGACTATATTCGCCTGCCCGACAGTAAAACGGGCGCGCGGAAAATTCCGATTGATCAAACAATCAAGGCCGCTTTGGGGCGCATCAAACGCCTGACTGACAATCCTTACGTCATTGCCGGTAAAGTCGAAGGTCATCACCTAACAGACCTACAGCACCCTTGGCAGCGCATCCGCTTACGCGCGAACCTCGAAGGTGTCCGTATCCATGATTTGCGTCACACCTACGCGTCTAAAGCCGTGAACTCCGGCCTGCCTATACAAATGGTGGGCAAGTTACTGGGCCACACGCAACTCCAGACCACAATGCGTTACGCGCATCTTGCAGACGAGCCCGTGCGCCAAGCCGCCGCTCAGGTCGCCTCAGGCATGGGTGAACTCATGGGCCATGCGTCCCCGCCTGAGCCACAGACCTCAGAACCCAGCATGACCGGAAATGTCGTCAGCTTTCCTGGACGGTCCAAGGCCCCTCAAATTCAAAACTCAAACAGCCTATAGGAACCTATAGAATGTGTATAAAAACACACCAAAATCTTGACTTGCAGCCCCCTAGTGTGTATTTATACGCATGAAGAGCCGCGAAATCATCAAAGCGCTTCAAAGTGCCGGTTGGGTCGAAGTCGCCCAGGCGGGAAGCCATAAGCAGTTCAAGCACCCGGACAGGCCCGGACGCGTGACAGTCCCTCATCCGAAGAAGGACCTCCCCGCTGGCACAATCCGAAGCATTGAAAAGCAAAGCGGCCTAAAGCTGAGGTAAGCAACATGACGACTTATATCGCGATCATCCATAAAGACCCCGATAGCGACTATGGCGTGTCGTTTCCGGATTTCCCTGGCTGCGTCTCCGCAGGCGCAACGCTTGAGGAAGCACGCGCAGGCGCGGCGGAAGGCCTCGGCCTTCACATCAAGGGTATGGAAGAAGACGGCGAGACAATCCCCAAGCCCTCGAAGCTTGACGACATCATGAAGCATCCCGATTTTGCCGACGGCGTTGCCGTGCTTGTCGATGCACCTAAAGTCACAAAAGCTATCCGCGTCAATATCACCGCGCCAGAAGATGTCATGCACGCAATCGACGCCTATGCTGAACAGCACGGCTATACGCGTTCAGGATTTCTCATTCAGACGGCGCTTGAAAAAATTCGTGCCGCCTAAAGACATTTCCTATAGACCGGCCCTATAGAAATTCGCACTAGCGGTGCGCTTCCAAACCGCTCTTAGGCGAATTGCATGAAGCCCTTTCCAAGCCGTTTCCCCTATAGAAAATTTGCGCGCTTTTGAACGAATCCTTATAGGACAAATTCAGCAACATCTTTGCGCGATGCACTCAACGCCCTATAGGGCGTTTACTCAATTCCTTATGGAGGTATCGCGCTAAAGAGCTCGCGAATACGCGCCCCTCTAAAGCGGCATTTACTCAAACGCATATAGGGCTAACAACTTAGAGCTTGAAGATGACCGAAGAGAATTGGCTCTCGCCAAAGAGAAAATCCTACTTCGACAAAAAGCAAGTGGCCGCGCTCATACAAAAATACAAACTTAAAAAGAAGTTTGGAAAACACCACTTAATCGACCAACTTGATCTCTGTGCAGATATCTATTTCCGACATAAACGCGGAATGGATTATAGGCAGCCCATCAAATCGATAAGAAAAGAACTGGAAGAAATTGAGGCTCTATCCAAAAGCCTCAAAGAGAAGCTGACGGCACACCAAGAGCCCGATGACCTAGACGGCGGCGCGCAATATATGCTGGGGCAAGTCGCAAGGCAGTTTTCACGGGAAGCGCTTATTCAAAACGTAAAAGAGGGAGACGACGAAAAAATAGGCATCCATTCCGTGCCTCTGTCTCATGGCCTATTCGCGACTAACCTAAACCTTGGGGATCAAGGAAGCATCCAAATCACCTACGAAATGGATGAAATCCTAACGGCTCTCACTCATCTAGAAACATATGCGGCTATCGCAAAAGAAGACCTTAAAAAAGGCACACCCGGTCGCCGGACAAGTCACGCTCTAAAAAACTGGGCGGCGAACATGGAGATAATTTGGCGCGAATTCAAAGGGGGTGAATTTCATCTAACTCGACCAAATGGAGTTATTAAATCACCTGCGGCTCTCTTTTCCATCGAAGTCCTTGCCCTCATTGATCCCGATGCCAAAGAGGCAACTATCGCAAACGCCATGCGAGCGCACATCAAAAAGGGGCGAAATCAAAAAGTGCAATAAACCGGTTTGAATTTTGACCATTTGTTGCATCTCGCTATTCGAGACAAACGTGTCCCTCCGTCGTTATCAAGAGTCATCGAACAGAAACCTTTCGCCTCTTCGGCGGAATAATCAGGGGACCACAGATGACTAATCTCACTACCGGCAATTCTGCCGACCACCTCGACCGCCTCATGAATGAAAATGAAGCTGCCGAATTTCTCAGCTACACAAACCGCGCCTTGCAGAATTGGCGCCTTCGTGGCGGCGGACCGAAATATATCAAAGTGTCCGCTCGCTCTATCCGCTATCGCCGTCGCGACCTGATCGCCTGGGTGGATGAGCGGACCTATTCCAACTCGACACAAGCGGCGCACCGCTAAAAGTTTCGCCCTGACGGGGCTGGCAGCGCCGTCAGGGACTTTGGGGGCGGAGCCAGGGCGCAAGCCCTGGCCCCAAACCAAGCCACAAGCACAAGCGGGCTCAGCCCGCCCCTAAAGCCAAAGCTGCCCCGGCGCGGAGCGCGCCAACTAACCTCAACTTTGAAAGGAATACCCGATGTCACAAATCGGCTCGCTAAAACTCGCCCATGATGGACCCGAACCTATCCTGGTTGGTTCGATCAAAACACTTTCTCTCAGTTTGGAAATCGTCATGCGTTCAACGGGCGAAGCAACAAATTCAATTCGACCGAGCCACCGCGTCTTTGCCAAGAGCGGCGGGCAATATGCAGAAATTGGAAGCGCATGGACCAAAGAAATGACAAGCCCAGAGAAATTTGGGCAGACGTTTCTATCCATCACACTTGATGATCCGAGCTTTCCTCACCCGCTCAATGTGTCCGCCTTCAAGCAGGCCAATTCGGACGAATACGCCATCACCTGGCGACGCCGCCAAGATCGTACGACCGCCGCAGCGGCTGAGTGAAGAACAAGAAGGGGGTCCCTGTAACACCCCCTTCTTCAATTACATAGCGTAGTAAGGAGCATCCCCATGTATCAAATCGTTTACTCTGGCATCGACACTCTGGACATTGCTTTCAAAGGTGCATTTCCGAAGTCGGTCCTCGAAACCCTTGAAGCCGCCCGCACAGATGCCGAAACCTCAGACCAGGTGCAACCTGCCCAATTAGGTCCCGGCCTATCGCCCGTTCTCGTCAAACCCAGTGGGCGTAAGGGCGGCTACCGCTACGTCTTCGATAACGGCCCTGCCGGGGCGATATTCGCGGCCAAGCCAGGGAGCGACCCAAAACAATGGAACCTATTTGTATCGCTCCGCGCCTTGCGCCTTCTCACCCTTGGCTATGAAGGCTCCAAAGCCTGGCTAAGCGATACTCTTGCCGCAATGGGTTTTGAGATCACGGGCACCAGCGTCAATCGCATTGACTATGCCGTAGACATTCATGCGCCCAACTTTGAACTCGATATTGAAAATTTCATCTCTCCGGCCCAAGCAAAAGCAAGATCGCATTGGTCCAAGGAAAGTTGGTTTGAAGAAGACAAGCACCAGCCGAAATCGGTCTTACGTGGACGCCGCTTTGAAAGCGTCACCATAGGCACTATGCCCAATCGCCAAGTCATTCTGTATGACAAGCGAAGAGCCGCATTGGACAAGCGCGAACTCTATTGGTTCGACGCATGGAAGCTAGACCGAAACGACCCCACTGCGCGGGTTTGGCGCGCCGAAATCCGCGCGGGCCGTGATGCCCTCGCCAAGCTCATCCCGCATGAACGCACCTACGAGGCCGTCGAAGCCCAACTTAAGCCATTTCTCACCAAAGCGACGCAGGACATCCGATACCTAGAAGGGCCGAGCGCCCAAAAGAATGTTTCTCGTATCCCATCTCACGCTCTTTGGACCACCCTCCAGGGTGCTCATGAGTCCCTACCTATGAGACTTCCCCCGCCTTTGTTGGATGCACATGCAATCGAAGCCCTACGTAGGCAACGGCTCGATATGTGCCTCAAGCAAGCCTACGGAAACGCTCTAAATGTACTGGTCCTGGATGGAATATCGCCAAAAGAGATTGCTGGGAATTTTGACCTCTATGCCGCCCGAACCGCCGCCGCCTATGCCCGCGACATCGGCCAAGAGGACATCTTGAAAAAAGCTGAAGAAATCAGCCAAAGACTTGCCTTTCTTTCTCCGCCCTAACGCCTATTGCAAGGTGCAATCATCCCCCCAAGCCTCTAGCTTTGTAGACGTACAAAATATGATTCTGTGGGGCTCTATTGGCAGACAACGGCTTGATTTTCCGGGGCAGTCTCTTCTCCCTCGACTTCTTGAAGGACGCCATTACGCGGCTGCCTGAATGGAAAGCCGTAAGCGACGCCGACGTAGCTCAACTCGCTAATGATTTACGCGGTATCGCCAACCGTTTCCCCACCAAGCAAACACCGAACGAAAGCCAGACCGAAGACGACCTCATTTGGCCGATCCTCAATCGTCTGGGCTGGACTGCCTCATTGCGCCAGCAAAACCTCGCTGCCAAAGGACGCGACGACGTGCCCGACGGCCTGCTATTTCAGGATGATGCCAAGAAGGCCGAAGCAAACGCGCATCCCGAAAGCTGGAAACGATATGGCTACGGACTAGCCCTCGTCGAATCCAAGCGCTGGGGACGCCCGCTTGACCGCCGCTCAAACGCAACAGGCGAGGAGCTTGCCCCCTCGACGCAAATGCTTCGCTACTTGCGCCGTGCCGATGATCTGACCGAAGGCAAGTTGCGCTGGGGCATCCTGACCAATGGCGCACATTGGCGCCTCTATTATCAAGGCGCGCGGTCCGTCTCCGAAGAGTTTTTCGAAATCAACCTCGGAGCCCTTCTCGGCATCGAAGGCCATGACGGCGATCTGTTCGCGCTTACCGAGGATGAACGCCTTCAATGGCTACGGGTCTTCTTGCTCGTATTTCGTCGGGATGCATTTATTTCGGAAGGCATTGATACTCGCACCTTCCATCAACGCGCACTCGCAGAAGGTCGCTTCTACGAAGAGCGCGTCGCCGAAAACCTGTCTTCATTGGTCTTTGAAGATATTTTTCCAACTTTGGTCAAGGCCATTGCCGCCGCCGCACCGGAAGCGGATTTGCAAGACGTGCGCGAAGCAGCATTGATCTTGCTCTACCGGCTACTCTTCTTGCTGTTTGCAGAAGACCGCGACCTCTTGCCGGTCAACGACGTGCGCTATGACGACTACGGATTGCGCGACAAGGTACGCAAAGACATCGGCGACCGCAAAGATCGCAATGACACTTTCTCCAGCACCGCAGCGCGCTATTGGAATGTTGTGCAAGACTTGTCCCGCGCTATCGACAAAGGCGACGCGTCTATCGGACTGCCTCCATACAACGGCGGCTTGTTCAACGAAACCAGCACTCCGCTTCTGTCTGAAATCAGGCTGCCCGATAGCATCATGGCCGATGTTATCGACCGCCTTTCTTTCGAACGCTCAGGTGAGACACGCAAATATATCAACTATCGCGATATGAGCGTTCAGCAGCTTGGCTCCATCTACGAACGCTTGCTGGAACATGAAATCCGTATTGAAGACGGCGAACTCGTCGTCCGCCCCAACATCTTCGCCCGCAAAGGTTCTGGCAGCTACTACACACCCGATGATCTTGTCCGCCTTATTCTGCAAGAAACGCTTGAGACGCCTGTTATAGAGCGTATGGAGGACTTCAGGACCCGCGCAGAAAAACTGGATAAAGACAAGCGTCCCATCGACTACCGCCTCGGCTCACTAAAGCCACATGATCCCGCCGAAAGCCTTCTAGCGTTGCGCATTTGCGACCCGGCTATGGGGTCCGGTCACTTCCTCGTCTCCCTTGTGGACTATCTGACCGATAACGTCATAGCCGCCATGGCCGAAGCTGCCGCAATCGTTGAATGGGCCGACTATGTGTCACCACTTGTTGAACGCATCGAGCGTATTCGCGGCACCATCCTCCACAACGCCGAAGTGAACGGCTGGACGGTTGATGAGGCTCAACTCGATGACCGCCACATTATCCGCCGCATGGTTCTCAAGCGCTGCGTCTATGGCGTCGATAAAAACCAAATGGCGGTCGAACTCGCCAAAGTTTCGCTTTGGCTGCATACGTTCACCGTTGGCGCGCCGCTGTCCTTCCTGGACCATCATTTGCGCTGCGGCGATTCATTGTTCGGCTCATGGGTTCGCCCCGCCATGGACAAGCTCGAAGCTTGGGGCAGCGGTCTTTTGCTCTTTGATACTTTGCGCGCGGCCAAAAGCTCAGCCACGCATATGCAGTCACTGGAAAGCCTGACCGACGCCGATATTGCGGAAGTTCATCAATCCGCCGAAAAATTCGACGGCATCGTCGTTATGACCGACCCCCTCAACACCTTACTTTCCATGGTCCACGCGATCCATTGGCTGGACCTGAAGGACAAGGCCGACATCGCCGCCGTTCAAGAATGGCTGAAGGAAGGCTTTGGTGATGTCATCAAGGTTGCGCAAGGCAAGCGCCAATTCAAAATTCCGGCACCGCCACCGCCCCTTAGCGACATCGAACAAAAGAAGCAGGCAAAATCAAAAAAGAAAACATATTCGCCTCATGAAATGGCAACCCGCTTCAAGGCCATTCTTGAGGCGGCACGCGAGCTAATTGACGAAGAAAAATTTCTCAACTGGCAAGTCGCCTTTCCCGGCGTCTGGACCGATTGGGAAAGTGGTGAACGCAAAGGTGGCTTTGACGCCGTTATCGGCAATCCGCCGTGGGACCGCATCAAACTCCAGCAAGTCGAATGGTTTGCGGCGCGCCGCCCAGCTATCGCGCTTGCTCAACGCGCGTCTGATCGTGAGCGCATGGTCAAGGCGCTCGAACGTGCCAAAGATCCTTTGGCAATAGATTTCCAGAAGGCCAATGACCGCGCGGAAGCCGCTGCCCGCACCGCTCGCAACAGCGGTGACTATCCCACTTTGTCTGGTGGCGACATCAACCTCTATTCGCTTTTTGTCGAACGTGCCCTGAGCTTGGTAAAGCCCCAAGGCGTTGTCGGCTTATTGACGCCATCGGGCATTGCGTCGGACAAGACCGCCGCACCCTTTTTCAAGTCTGTAGCGACGACGGGTCGCCTCAAGGCGCTTTATGATTTTGAAAATCGACGCACACGCTATGATGCCGACCCATTTTTTCCCGACGTTGACTCACGCTTCAAGTTTTGCGCGATGATTTCCAGCCCTAAGCGCACTTTCGAAAAAGCTATGTGCGCCTTCTTCCTTCAGGACGTTTCAGAACTTAAGGACCCAGACCGATGCTTCCCGCTTTCAGCGGAAGACTTTGCCCGCGTCAATCCAAACACCGGCACTGCCCCCATCTTCCGCACACGCCGCGACGCAGCCCTGACCACCGAAATCTATAACCGTCTACCCGTGCTTGTGGATCGCTCAAACGGTGGCGAGAACAAGGTTTGGCCGGTCCGGTACATGCGCATGTTAGACATGACCAATGACTCAGGTCTGTTCAGGACGCGCGAAGAGCTGGAAGAAAAAGAAAAGGCATACCCAACCGGCGGCAACACCTGGCACAGCACTGAAGGCGATTGGCTGCCGCTTTATGTGGGCCGGATGATCCACCAATTTGACCACCGCGCGGCTTCTGTCACGGTCAATGCTGAGAATCTTCACAATGCGGCTTTTAGCGAGGCAGTCACCTCGATTCAAAAGGCCGACGGAGATTTTATTCCGACGCCTCAATATTGGATTAATGCGGAGAACGTTGATTTTCCCGAGGGTCTAGATTGGATCATTAGCTTTCGCGACATTGCGCGCGCAACTGATGTGAGAACAATCATAAGCACAATTTCGCCGAAGGCTGGGTATGGCAACAAATTGCCTTTGCTCACCCCAACTGACATTGAGGCATACCGCAAGTCGGCTTCACTCTTGTCCGGAAATTTGAACGCCTTTGTTTTCGATTTCGTGGCGCGCTCAAAAATTCACAGTACAAGCGTGAACTGGTACTTGCTTGAACAGCTTCCCGTTGTTCCAGCATCCACCTATGCGGCCGTCAAGTTTGGCAAAAAGACTGCTGGCGAGATCGTCCGCGCCATCGTGCTGGAACTGACCTATACCGCGCATGACATGGCCTCTTTTGCTAAAGACATGGGATATGTGGACAAGGCAGGCAAAGTGCTTCCGCCTTTCATTTGGGATGATGAGCGCCGCCTTGAACTTCGCGCCAAGCTCGATGCCGTTTACTTCCACCTCTATGGCGTCACCAAGCGCGATGACATCCGTTACATCTATTCGACCTTCCCCATAGTCGAAGCGGCAGAGAAGGACCGTTACGGCGGCGTCTATCGCTCCCTCGAACTTTGCCTCGCCTGGGTCAATGCATTGGCGGCTGGCGATCCTGACGCCAAGATCAGCCTGTAAGCAACGGCGATCAAATCACCACCACTTGCCCCTCACTCCATGCAGGCGGTCCCTAAATCACGACAAATGGAAAGCGCCGAAAGACGTTGAATTTCTCTCCCAACTGCTTCCATTTTGCTTCCAGAAAATTTCCGGCCTCAAAATTCAGACAACAAAAAACCCGCTAAGTCATTGACATAGCGGGTTAATTTTGGTTGCGGGGGCAGGATTTGAACCTGCGACCTTCAGGTTATGAGCCTGACGAGCTACCGGGCTGCTCCACCCCGCGTCAAGAACGCGTGCCGGCCTCAACGAAAGAGACTCCGGCGAAGATTTTTCTCAAACGCAAAATTCTTCGCGTCCGGCGCTAGACCGAACACAAAGATCACGGAATGTGTGAGGCTTTTGCGCAAAGAAATTCGTGAAGAAGGGATCTCTGAATGATGTGCATTTGGCAGGCCTGGCAGCGACCTACTCTTCCATGCCTTAAGACATAGTACCATTGGCGCAGAGGGATTTAACGGCCGAGTTCGAGATGGGATCGGGTGCAGGCCCCTCGCTATAACCACCAGGCCGACAAAATGCACATGTTCAGGATACGAATGATTATCTTAAGTCTATTCAGTTCGTCATTCACTCTCTCATCTAAAGCCAAACTGACCTAAAGAATGAGCAGAGATAAATGAGAGTAATCAAGCCAATCGAGCGATTAGTACCGGTAAGCTGCAAGCATTGCTGCTCTTCCACACCCGGCCTATCAACGTGATCGTCTATCACGGCTCTCAAGGGAAAACTGGTTTTGAGGTGGGTTTCCCGCTTAGATGCTTTCAGCGGTTATCCCGTCCATACATAGCTACTCGGCTGTGCCGCTGGCGCGACAACCGATCCACCAGAGGTATGTTCATCCCGGTCCTCTCGTACTAGGGACAAATCCTCTCAATTTTCCTACACCCACGGCAGATAGGGACCGAACTGTCTCACGACGTTCTAAACCCAGCTCACGTACCACTTTAATCGGCGAACAGCCGAACCCTTGGGACCTGCTCCAGCCCCAGGATGTGATGAGCCGAC
>Ga0164241_10003257_pt1 | contig 16632 bp, 15 predicted proteins | sample OricomyardsoilBY_FD_108780 | JGI IMG/M metagenome (GOLD analysis project Ga0164241, IMG submission 108780) | Backyard soil microbial communities from Emeryville, California, USA - Original compost - Back yard soil (BY) | ecosystem: Environmental > Terrestrial > Soil > Unclassified | place: USA... | reverse complement strand
GCTGATGGTCGCGCCCCATGCGCGCACGCCGCTTATCGTGAGTTTTAAAGGTCAGACCGGCTCGAAGCCGTTCGTGGCGATGACCGAGATGATGCTCGGGCAATTCGCCACCCACCCGGCCGACTACGCGATCGAAGGCGACGCTTCCGCCGCCAGTTATCTCCTCGCGCTGCCGTTGGTGACATCGGGCGGCATTACCCTGCCGAACTACAACGGAACCCTCCAGGGAGACAGGAAATTCCTCGAAGTATTGGAGAGGGTCGGGCTAGGCGCCGCGCCATTCCCGTCAGGATTGCAGTTCTCCCATCGCGCCAACGGACGGCTGCGAGCCGTGGACCAGAATTTTCGCGAATTCTCCGACACGTTTCTCACCCTCGCCGCGATTGCTCCGCTACTCGAAGGTCCGACCAAAATCACCGGCATCGCCCACACGCGAAAGCAGGAAACCGATCGCGTCGCCGGCATGGCGCGTGAGCTGGCCAAACTCGGCCAGCACGTCATCGAAACAGAGGGCTCGCTGGAGATTCATCCGCGCCCGCTCACCTCCGGCGTCGAAATCGAAACCTACCGCGATCACCGGTTCGCCATGAGCTTCGGCATCCTCGGCTGCCATGATCTCCACGGCAACGGACAACCCTGGCTCACGGTCAACGATCCCGCGTGTTGCGCCAAAACCTTTCCCGAATTCTTTGATGTCCTGGAACGCCTTCGCACTGATTCCTTGAAATAACCCCATGCCCCCCCCGCCTTTCATCATCATCGCCATCGACGGCGGCGCCGCTTCCGGCAAATCGTCGTCGTCAAAAATCCTGAGCGAGCGCTTCAATCTGCTGCATGTGGACACCGGTTCGTTCTATCGGCAACTCACCCATGAATTGCTGCGTCGTGGCGTCGCGCACGGCGACCTGCCCGCAATGAGGTCGACGCTGGCCAGCCTGCAGCTGACCACCCGCGTCAACGGACGTTCCACGCAGATGTTGATCGACGGCCGGCCGGCCGGCAGTGAAATTCGCGGGCAGAATGTCAATGAACAGGTCTCGCACTACGCGGCCGTCCCGGAAGTCCGCGCCGTGTTGCTCGGGTATCAACGCAGCCAGGTGGACGTCGCCAAACAGCACGGCTTCCGCGGTCTCGTGATGGAAGGCCGCGACATCGGCTCCGTGATTTTTCCCAAGGCCGACTTCCGCTTTTTCCTCCATGCCGATCCCGCTGAGCGGGCCAAGCGCCGCGCCAGGGAAGGCCAGCAGGATTCCGTCGCCGAACGCGACCGGCTCGATTCGTCGCGCAAAGCCGCTCCCCTCACCTGCCCGCCCGGCGCCATCGACATCGACTCCACCTTTCTCACCCTGGATCAGGTGGTGGACAAAATGTCCGGCCTCGTCGCCCACCAATTGGGCTAAACTTCTCCGCTCACTGCTTGCTGCTCACCGCTCACCCGCACCAGCTCCATGCCGCTCACGCCCGACCATCTGAAGATGACGCCGTTCTACGGCTTCTTTCATTATTTGTCGTGGAATGTCTATCAGATGTGGTTTCGCGGCGAAGTGGTCGGCACGGAAAACTTTCCCACGGATGGCCCGTTCCTGATTGCCTCGAACCATGCCAGCCACCTCGATCCGCCCGTCGTCGGCAGCCAGGTCGCGCGGCAGATGCGTTTCTTCGCCCGGAAAAGCCTGTGGAACAGCCGCATTGCCAGCTGGTGGCTCGACAAAGTGGAAACGATCCCGGTGGAGCGCGACAGCGGTGACATCGGCGCGATCAAGCGCGTGATCCAGGCGCTCAGGGAAAATCGCTCGGTGGTCCTTTTCCCCGAGGGCACGCGCACTCCCGACGGACATCTGCAAAAAGCCAAGGCCGGGGTTGGAATGATGGCCTGCAAGACCGGGGTGCCGGTGGTGCCCTGCCGGGTGTACGGATCGTTCGCCGCCTTCGGCAAGGGTATGGCCTTCCCGCACCTGGGGAATCCGATAACGATCGTGTTCGGACCGCCGATTTCTCCCGACGATTACGATAATCCCTCGTCGGGAAAGGCACGGTACGAAGTCGCCGCCCAGCGCATCATGGCCTGCATCGCGGCGATTGCCGAGCCAAGGTATGCGGTGATTTAAAGCCGCGGGGTGAGGAGGCAATATGCCCTCGTATGTCTTTGTAGGTGGCGTGCTCGCCGCGCCACTCCGGGCGATTACTCACCGATCACATCGTCCCCCTATTGCAGCCATTCGGGAATCGGCTGGCCGTTATCAATCCGTTGGCTGAACCACGACCAATCCTCCTCACCGCAATAAAAATTCAGCCACGTTTCGTGGGCTGCAAACAAATCGTCACGAAATAATCCGCATGTGGCAACGATACGCGGCCCCGGCGAAGGGCGTTGGGCCCGGTATCGCGCTTTGACGTCGTCATGTGATTAAAAGCAGCCCTGTTGCGAGGCAAGCTCGCAACCTACCATTTAAGTTCTGCTCACCGCAACCCGCACGCCTTTCTCGCCCGCGTCATCACCTGACTCGCCACTGCGCGGGCGCGGTCGGCGCCGTCATGCAAAACTTTTTCGACGTAGTCCGGGTTCGCAGCGAGTTCGGCGCGTTTCACGCGGTAGGGCGCGAAGAAATTCCAGTAATGTTCGAACAGTCCCTTTTTCAAATCGCCATACCCGAGTCCACCGGCGCGGAGGCGATTTTCAAAATCCGCTGCCACCGCCGTCGGTGCCACTAATTTCAACAACTGGATCGCGAGGTTTTTGTCCGCGTCGGGTTTGGGTTCGGCCGGCGTGCGCGAATCCATGACGATGCCCATGATTTTTTTCCGCAACACCTTCTCGTCGCCGAAAATCTCGATCGTGTTGCCGTAGCTCTTGGACATTTTCTGACCGTCGAACCCCGGAATGACCGCGACATCCTCCTGGATTTTCTCCTCCGGCACCACCAGCGTCTCGCCGTACGTCTGGTTGAACTTGATTGCGATGTCGCGGGTCATCTCCAAGTGCTGCTTCTGGTCCTTGCCGACCGGAACCACGTTGGTGTCAAACAGCAGGATATCCGCCGCCATCAGCACCGGATAGGCGAAAAGTCCGAAATTGGGCGAGATGCCCTTGGCGATCTTGTCCTTGTAGCTGTGCGCACGTTCGAGCAATCCCATGGGCGTGAGCGAACCGATCAGCCACATGAGTTCGCAGACTTCCGACACGTCGCTCTGGCGCCAGAAAATGGCCTTCGCCGGATCGAGTCCGCAGGCGAGCCAGTCGAGGGCGATGCCCTGCGTATAAGCCCGGCGCTCCTTCGCATCGGTCAACACCGTCATCGAGTGATAATCCGCAATGAAATAGAAAGCGTCCCCGCCAGCCTGCAGCTCGATGGCGGGGCGCATCGCGCCGAAATAATTGCCGATGTGAAGGGTGCCGGAAGGCGTGATGCCGGTAAGGATGCGTGGCATGAAGAAATTCGTTATCGTTCGCGCTTGGAAATGGGAACGGTAAGGAGAGAACGAGAAGCCGCCCGATGACGAGGATGATTTTTCAATCCCGGCGCGCCACCGTCGTGATCGTCTGCCGGGACCGCGCAATGGTGCCGGGCGCAAGATAGCCGCCGAAGGAGGTGCACGGGGCGATCAGGGCGCGCGGACCGAGCAAGGTTCCGGGATTGAGCACCGAATTGCAGCCGACCTCGGCCTTGTCGCCCACTATCGCCCCGAACTTTCGCAAGCCCGTCGGCACCTCGCCGTCCGGGAGCCGGGCCACGACCTCGCCCTGGTCCAGCCTCAGATTCGAACAGATCACGCCCGCACCCAGATGCGCGCCGTTGCCGAGAATCGAGTCTCCCACGTAGTTGAAGTGCGGCGCCTGCACCCCGTCCAGCACGAGGCAGTTTTTAAATTCGCTCGAATTGCCGAGCACACAACCTTCGCCTGCGATCACATTGCCCCGAATATAGGCACCGGGACGAATCTCGGTCCCGGCTCCGATGTAGGCGGGGCCGATAATGGTCGCAAACGACGGCAGCTTAACCGTCGGATGCAGCCAGATCTTGCCCTCGATGTACACACCAGGGGGAATTTTCGGATGAGGTGCGCCCGCTTCGACGGATTCCAAGGCCTTGCCAATGACCTTGAGCCATTCCCAAGCCGGTGCCTCGGATTCAAAATAGCCCGTAAAACGAACCAGCGATGCCGGCAGGTTGAAGAAATCGGAGGCTTTCACTGAGATTGTGATAAGGAAAAAACCGCTGGAAACCAGCGGTTTTTAAAACAACCGGCGAATCCGCCACCCACGTCGGAGACGGCGGCCCGTCACCCAACCTCGGAATTGCGCCATGAAATCCGGTGCGCGGACATCTATGTAATCAAAGTCGCCTCAAGCGAAATATCCGTCTTCAACAATTTCGAGACCGGGCAGCCGGCCTTCGCTTTGGCCGCGATCGCCTGGAAGGTCGCATTATCCGTTCCGGGAATGCGCGCCTTCAAAGTCAGTTTGCTCGATGTGATCGCAAAACCACCGTCCACCTGCTCCACGGCAACCTCGGCCGAGGTATCCAGCTGCGTCGCCGTGAGGCCCGCCTCGCCCAGCATGAGCGACAGCGCCATCGTGAAGCAGCTCGCATGGGCGGCGCCGACCAGTTCCTCCGGATTGCTGCCCTTTTCGCCTTCAAAACGGCTGGCCACCCCATAGGGATAGGATTTCAGCGCGCCGCTTTCGGTGGAGATTGAGCCTTTTCCGTCCTTGAAGCCGCCCTGCCAGGCAGCTGATGCGTGTCGTTTTATTTTCATGGGAGCATGTCGATTAATGGTTTCCTCAATGGCGGCTCGGAGAGAGCGCGTCGGTTAAATGACGTTCCTGCCACGATGCGTGAAAACGCGACAGGCGACAGCAACGGTCGCTGCCAACGTATGTCATTTGTCGCAGGAATCAAAGCCTGATCGCGGCGCCTCGCGTCCCTCATCGCGAAAACTTACCGTATTCCCATATTCTCCGGATTCAGCCCGCGCGCCCGCAAGGCTTCCTTCACCGCCTGGATATCGATTTTCGCCCCGGGCTTTATTCCGGCCTGGCGGTACCAGCCTTGGTTCATCTCCAGTGCAAACCGCAGATTATTCGAATGCGACGACACCGTTTTCTCGTCGTGGGGATACATCGGGTAAATCTCCTTCAATTCGCCCGCGGGATCAAAATACCCGATATCGAGCGCGATATCGGTGTTGTGCATCCAGAAATTCATCTGCTGCGGCGAACGATAGACGAACAACATGCCCTCATCGCGTTTCATCGACTGGCGGAACATCAGTCCCTTCTCCATCTCGGCCGGCTCGGCGGCGATCTGCATTTGCACGGTGCGGTCGCCCACCTTGATCGAAAACCGGTCCTCGATCGTCTTCACCGCCGCCGGCCCGGCCTTTTGTGCGCCGTCACAACCGGCGAGGACGAACAAAGCGAGGCAAACGAGCGAAGAACGGGCGAAATGACGACGGGAGACCATTTTCGGGTTTTATTTTTAGCGGGACGAGTTCCAAGCCGGTGATCAGGGCATTATTCGGGTGGCACCGCCCCGATTGCTAATAGGCTCCCGCGGCAATTCAATCCAACTTTCGCCAGTTCGCCTCCGGACGCGAATTCCGGGTTTGTCATTCCTCGCGAAGTGAAGAATTCATGAAGGCTCCGCCTATGAAATCCGGCAATCCTCCGCCCCTCCTTTATGCCGACACCGTCACCAGCCCGGACATGCTTTATTTCGGCCGGGTTGACGTTCACGACCCGTTCATCGCGTTCGGGTTTCGCGGCAAGAGGATCAGTGTGCATAACGCCCTTGAATTCGGCCGGGTGAAGAAAAACGGGGCATTCGACACCGTGCTTTCCCGCGAAGCCTGTCTCGATCGGGCCAAGGCCGCCTATGGAACGAAGGCCGGTGTCGCGGAGATCATCGCGACCCTCGCCCGCGAATATCGCATTCCCGTCTTTCGCATCCCGGATGAGTTTCCCGCCGCGCTCTATCTCAGGCTCACCCGACTGGGGCTCAAGCTGGTCTTCGCCGGAGGAATGCTCTTTCCCGAACGTGAAATAAAATCCGCTTGGGAAATCGAATGCATCCGCGAGGGAAACCGCCTCTGCTCCGTCGGCTACGGCGTGGCCGAGAAAATCCTTCGCGGCGCAAAAATCAAGGGCCGCAACCTGATCTATCGGAACAAACCCCTCACTTCGGAAATCCTGCGTTTCCAACTCGAAGGCGCCATTCGCGAACAAGGAGGCAATCCACAGGATACCATCGTGGCCGGCGGTGATCAGGGGTGCGATCCTCACGAGCGCGGCTCCGGACCACTCCATGCCCACGAGCTCATCGTCATCGATATTTTTCCACGTGTCATCAAAACCGGCTATTTCGGCGACATGACGCGGACCTACCTCAAGGGCCGCCCCAGGGAAGTGCAGCGCCGCATGGTCGCAACCGTCCGCGAGGGACAGAAACGCGCGACCAGGCTCATTCGCGCCGGCGTCGACGGCCGGATGGTTCATTCCGCAGTTGTCGATTACTTTTCGGATGAAGGTTATGAAACGCGCCAAACCAAGGACGGGGCCGTCGGTTTTTTCCACGGAACCGGCCACGGACTCGGCCTCGCCGTTCATGAGCCCGGCCGCATTTCCGGGTCCACCCCCTATCCGCTCAAAAAAGGATCGGTCCTCACGGTCGAACCGGGACTCTATTATCCCGGCCTCGGCGGTTGCCGCTGGGAAGATGTGGTTCAGGTCACCACCACCGGCGTCCGCGCGCTCTCAAAGCATCCCTACGATTGGGAAATCCGATGACCGCCCCTTCCTGCGATGCCCGAACTCGCTGAAGTTGAATTCTTCCGCAAGCGCTGGAGTGCCGGCCACGGCGGGAGGGTCATTGCCGTGCAACTGCACGAGGGGAAAAAGGTTTTCCGCGGCTGCGACGTCGCCACCCTCAAGCGGAAGTTGACCGGCGCGCGTCTGCTGGATTCCGAGACCGCGGCCAAACAGATGTTGTTTCGCTTCAGCGGCGGCCGGGCCCGAGCCGGGTCGAAGGCATGGCTGGGCATTCATCTTGGCATGAGCGGCGAACTCCGAGTGGAGCCGCCCGGCTACGCGCCGACGAAACACGATCACTTCGTCCTTGTGCAAAAGCAGCGTCAGCTCGTGTTCAACGATCCGCGCATGTTCGGCCGCGTTCAATTTGCCTCGGGACCGAACCCGCCCGCGTGGTGGACGAAGATCGCACCCGCCGTTCTCTCGGCTGGATTCACCGCCGGGGCTGTCGGCGATTTCCTGGGACGCCGCGCCCGCGCGCCGATCAAGGCCGTGCTTCTCATGCAGGAACGCTTTCCCGGGATCGGCAATTGGATGGCCGATGAGATTCTCTGGCGGGCCGCCATTCATCCCAGGCAACCCGCGGGATCGCTCAAGCCCGCCGCGATCCGGACCCTGCATCGCGAATGCCGGAACGTGTGCCGCCTGGCCCTTGAAACGATCGCCGGCAAAGGCGGCAGGCTCCCGCCCGAATTGAACGCATACATCCCGCAAAGCTGGTTGTTCCGGCACCGGTGGGAAAACGGCGGCCTCTGCCCGCGCACCGGGAAGCTGCTCGTTCGCGAAGCGGTGGGCGGTCGCACCACCTGCTGGTCACCCGCCCGGCAAAAACTGAAGCCGGCGGCTCGCTGACCGCCTGAACCGTCCCGCCCGGTGAAACAACGTCTTGATGAATTACTGGTGGCGCGCGGCCTGTCGCAGACGCGAGCGCAGGCCAAGTCTCTGATCATGTCCGGTCGTGTCCGTCATGGCACTGAACGCCTCGACAAACCCGGGAAGGATTATCCGGCGGATTTCGAAGTCTCGATCGACCAGCCCCCCCGTTTCGTCAGCCGGGGCGGCGAAAAACTCGCGGCCTTTCTCGAAAGATTCCCCCTCGGCATCACCGGCGCACAGGTGCTCGACATCGGCGCTTCCACGGGCGGATTCACCGACTGCCTCTTGCAGGCCGGCGCCGCTTCGGCGACCTGTGTGGATGTCGGCCACGGCCAATTGCACGAAAAAATCCGCCGAGACCCGCGCGTCACCAATCTCGAAAAGGTGAACGCCCGCCACCTCCAGCCGGGCGCATTGCCTTGCGCCGGCTACGACATTGTCACAATGGACCTTTCATTCATCTCCCTCAAGAGCGTGCTGCCCGCCGTTTGGGGATTTCTGGAGCCAGGCGGTTCGCTCATCGCCCTCGTCAAGCCCCAGTTCGAGGCCGGCAAGGCCGAGGTGGACAAGGGTCGGGGCGTCATCCGCGATGACATCGTCCGTATGCGCGTCATGGCGGAAGTGAAGGAATTTGCCCTGCGGGAATTGCCGTCCGCGGAAATAGCCGGCGAAATGGAATGCCCGGTCGCCGGAGCCGACGGCAATCGGGAATTTTTGCTGGGACTGAAAAAGCGCGGGGCAAAGTAAACCCTGCGGACCTCCACCCGTCTCGCTCGGATTCAAAGAAGAAGGCCTGGTCGCCACGTCGAAATTTTCCACCAGCCACCGCGGGACAGGCCCGTTGACAGATATGGAGCCCTCCCCCTAACCTTCCCGAATGGATCGACCCACCTATCTCCTCGAGTTCGAAAAACCGTTGCGTGAACTCGAGAAGCAACTCGAAGCCCTCCACCAGCAATCGTTGGAGAACAACATCGATATGACCGCCGAGTTGGCGACCATCGAGGCCAAGATCGACACGACCAAGCGCGATATTTATACGAACCTGACTCCGTGGCAGCGCGTCCAGGTCGCCCGCCACCCCAAGCGGCCCTATGCCCTTGACTATATTGCCGCGATTTTCACCGACTTTCAGGAATTGCACGGAGACCGGCAGTTCAACGACGACCAAGCCCTCATTGGGGGCACCGCTTTTTTCGAAGGGCGCCCGGTGATGATCATCGCCCAGCAAAAAGGCCGCGACACCAAGGATAATTTCGCCCGCAATTTCGGCATGCCCCAGCCGGAAGGCTACCGCAAGGCGCTCCGCCTGATGAAACTCGCTGAGAAGTTCGGTCTCCCCGTCATCACGTTTATCGACACCAAGGGAGCCTACCCTGGAGTTGAATCCGAGGCCCGCCACGTCTCGGAAGCCATCGCGGTCAACTTGCGCGAAATGGCCATGCTCAGGACTCCGTCCATCGCCATCATCATCGGCGAGGGCGGTTCGGGCGGTGCGCTGGGGATCGGAGTCACGGATCGCGTATTGATTTTCGAAAATGCCTACTACTCCGTCATTTCCCCCGAAGGTTGCGCCGCGATTCTCTGGAAGGATCGCGCCAACGCTCCAAAGGCCGCCGAGGCCTTGAAATTCAACGCGCAGAACCTTCTCGAGTTTGAGGTCGTGGACGAAATCATTGCCGAACCCTTCGGCGGCGCGCACAACGATCCGGCGGCGGCGGCGGCGGCGCTCCGAACCGCGCTGATCCGCCATCTCGGCGAACTGACACCGAAGGCGATGGGAAAGCTCCTCGATGAACGCTATGATCGCTACCGCGAACTCGGCGAATACCGGGAAGCCGCCGCATCCAAATAGGCACACCACACGCGCGTAACCAGCGCCGGCAAACGGGGACGGAATTACCGGGCCGGGCCCCAGCGACTGGTCAGCGGATAGTAGATAAACAGCGGACGCCCCACGACGTCCTTTTCCGGGACGAAGCCCCAGAACCGGCTGTCTTTGCTTCGGGGTGAATTATCGCCCATTGCGAAATAGGATTTCGCGGGAATTTCAAGCGTATCGCCGAACGACAGAAGTCCGTTGGCTTCATATCCCGGATAAAGGCCTTCCTTGCGGGCGTTCTTCTGAAACGCCTCCGCTCCGTCGATCGGTTTTCCATTGCGATACAAAAGTCCTTCGCGGCCATCGGTGGTCGAATTGCCATCGGCCGCGATTTTCCCGGGTTTTCTAATTTCAAGGGTATCTCCGGGAACGCCAACCAGGCGTTTGATGAAGTATTTTTCGGTTCCATCCTCCTTCATCAGATCCTCGATATGTCCCGTGCGGAAAACAAAACCCGAGCCGACCTTCGGAGGAATGAAGTTATAACTGAGCCGGTCCACAAAGAGCAAATCTCCGGTCAGGATATCGAACGAAAGAAACTTTTCCCCTTGATGCACTTTCCGGCCGATCGGAATCCAGTAAACCGTGGCCTCCCGTCCTTCGTACTGAATCGTGGACGTGCGCAAGGGTTTGTTCCTGGCGGCGGATTCCGCCAGCAACGAATAGAGGTTCGGGGCGTCGCCCTTGAAGGCAGAATCGAGGACGCCTTGAAAATCGTTGTCGAACTCGGAGGGAATCGAGATTCGCGTCAATTCGCCTGCGACCGAAAAGGTATATTCACGCAGCATGGTCGGGAATATCAGCAGGCTCCGCCCCGATTTTTCGGTGAATGCCAGCCTCAGTCCGTAATTGGTCGAAAACACCGGGAGGGAAATTTCTCCGTCCGTCGGAGCGGCGACCGAATAATGCGACGCGCCAAGCCGGGCCATTCTCAACGCCCGTTTGAGAACCCCGGGCTCTTCGCCGTCCTTGTATACCTCCGACGCCGTCATGCCGTAATAGCTCGGCCACATGGAATTCGTCGGAATTTTGAAAGGCTGGACGAAGTATGCCCGGAGACCGAGAATGACGATCGCCGCGACGAGGAAAAACTCGACGTTTTCGACGATCGAGGAAACGGGATAAATGCGTCCGCCCGTGTCGCGCAAAACCCCCTCCAGGGATTCGACCGACATTTTTATCCGGCTGGCGTCCGCCTTCTCCTTCAAGCGAAGTTTCACCTCGCCGGCGGCCGCGAGAAGGCGGACGGTCTGAGCCTCGCTCAATTGATCGCGGCGGTACTTGTAAACCCGGTCGGCCACCTCGAGCCAGTTCTCCGCGTTTTGGCGCATCTTCTTCTGTTCGGAGTAAAGGAAGCTGAACACGGATTGGAAAGGGTTAGCTGTTGGTTTTTAGAACCTGAATGAAGGCGTCAGGCGGAATCGAAACCTTGCCGATGAGTTTCATCTTCTTTTTGCCCTCCTTCTGCTTGTCGAGCAACTTCCGTTTGCGGGAAATATCGCCGCCATAGCACTTCGAAGTCACGTCCTTGCGCATTTCGCGGACATTGTCGCGCGCGATGATCTTGCCGCCGATGGCGGCCTGGACCGCGACTTTGAACATTTGCGGTGGAATAATATCGGCGAGCTTTTCGCACAGCGCACGCCCCTGCCCCTCGGCCTTGCTGCGATGGACGATGCTCGCGAAAGCATCGACCGGGTCGGAATTGACGAGGATCTCCATCTTGACGAGATCGGAGACGCGATATTCGCCCAACTCGTAGTCCATCGAGCCATAACCGCGCGTGATGCTTTTCAACCGGTCGTTGAAATCCACGAGGATCTCGTTGAGCGGCAGCGTGCAGGTCAACATGACCCGGGAGCCGTCGAGCGTGTCCGTGTGATCGCAGGTGCCGCGCTTTTCCATGACAAGGGAAAGCAGGTCGCCCATGAACTCATTGGGAATATGAACGGCCGCCTTGATCGTCGGTTCGGAAATCTCCTCGATACTCGCCGGATCGGGCAGATTGACCGGATTGTCGATCTCGACCACCGCACCGCCGTGAGTCTTCACCTTGTAAACCACGCTCGGATAGGTGGAGATGATCTCGACGTCATATTCCCGGCGAATGCGTTCCTGCACGACTTCCATGTGAAGGAGTCCGAGGAATCCGCAGCGGAAACCGAAACCAAGCGCCACGGAACTTTCGCTCTGGTAAACCAGGGACGAGTCGTTGAGCCGCAGCTTGCTGAGCGCGACCTTGAGCTTTTCGTAATCGCTGGACTCGAGCGGATAGAGTCCGCAATAAACCATCGGACGCACTTCCTTGTAGCCGGGCAGCATGTCGGTCGCGGGCTTGTTCGCGTGGGTGACCGTGTCGCCGACCTTGATTTCATCGACGCTCTTGATGTTGCTGACGATATAGCCAACATCGCCCGGCCCGAGCTCCGGTGCCTTCACCATGCCGGGGTGGAACATGCCGACTTCCTTGATTTCGGATTTTTGTCCCGAACTCATCAGCATCATCATTTCCCCGGCCTTGAAGCGCCCCGAAAAAACCCGGACATGCGAAATGACCCCGCGATAGGCGTCGTACTTGGAATCAAACACGAGCATGCGGGTCGCCGGATAATCGGTCCAGCGGGGCGGAGGGACGCGGGTGACCACGGCCTCCAGGATATCCTCGATGCCGATGCCGGACTTTCCACTGGCCAGAATCGCCTCTTCCGCGGGGATCGTCAGAATATCCTCCAGCTGCCGCATGCATAGCTCCAGGTTGGCGCTCGGCAGATCGATCTTGTTGATGACGGGAATGACCTTGAGGCCCTGGGCGAACGCAAGGTGGGCGTTGGCGACCGTCTGGGCTTCGACGCCTTGTGACGCATCGATGAGCAACAGGGCTCCTTCGCAAGCCGCCAATGAACGCGAAACCTCGTAGGCAAAGTCCACGTGACCGGGCGTGTCCATCAGGTTGAGCTTGTAGATCAATCCGTCCCTGGCCGGATAGGTCATCGTCACCGGATGCATCTTGATCGTGATGCCGCGCTCCTTCTCGAGATCCATCGAGTCGAGATGCTGGTCGGTCAGGACCCGCGCCGCGATCGTACTGGTGTGTTCGAGGAGACGGTCGGACAGTGTCGTCTTGCCGTGATCGACATGGGCGATAATGCAGAAATTGCGGGTGAGCGGAGCGTCTTTCACTTAGGCGGGGAGGTCGGCGAGTTCGGCAAAGCTTTTCACCGTCCAGTTCTTGTCAGTGCGCCGGGCGAGCCCGGCTAAAACAGCTCCGGGGCCGCATTCCCAGAATTCAGTGGCGCCGGCGGCGGCGCAATTGCGCATGCAGTCCTCCCACAGCACGGAGGAGACGATCTGCCGGACCAAGGCGGTGCGGATCTCGTCGGGTTCGCGGACAACCCCGCCGGTCGTATTGCTGAAGACGGTTAACGTCGGACGGTTGAAATCAACCCGCTCCAAATAGGCGGCGAACCCGATCCGGGCGGGCTCCATGAGCCGGCTATGGTAGGCACCGGCGACGTTGAGCAACATCACCTTTTTGACGCCGCGATCCTTGGCGGCGGCCACGGCGGCGGTGACCTTGTCCTTTTCCCCCGAGACAATGATCTGGCCGGGAGCGTTGAAATTGGCGGCCTCGATATCGAACTCCCGGCAGAGTTCGTAAACCTTCGCACGCTCCTCGCCAATGACGGCGGCCATGCCGCCGATTGTCTTCCCGCAGGCCAGCTGCATGAGGCGGCCGCGCTCGGCCACGACACGAAGGCCGGTGGCAAAATCAAAAACACCCGCGGCCGTGAGAGCCGTGACCTCACCCAAGCTAAGCCCCATGGCAAAACCCGCCTCGGGAAGTTTTCCCTTCTCGCGCAGGGCGGCCAGGACGGCCAGCCCGTGAACAAAAAGCGCGGGTTGACAGACCTTTGTCTGGGTTAACTCCGTTTCCGGGCCTTCCTGGCTGATCTTCCTCAAATCCCAGCCCAAAACCTGATTGGCTTGATCGTAAAGATCCCGGACCGCAGCCGAGCCTTCGCAGAGAGATCTGCCCATGCCCACTTTCTGTGCGCCTTGTCCTGAGAAAATAATAGCCAGTGCCATCGGATTAAAGGGTCGGTTAAACCCAGCTGAGACGCAAAAACCAAGCCCTAAAATTTCTCCCGTCAGGCAAATCCGCACTTATGCAGCCGCATCCGCTTCAGCGGCCACAAGCCGCGGCACTGAAAATTGGAAATGAGCCGCGGTATCCCGAACAGCAAACGAAGCGTTTCGCGAAGAAAACCGGCCTAATTCTTAAAGAAAATACCCTTGAGGTTCATTTCCAATGCCGGCGGATTGGGCGAGAAGCGGAGTCCGTCAGCCTTGCTGATCTTGCCCTCTTTGATCAGCCGGTAGAGGTCCTTGTTAAAGGACTTCGAACCCTGCTCGCTGCTTGATTCGAGCAGTTGCTGAATCTTGTCGAAATGACCGTCGAGAATGAGGTTTCGCACAGTTGCGTCCGCCACCAGGATTTCATGGGCGGCATACCGGCCGCCACCCTCCAGGGCCGGGATCAGTTTCTGACAGATGAACCCGCGGATGGACCCGGCAATCTGCCGCCGGGCTTGAAGCACCTGATCGGGCGGGAAGAACTCAAATACCCGGGTAAGCGACTGGGCGACCGTCGCGGCGTGCATGGTGGAGAACACCAGGTGTCCTGTTTCCGCCGCCGAAATCGCGGTCTCGAACGTCTCCTTGTCGCGCATTTCGCCGATCAAAATGATGTCGGGATTTTGCCGGAGCACGGATTTGATCGCCATTTCGAAATTCGGCACGTCCAAGCCGATCTCGCGCTGTTGGAAAAGGGATTTGTCGTCGCTGAAGGTGAATTCGATCGGATCCTCGATCGAGACAACATGCTTGTCCATGTTCTGGTTCACCCAATTCAGCATCGCAGCCATGGTCGAGCTCTTGCCCGACCCGGTCGCGCCGCACACCAACAGGATTCCGTCCTTGGATTGGGCGAGCCTGATCAGAACTTCGGAGTCGATCTTGAGTTCCTCGAAGGTCGGAGGACGGCTCTTGATGTGCCGGAACACCACGCTCACCAGCCCGCGTTGATGAAAGGCGTTGACGCGGAAACGTCCGATATCCTCGGCCGAGTACGCGAAATCCACCTGAGCATCCCGGCCCCAGGAGTCGCGAAATATCTGCGGGACATGTTCGTCAACGAAGGCCTGCGCCTGTTCGCTGGTGATGGGGTCCATCTCGACCGGGCGGAGGCGACCCCCGATCCGCAGGTATCCCGGTTTCTCGGACTTGATGACGATGTCGCTCGCTCCGCTTTCCACGGCCAGTTTCAGCAGATCGTTAACAATTTCCGTATGAAGTGTGTTGCTCATGAAATTTTATGCGTGAACCGGCTTAAAAGCTGTGCTTTGCCTAAAGTGTAATTACTTACCATACAAGGTAACATTCGGTAACAATCCAATGAAACGCAGCACCCTCTTCACCGGAACCTACACCGCACTCGTCACGCCGTTCAAAAACGGCGCCGTCGCCCACGACGAACTCCGCCGGTTTGTGGAATTCCAGATCAAAGGGGGGGTCGACGGCTTGGTGCCGGTCGGCACAACGGGCGAATCCCCGACGGTGGACAGCGAAGAGCACATCGGGATCATCCGCACCACGGTCGAAGCCGCCCGCGGTCGGGTCCCGGTCATCGCCGGCACCGGATCGAATTCGACAAAGGAAGCCTGCGACCTGACCCGGGCCGCCGACAAGGCCGGCGCCGATGGCATGCTCCTCGTCGCCCCCTATTACAATCGCCCGACCCAGGAGGGTCTTTATCAGCATTTCACCAGGATCGCGGAAGTGACCGACAAGCCGTTGATGCTCTATTCGATTCCAGGCCGTTGCGGCGTCGAGATCGGCGTCAATGTCATCGAACGATTGCGCGCAAAGTTCCCCCATGTCGCCCACATCAAGGAATCCGGCGGGAGCGTAGATCGGGTTGACCAGATCATCAAGGCCTTGGGCGACGACATTACCGTGCTCAGCGGAGACGACAGCCTCACGCTGCCCTTCATGTCAGTCGGCGCCAAGGGCATCGTGAGTGTTGTTTCGAATTACGCCCCGCGCGAGATTTCCCAAATGACGCATCTGGCCCTTGCCAACGATTTCCGGAAAGCCGGCGCGCTTCATCGCAAACTTTACCCGCTCTTCAAGGCATTCTTCATCGAATCCAATCCGGCTCCCATCAAAGCGGCATTGGCAAAAGCCGGACGAATCAGTTCGGAGGAAGTCCGCCTGCCGCTCACCGCCCTGAGCTCCGCGAGCCGGAAGTCCCTCCTCGCCACCCTCTCGGAATACCACAAATAACCACGATGCCGCTCAAACTGCTCCTGAACGGCGCCCGCGGACGCATGGGTCTGGCGATCGCCGGCGTCGCCGGCGACATGGATGCGACGATCGCCGCCGCGACCGATGCCGGCGATGATCCGTCCCGATATATCGGCGAAGTCGATGCGGTGATTGATTTCAGTTTTCATCAGGCTACGCACAGCCTGCTCGAACTCGCCGTCGCCCACCGGAAGCCGATGGTCATCGGCACCACCGGTCACACCGCCCCGGAAAAACAATCCCTGCTAACGCTCGCCGGAAAGATCCCTTGCGTATGGGCCGGCAATTTCTCCGTTGGGGTCAATCTGCTCTTCGCCATGACCCGTCGTGCCACGGCGGTCCTCGGAGCCGATTACGATACGGAGGTGGTCGAGATGCACCATCGCTTCAAAAAGGACGCCCCCAGCGGGACGGCTGAACGCCTGCTCGAAATCATCCTCGAGGAACGGAAATTGGAACGAAACGCCCTGCGCCATGGACGCTCCGGCATCACGGGAGAGCGCCACCCGGCTGAAATCGGAGTGCATGCGCTGCGCGGCGGCGATGTGATCGGCGACCATACGGTGATCTACGCCGGACTGGGCGAACGGATCGAGTTGACGCACAAAGCCGGCGACCGGGCGATTTTCGCCCGCGGAGCGCTTCGCGCAGCCCACTGGGTGCTCACGCAGCCTGCGGGCGTGTACGACATGCAGGACGT
>Ga0164241_10003256_pt1 | contig 16632 bp, 13 predicted proteins | sample OricomyardsoilBY_FD_108780 | JGI IMG/M metagenome (GOLD analysis project Ga0164241, IMG submission 108780) | Backyard soil microbial communities from Emeryville, California, USA - Original compost - Back yard soil (BY) | ecosystem: Environmental > Terrestrial > Soil > Unclassified | place: USA... | reverse complement strand
GGGCGTTCGAGCTTCGGGTGTCTCGCTCGACCGAGGTCAAAAGCTGCCGGAGGCCGCCACAGAAGCCTCTGCGATTTAGGCTGCGGTTCGGCAGCCCAAGATGAAGGTCCTTTGGTACAGCGTCACGACAGGAATGCGACGTCTCGGCAGTCGTGCATTTTTTTGGACCGCTCTTGGTGGGTTCGAGCGCCTGCGGGGCGATGTCGAAGTTGATGAAGACGATGCTGCTCGAAGTGCCGACGTTGGCGCTGGGCTTGTTGGGAATCGCCGTGGCCGGCGTGGGCTGTTCTGACGGTGGGGGCGACGCCGACGGCACCGCGGGTATGCCTTCATCCGTGACTGCCGGCGCGGGCGTCATGGCGGGGGCGACGCACACTGGTGGTAGCCAAGCAGCGGTCGGTGGTACCGCGAGCGCCGGCACTGCCAGCGGTGGTGCGAACGGCGGGAGCTCGAGCACAACCGCCGGCACGGCGACGGGAGGCGCCAATCAAGGCGGCTCCGCGACCGGCGGCACCGGCATGGCCGGCGCGGCCAACGGCGGTTCGGCGATGGGAGGCGCGGCCGCGGGCGGAAGCGGAGGCCAGAGCTCGGGCACTTGCACCGCGTCGAAGGCGACGGGCAAAACGGTATCGGGCACCGGCCCTCATGAGGTCGTCATCGAGACGAACGCCGACAACGACATCAAGTGCGGCACCATTTACCGACCGAAGGATTTGGGCGGCGCTGAAAAGTATCCGATTCTCGTCTGGGGTGAGGGAGGCTGCTCGCAGGACGGTTACTCGAACACGGCCGCGATGGGCGAGATCGCCTCGTGGGGCTACTTCATCGTCGCCGACGGCACACCGGGCGGCACCAACGCCTGCGCGAGCTCGCAGAACGGCAAGCCATTCCTCGACTACGTCACGTGGGCCATCGCCGAGAACGGCAAGTCGTGCAGCGCCTACCACGATAGCCTGCAAACGACGAAGATCGCCGCCGACGGATTTTCGTGCGGGGGATTGATGTCCGAGAACGTCTCCGGAGACGCGCGCTTCGCGGCCATCGGAATCACGAGCAGCGGACTGATGGGCCCGAATGACGCGCTGTACGACAAGATTCATACGCCGTTCAAGATCATGAACGGCGGTTCCGGCGACATTGCCTATGAAAACGGCCTTCGCGACTACGACGAGATCAGCTCGCGTGGCAAACCGATCGCCTATTTTTCCAAGACCAGCGCCGGGCACGGTGGAGATCTGGGTCAGGCCCGAGGCGACTTCAACAAGGTCAACCTCGCCTGGCTGAACTGGCAACTGAAGGGCGACATGGGACAGACCGGCAAGGGCTATCTCCACGGCGCGACCTGCACGATTTGCACGAACAGCGGCTGGACCTACAAGTCCGCGAACATCGAGTAGTCGCGAGCGCGAGTAGCGAAGCTCGAGCCGGAGCCGTTTCAGCTTTGACGCGCGTCTTGGGCGGCGCCGTGGGCGGCCCAGAAGGTGGCGGCCTCGGCTTGAGTCCATGGGGGCAGGTCGAGCTCGGAGAGGGCACGCATGAGCTGGGCCGCGCTGGCGTAGCGGTCGTCAGCGCTCTTGGCCAGGCAGCGCATGATCAGGCGCTCGAAGGCGGGCGTGATGTCGCCCAAGCCGCGGCCTTGCAACGAGGCCGGCGCCTTGGTCAGGTGCAGCGTGGCGACGCCGGCGTCGGTTTTGGCCACGAATGGCTCTTGGCCGCAGAGCATGAAGTACGCCACGCAGCCGAGCGCGTACAAATCCGCGCGCGGCCCGGAGCGCGAGGTCGCGAACGCTTCGGGCGCCATGTAGCGCGGCGTGCCGAGCAATACCCCCGCTCCCGACAAGCCTGCTTCGAGCCCGCGCGTGACGCGAACCAAGCCGAAATCCAGCACTTTGACGAAGTCGAAGATGCCGCCGTTCACGCCCACCATCAAGTTACCCGGCTTGATGTCGCGGTGTACGAGGCCCAAGCCGTGAGCCTCGGAGAGTGAGCCGCAAGCTTGGACCAACAGGTGACGCACGCGCGCCGCCGGCTGCGGACCGTGCTGGTGCACCAGGCGCTCCAGGTTGATGCCGTTGACGTACTCCATGGCGTAGTAAAAGTCGCCGCGGCGCGTGCGCCCGTAATCGAACACTACGACCGTGTTCGGATGACAAAGAGCGCTGGTGGTCTGCGCCTCCACCGTAAAGCGGCGCAGCTGCTCTTCGGTCGCCTGCTCTTGGGCGATGACTTTGATGGCCGCACGTCGACGCAGCAGACTGTGACGCGCTTCGAACACGCGCCCCATGCCGCCGCCGCCGATCTCGCCCAGCAACGTGTAGGGGCCGAGCGCCTCGAGGGCAGAGAAGCGCTGGCGCGACTTCTTGAGCGAGCCCGCCAACCCGACCAGCAGCGCCAACAGCACGCTGCCCACGCCCCCCACGCCCAAGCTGGGCGCCATCCGCGCCAAAAGTGGCGGAGCCCTGCGCGACGTGACGAGCGCCCAGCCGCGGCCGGCAAAGTGCAGCTCGCGCCGAAACTCGAATTCGCGTGGGCCGGCCGCGCCCAAGCGGCCGAACAGCAGGGCGTTGGCGGGCGATAGACCTGGCTCCAAGTCGAGCAGGGCCACGCTCGTCGAGTCCAAACTGGTACCGTCCAAAGCCGCGTTCATCAGCGGCGACAAGCGGTACAGCGCGATCGCAAAGCCGCGGACTCGCTGCTCGCGCGCGGCTACGTCTACCGGCACCTCACCGTCTGCGTACAGCGGATCGTACACCGCGACGGAGAAGACGCCGTCGGGATCTTCCACGAGTCGAAACTTGCCGGTGACGGTCGGCGTGCCCGCGCGCGTCGCGGCCAGGATGTGCTGGCGGCGCAGCGCGTCGAAGGAGATGTCCAACCCGTGCAGCTCTTGCTGGTATGGCAGCAGACGCGTGAGCACCACGTGTTGGGCGCGGCGCGGCGAGACGACCATTGGGTGCCCGGGCCCGCTGGACGGCTCACGAAACGCGAACGCGTGCCCGGCACGCGCGCTGATACGGCGCTCGAAATCGTCGCGGTCTTCGGCGCGGACCACGTCGAACAACTCGAGCGCGGCCAAGCTCGGGTAGCGCTCCATCAACTTGGTCGCGAACAGCTCGAAGCGCCGTTGGTCCACGTCCGGCAACGCGGTCGCCAACGCATGAATGCCATAGAGCGCCTCGAGCGGCGCGCGAAAGCTCTGCTCCACGTGCTCGGCGGCCATACGCGACCGCTCTTGAAAGGAAAGCCACGCCGCCTCCCGTGCGCGCTGGGCGACGACCAGCGCCACCGCCAAGGTGCCACCTAGCCCGAGCGCGAGCGTGAGCCACACCAACCGGTTCTTGAAGCTCTCGCGCAGGAATGCCTTGGTCGAGCCGAACCGCGATGACGGCGGGCCCGGCGGCGAGACGGAGACCGAAAGTTGTGGTGTGGAATCCAAGCGCGCCAATTTAACGCACTCGTTAGAAGCGCGAAATCGCTTCCGAGCCGCATTGGCGGGCATGCTGTAGTAAGGTCGAGCGCGTGACAGAGGGACCCGGCACGAGCTCGCTCTTCGAGGCCACCCGCCTTGGCCTTTCGCGCATCGCGGTGCGCGATGCGGGCGAGCTGACGCGAGCGTTGGAGCACGCCTGCAAGGCCAGCGCGCAGGCACTGACCGTAGAACGGGTGGGAATTTGGTTCATTTCGGACACCGGGAGCTTGCTGCGCTGCGCCACGCTGTACGAGGTCAGCCCTGACCGGCACGTCTCGGGCGCCGAGCTCAGCTTGGCGCTGATGCCCCTCTACCTGCAGGCGCTCGAGCAGCGGCGGGTACTCTCCCTGCCCGGAGCCGCCGAGGCCAACGTCAGCCAAGAGCTGCGCGACACCTACCTGGAACCGCTCGACATCCGCGCCACGCTGGACGCACCCATCTTCAGGTTGGGGGAGATGGTGGGCGTGGTCCGCCACGAGCACGTCGGCTCCAGTCGCGAATGGTCGTCGCGCGATCGTCACTTTGCCGGCTCCGTCGCCGACCTCGTTGCCATCTTGCTCGAGCAAGCCACGCGCCTCGACGTCGAGGCCGCGCTCTCGGCTCAGCGCGAACGCTTGGTCAAAGCCGAGCGCATGGAAGCTTTGAGCCGCATGAGCGCGGGCGTCGCGCACGATTTCAACAACGTGCTCACGGCCATGCTGTTGCGCGTCGAAACGCTGCGCCTCGAACGCCCTGCCGACGCCGAGCTCTCGCGAGCCTTGGGCGAGGTGATGGAAGCCGGTGAGCGCGGTGCGCGGCTGGTGCAACAACTGCTGACCTTCGCCAGGGCCAAAACCCCCACGCCCCGCCCCGTCGATGTCTCGCGCACGCTGCGCGACATGGAGCCCATGTTGAGCACGCTCACGCAGGGCCGAGCCACGCTGCGCATCGAATGGCTGACCGCGTCGACCGCGCTCGTCAGCGTCGATCCGTCTCAGCTCGAGCAAGTCATCTTGAACTTGGTCATCAACGCCCGTGACGCCACCCAGGTCAAAGGCGCGGACGTGCTGGTGCAGCTGGCACTCGAGTCGGAGCACGTGTGCTTGACGGTGGTCGACCACGGCGCGGGCATGGACTTGGCCACACGAGAGCAAGTGTTCGAGCCGTTCTTCACGACCAAAGAGCACGGCTCGGGCCTCGGGCTCTCCACCGTGTACAGCATCGTTCAGCAAGCGGGGGGCAACGTGACGGTCGAAAGCACGGAAGGCCGCGGTTCGACGTTCTCGGTGCGCTTGCCGCGCATCCAGTGATAAGAATGCGGGGCCAAAATGTTTCGAACCAGAGCCGCCGCCACCCTCGGGCTAACGTTCGCGCTTAGCTCGCTGTTCTCCGCCAGCGCCCGCGCGCAGTTCCCCGCGAACCAACCGACGAGGCAGCCGGTCTTCGGCAAGAGCCCGGTCACCAACGACGACTCCAGCGCGCTGGTGCAGAACCCGGCCAACTTGGCGTTCTTGCCCGCGAGCGAGCTGCGCTGGTCGAGCGTTTACTTGAACGAAGGCGCGCGCGTTCCGTGGCAAGGCCACGCGCTCGCGTTCGCCTTCCCGATTCCGTTCTTGAACGCCTCGACCGGCCTGCGCGTCGACTTGATGAGCCCGCCCAGCGGCGGCACGGGGCCGCTGTTCAAGAGCGACGGTCTCTATCAGTGGGTCACCTGGGGCTTGGCGTTGAAGGCGAGCGACAGCTTCGCGTTCGGCATGTCACTGCAGCGCTCGTACTCGGACATGCCCGAGGCGCACGGGTTGTTCGGCTGGTCGGTGGCGCTGACGAGCCGCCCTAGTGATTATTTCGGTTTGTCGTTCGTGGCCAGCGACATCAACGCGCCCAAAAACTCGTCCGGTGGCGTCATCGATCGCAGCTTCGACGTCGCGTTGGCGATGCGCCCGCTGCGCAGCCGCGCCGTCGAGCTCGGCTTGTCGGGTAAAATCGTCGACGCCCCCAAGGCTTACTGGGCGCCGTCGGCCACGCTCGGCGTCGATATTCCGGAGCTGGGTCGCCTGCGCGGCGGCGTCTCGTTCCTCGACCCCGACGACGGCATCGCGCAGAGTGAATGGCTGGCCAGCGCCAGCATGTCGTTTTACCTGAACGGCACCGCAGGCTCGATGGACCTGTCCGGTGGCAGCTTGTTCGGCGGGGCGCTCGGACAGCAGGTCAGCGGCAAGGCCCACGAAAACCTGGCCACCGAGGTCGCGTTCAAGGGCTACCGCGAGCCTTCGGGCACCAACGCGCCCACGTACGCGCTGCGCATACGGCTCGAAAGCACGCCCAGCACCCGTGAGCACGTGGCGCTCTTGCGGCACCTCTGGCAAATCGCAGAAGACGAAACGTCGGTCGGCGCGGTCGTGTTCGAGCTGCGCACGGCGCCCGCCGACTCCATGGCCCACGTGCAAGAGCTGCGCGACGCCATCTACATGCTGCGCCAAGCCGGCAAAAAGGTGATGTGCCACCTCGAAGACGCCGACGGCGCTTCGCTCTACCTGTGCTCGGCGGCGGATCGCATTCTGCTGAATCCGGCCGGCGGCATTCGCTTCGCGGGCCTGCGCGCGCGCTACTTCTACTACGCGGGCCTGCTCGACAAGCTCGGCATCAAGGCCGACTTCGTGCGCATTGGCGCGCACAAAAGCGCGCCCGAAGCCTTCACCCGCACCGGTTCGTCCGAGGTCGCCCGCGACGACAAGATCGATCTGCTGCAGCAGCACGAAAAGCACCTGACGCTCGGCATCGCCCACGGCCGCAAGCTCTCGCCCCAAGTCGTGCGCGAGCGCATCGCCAAGGGGCCGTTCGTCGCCATCGAGGCCAAGACGGCCGGCTTCGTCGACGGCTACGCCTTCGACGACGAGATCGAAGCGCAAGCATCGCTGCTCATGGGTCAGCCGGTGCGGCTGGTCGACGACAACCGCGGCGTGTTCGCCAATCGCTTCAACGGCGCCAACCCCGGCATCGCGCTCATTTACGTCGATGGCGACATGGTCGACGGCCGCAGCCAAACCATCCCCCTGATCGGCACTAAGCTCGTCGGCTCGTACACGATCGCCGAATCGATCAAGAAGGCGCGCGAAAATCCGCTCGTCGGCGCCGTCGTCCTGCGCGTCGAGACGGGCGGCGGGTCGGCCATGGCCGCCGACGTCATCTGGCGTGAAGTCGAGCGCACGACGAAAATCAAGCCCGTCATCGTCAGCATGGGCACCGCTGCCGCCAGCGGCGGTTACTACATCGCGTCGCCGGGCACGCGCGTGTTCGCCAACCCGCTCACCATCACCGGCAGCATCGGCATCTTCTACGGTAAGGCCGACGTATCGGAGCTGTTGCGCAAGCTGGGCGTCAACGTCGAGGTGTACAAGACCGCGCCGCGCGCCGACGCCGAATCGATCTTCCGCCCCTTCACCGACGAAGAGAAGACCGAGCTCAAGCGCAAGGTTTGGCAGTTCTACGACGTGTTTTTGCAACGCGTCTCCGAAGGTCGCCACCTGACCAAGGAACAGGTCGACGCCATCGGCCAAGGCCGAGTGTGGACGGGCGAGCAAGCGGTCGCGAACAAGCTCGTCGACGAGCTGGGCGGCTTGCGCCAGGCCTTGGCGTACGCGCGCTCCCTGGCCGGCCTGCCCGACCACGCGCCGATCGAAGAGTTTCCGCCGCCCAACACGTCGCTCATCGGTCGCCTACTGGGCATCGAAGGCGTGAGCGAAAACCTGCCCTCGCACCTGCAGGTGCTGCCGCCCGGCATGATGGACATGGTGCGCGCGCTCGGCCCATTCATCGTGCACCCCGCCGACAAGCCGCTCGCCCGCATGGAGCTCACCAACATTGAGTGAAAGCGCGACGCTCGAAGCGAAAGCGGCCCGCATCGATCTATTCGGTCGACCGCTGCTCGGGCGGCTCGAGCTGACCAGTCACGCCGAGCGTTTGGCCCTGCTGGGTGATTGGTCACCCCTCTTTCGGCTCTTTTCGGGCGAGGCGGAGCTGGCGGGCGGTACCTTGCACGTCGCGGGCGTGTCGGTTCCGCTCGGCGTCGAGCAGGGCAAGGTGGGGCTGATGCGCCTCGATCCGTTGCTGCCGGGCACGTGGAGCGCGGAGCAGCTGCTGTCCAACAGCGCAGAGCTGGCCGGTACGGCGAAAAAGGCTGCTCGCAAGCTGGCCTTCCAAACCTTGGAGCAGCTCGGCCTCGCCGGCTTGGCCGCGCGACGCCTGGCTCACCTGCCGCTGGCGGAGCGTCGCGCGCTGCTGGTCGCTCACGCCGTGCTCACCGATCCGCGCGTGCTGTGCCTCGAGCAGCCCCTGCTCGGCCTCGACACCCATGCCGAGCAAGCAGTGCTGGGCGTGATCGAGCGCGCCCGCAACGGCCGGCGTCTGCTCGTCGCGGTCAGTGACCCGGAGCTCAGCCCCGGTTCGCGGCAGCTGGTACATAGCTGCACCGAGCGCCTGCGGCTGTCGGCGGGCGTCGTCCTGCCCGAGCTCGAGAACGCGCCCGCGGCGACGCGTGTCACCGCGACGGTGTCTCGCAACCACCAAGCCTTCGCCGACGCGCTCGGCCAACGCGGCCTGACCGCGCGCGCCACGCACGAAGCCAGCATGCTCAACGCTTTGACGTCGCCTGTCGCCGGTCCGTGCTGGCGTTACCTCGTCGAGCTACCGGCGGGCAGCACCGCGCCCATTCTGGACGCCGCGCTCGAAACCGAAGCGGGCTTGGTCGAGCTGATTCCGCTCGCCTGAGGCGCGCGCCGCACGTTCAGGGCTTGTTTTCGAAGCAGTAAAAGCCGCCGTAGCCACCCGCCGAGCCGACACAAGCGGCGGTCACGCCGCCCGACTCCACGAGCTTCACGCACGGCGCGCAGCCGCCGTCTTTGGCCGCCGACATCCAGCTCAAGCCGCTGCCCTGTCGCGGCCATGAGTGTCCGCACCACGGGCTGCCCGCCTCTTCTTTGCTCGTCCAGTCGTTGCAGGTAAAATCGGGGTTGGGCGCGTTGCTGGACGCAGTAAAGTTCGTGCAGTCTGGAATGATCGAGCCGCCGCCGGAGCCACCGCCCACGTGCAGCTCGCCCAAGCAGTTCGTCCCGGTCAGCACTTGGTGATTATCGGGGCAAGCGTTGCCGGTGCAGCCCGGCGCGTCGGCGGTGTGATTCGGAATCCCGAACTCATTCGGCAAATCGTCGCGAATCGCGGGATCGGCGCCGCCGGGGCGATTGGTGCCGATCAGGCTCTCGAGCGTCATCGACACGAGGCGACCCGCCGCGTCGTACCAGGGCCCCTTACCGATGCGGCTCTTGGCGTGCACCGGACCGCCGTTGGGGCCGCCCGTGGTCGTGCTCAAGAACGCTCGCCAATCTTTGGCGCCTGCGCCCGGCATGCCCAGCTCGGCGATGGCCTTGCAAATCTTGTCCGCTCCGCGGAGACCTGCGCCTTCACCGGTTTCGCCGAAGCGTAGGTCGCCCCCAAAGCCTTGATCGTTGCCCGACACCTTCTTGATCGAAGCCACGCTGGTCAGAAAAAAGCTGAACTTCTCGAGCATGGGATTGGGCGCGCCGCCCGCACCACTCGCTCCCGTGCTGCTGCCCGCTTGTGCACTCGTGGCGCCCGCCGACGCGCCACCCATGCCGGTCATGCCCGCAGCGGCCCCGCCGCTAGCGTCGCTGCCCGCCGTACCGGTGCTGGCGGTGCCGCTCGTGCCGGTGCTGGTACCGGCGGCGGTCGAGGCGTTTCCGCTAGTCGGCGCACCGCTCATGCCCACCGGATCGTCGGTGGCTGACGGAGAGCCGCACGCGGACGCGAGCGTGAGCACCGAAAACGCGGCAAAAGAAATCCTGGTGACCATCTGAAGACAGATGTTACCTGGGTGCGCACTAATCGATCACCGCGAGCACCACGAATATGGCCGCCTTCCTGGAAACTTCCGCTCCTGGTTTCGCAAAGCGCGCGCGCACGTGCGCGAACGCAATCGTCATCAGCGCCCCATCTTTGTTGACCTGCGGGCGGCCCCGCCAGCCTCTGCTCCCAGAACAGTCCGAGGACTCGATCGCACCATGAAATCTCTCGTGTCGCTCTTCCATGTCGCGTGTTGGTCGTTGCCGCTGGCGTGCCTTGCGCTCGAAGCCGGTTGCTCATCCAGCGAGCCCGACCCCAGCCCCACCAACGCCGGCAGCGGCAACGACACCGGCGGCACGCCCGCTAGCGCCGCCGGTACCGCGAATGGAAACGGCGCGGCGGGCTCTGGGTCGGCCGAGGCCGAGCCGCAGGGCTCACTCGTCGTCTCGCTGAACCCGCCCGTCGACGACGCGCCCGGCTACTCGACGCTGATCGGCCGTTTTTTTGCCGGTTCCAGCCCCGACCCGTTCCCGCTCAAGCTCGATAGTAAAGCCGACGGCTGCGAGCTCTTGGTGCCCCTGTTGCCGTTCTGCAGCGAAGCTTGCAGCCCCGACGTGTGCACCGCCGATGACGTGTGCAGCCCGTATCCGGAGCCGCTCGCGGTCGGACCCATCACCGTGAGCGGGCTCGGCGCCGAGCTCGCGCTCATGCCCGCTACCAGCATGGTCGTCTACCAATCGCCCTCTCTCGCTTACCCGCCGTGCGCCGAAGGCACCAAGGTCGAGGCGTCCTCGGCGTCGTTCATGCTCGAAGCAGAGTGCCTCGTGCCGTTGGAATTGACGGGTCCCGATCCGTTGCCGGTCAAGACGGGCGAGGTCGTACACGTCACTTGGGTCGCCGCGCCCGCAGGCAGCCAATCGCGCATCCGCATCGGGCTCGACGTCTCGCACCACGGTGGCAAAAAGGGACAAATCGACTGCGACGTGCCCGACAGCGGCTCCTTCGACATCCCCGCGCCGCTCGTCACCAAGCTCCTCGGCCTCGGCCTCGCAGGCTACCCCACCATCAACGTCAACCGCGTCTCCGTCGGCGTCGACGCCGACCACGCCGACGTCTCGCTCGTGCTCTCCTCTGCCATCACCCGCGCCGTCGACACCGGCGTCATATCCTGCCAAGACAGCGCCGACTGCCCCGACGACAAAACCTGCCAAATGGTCGGCATCTGCGAATAACGCCACCTCAACGACTCTCGGCCAGTCCCCGCCTCGAGGCATTCAACGAGCGTGGGCTGCCAACCCGCAGCCTGAAGCTGCGGCTTGGCAGCCCAAGGTGGGTGGGAGCCGCTCAGTTCTGTGCGTCTTCGTCGGCGACGTGTTTGGCGGGCGCGACGGGCGAGGGCGCGGGCTTGGTGCCAGCGGCGGTGGGCGCGGTTTTGGGCGAAGGCGCGAGGCCTTGAGCGGCGTACGTTTCCATGCCGCGGCGGACGGCGAGGATGGCGAGGCGGCGGTTCTCGGGGGCGAACGGCTCCTTGGCGTTGTACAGCGCGGACGAGCCGTGGGCGAACACGCCGCCGACCTGCCCCTTCTTGAGCCCGTTCTTCTCGAGCACCAGTCGCGCCGCGTCGGCGCGCTCGAACGATAGCTGCCAATTCGAGCGATTCGAACCGGTCGGAAAGGGCTTGCCGTCAGTGTGCCCGTGCACCTGAATCTTGTTGTCGAGGCGACCCAGAATCGGCGCAATCGTGGCCAGTAGCTCTTCGAGCCGCGGCTTCAAGTCGGCCGACGAACGGTCGAACAGCAAGTCGTCACCGCTGCCGTCCAAAATCTGAATCAGCAACCCCTCTTCGGTGACGCTGACCTTGAGCTGTTTGGACAACGCTTGCAGGCGCGCGTCTTCGGAAATTTGCCTTTGCATCGCCGCGCGCACGGCCGCCGCCACGCGCTCGAAGTTGGCTTGCTCGGGTTGAATCGACGACTGGCCCACGACGTCGAAGTACGCCTTGTTCTGAATGCCGCTGCCGCCGTTCAACACGGAGGGCGCACCCGAGAACACGCCGGTGCGGAAGTACTCGGACAGCTGCTGGCGCGTCGACTGATCGGTCTGCGCCAATAGCCACATGACCATGAAGAACGCCATCATGGCCGTCACGAAGTCGGCGTACGCCACCTTCCAGGCGCCGCCGTGATGAGCGGCGTGGCCCTTGCCCTTCTTCTTGATGATGATGACGCGACCACCACTCGGAGCAGGAGCGCCCGCCATTATTTGCCCTTGAGCTCCGCAAACGCCTTCTCCAGATCCGGCGTCGTGGGGCGTTCGTCCGAGAAGATGGTGCGACGCGCAAACTCGATGGCAATCTGCGGGTTGACGCCGCGAGCGGCGGCGACGATGGCTTCCTTGATGCAGAGCATGAAGCGGCTCTCGGCGCTGCCCTGAATCTCGATGCTGGTGGCCAGCGGGCCCACCAGGCCATAACACAGCAAAATACCGAGAAAGGTGCCGACCAAGGCGGCCGCGACGTGATGACCAATCTCTTCCGGGCCACCGTCCAAGTGACCCATGGTCACGACGATACCGAGCACGGCGGCCACGATGCCGAGACCGGGCAACGCGTCACCGGCGGTGCGAATCAGACCGATCGGCTGATGCTCTTCGTCGTGGTGCGTCTCGAGCTCGGCGTCGAACAAGAGCGACAGCTCCTCGGCCGAACAACCGTCGACGAGCTGCTTCAAGCCTTCGACCAAAAAGTCAGCGGCGTGATGGCGATGCATCACGCTGGGATAGTTGGCGAACAGGGTGCTGGTGGCGCGGTCGCTCACGTGCGGCTCCAGCGCCAGCACGCCCTCGCGCCGAATCAGCGCCAATATCTGATAGAGGAGCTTGAGCAGCTCCATGTAGTCAGCCTTGGTTGGCGCCGCGCTCTTGAAGCCCTTCTTCAACGCGCCCGTCACGCGGCTCAGCACCTTGCCGGGCGCAGAGATGAGCACGGTGCCGATGGTCGCGCCGCCGATGACCACCAACTCGGCGGGCTGGATCAGAATACCGAAGGCACCGCCAGCCATGGCGAAGCCGCCAAGCACGGAGCCGAACACGACCAATAGCCCGATGAGGGTGGACACTGCCTAGACAAGACGACCGTCTCACGAGTTTCTGAAGGCTCGTTCTGAGAATCCACCCAGAAGAACAATCATTTCAATGATTTGCGACCGTCGGGCGCTAGAGCTGCCAGGCCTTACGCGGCTTTGAGGTCGCTCGTGCAGAATTTGCAGCGGGTCGCTTTGACGGGGACGGTCTCGCAGCAGGCGGGGCACTCTTTGGTCGCGGGCGGGGCCTCGGGCAGCGGCTTGGCCAAGCGCTGCTCGGCGGCTTGGATGATGCGGCTGACGATGATGAACAGCACCAGCGCCACGACGAAGAAGTCGAGCACCGAGCCGACGAAGTCGCCGTACTTCAACACCACGTTGTCTTCGGGCTTTGCTCCGTGGCGAAGGATGATGCCGTTCGTACGCCAATCACCGCCGGGCATGATCAGCGCGACGAACGGCATGACCAAGTCCGCGACCAGCGCCGAGACGATCTTGCCGAACGCTCCGCCGATCACCACACCCACCGCAAGATCGACGACGTTACCTTTGAACGCGAACTTCTTGAAATCTTCGATGAACGCCATGTTGCCTCGCTGAGCGCGCCCGCGGCCGCTCGTAGTTTCTATTTACCTAACGGAGCTTTGGTTTCGGGACGGCGACGACGCGCCGCGGGCCCTACTTGGCGACGTTGCTGTAGGCGTAGACCAGGCTCAAAGTGCTGGTCGTATCCAGCTTTTCTTTGTCGGGTAGCGGCTGGTTGTCGTAGCGGGCGTTGAAACCGACGCCGAGCGCGAGGTCACCCCAGACTTTGGCCGTGAACAGCACGTCGTAGTTGAAGCGGTATTGCTTGCTGTGGACGAAGCTTTGCAAATACTCGATGCCGTTCGACAGCGCGGTGGCGTCGTTGAAGTTGTGGCGAAATCCCAGATAAACGCGGGCAGAATGGTCGGTCTCGTGCTTGTCGAGCCGGTCGATGACCACGCCCATGTCGTCGAGCACCTCGCGCGCTTCACGGGTGCGCGTGTCGTACTGGAGGTCGTAGCCGGCTTCCGCCCACAGCGCGGTGGCGGGGCGATTCACGAACAGGTACTTGAAGCCGGGGTCGAGGTTGAGCCGGAACGCCAAGCCCTGAAAGCGGTCGTGACGGCCCGTAGCGATCAGGAACAAGCTCGCGTCATCCAAGACGTAGCGGTCGTAACGTACGCGGCCCTGCGCGTTTTCGGTGGTGGTCGTCATGTCACCACCGGGCGGCGCGCTCCGGCCGTAGTTGCCGACGAGCGACGCGCCCATGCCGTTGTTACCGCCGCGCCAATCGAACGTGCCACTACCGGTGAAGGCGACGAGTCGCGAGTTGCCGGTCGAGCTGAGACCGCCCGCCGAAACGGACGCGTTGATGCCTTCGGGCGCGGCCACGATTTTGGGCGCTTCCGGCGCCTTGCCGGGACCGGCCACGGCTTTGTCGGCTTCGGGCGGTGGCTTGCCCAAATCTTGAGCGCTAGCCCAAGACGACACGCACGACACTCCGAGGCCTAAACCCAAGGTCAGGCAACGCTGACAAGCTCGCAAAATCATAGAATTCTCCCGCTAAGTACCGCGGCAACGGCACCTGGACGCGGCGGACCCTAGCTCCTGGCTCCGAGCGATACAAGCCGCGCTCGCAGCTCCGAGCGCGACACGGCGGGTACGTCCAATTTCGGCCGTGGGGCCTCGCCCGCTGACGCTGGCCCGGGCGCCGCTAGTCTCGGACGCCGGGCTTCCGGCTCTGACGTCTTTGGTCGCGCTCTTCGAGCCGCTCGAAGAAGGTCTGAACCGCGCCGAGCTCGGGAGAGGATAGCGGCGCCTCCGAGCTGCGCAGCAACCCCGAGAGCTCGTAGCAGTGGTCGATGGAGACCTGAAAATAGTCTTGGTGACGCAACGTATGGCGCACCAGCAGAGCCTCGATATCCGGCGCGATGGCCCGCAGCACCGGAAAGATTCGTTCTAAGTCGCTCCACGCCTTCAGCGGCACGAATGCTTCAATCAAGCCCGCGCGACCGGGGAAGGTAGCGACCACTTCGCCGGTGCGGCTGCGCGTGGTGAAGAACGCGAGTCCCACCGGGACGCTGAGCTCGGCCCAAATCGCGTCGTCGAAAAATAGCGCCGACAGGCGCGCGGCTCGCCGCTGCACGCGCAGGTAACGCGCGCCTGATTGCCGCGGCTCTTCGGCGGCCAGCTGGGCGCACGCCAAGCACGCTCGCAACACCCGCCGTGCCTCGGGCTCGACTAACTGCTGGGGGTCGTGCTGGCCCGCGATGGCCTGAGCGCACAGCTCGCACTCTTCCACGGCAGCACCGGTCACGAACGAACGAAGCTTCGCCAGCACGGCATTCGTCATGCAAAATCCCTCGTCGCCCGCAGCGCACGCGCAAGCGCACACCACGACCGAACCGCTCGAAGATACTCCCGGCGCCTAGCAGAACGGAAAGGATTTTAATTTCTGGAGGGATTTCAAGCGCGCGGGGCGTCTTTGGTCAGGAGTCACTGCCCTAGCAATAATGGAGCCGCACCTTGTACGTGACCTTGGTCTTGCCGCGCGCGGGCACCTTCACGTTGAAGGTGAAGGTGCCCGCGTCCTTTGGTCGTACGGCAGCGAAGATTCGACGACGGTCCAGTCACCGCCGATGGGCTCGAAGTCTTCGACCTCGATCGCGGTGTCTTTGTGGTTTCGTAGCTCGATTTCCCAGCCGCTCTCCGCGCTGCAGTTGCCGAGCGCGCGCCATTCGGTTTGCTTGCGGTTGCTCGGCGTCAGCAAATCGTAGCGGTAGTTCTACTCCAGCACTCGCAGCGTTGCGCCGCTCGACAGTGAGTGTGCAGCTGCACCGTCTCGGGCTGAATGTTCGCCGACACGTCCTTGAACGAGAGCTCGACGCGCCCCGGCGCGAGCTTTAGACGGCGCGTGTCCTTCACGACCCCGAAGTTCTGGTTGTAAACCGTGACGGCGACGCTCTCGCGTTCGCTCTTGTCACTTTGGCGCGACACCGTCGGCCCATGATGAGGCGGGCGCGGCGGGGGTTGACAAGCGGTCAGTAAACCGGCGCACGCCCCGACCACCAAACCGCACAACACCGGGGAACCAAGTCTCTTCATCGTGCTCACCCACCAAACGCCGCAACGAGCCGGAGCGTACAGATTGTTGGAAGGATCGCGAATCGACCGAATTTTTCGCGCTGTCTAACCCCGAGCGCAGGTAGTCAGCGCTCCCGGGTTGGATAAGCAGCGCATCCGGGTTGCCGTCGGGCTGTAAATCGGACACACCAAGGCCCTACTTCCAGGAGCCAGAATGAAGAAGTCGACGCAGTGGTTGGGGGTTTACGCAATAGGCATCTGTTCGGTCACCGCCCTATCGGGTTGTTCGGGTGATCCCACCCCCGCCACGATGCAGATGAACACGGCTGGCACGACCGGTACGGCTGGCACGACCGGCGCGGCTGGCACGACCGGCGCCGGAGGCATGACCGGCACTCAGCTTCAGTCGCCGTCGTACTTCGTCAAGCTCAGCGGCGCCGACGCGGCGCCCGGGCAGCCTGCCCCGGCTGCGTACACGGCCGTGACCACCACCTGCGGCGTCTGTCACGGTGCCAACGGCGAAGGCGTCGCCAGCGTCGGCCCCGAGATCCGCTTCACGCCGAAAGAGTATGCGGTCGCGGTAGTGAGAAACGGCCGCAAGACCCCCAACAACATGCCAAGCCTCATGGTCGCCTTCGACGCCACGAAACTCTCCGACGCCGATCTGGACGCCATCAACATCTGGCAGAATAGCTTTACCAAGCCCACCACCGGGCAGGGCTTGTACCTGGCTATGTGCGGTAACTGCCACGGCCCGACCACGCCGACGGGCGGCTCCGCCCCCATCTCGATCAAGGGCAAGTCTCAGGTCGACGTGGCGATGTACGTTCGCAACGGCAACGGCACCGACCTGTCGATGCGCGCGACGTATATGCCGAAGTTCGACACGACCCTGCTGACGGAGCCCGAGCTTGCGTCGATCGTGATGTACCTGAACACGCCGTAGCCGACGGTCGCAGACCGCGCCGCAAATCGCCGCCCCGGCCGGTAAGCTTGCCGGACCCGGGGCGCCCGCGGTATTGACGGCGCGTGACGGCACGCAGCGAGCTTCAGCAGTCCCGACGCATCGTGATCAAGGTCGGGTCCAAGGCGCTGGCCGCTGACGGCGACCTGCAGCAAAAGTTCGCCGCTGAGCTGGCC
>Ga0164241_10003255_pt1 | contig 16633 bp, 12 predicted proteins | sample OricomyardsoilBY_FD_108780 | JGI IMG/M metagenome (GOLD analysis project Ga0164241, IMG submission 108780) | Backyard soil microbial communities from Emeryville, California, USA - Original compost - Back yard soil (BY) | ecosystem: Environmental > Terrestrial > Soil > Unclassified | place: USA... | reverse complement strand
GTCGGGGCGGTCGCCGCCGTCGACGTGAGCGTCCTGCCGTTGTTCTGACGCGTGCCGGCTTACCCGGCATTCTCACGCCGAGACCCTCGAGGCACGCCTCGTCTCGGCTCGGGGCAGCGATCACTCCGCGGAGTGCCGCAGCGGCGCGGAGCTGCTTCTACGGCGCTTCTGCGGCGCGGCACACCACGTGCACTGCTTGTCGGACGAGGTCGCCGCCGGTGTGTTTCCCCCCCCGGTGCGCCGGCGGCGCCTCACTAACTGACCCTCGTGCGTGGACGACGCACGCGTCGGCGTGAAGTTTCGTGCCAGAAGGTCGCGTCGAGGAGGCGGTTGACGGTTTCGGCGACGAGCAGCCACTGCTCTCGACGGCGACCTTGACGATGCATTCGACCTTCGGCGTATCCCTCCTGCTCCTCGCTTGTGCCAGCAACGAAGGCGACCCTTCGCCAGGCACGAACACGCCGGAAGCCGGGCATGGCGGCACCACGTCCACGGGCGGCGCAGGCGCTGGGAGCGCGGGCAGCGCCAGCAGTGCCGGTGGCAACGCGGGCCGCGCCGCCGGCGGAAACGCAGGCATGGCCGGAGCGGCTGCTGGCAGCGCGGCAGGCAGCGGCGGGCTTACGGCGGGCAATGGCGGCAGCGCGCCCGCAGGCGCGGGAGGCACTGCAAGCGGGAGCGCGGGCACCGCGGGCGCGGCCGGCATGCTCGGCGGCGGCGGAGGTCGCGCCGGAGAAGGCGGCGCCGCGCACGGTGGCGCCGGCACAGGACCCATGAACGGCGGTCGCGACGGCGCGGGCAATGGCGGCATGAGCGCGGGAGCCGGCGGAAGCGCGGTGGTCGACACGACCCTCGCCGGCACGTGGGACGGCGCGTTGCTCAAATTTCCCTGCGGCAACACGCACGACGCCTACAACTGCTCGAATACGAGCTGCACGAACAACCAGACCACGAAGACGTCGGAGTGGGTCATCGGCGGTACGTCCGGCGCGATTTACGAAGTGACCTTCAACGTGCGTGGCGTCGTCGAGACCTATTACTATCCGGGCGCCACGCGCGACGGCGGCTCCATCAAAGACAACCCCGACCTCTTCGCGAGCGGCGGCAATGTCCAGGATTCGAGCGGCTCGAACTACGACTACAACACGTACCAACTCGTCGTGACGCCGCCCGTCGCGGGCGAGGCAAACAAGTACTTCTTGAACTCGGTGACGCAGGCCGAAAATCCGCATGCGTCGAACAGCCCCACGACGCACGTCACCTTCCCTATCGACTACACGAAGACGATCAAGGTGACGGGTGGCGGGAAGGTCACGTTCACGACCTTCGATTCGAACTGCACGTTCCTGCAAAATTGCGGGCCAACTCAAGGCAGCACGTGCGCGAACCCGCGCACCGTGTCGCTCACGGGCACCACGCCCGCCGCTCCCGCGAGCTTCATGCAGCCCTTCCAAGAACCCACGGGCGCTTACGGTCAGTGGGTGTTCTTCGACATCACGAAAATCATCGCGTCTCCCTGAACTCCGACGGATCCGCGCACGTCGCACCACTGCCGTAGAGGTATGGCGAGCAGCGACGGGTCGCTCGACAGTTCGTGGCGTCGACGCCTCACGTTCGGCTGGCTCGTGCTCGCGGGTTGCACGACGACCATCGAGGGCACGCAGCCACCCGGCGACAGCGCTGCGGGCGCGACGGGCGGCAGCGGTGGAGCCGCGTCCACCACCGGTGGCGCGGGACCAAGCAGCACCGGCGGCGGCTCGAACGTCGGGGGCAGCGGCTCGACGGCAGGCGTGCCGCAGAACGGTAGTGGCGGCAGTGGTCAGTCCGGCGCGAGCGCGACCGGTGGCGCGACGACGCTTCCGACGCAGTGCGCCGATCAAGCCGCAATAACGCCCGGACGCGCGCCGCTCCGCCGTCTCACGAAGGTGGAATACAACAACACCGTTCGCGACCTCTTGGGAGACGCGTCGAATCCAGCGTTCGCGTTCCCCGCGGAGCTTTCGGGCAACGGTTTCGGTAACGACGCCGAGCAACAGCCGGTGCCGGAGGTGCTCGCCGAAGGCTACGGCTCCGTCGCGGCGGATCTTGCCGCCCGCGCCACGGGAACCGCCGCAGCGCTCGGCGCGCTCGACACCTGCGCGACGAACGTGACGGCCTCGAACGAGGCGACGTGCGCGCGCACCATCGTCGAGAAATTCCTGCCGAAGGCGTACCGGCGACCGCTCGCGACGGGTGAGGCCGACGACTACGTCACGCTGTTCCAAGCCGTTCGCGCGAACGACACCTTCGCGAGCTCCGTCGCGGCGATGCTGGAGGCGGCGCTGCAATCGCCCGACTTTCTCTATCGTGTGGAGGTCGGCACGCCCGACCCGCAAAACCCGGCGCTCAAGCGACCCACGGGGCCCGAGATGGCCACGCGCCTTTCGTACTTGTTCTGGCGCACCATGCCCGATCCCGCGCTCGCGGCGGCCGCGGCGAGCGGCGAGCTACTGACGAGCGAAGGGGTTCGCGCGCAGGCCGAGCGCCTGGTCGCGGACGACCGCACGCGCCAAACGGTCGGCTTCTTCTTCGAGGGCCTCTTGCCGCTCACGGGCGTCACCGACGAAGCGCGTGACCCCGCGCAGTTCCCGACGTTCAGCTCGACGATCGGCGCACTCATGCTGCAAGAGACGCGCACCTACCTCGAGCACGAGATCTTCGACGGCCCGGGCACGTGGACAGGCATCCTCACGGAGCCGTACACGTTCGTGAACGACCAGCTGGCCACATTTTACGGCCTGACCGGCGTCACCGGCTCCGATTTCCGACAGGTTCCCGTCGACACGACGCGCCGGCTCGGCCTGCTCACGCAGGGCGCCGTCATGACGGGCACGACGGTGACGAACTTCACGAACCCCGTGCGGCGCGGAGCCTTCGTGATCAACCAGCTCATGTGCCGCGGCCTCGAAGTGCCGATCGGTCTCATGGTCACGCCCCCCGATCCGTACTCCGCGCCGACGGGACGCCAGCGTTACAGCATCCACAGCCAGAGCTCGGCGTGCCGCGGCTGCCACCAGCAGCTCGACCCCATGGGCTTCGCGTTCGAGAACTACGACGCCGTGGGCCTCTACCGCGAGACGGAAAACGGCGTCACCATCGACGCCTCCGGTGCCGTCCCCGACATGCCCGACGGCGACGTGAGCGGCCCCATCGAGCTCGTGCAGAAGCTCGCCGCGAACGAGGAAGTACAGAACTGCTTCGCGTCGAAGTGGCTCGATTTCGGCTACGGCCAATCGCTGAGCGCCGACGAACCCGACGACGTGTGCGCGCGAGAGGCGCTCGCGGCGAAATTCCGTGCGGCGGGCACCAACGTGAAACAGCTGCTGGTCGAGCTCACGCAAACCGACGGCTTTCTCTACCTCGGGGCTCAACGATGACCACGAAGAAGTTTCGTCTCAGCCGTCGCACCGTGCTCCGCGGCGCCGGCACGCTTGCCATCGGGCTGCCGTGGCTCGAATGCATGGAGGACGACGTGAAGGCGCAGTCGACGCCCGGGGTCGCTCAGCGCTTCGTCGGCGTGTACCAGCCGGGCGGCACCGTGATCGACAAATGGCGTCCGACCGGCGGCGAGACGGCGCCCGTCTACGGCTCCATCCTCGCGCCGCTCGAGCCCCTGAAGAACAAGCTCTTGATTGTCGACGGGATGGAGATGAAGTCGGCCGTGGGTGAGCAGCACCAAGCCGGCATGATCGCGTTCTTGACCGGAGCCGTTCAGGGCACCGCGCAGAAGTACTCGTCGTCGCGGCCGGGTGCGGACAACGCCTCGCTCGATCAAATCATCGCCACGAAGATCTCCAAGGGCAAAAAGCCCTTGAGCAGCCTCCAGATTGCGGTGCGCTGGGCCACGGGCAAATCCCACGGCTTGTTGCACCCGATCAACGCGCTGAACTTCGAGGACACGACGACGAACGCGCCGATGCCGCCGCGCCTCGAACCGTCCGAGATTTGGACGACGCTCTTCGGCAGCGTCATGCCGGGGACGCCCGCGATGGACACGGCCGTTTTGCGCAAGCGGTCCATCCTGGATTTCGTCGACAAACGCTATGCGGCCCTGGCCGCCAAGGTCGGCACGTCCGACCGCGTGAAGCTCGAGGATCACCTCGACAAAATCCGCCAAATCGAAAACGGTCTCATGACGACCGACCAGCCCGTCGCGGACGCTTGCAAGCCGCCGACGCTCATCGATACGAGCGACTACAACGCGAAGTCCGGCTTGAACGCGGACAACGACGGCGTCGTCAAGGACACGCAGACCGACCGCGCCATCCCCAAAGTGGGCACGCTCATGATGGACATGCTCGTGATGGGCCTCGCCTGCGACCGCACGTCCGTCGCCACCCTCCAATGGAGCGACACGGAAGCGAAGCACACGTTCCCGTGGCTCAACCTGAGCGAGCACCACCACTACTATCAACACGACGGCGGCTTCAACGCGCCCGCCTGCGAGAAGATCGCGATCTGGTACTCGCAGATGCACCTCTACCTGCTCCAGGCGATGGCCGCGGTCGACATGGGTGGGCACAGCTTGCTCGACGAGAGCGTCGTCCTCTTCGGCTCCGAGATTTCGGAACCTTCGACGCACAAGAAGCAGAACATGCCGTTCATGCTGGCGGGCAACGGCGGCGGCCTCCGCACCGGTCGCTGGGTCAAATACCCCGGCGCTTCCCACAACAACCTGCTCGTTTCGGTCCTGAACCTGTTCGGCGACACGCGGACGAAATTCGGCAACAGCCAATATTGCGACGGCCCGCTCGCGAACATGACCTGAGCCCTCCGGGAACATCCACCAGCGTGCGGTGTTGCCCCTCCAGAGTTCCGCCACTCGGAGGAGGCCCCTTGGGATTTTTTGACCGACTGCTCGGCATCGACACGAGCCGCCGCGACCCACGCCAGGCCGGCGCGGCGCCCGTCTCGGACGCCCAGGCGCTCGAGCGCTATCGGTACATGCTGCGAACAGCCCCACCGGAAACGGTCGAGCAAGCCCATCGTGAGGCGTTCGAAAAGCTCACGCCCGAACAGCGACGGCAAGTCCTGGCGGGGCTCGCGAAAGAGGCACCACCCGGGGAGGCTGCCGCCGTCGCCGCGACCCCGGCCGACGACACGCGGGCGCTCGCGCAGGCGGCGACTCGCGCCGAAATCCGCCAGCCGGGTACCGTGGAACGCAGCATGGCCGGCGGCGGCCTGGGATTGGGCGCCAACCTGCTCTCGAGCTTTGCCATGGGCTTCGTCGGCAGCATGGTCGCCAACTCGTTCTTCGAGGCCATGGGCGGCTTCGAGCACGGCGAAAGCTCCCCTCACGACGACGCGGCGGGCAACGACGACGATCGCCACGCCGGCGACGACCAGCTCGCCGACTACGAGGACGGCACCGGCGACGACGGTGGCTTCGACGACGGCGGTGGCTTCGACGACGGCGGGGGCTTCGACGACGGCGGCGGTTTCGAAGTCTGACGCGACGCCGAGCCGGCGGGGTGGCGTCGACGGAAGCCGGGTGGCCGCACCACTGCCCAGTAGACGGCTCTACTGCCCCCAGCGTGCGGGACCTTCCGCTCGCGCTCCCGACGCTTGAAAATGTTGCGTTTTGCTTCCGCTCTCCACCGCACCCTGGCCTCCATCCGGCGCCCCTTCACCCAGGCCGCGCTGCTCGCCTCGGCGCTCACCTCGCTCGCCCCTGCGGCGTTCGCCGACAATCCCATCGTGCAGACCAACTACACGGCCGACCCCGCGCCGATGTTGTACGAGGGGCGGCTCTATCTCTACACGTCGCACGACGAAGACGTCACGGTGAACAACTTCTTCACCATGAACGACTGGAGGCTCTACTCCACGCTCAACATGGTGAACTGGACGGACCACGGCTCGCCCGCCGGCTATAAGACGTTCAGCTGGGGAACGGGCGACGCGTGGGCGCCCCACGGCGTCCCACGCAACGGCAAGTTCTACTTGTACGTGCCGATCAACAACTCGACCGGCTCCAAAATCGGCGTCGCGGTCGCCGATCATCCCGAGGGGCCGTTCACCGATCCGCTCGGCAAGGCGCTCGTCTCGTCCGGCAGCGGGAACATCGACCCGAACGTGTTCATCGACGACGACGGGCAAGCCTACCTGTACTGGGGCAACCCGAACCTTTACTACGTCAAGCTGAACGCCGACATGGTTTCCTTCCAAGGAAGCCCGACGCAGGTCAACCTCACGACGGCCGGTTTCGGGACGCGCTCGAACTCCGATCGCGCGACGGCCTACGAAGAGGGGCCGTGGTTCTACAAGCGCGGCGCGCTCTACTACCTCGTGTATCCCGCGGACGGGACCCCGGAAAAGATCAGCTACACGACGAGTAGCGCGCCGCTCGGTCCCTGGACTTACGGCGGGGACATGATGGCGAAGCAGACGGGCTCGGGCTCGAGCTTCACCAATCACCCGGGCGTCATCGACTACAAGGGCAAATCCTACTTTTTTTATCACAACGGCGCGCTCCCGGGCGGCGGCGGCTACAAGCGCTCGGTCTGCGTCGAGGAATTTACCTACGGCGCCGACGGCAAGATCCCGAGCATCAAAATGTCGCAGGCGGGGCCGGAGCCGGTCGCGACCTTGAATCCGTTCGAGCAGGTCGAGGCTGAAACCATCGCGTTCTCGGCAGGTCTCAAGACCGAGAAGTGCACCGACACCGGCGGTGGCATCAACGTCACCTCGATCAGCGACGGCGACTACATCAAGGTGAAGAACGTCGACTTCCTCGACGGCGTCACGTCCTTCGACGCGCGCGTTTCCGGCGCGGCCAGCAACGCCAAGATCGAGCTGCACCTCGACAGCCAGACGGGCACGCTGCTCGGCACGTGCGACGTTTCCGGCACGTCCGCGTGGACGACCAAGACGTGCGCGGTGACGGGCGGCAGCGGCAAGCACGACCTGTTCCTGAAGTTCACGGGCGGCAGCGGCGAGCTCTTCAAGTTCAACTGGTGGCAATTTTCCGGGCCGACGACCTCGCCACCGACGGGCGGCACCGGCGGCATGAGCGCCGCGGGCGGAGCGGCAGGGCTCGGCGGCGTGGCGGGCGTCGGTGCCGGAGCGGGGGGCACGACCGCGGGCGTCAGCGCAGGCGGCATGACGGCGGTCGCGGGAACGACTGCGGCGGGCACGGGCGGCGCGGTGGCGGGCAGCGGCGGCTCAGGCGCGGATGCCGGACGCGGCGCGGGCGGTGCGCCCAACGGCTCGGGCGGCAACCTCGGAGCCGGAGGAACGGGCTCTGGAGTCGGCGGAAGCGCTGCACCTGCGGCGGGTCGCGGCGGGTCGGCCGCGGGCAGCGCCGCGGCAGGCGCGAGCTCCCTCCCCGCGGCCGGCGCCGGCCCGGACGACACGAACGACGCCGCGGGTTGCGGCTGCCGCACGAGCTCCGGCTCTCGTCACGCGACCCCGCTGGCGGCTCTCTTGCTGCTCGGACTCGGCTGGCGGCGCCGCGCGGGCAGCCAGCTTGCCACACGCCGACTAAAATGACTATTTCGCTCAGGCCCGGGTAGGCCTGATCCCAACGGACGGCGTCGCCGAGCCGGCCTTAGCGGCCCTTGACGGTCGCAAAGTGCGTGTGGAATTCGCGCTCGAAAAAATCGGCGATCCAGCTCGTCACGTCGACTTTTTCCTGGAGCAGGCGCGCGCGAGCGGCACCCGCCTGACGGATGATGTCCTCACTCGAGAACAAGCTCACGGCGGTCCCGAGCCAGTCGCCCGTGAAACGCGGCCCCGTGAAGTTATGGACGAGCTGATAGCGAATCTCTTCGTCATCCGTGTACCCACGGCCGAGCGGGGAAACGTACACGGCGGGCACGCCCAGCACCGCAGCCTCTGACGCCATCGTCGCGCTTTCCCCGCAGAGGAGCTTCGCGTGCGCGATGATGTGGTGGATATCGGACACGACGATGCGGAGCCGATAAGGCTCGAGCTCGTCGGGGAGCTTCGCCTCCGAGCTCACGTAAACCTTGCCGTGTTTCGAGAGCGCGCGGACGAGCTCTACTTTCTGCTCGTCGCGCAGGCCCGCCGTACCGAGATCGTGCGTAGCTTTGTACGACACGAAGCGCACGACGGCATAGCGCGACGCTGGATCGATGCCGGCGCGCCTCACGACCTCCGCATCGGGGGTGAAGCGGTTCGGGTGCAAGTACGCGAGCTCGTGATAGCCCGGGTAGGTGATGTGGTTGCCGTGCACCGGCCCCTGGTAACAGTCCGGAGTGCATACGTAGTCGGCGAGCGGGTAGACGACGGAGTTCGTGAGCTTCGCGATTTCGGTGTCGTAGAAGACCGCGATGCGCGCGCGGTCGCGGGCGAGCAAGCGGCGCAGGCGGCCGACGACGGTGATGCTCGGCCCCATGATCCCCGCGAGGAAGTGCGGACGAAAATTCGAGATTACCCCCCAGAGGCGTGCGTTCCGCTCGAGGAACTCGCGCGCCATCCCGGCGCCGTGCTGCTGTTGCGAGAGCGTCTCGTAGCTCAGCCCGCGCTGGTCCAAGAGGTCACGCGCGCATTCCTTTTCGCGCAACGTGAAGTGCACCTCGTGCCCGCGCAGCGTGAGCTCTTTCGCGAGCGCGCCGAACACGTGCACGTGTGCCGGGTGAAGGATATCGACGAGCACGCGCATGAAGAGAGTTGCGGATCGGAGGGCGGTGGGGTGGCTCGATCCTGACCCAGCCCGTGAAGCCTGCCCGACGGGGACCGGGATCGTCCAGCGATCGGACGCCCGAATTCGAAAAATCTTCGAGCGGCGGCCGCGAGGCCGGGGCGCCAGCGAGCCTCATCGGCATCGGCGTCGAGGTCGTTCGCGCTCGTATGGGGCCCGAGCGCAGGTCGTGCTGAGCGCGCGGTCACGGTCGGCCGCTCCGCGCGCCCTGCTGCTCGCGTTCGTGTTCACGCAGCTCGTGTTCCGGAGGCCCGTATTCCGGCGTCGCAATGGAGCGAGAGCACGGAAGTCCATGCGCGGTCGCGTCAACCGCGCTGAGCGGCGGTTGCGCCGCCCTCGACCGTCACGCTACCCTTGCGCGCCCGAATTCGCTTTTCCCGCCTCATGTCCGAGCCTCTCACCATCCTGTGCGCTGCGAAGCTTTTCGGGAACTTGCTCGAGCGCTACCTCGAACCGCTGAACCGCCTGGATCGCGTCGGGAAAATCCTGGTCGTGCGTCAGACGCCCACGGCGGCGCACCTCGAAAAAGTCCAGAACCTGAGCTTCGGGGACGCAGGCACCGCGCGGAACTTCTACAAGATGTTCGCGAACGTCGATGCCGCCATCAAGCGCGAGCGCGTCGATTGGGTCCTCGGCTTCAACCCGGTACCCTGGGGCTCGATCGCCGGTCTTGCCGCTCTGCGCCACCGGGTGCCGCTGTCGCTCAGCTTCATCGGCATGGATTTCAAGCAAATCCAGCGGCCGGCGGCGCGGCCGCTCTGGAGCGTCGTCAAGCGCGCGCGGGTCGTCACCGTCACGGGTCAGCGCATGCGACGCGGCCTCATCGAAAAGGGGTTGCCCGCCGAGCGGATACGCACGCTGCCGCATGCCATCGACACGGATCGCTTCGCTCCGGGCGACGCTCCGCCCACCTACGACGTGGTTTCTGTCGGGCAGCTCATCCCGCGCAAGCGGATGGACGTGCTCATCGACGCGGTGGCGCTGCTGCGCGACCGCGGCCGGCGCGTGACGCTCGCCATCCTCGGGGACGGTCCGCTCCGGACGGAGCTCGCCGAGCGCGTCCGTCGTCTCGAGCTTGGGGATCGTGTGAGCCTGCTCGGGTTCCGCAACGACGTGGAGGCGGTGCTCAAGCAAGCCCGCGTGTTCGCGCTCGTCTCCGATTGGGAGGGCGTGCCCTTCGCGATGATCGAGGCTATCTGCAGCGGCCTCGTGCCGATCGTCACGGACGTGGGGACCATCGCGGATTGGATCACGGACGGCCACAACGGCCACATCGTGCCCATCGGCGACGTGCCGGCCGCGGCTGCGGTCATCGAGCGCCTGCTCGACGACGAGGCGCATTACCAACGATTGCGAAAGGTCGGGCTCGCCATGCGTGAGTCGCTCTCGCTCCCGAGCGCCGTCGAATTCTGGCGCGAAGCCCTGTCCGCCTGATGGCCACATGAACGAGCTCTACGCGCAGCAAACCGAGCCGCGTCCGGCGTGAAGGTGGAGACGGAGCCCGAGGCCGCCGCCCGGCCGTCCCGCAAGCGCGGGCTCGTCGCGCTGCTCTTTCAGCTTGCGTGCGTCGGGTACGTGGCCCGCGTCCTCTGGCGCGAGCGCGAGCAACTCTCGTCTGCGTTTCAGCTGAGCGCGCAGGCGATCGCGCTGCTGCTCGCGCTCATGATGGTGTCTCATCTGCAGCGGGCCTACGAATTTACGTACATGCTGCGGCGGCTGGGGGTGAAGGAACCGCTCGGCGAAGGTTTCTTGCTGACGGCTGCGGGGTCGTTGCTCAACCACCTGCCGTTCAACGCCGGGCTCATCATGCGCGCCACCGTGCTCAAGCGCGATCACTCGCTGCCGTACACGTCGTACGTCGCGTTGGTGATGGTGAACGCGCTCGTGAACCTCGCGATCGCGGCCACCGTGGGGCTCGCCGCGATCGCGTTTGCGACGGCACGGGGCGCCGCGGAGTGGCCACTCGCCGCGGTGTTCGCGGCAATGCTGGCCGGCGCCGTCGGGCTCATGGCGGTGCCGGCGCGTTGGGTGCCGGAGGCCCCTGGCTTTTTGTGGGATCGGCTGCGCACGCTCGGCAAGGGCGTCGCGCTCGTGCGCGGCAACGCGGGGAATCTGGCGCTGCTCACCCTGCTCGCCTTCGCGAAGATGGCGGTGGCGGCCGTGCGCATGTGGATTTGCTTCGGGACGCTGCGCGCGGATCTCTCGCCGTTGGCCGCCGCGCTCCTCTCCTCGACGACGATCGTCTTTTCGTTGATCAACGTCACGCCCGGTAACCTCGGCCTGCGCGAGGTGGCGATGGCCGCCGTGTCGACCTTGCTCGGCAAGAGCTACGAGATTGGCATGGCCGCCGCGAGCATCGACCGCGCCGTGCTGCTCGCGTACACCGTGGCGTCGGGATTGCCCGGGCTCTACGCGCTACGGCGGCGGGGACCGTTCGCGAAGGCCGGGTGAGAGGACTCTCGTCGGGCTGGCTGGGTCAGAGGTCGCCGACGCGAGGCGCGTGCGCGTGCTGAGCGACGAAGTCTACCAGCTTATCGGCCAGGTTTTCCCAGGTGAGCGTGCGCGAGAAGCGCTCGATGGCGGGGCGCATGGCGGCAAGCTCCTCGCTCGAGAGGCGCTCGATGAGCCCGGCGATCGCTTGGGGATCCTCGGGGGGGACCATGAAGCCCGTCTCTCCCTCGACGATCACGTCGGGGAGCCCGCCCACGCGCGTGGCGATCACGGGCTTTCCGTACTGGTACGCGAGCGGAACGACGGCGCTGCCCGACGCGCCGCGGTACGGCAAGATGACGACGTCCGTGCGAGCGAAGTATTCGGCGGCCTCGGTGTCGCTCACGAAGCGCGCCACGACCTCGACGTGCGGCAGCCGGCGGGCGTGCTCGAGCAGCCCCTGATCGCGCAACCAAAACTCGCCCACGATGGAGCAATGCACGTCTTCGCGTTCGAGGCGCTCGAGCCCGGCGAGCAACACGTCGAGGCCCTTGTAGCGCCGCACGAGACCGAAGAAGAGCAGCTCCAGCGGGGCACGCCGCGGCAGCGTGCCGTGCGCCGGCGCGTGATAACCGCCGATCGGGTGCGGATGAACCAGGAAAGGCGCGCCCGGAAAGCGCTCGGCAAGATTGTCGCGATCGGACTTCGTGTGCACGATGAAGCCGGCGCCCTCGGCCAGAACGAAGTTGCCGACCCAACGTTTGTAGAGGGCCGACTCGTGATCTTCGGAGTTGTGGCAGAAAAAGAAGGTGGGAATGCCGGCCTTCCGGCACGCGCGCGCGAGCCACAAAAAGCGTGGCGCGAAGTAGAGCGTCCACCAGGGCAGGATCAGCGCGTCCGGCCGGAACGCCACCAGGCGCGCGAGCGCGCTCTGGTAACCGCGCAGTGACAAGGCGTCGATCAGGTACTCGACGCCCGGCTCGCGGTGATTCTCGTGACCGGGCTCGAGCTCCTGGTCGCCGGGAAAGAGCCAGGTCGGGTAGAGCCGCGTGAAGGAGATCGTCAAGAGCTCCGCGCGCTCGGCGAGCACGCGATGCAGCTTCACGGTGTGCTGCGCGATCCCTCCGCGCAACGGAGGCACCGGGCCGATGAGCGCGAGCCGCGCGCGCTTGCCGCTCACGTCAGCCCCCCTCAGCAACGACCGCCACCGGCTCGCTGAACATGACTACGCGCTCGGGAGTCAGGCACACGCCCACGAAGCGACCGTACGACAGGATGCTCGCCGTGCGACACTGTTCAGTTTCCGCCCTCACTGAATGAATCGCTGTCTAGTAGACAAGCGCGGAGGTTGTACGTTATTTTCCCGGACTCGGGTCGGAGGCGGCCTGGCTGGCGGCAGGCCAACTTAGGGAAACTACATGCTTATTTTCAGATCGTCGAAGGCTTTTGCTCTGATCGCGCTGCTCGGCCTGTCGTGGGCGTTGCTGGGCGGCTGCGCCAGCAAGGACGATGACGACTCGAGTGGCGCGGCCGGCGAGGGCAATAGCGGTGGCAGCGGCCCGGCACCCGGCAAGGGCATCTGCCAGTCAGCGTGCGCGAAGAGCTGCAGCGGCGACTCCGACTGTGACACGAGCAGCGGCGAGCTCTGCTGCAGCCTCGGCTCTGCAGGGAAGGTCTGCTCACCTGCCGCGTCGTGCCCGCGCTTTTGCGCCGACGACGCGAAGTGCGACACGAAAGCCGGCGAGGCCTGCCTCTCGGTCGACCTGTCCTATCCGGACCTCTGCAGCCAGCCGGAGGCAGCGCTCCAACTGTGCGGCGACGACGATCAATGCAGGAGCGGCGACATTTGCTGCACCATCTACGATAAACCCTTCTGCCTCCCGCCGTCGCAGTGTCCTCAGGCTTGCTCGGACAGCAGCGATTGCACGGGCCGCAGCGACGTTTGCTGCACGACGGTCGGCACGGTCGAGCCGCACCTCACCGTCGACGGCCTGTGTCTGAACCCGAGCTACGAGAAGTGTCCGAAGGCATGCGAGACCTCGTCCGACTGCAAGAGCGCGGACGGCAAGCTCTGCTGCAACGGCATCTGCTCGGCGACCTGCCCGAAGGAGTGCAGCTCGAGCTCGGACTGCACGAGCGCGGATGCACGCATCTGCTGCAAGTCGGCCGAGGTCCGTGCACCCAAGCTCACTCATCGCTTCACGACCGGACCGCACTGCGCGGGCACGCCCTCGTACACCTGCGCACAGTTCGGCCAAATCTACGACACCTGCTCCACCGTCGACGGTTGCACGCCTGACCCGTCTGGGTCGTGCGCCGGCACGCCGAACTACACCTGCTCGACGTACGGCCAGCTCGGCTTGTGCGAGACGACGCCGGGTTGCACTGCCGGCTCGACTCCGTGCAACGGCACGCGCACGTACGGGTGCTCGACCTACGGGCAGCTCGGCTACTGCGCGCAGACGCCCGGCTGCGAGCTCGGCTCCGGCACGTGCAGCGGCTCTCAGTCGTACACGTGCGAGCAATACGGGCAGCTCGGTTATTGCGACAGGACGCCCGGTTGTAAGGCGGGCGCCGGGGCCTGTACCGGCTCGCACCCCTACACGTGCGAGCAATACGGCTCGGTCGGCTACTGCGACACGACCCCCGGCTGCGAGTCGGGCGCGGGTGCTTGCTCGGGCTCGCCGTACAGCTGCTCGTCCTCGAGCGGCGTGCAGAGCCAGTGCGAAGCACGCGGCTGCGCCTACGACACCGACACGGACGTGTGCACCGGCACGCCCGACCCGTGCGCGGACGCGACGACTTCGACCGCCTGCTCGGCCGCGCTCGGCTGCTCGTGGAGCTCTTCCTCCTGCACCGGCACGCCGGTCGCGTGCTCGGACATCGAGACGTCGACTGATTGCGGGTCGACCTACGACTGCACCTGGTCCACCACGTCCTGCACGGGCACGCCGACGTCCTGCTCGGGCATCGCCTCCTCGACGGCGTGCGAGAACACCTACGAGTGTTACTGGTCGACCACCGCGTGCACCGGTACGCCGACGCCCTGCGAGGACATCACCTCACAGACCGTCTGCCAAGGCGGCTACAGCGACTGCTACTGGGGCAGCACGAGCTGCACGGGCACGCCGACCGACTGCGCCGATCTCGACGCGGACTCCTGCACGACGCAAGGTTGCCGCTGGACGGCCGCTTGCAGCGGGACGCCCACCGATTGCGAGCAGCTGCCCGCCGAGACCTGCACCCATACGAACGGGTGCAGCCTCGTCACGACGTCGTTCTAGCGGCAGCCGTTCGCGGGTCCGCCGGAAGCGCTCGGTGAGTGAGCGCTTCCGCGGGCGGCCCTGCGCCGGCGAAGTACCGCGCTCGGGGTACTTCGCGCCACGGAGGGTTGGGGCACCCATATAGGCCGGTCAGCCTAGGCCGTTTTCCCGCATGGGATCAGGCTCCGGCGCGGAGGGAATACGCAACTACGATGAGGCGCTCAGTTCTGTTCGCGGGCCTACTGGCCTCCACCGTTGCTTGTGGGGAGAATGCACCGAACGGCGATGGGAAAGCCGGGACGGGAGGAACGTTACCCGGCTCTGGAGGTCAGGGCGCTGGCGCGACCGGCGGTTCCTCGGGCGGAGTCTCGGCCACGGGCGGAACTGCCGGCCCCGGGACGACGGGAGGCACCACGAGCGGCACCGCTTCAGGCGGGGCAGGCGTCGGAGGAACGACGGCCGGCGCCGCGCCGACCGGCGGCACTTCTGCGGGCGGCATGTCGGCGGGCGGAGCAGCGAGCGGCGGGACCGCGGGCGCTGGAGCCACCAGCGGCGGGCGTATTGGGGCCGGCGGCGGCGAGCCGGGAGGCGCAGGCTCCGGCGGTCAGGTCGGCGGGGGCGGAGCAGGAGCTGGCGGCCAACCCGGCACGGCGGGCCAAGCGGGCGGTCCGATCGGCGGAGCGGCGGGTGGTGGCGGTGCGCCGAGCAGCTGTGTCGGCAAGATGTGGCCCACGGCGGATCCCACGAAGGCGGGTCCGTTCCAGGTGACCGCCGAGAAGAAGGTGGGCCCCCTGGCGGGCGTCGTCCCGGATCCGATCTACGGGGACAAACAGCAACGGTTCAACGTGTACCACCCGAGTAACCTCGCGAGCACCGGGTACTGTCACCCGATTCTCATCTGGGCGAATGGGTACAAGGATAACCCCGAGCAGAATCCGCCGGATTGCGTCACCGACTCGGGCTCGAACCAGTGGTGCGGGCAGTACTTGCCCATGCTCAATCACCTCGCCTCCCACGGATTCGTCGTGGTGGCGTCGCTCAGCACGGCCACGGCCGAGGGCGATCCGCTGCCCACCATCGCAGGCCTCGACTGGATCCTCGAGCAGGCCGAGGATTCCACGAGCCCCTATTATCACCACCTCGACACGGCCAACATCGGCCAGCTCGGCCACTCCTATGGCGCCATGTCGACCTGCATGTCGGCGTCCGAGCCGCGCTACAAAGCGCTCGCCGCGCTTTGCGGCACGCGGACGCTCACCGGTGTTCACACGCCGATGCTGTTCTTCTGCGGCGGCAAGGACACGACGGTCGCGTGCTCAGGCGTCAAAGACGTCTTCCGTACGGTCACCAACCAGCCTGCCTTCTTCCTCAGCGAGAAGAACTCGGATCACGGTAGCTGGGTGTACCAGGGAGCCAACGGCGTCTCGCTCTCCTCGGCGGCCGCGTGGTTCAGAGTTCACCTGATGAACGACACGGCGAATCGCAAGTACTTCTACGGCGCCAATTGCTCGTTTTGCACCGACAGCCGCGCCGAGGTCGAGCAAAACAGCCTGATGCTGCAGTAGGCCACATCCGTGGGCGGCTTCGCGCGGCTTCGCGCGGCGGTGTCGCGAGCTACCGGAGCGCCGTGCGCGCCATGAGAGCGTACGACGGTGCGAACCCCGTGTGCCTGAACGGCTTCCAGGATGAGCTCGTCAAAAACCTTCGTCCGGATCGCTATCGACCAGGACAAGGGGCCTCGGGGGAGCCGTTCGGCGATCACTTGCCCACGAGCTCCCGCCAAGCGGCGAGCGTGGCGATCCTGGAACAGCGCGTCGGGACGCTCGGACTCTACGGCTCGAAAATAAGCCACCCAGCGCGCGGTGTCCGTCACGTCGGCGACCGGGGCGGGGCTCACTGCACACCATCCGTGTGCACGGAGATGGGTGACGCGCTGCCCCACGGCAGACCCATCGGCCCGCCGGATCCGGACACGAGAATGAGCCGGACGTGAGACAAGATTTCGTAAGCCGCGACCGTGACCGGTACGCCGAAGTAGCTGGTCGCGATGAGCTCCGGGACACCCGGTGGTTCCGCGCGACGGGGGATGCGGCGCAACGCGAGGATTCGGCGGTGCGCCGCCTGGTAGCCCTCGCCCGTCGACGCCATCCTCGCGCGGATCTCCGCCCGGAGCTTCTTGTGACTGTGCCGATTCGCCATGATTGTCCTCGATCATCACCCTGCCCCGGCGCAAGGGCTC
>Ga0164241_10003254_pt1 | contig 16637 bp, 12 predicted proteins | sample OricomyardsoilBY_FD_108780 | JGI IMG/M metagenome (GOLD analysis project Ga0164241, IMG submission 108780) | Backyard soil microbial communities from Emeryville, California, USA - Original compost - Back yard soil (BY) | ecosystem: Environmental > Terrestrial > Soil > Unclassified | place: USA... | reverse complement strand
TGGTCGTGCTGTTGGCAAAGAAGCTGCGTCCGGCTTCCATGCTGCCGCCAAAACCGCTGTCCGCATAGAAGCTGCGGAAACGGCCGTTGGCGGACTGACTGCTGTAGGTGGCATCGTCCCAGGCATACAGCGCGTTGTCGTATTCGTTGTAGTACAGACGGGTCTTGAGATAGGCGCCGTTATCGAACTGCGTGTTCGACAGCCAGTAGGTTTCCTGCACATCCCAGTACGGCCAGGTCCAGAAATTGTTGGGCTGGTACGGCGGATTCTTCACGGCGCCATTGGGCAGCAGGAAGTCCACGCCCAGCGGCGCGCCCTTCTCACCGCTCTGCCTGGTGAAGCTCAGCGAATATTCATCGGTGGCATTGGGCGTGAAGCCGGCCTTGAGGTTCACGCGCCAGTCCCTGCTGTCGGAGCCATTGCGTTCGCCGCCGTCTTCGGCAGGCCCCACCGGCGTGAAATCCTTCGACAGCGTCCAGTGGTCGCGCTTGAGCTGCGTGGCGCTGGCCTGGGCATACCAGTTCTCCTGCTTCGTGCCCACGATGGCGGTGCCGAACCAGCCCTCGTAATCCCCGCCGCGATCGAACGAGGCGCCCGTCTGGAACTCGCTCTCGAATTCCTTGCGTGGCTTGCGCGTCACCAGATTCACCGCGCCGCCCATGGCGCCGGGGCCGTCGAGCACCGACACAAAGCCTTTGCGGATCTGTATCTCGCCCAGATCGGGCGTCAGGAAACGGTTGAAGTCGATGCGGTTGTCGGCGGGCAGATAGACGCGGATGCCATCGATCGACAGCGGCACGCGCCAGCGATCGAAGCCGCGCACGCTGATGTCGCCCTCGTTCCGACGACCGTTGGAGATGACACTGCTGGTGACGCCCGGCACCAGCTTCACCGCGTCGGTGAGCGTGTTGACGTTGTACTTCCAGATCTCTTCCGCGCTGACCTTGGCATCACCCGTGCTGTCCGCGATGCGCTCGCCCATCACTGTCACCTGGCCGAGCGTGAACACACCATCTTCCCCCGCCGGCGCGGAAGGTGTCTGCGCCTGCGCGGCGGCAGCCCGGACGAGAAACGCGACGACAACGGCAACAGACACAGAGGATGAACGCATGAATGTTTCCTTATATTAGTTCGTATATAGCGATAGGCGCGGCAAAGCTGCCGACCTGCGTTGAAGGGAGGCGGCGGATCTCAGGATCCGCCGCACAGGATCAGGGCTTGCCGACCTCGACCGCGGTGGCCTTGTAAGGCTTGGCCGGCGGCGGCGGCGTTCCTTCCTTCGGCGGATTCATCATCAGCGCCAGCTGGCCTTCCAGCACATAGGCCGTGGTGCCCACCACTGTCACCGCGACCGGACCATCGGGAAAGCCTTCCTTCACCGTCACCGCGTTGCCGTTGTCACCGGCGATGGTGACGCGCGACAGACGGCCGCCGCCACCGCCTTCGGCCACCAGCAGATCACTGCCGCCGAAGCTGCGCATGCCATCCGGACTATCGATGACGCGGTTGGTCTTGATCTCCACCGCCTTGCCCGCGGCACCATCAGCGCCAATCGGCACGGCATACAGCTTGCTCGCCATCAGCGCATTCACCAGCACACGATCACCGAGCACGGCGATGCCATCGAGCACCCCGCCCTTGGCGCCGAGCGATCCATCCTTGCCGGCCCAGGTTTCAAGCTTGGTGTCGCCCTTGACCAGACGATCGACCAGCATGTTCTGCGTATCCGTAACGTAGATATTGCCGCTGGCGTCCACGGCAATGTCGTTGCAGAAGGCGCCGGCATCGGGCAGAGGATATTTGCCCTTTGGCGCACCCGTGGCCAGATCGAAGGTGTGCAGTGTCGAGGGCGGCGGCGGCGGGCCATTCGAAGGCGGCGCGCCGAACGACCCGGAACAGGCATACAGCGTTCCCGTATTGTCATCGGCGAATACGCCGAACACGCCCTGCATGCCATCGGTACCCGGCTGTATCCATGCCTCAGCCGTCGCCGCGCCCGGCGCGGCCCGCCAGATCGTGCGCGCCTGCACGCTGCCGATGATCACATGCCCATCGGCCGTGGAAGTCAGGCTCTCGGGCGTGATGTGCTCGCCGGGGATGACGATTTCAGCCGGTGGTGCGGTCGCCGCCGGTGTCGCGGGCGTGCCGGCATCGGCAGCAGGCGTTGCCTCCTTCTTAGCGCAACCCGCAACCGCGAGCGCGATCCATGCAGCCACCAGGATTCTGTTCGTGTTCATGTCTGTCATTCCTTTGAATACGAGATGCGGTTGATCTGGTTCGAGCCATCATCGGCGAGCAATAACGAACCATCCCGCAACTGCGTGATGGCCACGGGGCGGCCCCAGGCATTGCCGTCTTCGGTGATGAAACCCGTCATGAAATCGATGTATTCACCCGTGGGCACGCCGTTCTTCATCGGCAACCGCACGATCTTGTGTCCGGTGCGCAAGGCGCGGTTCCAGGAACCATGCAGCACGGCAAACGCGTCGCCGGTGTACTCCTTCGGAAATGCCGAGCGTCCATTGTTTGCGGTATAGAACAGAATATTCACGGCCGCCGAATGCGCGGTGAACGGCACATCGGGCACCGTGGCCTTGCCGGCCAGGTCCGGGCGATGGCCCTTCAGGCGTGGCTCTTCGTGATTGCCCATGTAGTACCAGGGCCAGCCGTAATAGGCGCCCTCTTTCACACGCGTCGCGTAATCGGGCACCAGGTCATCGCCCAGCATGTCGCGCTCATTGGTGACGCACCACAGCGCACCGGTCGCTGGCTGCACCGTCATGCCCACGCAGTTGCGGATGCCGGTGGCGAAGGTCTTGCCTCTGGCATCGCCTTCCACATTGAACACGCGCACACCGGCACGGTTCTCTTCATTGCCCCACGCCGCGCCCAACCCGTGCTGCGCTTCCCAGGTCTTGATCTCATCCGCGGACTTCTTCGCGATGTCTTCGGCGACATTCGACCCCGAGCCCACCGACACATACATGCGCCGGCCATCCGGCGAGAACGCGATGTCACGCGTGAAGTGTCCGCCGCCCACGGGCGAGAGCTGCGGCACGATCACCTCGGGCACGGCCGAGGCCACGGTGTCGCCGGTCTTGTAGGCGTAGCGCACCACGCGATTGGTTTCGGCGACGTAGACCCACTTCGGGTTGCTCGCCGAGGGATAGAACGCGATGCCATAGGGCTGCAGCAGGCCCTGCGCGAATACCGTGGCCGTTGCGGTTGACCCATCCGCGGAGGGTCGCAGTACCTTGATGCGACCGGCATTGGTTTCGGCCAGCAGCACATCGCCGTTGGCGGCCACCTTCATCGTGCGCGGGCCAGTCAGCCCGGTGAGATACACGTCGACCTTGAAGCCCGGCGGCAGCGACAGCTTCGCGTTGGCGGGCTTGGGCACCAGTTGCGGAAAATTGTTCGCGGACGGCGTATCGAAGGGCGCCGGCAGTTTGGCCAGATCCACGCGGTGCACGCGACCCGGCGCATCCTTCTTCCAGTCTGCTTCGCCCTTGGGCGGCCCGGCGGGAGGAGGAGGCGGGCGGAATCCGCCGGGAGGACCACCGGCGGTCTGCGGCGCACGCAGCGTGCCGTCCCGCACCGCGGTGAAATAGGCGACGATGTTCTCGCGGTCGGACTGCTGCGGCACGGGAATGACCATCGCCGAGCCCGGCACGACGGTGGTGGGCGATGACAGAAAGCGCTGCAGCGTGGCGTCATCCCAGGTCAGGCCCGACATCTTCAACGCAGGGCTGTAGCTGAAGCCCGTGTGGCTGGCAGCCTTGCGGCCCAGCACGCCCTGCAGGTTCGGACCCTGCGCGCCGCCGTTGTCGCCAGATTCAGCGCTGTGGCACAGCGCGCACTGTGCGCGGAAGAAGGTGCGACCAGCGTTGGCATCCGCCGCGTTCGCGGAGCTGGTGGCGGCCAGCATGGCCGCGATGGCAATCGCAGTAGTGACTCTCATTTGTCCCCCGGAAGGCGAATATCGATCTGAACTGGCGAGCCCCAGCCACGGAACGATAAGGCAAACCCGCCTTTCCTGCCCATGGTCAGAAAAGCACTGGTCAGTGCCGCGGCGCGGGCGCGCTCGCTCTCCTTGGCACCTTTCCGTTATATCTTTAAGGATATTACGATGGCCCGGCCGATTGTCAATTGCCGCACCCGCAGAGCAAAAGCCTCAGGGCGGTTGCAGCCCTTTCGAATAGCTGACCTTGCCATCAGCGGCAATGACGATGGCATCGGCATCGGGCAGCGAATTGATGAAGTCGAGACCATCCCTGGGACCGAGGATGAACACCGTCTTCGACAGCCCGTCGGTGCGCGTGGCGTTGGAGGCGATGATGGTGACGCTGCGCACCGCATGCGGCGAGTGCCCGGTCTTCGGATCGATGATGTGGTGGTAGCGCACCCCGCCCTCGTCGAAGAAGCGCTCGTAGTCGCCGGAAGTGGAGAACGCCGCATCGGTGAGCGGAATGCGCAGCGCCACCTCGTCCTTGCGGTCGGGATGACGGATGCCGACGATCCAGGGCTTGCCGAAGCGATCGCCGCTGACGCGGGTATCGCCACCGGCGTTGACCATGGCATGCGTGAAGCCGCGCGCCTTCAGGATTTCGATGCCGCGATCCACCGCGTAGCCCTTGGCGATGCCACCCAGATCGATGCGCATGCCCGGCTTGCCGAAAGACACGGTTCTTTTCGCCGGATCGAGCTTGAGCTGCCGGTAATCGACGCTGGGCAGTGCCGCGGCAATCGCCTTTTCATCGGGATGAAAGTGCTGACGGTAGTCGTACAGGTAGCCCACGCTGGCATAGGTGATGTCGAAGGCGCCTTTCGACAGCGCCGAGTATTGCTGCGCGGTCTGCAGCAGGCCGAACAGCTCTGCCGTTACCGCAACGGGTTCGCGCGCCGCATTGGCATTCACGCGCGAGATTTCCGAATCGGGCTTGTAGGTGCTCATCAGCAGGTCGATGCGACGCATGTCGGCAAGCACCGCTTCCATGGCCGCATTGCCGGCGGCGCGATCGGTGGCCCACAACTCCACCGCGCAGCGCGTGCCCATGATGGCTTCTTCGCGATACAGCCATTCCGCCTGAACCGCCGCTGAATATGCGGCACTCGTGCCGAGCACCAGCAGCAGGACGATCTGTCGCCAGACAGGAACAAGCCCACGTGTTCGCATGCTCACAACATTACCTGAAGCCAGTGGCGCTGGAGTAAGCTTCTGGCACATGCGTACCGTTTCACGGAGGGTTCACGGCATGAGGAATTTCAAGCGCATTCTGGCCTGTCTGGGTGCTGGCCTGCTGGCGCTGGCGGTGAATGCGCCGGCCATGGCGCAGGCGCGCGAAGAAGCCAAGCTGCTGGTGGCCACGCAGGTACTCGATGAATTGCGCGCGCAGCGCGATCAGCAGAATCCCGAACGGCTGCTGCAACGCGCCTATGGTGTGGCGGTCATTCCCTCGGTGGCCAAGGTGGCCTTCGTGCTGGGCGGTCGGCGCGGCAGCGGCGTGCTGGTGGTGCGCGACGGCCGTGGGCATTTCAGCAATCCGATGTTCGTGAACCTCACCGGCGGCAGCGTGGGCTGGCAGATTGGCGCGCAGGAAACCGACATCGTGCTGGTCTTCACCACGCGGCGCGGCATCGAGGGCATCGCCGATGGCAAGCTGACGCTGGGCGCTGGCGCATCGGCCGCCGCCGGCCCCGTGGGTCGCCAGGCGGAAATCGCCGCCGGCATCAATGCAGAGGTTTACTCCTATTCGCGCGCGCGCGGCCTGTTTGCCGGCGTGGCGCTGGATGGCACGGCCATCACCATGGACAACAAGGCCAATCGCAACTTCTACGGCAAGAGCAGTGTGCTGCCTTCAGAAATCATGAGCGGCGCGGTCACTTCCAGCTCCGAGAATGTGCGGCGGTTTCTGGCGGCACTGGCGACCAGCACCGGCGAAGGCACAGGCGCTTCGGCGCAGCCTGCCTCGCCACCCGCGGCCGGCACCGCTGTGCCGCCGGCTCCTGCGGCCGACGCACCAGCGGACGGATCTTCAGGAGTGAAAACCTTCCCCATGGAAGATCCGACGCCCGGCAAAGAGCCGCGCTGAGTGCGCTAACCAGTCGGCAGCAGCCACAGCGCCAGTGGCGCATAGGCCAGCGCCAGCAGCACGGAAATCGATGCGGCGCTGGCAGCCAGTTCGCGATTCAGATGCTCGCGACTGGCAATCACCACGGCGCTGAAGCCAATCGGCGCGGCCGAACCCAACAGCACCACCGAACGCGTCAGCCCGGTGAGACCGAACAGCTCCACGCACAGATAGCCCAGCAGCAGCCCCACCACCACACGCAGTGCCACCGTGCCCAGCACCCGCGTGTCGCGCAGCAGTCTGGCGTCGAACAGCACGCCCATGGCCACGATCACCAGCAGCAGAATCCAGCGTCCCACGCTGCCCAGCACGGTGGTGAGCCAGCCCGGCAATGCCACGCCGGACACATTCAGCAGCAGCGCGACAACCAGTGCCCACAGGGGCGGAAAGCTCAGCACGCGTTTCACGATCGCATTCAGGCCGGTGCCGTGACCGCCGTACGCCGCGGCAATGGCATACACCAGGCTGCCCTGGCACAGCGCGTTGCCGAAATCGAACAGCGCCAGCTGCGCGAAGCCCACCTGACCCCAGACGGCAATCGCGAACGGAAACAGGAAGCCATTGTTGATGGACATGCCACACAGGGTCATGGCGCCCTGCTCGGCGCGCGGCAACCGCATGGCGCGCCCCAGCAGCAACGACAGCACGGCGGTGACCACGATGATGGAGACACTGCTCGCCGGCAGCGCGATCAGATCGGCGCGCAGCTCGATGCGGCTGACGTCCGCCAGGAACAGCGCCGGCAGACCCACGGTGATGACCAGCTGCAGCATGCGCCCGGCATGAGGCGGTTTCAGCCAGCCCAGTCTGCGTGCCAAAAAGCCGGCCGCGAACAGCACAATGAGCAGCAGTACACGGATTTCAACCGACATGGAATTCCTTGCGGGCTGGTATCATTCTACGCCATGCCCTCCATCCAATCCGCGCACAACCTGCGCACGCCCCATACCGAAGAGCCCTGCCCCTACGGCATCCGGATCAGCCTCAAGAGCAACGATCCATTCCGCAAGCTGCTCGGGCCGGACTGGCATCGCGTGCATTGGTACCGCACCGCCGATGAGCGCGATACGGCGCTCATCGAGATGAGCCGGCGTCATGAATATTCGCGGCCGCTCGACTCCCCGACGCTGGTGTTCACCAAGATCGAGAATCTTGCCGCCAGCCGCGGCCTGGCCTGAGCGGCCCGCTCAGAAGCCCCGACCCAGCGACAGATAGAAGGCGTTGCGCCCACGGCTGTCGTAGCCGATGGCAAACCATGCCGGGCCGAGAAAGGTATCCATGCCGAAGAACACGCTCGCGTCCTTGCGGGCATCGCCCAGGTTCATGTCGGTGCGCTTCTGCCAGGCATTGCCGGCTTCCAGTGACAGCCCCGCATACAAGGGCACGTTGAGAAAGCCTTCGCCACCATTGCCGACCTTGCGGTAGTACACCAGCCGCGCGATGCTGTAATGCGGAGCGCTGAGGGAATCGGCCGCGATGCCCGACAGGCTCAGAAAGCCGCCCAGCGGAAAATAACTGCGCGCATCGGCGAATTCGTCGTTCAGCAGCGTGCCGGCCGAACCCCAGGCAATGAGCGTGTCGCGCCCCCACGAACGCGCGACGCGCACATCCACGTTCACCGAATCCGATACACGATCGAGCGAGCGTTCTTCGAGCTGCCGGCGCCATTCCACGGTGACCCCCTCGCCACTGCGCGGAAACGCCACGCTGTCGAGGCTGTCGTAACTGAAACGCGTGAACAGTTCGTTGTTGGTGAACTCGAACGGCGGCTGGGTGGTATCGCCCAGGCGCACGCGCGATTTGCCGATCTCGCGCTCGAAGCCGGCGCGCAGCTCGGCCAGCTGACCCATCTCGCGACCCAGGCTGCCGCCGAAACGTACCGACCGCACGCGCAGCTCGCCGTTCTGTTCACCCATGGCGTCGAACTCGGGTACGGCGCGGATCTGGAACAGCGCCGAGGGTTCGATGAACCAGCGCCGCTGCGGCGATATCGGCAGATAGAATTCCGTGCCCAGCCGCGGATTGCCGCCCACCTGCGCATCCCACACCCATTCGGCGCCGAGCGCGGTCAGATCGGTGAACAGCACGCGCGTGGCGGCGTCGAAGGTGGAATTGCCCCTGAAATCATCCTGCAGACGCAGGCCGAAGCGCACATAGGTGGGGCCCCAGGAATTCGGATGCGCCGAGAATTCCAGGTCCGCCGTATCGGGTTGCCCGTTCACGGGCACCAGGTGGTAATCGAAGGATTCCAGCATGCCCTGGCCGTAGAAGCGGTTGCCACGCCGGCGCACTTCGTCCATATCGAAAGTCTTGCCGGCCAGCGCGCCGAAGAAGTTGTCCACCGGCTGCGCATAGGCCCTGGAATCGTCCGCGGCACGCACCGTGCGAATCATGGGCAAGGTGCTGGCGTGATAACGGGCGGCCACGTACTGCTCGTACTGTTCCGCCGGCAGCGCCAGTTCGGCCAGGCGGCCGCTGGCCGCGCGCGCCGCGGTCTCGCCGAAGCGCATCACCTTGCGCAGGTTGTTGAAGTCGAAAGACGACACCCGCTCCATGTCGGGACTGATCAGCACGTCGGAGGGCTCGAGCGTTGCCAGCTGCTTTTCCCCATCGCGGCGGATCAGAATGGCCAGCATCTGGCTGGCCACATTGGTGACGGTGCCCAGGCGGTCGCGCGGGGCCAGTGGATAGCCCACATCCACGACGATGAGGCGATCGACATTCATCTGCCGCATCACATCGATGGGCAGGTTGTCGACGATGCCGCCATCCACCAGCAGCCGGCCATCGCGCTCCACCGGTGCGAAAATGCCTGGCGCGGAGAGGCTGGCGCGCAGGGCGGTGGCCAGATCGCCGTCCTGCATGATCACGGCGGTGCCGGTTTCAAGATCCGTGGCCACGGCACGAAACGGCGTCGGCAATGCGTCGAAGCGGGTGATGTCGCTGACCGGCAGCGTCATCTCGCGCAGCAACTGGGTCAGCTTCTGCCCCTGGATGAGCCCCTTGGGCAGCTGGAAACGCCCATCGCGAAACCCCAGCGGCAGCTGCACCAGGAAGTCGCGATCCTCACGCTTGCGGCGGAAATTCAGCCGCGAGCGCTGGGGACGATCGCGAAACGCATCCTCCCAGTCGACGCTGGCCAGCGCGCGCTCGATCTGCGCCGCCGACATGCCGCTGGCGTACAGACCACCCACCACGGCGCCCATGCTGGTGCCGGCGATGGCATCGATTGGAATGTGCATTTCCTCGAGCGCCTTGAGCACGCCCACATGCGCGGCGCCACGCGCGCCGCCGCCCGACAGCACCAGGCCGATACGGGGCCGTGCGGGCGCCTGCGGCTGCGCGGCGGCATCCGGAGCGGCGGCCTCCCGCGCGGAGACAGCCTGACCGCTGGATGGCGTGACGCCACAGATCAGCAACCCGGCCAGCAGGGTATGTAACGCGCCACGCATGTCAGTGATAAGGATAATCGGCCTCGCCGCGGCTTTGCCATGCACGGTAAGCTTGCACCCCATGTCGTTCCTGCTGATTTCCTACATCGTCCAGGCTCTGCTGATCGTCCATTGCATCAAGACAGGACGCAACCAGCTGTGGATCTGGGTGCTGGCCATGCTGCCAGTGGCCAGCATCTTCGCGTACGTCGCGGCCGAACTGTTGCCCGATCTGCTGCGCAGCCGGACCACGCAGCGCACCGTCAAAGGCATGAAGAAGGCGCTGGACCCCGAAGCCGATCTGCGCCGGCTCGCGGCCCGCGCGCAGATCAGCGGTGGCGTCGATACCAGCCAGCGCTATGCCGAGGAATTGCTGCGACTGGACCGCCCGGAAGAAGCCATCGGCGTCTACCGGCAGGTGCTGCGCGGCCTGTATGAGCATGATCCGAACCTGATGCTGGGCCTGGCGCGCGCCCAATTCGCCGCCGACAAGCCGGCCGATGCCCGCGGCACCCTGGACGAGCTGATCCGCCGCAATCCTGAATTCCGCTCCACCGAGGGGCACCTGCTGTATGCGCGCGCGCTGGAGCGCGAGGGCCAGACACAGCGCGCGCTGGATGAATACAAGGCGCTGAGCGCCTACTTTCCGGGGGCCGAGGCCGCCGTGCGTTACGCGCAGCTGCTGCGCGGCCAGGGACAGCGCGACCGGGCGCGCGAGGTGCTGAAAGGATTGATGGATCAGTCGGCGGTCGCACCGGCCCACTATCGGCGCACGCAGGAAGAATGGTTGAAACAGGCAGAGCGGGAATTGTCCGCTCTGTGAGCGGCACTCTTTGCCCTTTGAAGGAATGGCATGACGAAGATCATCTACACACTCACTGACGAAGCTCCGGCCCTGGCCACGTATTCGCTGCTGCCCATCGTGCAGGCTTTCACCCGCGCCGCCGGCGTCACCGTGGAGACGCGCGACATCTCGCTGGCCGGACGCATTCTCGCGAATTTTCCCGATGCGCTGCTGCCAGCGCAGCGCTGCAATGACGACCTGGCCGAACTGGGCGAACTGGCGAAGACGCCCGATGCCAACATCATCAAGCTGCCCAATATCAGCGCCTCGGTGCCGCAGCTCCTCGAAGCCATCAAGGAGTTGCAGTCGCAGGGCTTCGCGGTGCCCGACTATCCGGAAACTCCGGCCGGCGATGCCCAGAAGGCCGCGCGCCAGCGCTACGCCAAAGTGTCGGGCAGCGCGGTGAATCCCGTGCTGCGCGAGGGCAATTCCGACCGGCGCGTGGCCAAGGCCGTTAAGCAGTACGCCAGAAAGCACCCGCATTCCATGGGCGCCTGGTCGAAGGATTCGAAGACTCACGTTGCCCACATGAGCGGCGATGATTTCTACGGCAATGAGCAGTCGGCGTCGATCGCCAGGGCCGCAACGCTGCGCATCGAGCACGTGGACACGGCTGGCAAGGTCACCGTGCTGAAAGATGGCGTGCAGGCGAAGGATGCGGAACTGATCAGCACCACCTTCCTCAGCGCCGGCGCGCTGCGCGCCTTCTATCGGCACGAGATGGCCAAGGCCAAAAGCGATGGCGTGCTGATCTCGCTGCACCTGAAAGCCACGATGATGAAGGTGTCCGATCCCATCCTGTTCGGGCATGCCGTGGCCGTGTTTCTGGAGGACGTGTTCGCCAGGCACGGCGCCGCGCTCACCGCGGCCGGTGTGAATCCGAACAACGGCCTCGAGGCCTTGCTGGCCAAGGTGCAGGCCATGGCCGAACCGCAGCGTGGCGCCATCAAGGCCGACATTGCGGCCAGCATGGCCGCGCATGCGCCGCTGGCCATGGTGGATTCGGACAAGGGCATCACCAACCTGCATGTGCCCAGCGATGTGATCATCGATGCCTCGATGCCGGCGGCCATCCGCTCGTCGGGCAAGATGTGGGGACCCGACGGCAAGCTGGCCGACATGGTGGCGCTGATCCCCGACCGCTGCTATGCCGATGTGTACCAGGTGGTGATCGACGACTGCCGCGCGCTGGGCGCCTATGACGTGCCCACCATGGGCAATGTCAGCAACATCGGCCTGATGGCGCAGGCGGCCGAAGAATACGGCTCGCACGACAAGACCTTCGAAATCGCCTCCGCGGGCAGCGTGCGCGTGGTGGATGCCGGAGGCGGCGTGCTCACGCAGCATCGCGTGGAAAAAGGCGATGTCTGGCGCATGTGCCAGACCAAGGATGTGGCCATCCGCGACTGGGTGAAGCTGGCCGTGACGCGCGCGCGCATCACGGGCCAGCCAGCCATCTTCTGGCTGGATGCCGGCCGCGCCTACGACCGCAATCTCATCGCGCGCGTGCGCGAATCACTGAAGGACCACGACACCCAGGGTCTGGACATCCGCATCGAGTCGCCGGTGCAGGCCACGGCTTCCACCTTGCAGCGGCTGCGCGCGGGGCAGGACACCATCTCCGTCACCGGCAATGTGCTGCGCGACTATCTCACCGACCTGTTCCCCATCCTGGAGCTGGGCACCAGCGCCAAGATGCTCTCGATCGTGCCGCTGCTCGAAGGCGGCGGATTGTACGAAACCGGCGCCGGCGGCTCGGCGCCCAAGCATGTGCAGCAGTTCCTGGAAGAGAACCATCTGCGCTGGGATTCGCTGGGCGAGTTCCTGGCGCTGCAGGTTTCCATCGAGGATCTGGCACAGAAGACCGGCAATGCCAGGGCCCGGGTGCTGGCCGATACGCTGGATGCCGCCAATGGCCAGTTCCTGGATCAGGACAAGTCGCCCTCACGCAAGGCGGGTGAACTGGACGTGCGCGGCAGTCATTTCTATCTTGCGCTGTACTGGGCACAGGCGCTGGCATCGCAGAACGACGATGCCGACTTGAAGGCGAAGTTCACGCCGGTGGCGGCACGGCTCAGCGCCAGCGAGAAGACCATTGTGGGTGAACTGGCCACGGTGCAGGGCAAGCCCGTGGACATCGGCGGTTACTACCATCCTTCTCCCGCGGCCTGCGCGGGGCACATGCGCCCCAGCGCCACCTTCAACGGCGTGATCGACGCACTCTGATCGCGGGGACTTGCTGGGTGATGCAGTGGATGTTGCCACCGCCCAGCAGGATCTCGCGCCCCGGCACGCCCACCACCTGCCGCTCGGGAAATACGCGCCTGAGCCTGGCAACGGCCGCCGCGTCGGTGCGCGCATCGAGCAGCGGCACGATGATGCCGCCATTGACGATGTAGAAGTTGGCATAGGACGCGGCCAGCCGCTCGCCGGCATGCCGCGGCTTGGCACCGGCGCGCAATTGCACCCCACCCGCTTCAGCAGCCGTCATCCGCAGCGGACCGGGTGAAGGCAACTGGTGCACCTTGAGTTGGCGTCCGCGTGCGTCGCGCGCCGAGTGCAGGCGCCGCAGCGCATCCTGCGAACCCCGCCACTGTGGATCGCGGCGACTCGCGGCCATGGTCAGGCACACTTCGCCGGGACGCGCGAAACAGGCGAGATTGTCCACGTGGCCATCGGTTTCGTCGTTGATGACGCCCTCGCCCAGCCAGATGATGACGCTGGCGCCGGTGTAGGCACGCAGATGCGCCTCGATCTCGCCGCGCGACAGCTGCGGATTGCGGTTGGGATTCAGCAGGCACTGCTCGGTCACCAGCAGGGTGCCCTGCCCGTCGCTGTGGATGGCGCCGCCTTCCATGACGAGTGGCGCGCGATAGCGGTCGACGTTTTCGACTTCGGCCACCTTGCGCGCGATCAGGTCATCCTGATCCCAGGGAAAATACAGGCCGCCGTTCAGGCCGCCCCAGGCATTGAACTGCCAGTCCACGGCGCGCCGCCGGCCGGCCGCATTGACGACGAAGGTCGGGCCCACATCGCGCATCCAGCAGTCGTTGTTGCTGATCTCGATGAGGCGCACGCGTGAGTCGAGTCGGGAGCGCGCGAATTCGTACTGCGTCGCCGATACCGCCACCGATACGGGCTCGAACTGCGCGATGGCGGCGGCCACCGCGGCAAACGCGCGCTGCGCGGGACGCGCGCCGTCGCGCCAGTTGTCCAGGCGCTCGGGCCAGAGCATCCAGGTGCCGGCATGGGCTTCGAACTCGCCGGGCATCCAGTAGCCATCGGCGCGCGGTGTGCGCTCCAGGGTGCGTGTCATGCACGCAGTCTAGCCTGCTCAGGCGTTTTCGGGCGTCGGCAGCGGCGCGAGCCGGGCGAGCAGCGATTCGATGCCGGCGGTGGCGGCACGCGCCTGCTCCACCAGCAGCTGCGGCAACCGCAGCGCGTCGCGGGCCGCATCGACCAGGCCTGGCGTGCAGGTGGCCGCATGAACCAATTCGGTCGCCAGCGCCTGGGCAAGCGTCAGCAAGCTGATCGCTTCAGGCGGCTGCAGGCGATTCTGTTCCTCGCGCCAGCGCAGGATCAGCAGGCGCAGTTCGCAGGGCAACGACCAGCAGCGCGTCACGCGTGCCACCAGTTCTTCGTCGCGGGAATTCAGGATTTCCTGCATCACCGGACCCATCAGCCGCTGGCCGGATTCGCGCTCGGCCTGGGCGAGGGCGCGCAACGCGGCGATCTCGCCGGTCCGGTGCAGCAGACCGGCGCCGGTGAGCAGTGGCGCGTCGAAGCGCGACTGCTGCGCGACCACGCGTGCAAAGCAGGCGGTGGCCAGCGCCTCGCGCCACATCAGCGCCATCTCGACGTCACGACCCGGCGCGGCGAACAGCGAGGAGCGCAGATTCGTCAGCGCGCGCATGCCCATCTGGCGACCCTGCAACTGGCCGGCCTCTTCCTGCAGGTAACCCACGCAGGCGGCAAGACCAGCGGGTTTGGGCGGCGAGCGCAGCAGCGCGGAACTGAATGCGGCCACCACCCGGGGAGCTTCGGGGGCAAACAACTCTGGTGCGCTGCGGGCTTGCAGCGCTACGACGGTGGCAGCGGGCATGCGGCGATTATTTGCTGCCGAATTAACTTTTGTCAGGACGGAAGTCGCAATCCGCCAAGCTCGTCCGGAAGGAGCCGGTTAGGTTAAATCGTCGCCAGCGCCTGCTGGATGTCGGCGATCAGATCGTCCGGATCTTCGAGCCCCACGGCCAGCCGCACAGTGCCGGGGTCCAGCCCCGACAGGGCCGACAATTCCGCCGGCAGATCGTAAGGACCCATCAGCCCGGGCGGGATGATCAGCGATTCGGGCGAACCCATGCTGGCGGCGATGGCAAACAGCTGCAGCGCATCGGCAAAGCGATCGCCCGCGGCTCCGCCGGCACGCAGATCGAAGCTCACCACCGTGCCGAAATGCCGCATCTGCTTCGCAGCCAGTTCGTGTCGGCCGTGACGCGGCAGACCCGGATAGTGCACGCGGGCAACTTTTTCCTGCGTTTCGAGGAAACGGGCCACGCGCATCGCCGTCTCGCACTGGGCTTCGTAGCGCAGCAGATAGGTCTTCAGGCCGCGCTGGATCAACCAGGCCGCGTGCGGATCGAGCACGCTGCCCAGCAGTATGAACTCGGGACGCAACTTGCGGATCAACGCGGCAGATCCGATGACGGCGCCGCCCATCACATCGCCGTGGCCCGAGGCGTACTTGGTCAGGCTGTGCAGGAACAGGTCGATGTCGGTATCGCCGTGCTGATGGAATCCCGCCAGCGTGTTGTCGAGCAGCGTCAGCGCGCCGGTGGCACGCGCGACGCTGGTGATGTGCGCGATGTCCGCCACGCGCATGATGGGGTTGGTCGGCGTCTCGAAAATCACCAGCGCCGTCGGTGTGCCGCGCAGCACCCGCTCGATGCCCTCGTTGTCCTCGACGGACAGCATCGTGTGCCTCACGCCATAACGCGCCAGCGTGCGGCGGATCAGCGTGCGCGTGGGTGCGTAGGTTTCGACAAAGCACAGCACATGATCGCCGGCCTTCAGCAGGCCCAGCAGCGCATGCGCGATGGCGCCCACACCAGAGCCACAGACGATGGCCTCTTCCCTGCCCTGCAGGGCGGCCAGCGTCTGTTCGAGCTGGCGTGTCGTGGGATTGGAAGAGCGGGAATAGAAGAATCCCTCGCGCTCGCCGCGCAGCGCGCGCAGCGTCTCGGCTACCGTGTCGTGCTCGAACTTCACGCTCTGGTAGACCGGCGCCACCAGTGGCGGATTGTCGTCGGGGGGCGCCACCCGCGGCGGGTGTACCAGGCGCGTCTTCTCTTTCATGCCCGCTAGGGTATCACCGCGCCTGTCACCGCAGCGTTTGCAATCGCTCCAGCGCCTTGTGCAGCGTCGCGTCCCGCTTGGCGAAGCACAACCTGAGCAGCCGGTGCTTGACAGGCTCGCGATAGAACGGGGCCAGCGGAATGGCCGCCACGCCCGCCTGCTCCAGCAGCAGCCGCGCCGCTTCGCTGTCATCCAGTGCGCCCAGCAGCTGGCTTTGCGCGTAGTCGATGAGCGTGAAATAGGTGCCCTGCGAGGGCAGCACGCGCAGCACGGAGCCCTGCAGACCCGTCGCCAGAAGCCGACGTTTGGCATCGAAAAAGGCCGGCAGTCCGGCATAGATGGCGGGTTTCTCGGTCAGGTAGGCGGCGATGGCGTGCTGCAGGGCCGTGGCAATGGTGAAAGTATTGAACTGGTGCACGCGGCGCAGTTCCACGGTCAGTGCGGCGGGCGCCACGCAATAACCCACGCGCAGCCCCGTGGCATGCAGCGCCTTGCCGAAGGAGAACACCGCCAGCGAACGCGCGCGCAGCGCGGGTTCCGTTAGCACGCTGCAGTGCGTTGCGCCATCGTAGACCAGGTGCTCGTACACCTCGTCGCTGAGCACGATCAGGTCGTGGGCCTCGGCCAGCTGCGCCAGCTGCCGCAGATCGGCACGCGACATCACCGTGCAGGCCGGATTGTGCGGGCTGTTGATGATGATCATGCACGTGCGCGGATTGATCGCCGCGCGGACGCGATCCCAGTCGTAGGCGAATCCGGGTGGCAGCAGCGGCACGTGCACGCAACGCGCGCCCGCCAACCGCACGGCCGGATCGTAGGAGTCGTAGGCCGGATCGAAGACGATGACCTCCTCGCCCGGGCCCACCAGTGCCTGGATGG
>Ga0164241_10003253_pt1 | contig 16638 bp, 12 predicted proteins | sample OricomyardsoilBY_FD_108780 | JGI IMG/M metagenome (GOLD analysis project Ga0164241, IMG submission 108780) | Backyard soil microbial communities from Emeryville, California, USA - Original compost - Back yard soil (BY) | ecosystem: Environmental > Terrestrial > Soil > Unclassified | place: USA... | reverse complement strand
AGCGTCGCAAGGCCGAGCCGAGCGAGTGCGTCGGGCCCCGGTCGTGCTGATAGCTCGTGGCGAGTGCCCTCGAGATTCACAGGGAGGGGGCAGATCGGGAGCTCCCTGTGAATCTCGAGCGCACATCGAGACCCAAGGACGACACGGAAGCTCCTACGATTCAGGCTGCGGTTTGGCAGCCCTGGATGCCCAAGCGGACGGTTACGTGCGGGCGCCGCTTTTGAGGAACAGCCGGGCGCCGGTGAGGCAGGTGCGGACGGCGAGCGCGAGCTGGGCAGTGTCGACGGGCTTGTGGAGGACGGGGCCCTGGAAACCGGTGAGGAAGGTGGCGACGAACCCGACGCCCGAGGCGCCGGTCGCGACCGCGAAGCGTTGGCGGTAGGTGGGGTCGTGGGCGACGGCGCGCTGGTAAACTTCGACGCCCGAGATGTCGGGCAGCACCATGTCGCACACCACGACATCGGGCGGCTTGTCGGAAAGCATACGGCGCAGGGCCTGGCCGCCCGATAGCGCAAACTCGACCGACAGGTCTTCGGTTTGCAGTGAGCGCCGAAATCCGGATAGCACGCTCATGTCGTCGTCGACGAGCAGCACCGTCGGTGCGTCGACGCGCACCGTGCCACTGGTGCGACGGTTGCTCAGGGCGTCGCTGCTGGGCGGCGCCGAGGCGGCGAGGTTGGCGGTGGGACGTGTACCGCTCGGGTACTTGTCCTTGTCGTCACTCGGGCTCGCGAGCGCGGCGCGCATGTTGCCGCTGCTGTTCACCCGCTTCAGCCAGCGATTGACCTCGCGCACCAGACCGAACAAGTCCCCGCTCTTTTGCAAAAAGCCGTGGGCTCCAGCCGCGGTCGCTTTACCGCGAAGCACCTCCGCCGACAGGCTGGAGTGCAGCAGCACGATCGTGTCACTGGTGGGCGCGGCTTTGGCCAGCACGCTGACGATGGTGTCGCCGCCCAGGCCGGGCATGTTCACGTCCATCAACACCAGCTCCGGCTTTTCGTGAAGGATCAGCGCCACGCAGCCGGCGGGCCTATCGTGCGTGACGACGTCATAGCCGGCGCCTTCGAGGGCACCGCGGGTGACCTCGAGCACTATCTCGCTATCGTCGATGACTACAATCTTCGGTTTACGACCCGACACGTCACTGCCTCCGCCCGCGCTTGGCGCTCATTACTCCGGACGTTCGTCCCATAAAGCTCCCCCTCCGGCTTCCGGTCAACCCTCGCTCGTGGTGGTGAGCCGCGGGGGGTCGCGGCCCTGAAAATAGTACCTACCTCGTACCTACGTCGCACCACCCCGGCGAGTTAAGCCGGCGGATCACGCGGGCCGCCGATCACGCCAATGCCAGATCGCCAAGGCTCCAACACGATCGGAGTGGCGAAAATGTCTCACTCGGGGGCCCCGACTTGGGTGTTATTGTCACGAGGCTTGCACACAGTTTCATCACCCGTGCGGGTGCGGGGCACGTGTCGTAAGCATCGAATAGGGCTGGTGAATGATGCGTGCGCTCGTGCCCGCAAGAATCGGACAAGCGTGGGTGCTGCTCGACGCGGAGATCATTCGTGAAATCCTGGGTGCGGAGATCTGGCTCCCCATCCCGGGCGCTCGGGCCGAAATGCCCGGTGTCATCGCTTGGCGGGGGCGCGCCATCCCGGTCGTCGACCTGGCGGCTCCGTTCGGAGTCGAGCGCTTGGGAACCGGCGAAACGCGGGCGCGGACCCTGATTGCGTCGGTGGCGGAAAGCATCGTCGCAGTACCGGTAGATGCCGCGCGCGAAGTGCATGGCTTCAGCCCTGCGGAGTTGAAGCCGGTCAACGTGACCACGCTGCCCTACGCGCTGGCCGAGGCCGAGCTGTTCGAGCGCGTTCTGGCGGTGGTCGACCTGCCGCGCTTCGTCACCGAGATCTTGGGCGGCGCGACTCCAGAGTTGGGTCGTGAAGGAATGGCCTTTCATGCAACCGCGGGCTGAACGGACGTCGACGTCGACCCGGTTGCTCACGATTCATGGTGCAGGCGGCGTCTGGGGCATTCCGAGCTCGGCCGTCGCCAGCATCGAACCGGCCACGGCCGGCGCGGCTACGGCGCCACCCGCGTTGCTGGCCTTGCTCGGCGTCGTCGCGCCGACCGAGCCGCACGAGCGCGCGCGTGTGCTGGTGCTGGAGGTTGAGGGTGAGCGCGTGCAGCTGTTGGTGCACGGCGCGCTCGAGCTCGCCGAGGCGGCCGCCGCGGACTTGCTGCAATTGCCGGCGGCCGTTCAGGCCGTGACTCCCCTGCTCAGTCATCTCGCCGTTTTCGACGGCAAACCAGCCCTGTTCGTCATCTCGCCCGAGCGCCTGCTGCAGGCCGCACGCGGCGCCGTAACCGCTATCCCCCTTCACGACTCTGCTCGAGGTAGCTCATGTTGAAGACGCTCACGTTGAAAGCGACGCTGACCTACGCCCTCTTGGATCTGCTGTTCGCGCCGTTCGTGATCTTGGCGTTCACACAGCTGCTGGGCACCGGCGCCGCCGCGGACCCCTGGCTGACCATGGTTGGCCTGACGCTGCTCAAAGTCACGGTCTGGGCCATTTACCTGAGCTTCGAGCTCTCACCTTGGGAGCGCTTTGCCCGCACCGCCCCCAAAGGCCGGACCCCCGAGCTCACCCAAGCCGCAGATCGCGCCCTGCAGGGCCTGCCCATCCGCTTCGGCATCGTCTATTCGCTGACCTGGATTGCCACTTATGGGGCAGGCTTTTTGGTCGTCAAAGGGCTGGGACCCGAGCGCGCGCCCTTGCCCGCGCAAGCCGACAACGCGGTCGCCATCCTGTGCCTGGCCGTCTTTTTCGGCGGCTTCGCCTTCGCCTACCCGCTCGCGTCGACGTTGACCGCCGACGCCGCCAGCGAGTGCTCGGCCCTCGCGCGCGCCGGCAAGTATTCGCTGGATCGCAGCCCTAGCTCGCTCCAGCTGCGCATCGCCGTCGTCGCCATGGCGTTGGCCTTGGGGCCCATGCTGTGGATGGTAGCGCTCGGGTACATCAAGCAGGTAGAGAGCAGCCACAGCGAGCGCGTGACCCACGCCGCGCTGGCGGGCTCACAGTTGGCGCTCGCGATCGCAGCCGTCAATCCGACCGAAGGCGACGTGCAATTGCGCGCGGTGCTCGACAACTTTCAGCAGCAAGGCATCGAGGGCCTGGTGCTCGACGCCGGACCGCCACACGGCACCGCCGCCGCCACGCGATTGCTGGCCGACGATGCGGAGCTCACGCGCTGGCTGGACACCGAAACGCGCAAAAAAAGCGCAGGAACGCGCGCGCGCATCGATTGGCCGCACGTGATCGCGTTTCAGCGCATCGATCCGAACCGCGTGGCGGTGGCGGTGTTGCGCGCCCCGGTCGCGGCCTCGGCCAGCTTCGTGCTGAGCTCGATCGTGTTCACGCTGCTGGTCGGCGTTTGGGCGCCGGTCTGTGCGTACGCGCTCGGGCGCGCCGTGTCGAAGCCGATCGGCAAGCTGACGACGATCGCGCGGCGCATCGTCGAGCAGGGCGACTTGAAAGAGATTGGCACGGTGTCGGTCGCCGCCAATGACGAGATTGGCGTGTTGACCGAAAAGGTCAACGACGTGCTGGACTTGATGCGCGACGTCAGCCTCGCCGCCCACGCCATCGCCAAGGGCGACCTGCGCGCGGTCGTGGACGGCACCGGCGAGTTGCCCGACTCGTTCCGCGGCATGCTCGAAAGCCTGCGTGGCATGGTGCATCAAATCCGCGAAACGTCGGTCGACTTGGCCAGCGCGGCGGCCGAAATCTTCGCCGCCTCGCAAGAGCAAGAGGCGGCCGCCGCCTCGCAGTCGAGCGCCATGGTGGAGATCAGCCGGACCATGGACTCGCTGTCGGAGTCGGCGGCCCACGTATCGGACGCGGTGCAGGGCGTGCTGGGCAACGCCGAGCGCACCCTGCACAACACCGACGACATGGTGCGGCGCATCGGCGAGCTGACCAGCCACGCCAACCGCATCGGCGAGATTTTGGAAGTGATCCGGGACATCGCCGACCGCAGTGACCTGCTGGCGCTGAACGGCTCGCTCGAGGCAAGCCACGCCGGCGAAGGCGGCCGCGGCTTCGCGCTGGTGGCGAGTGAAATGCGGCGCTTGGCCGAGCGCGTGACCGCGTCGGTGTCGGACGTGAAGAAGCTGGTCAGCGATATCCGCGACTCCGGCTCGTCCACGGTGATGGCCACTGAGGAGAGCAAGAAGCTGGCCGAGGGCACGACCGACGCCGCTCGTCAGATCACGTTCGTGACGCAACAGCAGCGCTCCGGCACCGAGCAGGTCTCACAGAGCATCAAGGGCATCGCCGACGTCGTCTCGCAAGCCGTGAGCGCGACCTCGCAGACGCGCACCTCGGCGCAAGGCTTGAAGACGCAAGCCGATCGGCTCTCGGCGTTGGTGAAGCGCTTCGAGCTATCCGCGGAGGCGCCTTGAGCCAGCCGCGCGAGGCCCTCCTCGCGCGGTTCCGGGCCGGGCTCTTGGAGCGGGTCAAGACGACGCAACGGCTGGTCGACGCGTTCCAAGACACCCAAAACCCCGAAAGTCTGCGGCACGCCTTGGGTGAGCTGCATACCCTCAAGGGTGAGTCGCGCATGCTGGGCTTGGCCGACCTTTCCGAGCTGGCCCACGCGCTCGAGACCGAGCTTGGCACGACGCAGCGCCTTTCGCTGGCGCTCGGCGCGTTCGACGCGATGTTGACCTCGCTGACCACGCCCGACGGTGACGCGGCGTTGCGCGAGGCGCTGCGGCGGTTACAGGGCGAAGCGCGTAGCCCATCGCTGCCCGCCCCGCCGCGTCCGGCGTCGCCGAGCGGGGGCGGGGGCGAAACGACGCCCCCCGACGCGCCCTCGAGCTCCGAGCACGAAGGCGCCGAGCGTCGCGGGGCCAGCGCCAACGAGCGCTACATGCAGGTCGACGCCGCGTTGATCGACCTGTTGTGCGAGCGGGTCGCCGAGCTGACGGCCGCGTTCGGCCAGCTAGAGACGCACACCGCCGAGCTGTTGCAACTGCAGACGCACCGCGCCAAGACCGCCAAGCTCAACGACGGTTTCGAACGCTGCCGGGCCTTGCTCGACGAGGCCACCTCCACCGCCTGGACGCTCCGACTCGTGCCGATCGAGCCCATCCTGGAAGAGCTGGCTCGACACGCGCGCACGACCGCCGCCCGACAGCAGAAGATGGTCGAGGTGCAGGTCACGGCCAGCGGCGTGCAACTCGAGCGCGACGTGGCCGACCAGCTTTGGGATTCCTTGCTCCATTTGGTGCAAAACGCCGTCGACCACGGGCTGGAAGGACCCGATCAACGCGCCAGCAAGGCGCCGGTCGCGGTATTGCGCTTGAGCGCGGAGTCGGTTGGACCGAGCATCGTCCTGCGCGTCGAGGACGACGGGCGCGGCATCGACCCCGCCGAGGTGCGGCGGATCGCCAGCGAGCGCGGCGTCATCTCGGCGCAGGCGGCGCTCGGCCTGAGCGATCTCGATACGCTGGAGCTACTGTTCGAGCACGGCTTTTCGACCAAGGCCGAGGCCTCGCGCACCTCCGGGCGCGGCGTAGGCTTGGACGTCGTGCGCCGCCGCATCGAATCGCTGGGCGGCTCGGTCTCGCTCGAAAGCGTGTACGGCCAGGGCACTCGCTTCACGCTGGGCGTGCCGTTCGCGATCACGAAAGAAAAGCTGCTGGTGGCCGAGCTGTGCGGCGCCCCGTACGGCTTTCCGGCGCGCGTCGTGCGCGCCGTATTGGGCGCCGATGCGTTTCCGAAGCCGGGCGAAGACAGCGTCGTCCGCCACAACGGCGAGACCTTGCCGTTCCGCTCGCTGGGCGACGCGCTCAGCTTGCCGAAGGACGAAAACGAAGCCTTCGTGCTCTTGCTCGAGCTTTCCGGCAAGCGCTTCGCGGCCAGCGTCGGCCGCATCGTGGGCGAGCGCGAGCTGATCCGTCGCCCCGCCGAAAAGTTGCTGCACCAAACCGGCATTGGCGCCAGCGCCGTGCTCGAAGACGGGCGCATCGTGCTGTTGCCGGAGCTCAACTACGTGCAGCGGGCTTTGCGTGCCCGCGCCGGCCAAACCGTGCCCGGCTCGCTTGCCCAAGAGCGGCGCCGCCAACGGGTGCTGGTCGCCGATGATTCCCCGGTGGTGCGCGAGCTGGTGACCGAAATTCTCACCGCGGCGGGGCTGGTGGTGGAACAAGCCAACGACGGCGCGGAGGCGCTCGAGCGTATTTTGCAGAGCGAGCCGGATCTTTTGGTGAGCGACGTCGAGATGCCACGCATGAACGGGTTCGATTTGCTGGGCGAGGTGCGACGCCGTACCCAGCGCTTGCCGGTGGTCATGTTGAGCACGCGCGGCTCGGTCGAGGACCGCAAACGCGCGACCCGGCTGGGCGCGAACGCCTACTTGGTCAAGACCGAATTTCACAGTGAGAGCTTGCTCGAGGTGGTGCGCCGCTTCGTCAACCTGCGAAACTGATGCCGATTCGCGTATTACTCCTCGACGACTCGGCCATCTGCCGCACGCAGCTGCGCGAGATCCTCGAACAAGACGAGCGCATCGAGGTGGTGGCCGAGGCCCACAACGGCGATCAGGTCTTGCGGCTGATCGACGAAGCAACGCCACACATCTTGCTGGTCGATCTGCAAATGCCGGGCACCGGCGGGCAAGAGACGATCGAGCGCGTGATGGCGCACCAGCCGCTGCCGATCTTGATCGTCACCGGCCAGCCCGAGGGCGTCCGGCGCCAGGCGGTGTTCGAGGCCATTCGACGCGGCGCGCTGGATCTGGCGGAGAAGCCGCGGCACGGCGACACCAAAGCCGAAGAGCGCCTGCGCGCCATGGTGCGCGAGCTGTCGCGCGTGCGCGTAGTCCGGCACGTTGCCGGCAAGCTCAACCGCCGTGACGGCGCGCCCGGCTTGCCAACGCCCGTCCCCCCACGCCCGCTCGACGGCTCGAATAGCCCGCTGATCGTGGGGGTGGCGGCGTCGGCGGGCGGACCGCGACCGCTGGTCAGCTTGCTGTCGGCGTGGCCGGCCGATTTTGGCGCAGCGGTAGCGGTGGTCCAGCATCTGCCAAACGGCTTCACGGGCGCGTTCGCGGAGTTCCTACAAAGCCGCGTGCCGCAGCGGGTGACGCTGGTGAAGCAAATAACGCGCTTCGAAGCCGGTCACGTGTACCTCGCGACCGACGACGAGCACCTCGTCGCGCTCAGCGACAAGCAGCTCGGCACCGATCGCGGGCCGGCAATCGAAGGCCATCGGCCCGCGGCCACGGTGCTGTTCGAATCGCTCGCGGCACGCTTGGGCGCGCGCTCGTGCGGCGTCATCTTGTCGGGCATGGGTCGCGACGGCGTCGCCGGCATGCTGAAGATGAGAGCGCGCGGCGCCTTGACCCTGTGCCAGCAAGAAGACGGATGCGCCGTGTACGGCATGCCCAAAGCCGCGCTCGAAGCCAAGGCCGCCGTCGCGGCGCTCGATCCGATCGCGTTGGCGCGTGAGGTGAGCACGTGGGTGTCGCTCCAGCCCAGTCAACGGCCGCGCGGTCCATGAACGCGCGCCGCGAGCTCGACCAGCTCCTGGAGAGCTACACCGGCATCGAGGTCACGCGCGGAGGCATCGACGCCAGCGTCGACGCTTTCCTGGCTCGGCGCTTGCCAGAAACGCGCGTGTCCAGCCTGCAGGAATACCTGGCGCGGCTCGGTCCGCAGAGCGCGGAGCTCGAGCTGTTGCTCAACGCCATCACCGTCACCCACACCTGGTTCATGCGCGACCCCGGTCAGCTCGCCATCATCTCGGCCGTGCTGGAGAGCCGTCCCCCGCTGTCGGCCCCACTCAAGGTGTGGGTGGCCGGCTGTGCGACGGGCGAAGACGTCTACTCGGTGGCGATTCTGGCCGAGCAAGCCGGCCGCAGCGTGGAGGTGCTGGGCACGGACATCAACTCGGCCGCGCTGCGCCGGGCCGAGCAGGGCTGCTACGGCAGCTGGGCCGTGCGCGATTTGACGGACATCGAGCGGTACTTCGAGCGTCTCCCGCGCAGCCAGTTTCAAATTGCCGAGCGCTTCATGCGCCAGGTGCGTTTCCAGCGCCACAACTTGCTGGATGCCACCAGCGTCGGCGCCTGGGACGTGGTGCTGTGCCGCAACGTGCTCATTTACTTGTCGCGCGAGCGGGCGCGCAGCGTCGTCGAGCGCCTAGCCGACTCACTCACTCCAGGGGGTTACTTGTTACTCGGCGCCAGCGAGGTCGTGTTCGAAGTGCCACCGCAGCTGGACGCCACCTACCTCGCCGGACGGTTGGCGCTACGCCGCGCGAGGCCAAGCGCTGAGCGGCAGCCACCGCGAGAGCCCGCGCGTCCCTCGCTCGTGCCGCACGCCCCGCGGCAAGTGTGGCAGGCGCCACTTCCAGCCTTGCCCCGCGCCGCCGCCAGCATCGCCGAGCGCCCGCTACCGGCGTCGGTGGCGCCGCTGAGCGTCGATGGACTCCTGGCTCGCGGCCATGAGTTGCTCGACAGCTCCGATTTGCCCGCCGCGATCATCGAATACGAGCTGGCGGTCGATCAGGACTCCACGCTGGCCGAGCCGCACATGTACTTGGGCATTGCCCTCTACCTGAACGGCGCCATCGAAGCCGCGTTGCACGAGCTACGGGCGGCGGCTTTCCTCGATCCGCAACTGTGGCCGGCGGCGTTCTACCTGGCGGTGTGTCACGAGGCGCTCGGGCAGCTCGAGGAAGCCACCCGCGAGTACCGGCACGTGGTGCGCGTCGCTTCGCGGAGCAGCGCGCCCACCTTGGCCCGCCGCCACAGCGCCTGGCACCGCGACCTGCTCGAGCTGGCACGCACGCGCGCCGGCGCCGCCTAGCTCGCGTTGGGGGCCGTTCACCGATTTGAGAACTTGCCTCAATAATCCGATTTAGCGGCAATTTTGCCATTTCTCGGGCTCGGGCACGCATTATGCGCAAGGTTTGCCAACGTTCGCCCCTTAATTCATGACCTTGAACCGCATCGCGAAGCTACCCGTCGCCGGCTGGGCGTTGGCCACCGCCACCCTCGTGCCGCTGGGCGCCCAGGCCGCCACGACCTACTACGTCGCCCCCACCGGGAGTGACAGCGCGGCTGGCACCGAAGCCGCGCCCTTTGCGTCGATGGCGAAGGGTCAGTCCGTCGCCGCAGCTGGCGACACCGTTCTCTTCAAAGGCGGAACCTATAGTTACGACAAAGGCACGACCACCTGCTCGAGCGGCACCGCGACTATCAGCGGTGGCGTGCTGTCCAAGAGTGGCACCGCGGGCAACCTGATTAAGTATTGGGCCGCCCCTGGCGAGAAGCCCGTGTTTGATTTCAGCGGAATCCTCGACTCGTGCCGCATCAAGGGCATCTTGGTCTCGGCCAGCTATGTGCACTTGAGGGGCTTAGAAATCAAAGGCGTACGCCAGAACAACGACCTGAACCACGAGTCGTGGGGCGTGTGGATTCAGGGCAGCAACAACATCTTCGAGCAGCTCGACATCCACCACATCATGGGCGCTGGACTGTTCATCCAGCAGGGTGGCCAGAACCTGGTGCTGAACTGCGACTCGCATCACAACCTCGACGAGCACACGTCCAACGGCGCGGGCGAAAGCGCGGACGGCTTCGGTTGTCACATTCGCGCTGGCGAGGCGGGCAACGTGTTCCGTGGCTGCCGCGCCTGGTGGAACGCGGATGACGGGTACGACTTCATCAACGCGTTCGACGCGTGCACTGTCGAGAGCTCTTGGGCTTGGTACAACGGCTATCGCCCTGACACGATGACCGGCATCGGCAATGGCAATGGCTTCAAGGGCGGCGGATACGGCGCCGACGCCACGAAGTTCCCCGCCAATCCAGCCCGGCATACTATCCGCAACTGCTTGGCGTTCAACAACCGCGCCGCCGGGTTCTACGCTAATCACCACCCCAACTCGTGTTATTTTTACAACAACACCGGTTACGGTAACAGCCCGAACTTCAACATGCTGGGCATGAGCAGCGGCGGAGCTGACACGACGGTGGGCGTGTACCGCAACAACATTTCGTTCACGGGGTCGTTGTACTCGAATCGGAACAGCGCTGACGAGGCGTTCAACTCATGGACCGTGGCCGGCATCACGTTGGCGGCGGCTGACTTCCAGAGCGTCGCCACGACGGGCTTGGACGCTCCGCGAAGAGCGGATGGCAGTTTGCCGGATTTGCCTAACTTTCGCTTGGCCGCCGGCAGCGATCTGATCGACAAAGGTACCGACGTTGGTCTTCCTTTCGCAGGGTCTGCTCCCGACCTGGGTTGTTTCGAAACAGGTCTCCCCACCGGAGGAACCACGAGCAGCGGCGGAGCTACGAGCAGCGCAGGCGCGACGAGTGGAGGCAACGGCAGCGCCGGTAGCGCGGGCACGGACAGTAGCGGCGGAGCTGCTGCTAGCGGCGCCCCCGCCGGCGCAGCTGCGGGTACCGGCAGCCTGACCGCCGGCGCCGCGACGACCGGCGGCAGCGGGCTCGGGATGGGCGGCGGCGGTTCGATCACGACCGGCGGCTCTGCTGGCGGCCCAGGAGCTGCCGGCAGCGGTAGCGCCCCTGAGGAGTCAGGTGGCTGCTCCTGCCGCACCGCGCCGCGCAAGAGTGGCGTTACTGCCGCAATGGGCTCCTTGCTATTGCTAGCGTTGGCGTTCGCTCGGCGCTCCCGTCAATAGGAGCGGACTCGCGGCGTGCCGGCGCGCCGCTCAGCCGTCGTCATAGTTGCGCCGCTTGACCCGTCCTCTGCGCTAGGCTGGCCCGGTGAGCGAGCTTGCTTGGCAGTCCATCACGGCGCGCATCGCCACGGCGGCGGCTCGAGCCGGCTTCGATATCGTTCACCCGTTCAACGTCGCGCACTACAATGTGGCGGCGCCCGCCGGCCAGCGGCTCGACGACGGTGGACGAGTCGACGCGCTCGGCATCTTGTTCGGCAATACGCGACTGCTGTGGCCCGCCTTCACCCGCGCCTACGCCACCGACACGACCCTGCACGGCGCTACGCAACCGCTCGATACGTACACGGTCACGCGGCTGACGGCTTTGCTGGCCGAGGTGGGCAACGTGCGCGCGCAGCTGGTGTTCAGCCACGTCACCCAACCGCACGCCTTTCCGATTCAACGGCTGGCCGAACGGGTCGGGCTGGCCGCCATCTCGCCCAGCCACCTGGCGATCCACCCGCTGCACGGCCCCTGGCTCGCGCTGCGCGCGGTGGCGGTGCTCGACATTGCCGGGCCGCTCGACCCCCCGACACCGGTCGCCCGGCCCTGCCACGGCTGCAGCGCTCCCTGCGTGCCCGCGCTCGAGCGGGCGCTCGCGGCGTCCGGTACGCTTCTGTCGTCGGCCGCGGTGGTGGCCCACGCCCCCGCTTGGATCGCGGTTCGCGACGCCTGTCCCGTCGGTCGAGCCTCGCGCTACGGCGACGCGCAGGTCGCGTACCATTATGGGCTCGCCCGTTCGCGAGTCTCGCCAGACTCCTAACCGACACGTTTCCCAGCTCAGCTGCTAACCCCCTACGGTATTTGAGCCGTTCGCATGCTGGTCATGCACCTAAGAAGCAAGCCCACTCCATGATCCGCACCATTTTGTTGCTAGCCGGTGCGACTTTTGGTTGCAGCCTGCTTTGCGGCTGCAGCTCCGAGCCTGCAAGTTCTTCGTCAATTGGCGCCACCGCTGGCACCAGCGCCGGCACGCCCACCGTGTCGGCGGGCAGCGGCGGCATGACCGGGAGTGTCGTCACGCCCGGCGGCGGCGGTCTGATGATTGACGTGACGCCCGACGCCGGCTCGTCCGGCGGTCCCCCCGCCATCACCCTCACTCACCTGACTGAAACCGAGGTCGGTGGCTACCAGCTTGGGGATGAGCTGGTCGAGGGCGGCGCCGCCGTGCCAGGCACGGTCGAAGGCAACGACGGTTGCGGCGTGATCGTCGGCGTCGTGCGCGATTTCAACACCCTCGAGCCCGGCAGGCATCCCGACTTCGAGGCGTTCAGCGGTGCCACGGTGACCCAGGGCCTCGTCGCCCCCGAGCTGGATGCGAATCGCAAGCCCGTCTATGCATCGCACTGTGAGCTGCTGCTTGACGACACGCTGTGCCCCAACGACCAGCAGACGACGACTCAGGCCGGGTTCGACCAATGGTACCGAGACGTGCCCGGCGTCAACCACTCATACTTGCTCTATTTCCAGCTGAAGCCAGTCGGCAACGTCGTCTCGTTTCAAAGCGAGAATTTCGTGCCGGTCGACGGCGTGGGCTTCAATGACGAGTACCTGGGCCTCGACGGCGTGGACCACAATTACGGGTTCACGACCGAGCTTCACGTCAAGTTCAAGTACGCGGGGGGTGAATCGTTCACCTTCAAGGGTGACGACGACATGTGGGCCTTCATCAACGGGCACTTGGCGATCGACCTCGGCGGCTTGCACCCCGAAAAGACCGACACCCTCGTGCTCGATGATCACGCGGTCGAGCTTGGGCTCGTCAAAGGCAACGTCTACCCGCTCGAGCTGTTCCACGCCGAGCGGCACTCCACCGGCTCGCATTTCCGCATCGACTCCACCCTTTCGCTGGTCGACTGCGGCAGCGTACCAGACGTAAAATAGCGGGCCGGCTTGGTGCATACCGCTGCCTAGCCTGCGAACGCCGCGCGCAGCAGCGTGAGATCCATCTGTAGGCCCAGCGCGAACGAGCGTTCACGCGACGCCCCGAAGCCCCCAATTGAAGGCGGCGCGCACGCCCACCGCCATGTCGAAACCGCTGATCGCGTTTGGGTTGCCACTCGAGCGCGCTCTGCGAGGCCATCCGAGGCGGGCTCTCGTCGCAGAATGATGTCGATCAGCCTTCACGACAGCGCTTGCTTGTGCATCCGCGCCCCGCGCCCTCCCCTTTTGCTCGAACGAACGGGGGCCAAGCAACCGGCCCGACGACCAGCTCCCAATTATCGAAGACTGGCGCTAAATCCAGGACGCACCGACGACCGCTCGCAACCCTACTCTGTCCGCCCGTTTGGCCAAACACGGTGTGGTCGGTCCTGTAGACTGGCCTTGACCCAGCGACAAAGCTAGTTTGGATCATGGTCGGACGTCGTTCTCTGGGGGTAAGCATTCTTCTTGGCTCGATATTGGTGGCGAGCGCTTGCTCGACCCATCACGAATTCGGCCAGGGAGGCTCGGAAGGCGGTGGTGAGGCGGGCGGTGCCGCGGCGGGCCGCGGCGCGGGTACTACTCCCGGCCTGACTGGCGGTACCGGTTACGGCGGGGCGATGAGTGCTGCTGGTAGCAACGCTGGCGTCGGCGCAGAGGCGCCGGGTGGAAGCTCGGGCGCAGGCGGCGACGCTACGCTCGCTCCTTGTGAAGTAGACCCGTGCCTGAACGGCGGCGTGTGTCGCGCTGAAGGCGATCAGGAAATGTGCGACTGCCCTGCGACCTACGAAGGTGTCCTATGCGAGCAGGAAGTCGACGATTGCGCGGCCTCGCCGTGTCAGAACGGCGGTGAGTGCGTCGACGCATCCGGCTCGTATTCCTGCTCCTGTAAAGATGGTTTCTCAGGTGTAGACTGCGAGCGCGTGGTCTCCGGTTGCGACGATCAGCCGTGTCTCAATGCCAGCACTTGCGTCGGACAGGGCTCTGCCTACACGTGCCAATGCAAGCCGGGCTACGCCGGCAACAATTGTCAGCAAGACGTCAATGAATGCGCAACAAATCCCTGTAAGAACGGCGCGCTCTGTACCGACGGCATCAACAAGTACACGTGCGCCTGCAAGGCTGGCTATTCAGGCACCGAGTGCCAAACCGACATCAATGAGTGTGCCACCAACCCGTGCAAGAACGGCGCCTCGTGCATCAACGGCGTCAACAAGTACACCTGCACGTGCGCGGCTGGCTACTCAGGCACCGAGTGCCAAACCGACATCGATGAGTGTGCCACTAGCCCGTGCAAGAACGGCGCCTCGTGCATCAACGGCGTCAACAAGTACACGTGTTCTTGCTCCAACCTCTACACGAGCCCGACCTGTCAGTACCTCGAGGTCAAGCTCGTGCCCACCACCTTCCTCGGCGGCGGGTGGGCCACGATAGCGACTGACATCAGCAACGACGGCCTAGTGTTACTGATGAACGCCACGAAGGGCAGTTCGAGCGCCATTGGGCGGCTCGTGGACTTCGGGGCGGCGAACAGCGTGACCCTGGGAGCCCCGTACGTCGATGCGAGTGGGTATGGCATCAACAACGATGGCGGGGTCATCGTTGGCAGCGGCCTGTTCGACAGCGTCGACAACGCCATCAAGATCGTCGGGTCTACGACCAGCACCCTCGATTTGAGTCCCCTAGGTTGGGGCGACGCTTACACCGTCAGCAAGGCCGTGAGCGCTGACGGAACCGCCGTCGTCGGCACGATTTCCGCCGGCGGAGGCACCACGGCTTTCTACTGTAAATCAGGCCAAGCCTGCCGCGAGGTGCCCACGGCCAGCAGCGGTATCCTGAAGACCGCTACCTCGGTCAGCGGTGACGGCAGTGTGGTGGTTGGTTACACCGTTGGGTCCGATGGCAGCGTCAGCGCCTGGCGCTGGCTCACGAGCACGGCCCAGGGGGCCACCCTCAGCCTGCCTTCGACGTCCTGGACGTTGTCGAGCGCAAGGGGCGTGAGTCGCAACGGCCTGGTCGTGGTGGGTGGCGCGGCCATCAACGGCGTTGACCACGCGGTGCGTTGGAGTGGCACCCCACTTACGGCCACGGACCTGGGTACGGGGTTGGCGAACGACACCAGTGCGGACGGGTCGGTAACCGTCGGGACGGACGCCGGAGTGCCCACCGTCTGGTTCGGCACGACGCGCCAAACGTTAGCCAGCGTGATTGGCACCAATCCGGATCTCAGCGGCGCGACGCTGAATGACGCGGTAGCGGTTTCGGACGATGGCAAGGTGGTGGCTGCCACCGCGACGGTGTCCGGCGTCAAACGCGCACTCATGATCCGGCTCCCCTAGAGGCAAGACGCGCTCTGTTGGCCGGCGCCTCGCCTGCGCCATTGCCGCATGCGAAAAATGCGACACGGACGGAAGATGACAGCATCCTCGCCGTTGGTCCCACTATCCCAGTTGTGAGCGGTTGCACTCGCCGAGCGGCCGCCGCAACGGAACGCCGATGGAGAACCCCATGAAACGCTTACGCATAGGCTCGCTCTCGTTGCTTGCGGTCGTCGTGTTGGGGGCGTGCTCGTCGTCCTCTGGCGATGGTCCGGGCGGAGCCGGCGGCGGGCTGGCCTCCGCCGGAACAGGGACCGGCAGCGGGGGGACCCCAGCTGGGGTTGGCGGGGCCGCCGCCGCGGGGACCAGTTCGGTGAGCGGGGGCGCGGGCAGCTCGAGTGCCGGCGCACCCCCCACGGCTGGCACCTCACCCGCCGCGGGTTCGGGTTCGGGCGGGGCGGGCGGGGGCGGCGCGGCCAGCGGTGGTACGGCTAGTGGCGGCATGGCAGGCGCCGGCGGTGGTGGTCCCAAGACCGTCAAGCCCAGCGCTGGCTGCTCCAAGGGCAGCATTCAGCTCACGATTCCGAACTCGCTCGTCAGCCTGCCCACCGGCTACACCGGCAAAGACCCGGTGGCTGCGGTGTTCGCGTTTCACCCCGCTGGCAACGACAACACGTCGATCAAGGGTGCCTTCGACGGTAGCGACCTCGCCAAGAAGTACGTGATGGTCTATCCGAACGCGGCGAACAAGTCGGGGTGGACCATGAGCGATCAGCAACGCTACCTCGATGCACGGGCCGCGCTGCTCAGCAACGGTTGCGTCGACGAGAATCGCATCTACGCTACGGGTCACAGCTCGGGCGCCCAGTTCGTCGTAACGCTACTCTGCAGTGGTGCCGCGGACTTCAACGGCGTCGCGCCCGTTGCGTCGTCCCTCAACTGTCAAAAGTGGAAGGACGGCGCCGTTCCCGCCCTGATCATTCACGGCGTGAAAGACCAGGAACGCATCATGTACGGTCTGAACGACGGTGACGGCAAGAAGGATCTCCAGCCGTACCTGACCTCGAACTCGTGCCAAGCGACCTCGACCCCGTTCACGCCGGACTTGAGCAAGTGCAACAACATCCAGGGTGTCGACGGCAAGGCCTTCAACCCGGGCTGCGTCGAGTTCGAGGGCTGCAGCGTGAAGACGCGCTGGTGCAACCACAACGACCCCAACTACGGCACGACCAATCACGGCATTCCCTGCTTCGGCGTGCGTGCCATCTACGATTTCTTCGAGTCGCTCTAGCGTCCTGAGTGGGTCTTGTTGAAGTAGCGAGAAGGAGCTCAGACACAGTTACGGAGAGGGAGGGATTCGAACCCTGCAAACGGCGTTTGCAAAAACCTTAAGCGGCACACGATCCGGTCCGCAGAAAGTCCGAGATCGTGATCAACGCTCGATTGCTCCTAACCTTGTTCCGGCGGCAGTGAGCGAGCATGCCGCGGCTGGTCGATTGGCTCATTAGGCGCTTTCCCGAGCAAGCCAACAAGCTTGCCGTGGCGGGCGCGGTGCTGGCAGCTTTGATGTTGCCGCTCTTCATCTACCGCTTGACGCAGATTCCTTGGACGCTGAAGCCTGGCGCACCGGTAGTGCAAAGCGT
>Ga0164241_10003252_pt1 | contig 16643 bp, 15 predicted proteins | sample OricomyardsoilBY_FD_108780 | JGI IMG/M metagenome (GOLD analysis project Ga0164241, IMG submission 108780) | Backyard soil microbial communities from Emeryville, California, USA - Original compost - Back yard soil (BY) | ecosystem: Environmental > Terrestrial > Soil > Unclassified | place: USA... | reverse complement strand
CGTTCCCGCCAACGGCCGGACCGTGCTCGCCGAGCCTGCCGGACCAGGTCGGACCGTCGTGGCTGCCGGTGGCTGGGCCCTGCTTCTGCTGGTCCTGGTCGTCGTCGGTCCGCCGACGCCGCTGCTGGTCGGAGGGCTGGTGGTGCTCGCGGGCTCGGCCGCCGTCGTGGTGCGGCTCGTCGGGCGCCATCTCGCGGCCAGGCGTGACGACGTCACGTTCATGGCGGACTTCGCCGCGCGGACGGTGTACGGCAGCACGGGCAGCGAAGCGCATGAAGTCGGCGAGCGGCTGACGGAAGAGCTGCTCGCCCGGTACCTGACGCGCATTCCCGGCGTGCGGATCTTCCACGGCCTGGCCACCGAGGCCGGTTCGGTGTTCGCCGATATCGACCACGCGGTGCTGTGTGGCCGCCGGCTCGTGCTCGTCGAGTCGAAGGTCTGGCTGCCCGGCCACTACGAGCTCGACGAGACCGGTGCCCTGCTGCGCAACGGCCGCCCCTTCCGTGGCGGCACGACCCGGCTGCCGGCCTGGCTCGACGCCTACCGCACGCTGCTGCCCGACCTCGAGCTGCGCGGCGTCCTGCTGCTCTACCCCGGCCGGCCCGGCGAGATCACCGTCGCGGACGGCGGTTCGCGGATCGCCGCGATGGTGCCGGAACAATGCGTGCAGGAGATCGGCGACTGGCTCGCCGCCGATCCATCTACTGTGGACCGGAAGGCCTTCGACGCGGTGCTACGTCAAGTTGTCTCGCCCGGCTCGGACACGATGCGGCAGACCGGATAGAAGGCCCGCGGGTATTCGACGGGTGACCAAACGCAAACGCCGGGAACCCTCGGTCACCCGGCAGACCTGGGACGCACCTGTCAGTCGGCCGCGGCGACGTCCGGCGATGTCGTGCTGAGGTGGCGATAGTCCCTGGGTGGGACGCCGTAGGCGGCGCGGAAGGCGCGGGTGAACGTGCTGTGGTCGCTGAATCCCCACCGGGCCGCGATCTGGTGGACGGGGACGCCGCGCAGGGTGAGGTCGGTGAGGTCGCGGCGAGCCCGTTCGAGGCGCTGCTGGCGGATCCAGGCCGCGACCGTGGCGCCGCGCGGCTCGAACAGGCGGTGCAGGTAGCCGACCGAGATGTGGTGGGCGGCGGCGATGGATCGCGGCGTGAGCCGCTGGTCGTGAAGGTGGCGTTGGATGAAGGCCTCGATACGCGTGGCCAGCGTGCGCCGGCGGGAGTCCGCCGGCATCGCGGTGTCCGCGTGGTGCGCGATCGCCGCGCCCAGCAGGTCGACAGCGACACCGCCAAGCCGCGGGGCATCGGCCGGCCGGTAGGTGGCGGAGTCTGTCGTCAGGCTGGTCAGGAACTGGGTGAGCAACCCGCCGACGCCGTCCTGCCCGGGCAGCGACGTGGCCAGCATCGAGTCGAGCCGGCCCGCGGGCAATGGCAGCGAGGCCCGGGGAACCTGCACCCGCACCAGACGTGCCATCGCGTCGTTCGCGTCGGCGTCGATGCGGATCTGGAAGGGGTGCCAGCTGTCGTAGAGCGCGAAATCCCGCGTGCTCAGAGTGGCCTCACGTCCCGCCTGGACCACGGTCACCTGCCCGTTCAGCGGGAAGAGAACGGAATACACCTCCGGATCGAACTGCCGGACCAGCCGCGCGGTTCGCCACACCTCGGACGGCGAGCAGGACAGCTCGACGACGTTCACCGCCGCCAGGTCGAGCGACCGTGCCATGGCGCGGAAACGTTCCGGTTCATCGCTTCGAACCCGCATCGGGTGGGCGCTCTCGACCTGGAACTCGTCGAAACGGGCCAGACGATGCTCCGGGAGCAGGCCGTCGCTGTGAAACACGGTGCTGATCATCGCGTGGTTGATCTTACGCGTCGGGCACACGTGTTCGGGGGGCGCCGGCGTACGCCGGCGCCCCCCGTCTACCTACCTCCCACCCTCAGTCGCAGTGGAATGAGCCCGAGGCCGGGATGTGGTCCTGCAGGATGTTGGGCCCGCCGTTCAGGCCCCACATGTCCAGCTCGAGGTAGATGCAGGTGTTCTGGCCGTTCACCTTCGCCGGGCCGGCTTGGTACTGGAAGTTGCCGGCATCGTTGTCGTGACCGCCCTTTGTGGACCAGATGTCCAGGTTCATCCGCGAGGACGGGCCGTAGAACTCGTTCGCCTTCACCGATGCGACGCAGTTGTACGTGCCGTCCCAGTAGAGGTACGAGATCGCGATCAGGTGGTTGCTGCCGTTGTAGTGGTTGAACTGGTCGATCAGCGTGCCCGCGCAGCCGTTGCCGCCCCGTTCGGCCGCCTGCGCCCCCGTCGGGCCCACCACGGTCACGGTCGCGGCCAACCCGACCGCGAGCGCCGCCAGGACCTTCGTCAATTTCTTCATGACCACGAATATGCGTGCCGCACGCCGAAAACGCCTTGGCGAGGAGTTCACGGTTCTTGACAACGAGTACACGGGACACCCCGGGACGCGGCTGGCGGGCCGAACGGCGTACCTGCGAGTAACCCCAGCCGCCTTGGGGGTCGTAGGGGGTTCGTCCCGATGGCAGTGGGGGTTGTCGAACCTAGCTTTGGATGAGTCGGACGGTCGTCCGGCACCAACCACGATCCAGGAGAAACCATGACGAACCGTGCCTTCGACCTCTCCGAGCTGCTCACGTTGAGGAACGCCGACATGCTGGACGACCAGATCGTCCACATCGACCCGATCGAGTCCCAGTCCAGCGAAGACGTCCCCATCGAGCACGTCCCGATCGAGGACGACGGCCCGGTCCACGGCGGCGGTCCCGTCGCGCCGGAAGAACCCAACGGGTCCGGCCCGATCTGGCAGGCGGAGGAGTCGCTCGCGCCCATGGGCCCCGGGGAAGGGCAGTACATCATCGTCGATGAGACCACCGTGCCCGCCGAGTCAGACCCGTTCTACGTCGACGAGCACACCGTTCCCGCGTCCGACCCGATCTTCGTCGGCGAGAGCACTGGTGGGCCCGCGCCCAGGCCCATCGGCGACGACCCGGTTGTCGACTGGGGAACCGATCTGAACCCCACCCCGCCCGCCGATGAGGGCGACGACGTCCGCATCGAGGGCGGTCCCACGCCGCTCGAGACCGTCGACGGGCCCGAGATGGTCAACCAGCCCATCGAGATCGACGAGACCTTCGCACCGGAGCCCGAGCCGGAGATGGTCAACCAGCCTATCGAGATCGAGGAGACCGTCGAGGCGGACGCCTTCTCCGACGGCATGTGACGGGAACCGGCGGTCCGGATCAGGTCGCGAGTTCCCCCTGGACTCGGCGGATGGTCCGGACCGACCCGGTCTTCACCGGCTTTCGGCCTGGCAGCATCCCCGCGGCCAAATCCTGTGGGACAACCGGATCCCACGCCTGATGCGAGTCCGGAATCCGGTTGTCCCGTCTGCGTTACCGGGTCAGTGGGTCGTGCCGAACTGGTACACCGTGGCCGTCTGGTAGACCTCGCCCGGGCGGAGCACGGTCGACGGGAACGACGGGTGGTTCGGCGAGTCCGGGAAGTGCTGGGTCTCCAGCGCGAACCCGTCACCCTGCCGGTAGATGTGGCCACCGGTGCCGACGAGCGTGCCGTCGAGGAAGTTGCCCGAGTAGAACTGGATGCCGGGCTCCTTGGTACGCATCGTGACAGTGCGCCCGCTGGCCGGGTCGCTCACCCGTGCCGCCAGCGCGAGCGAGGTGTCGTCGCGCCGGTCGAGCACGAAGTTGTGGTCGTAGCCCTGGCCGAACAGCAGTTGCTGGAAGTTGTCGCGGATGCGCGCGCCGATCGCGGTCGGGTGGCGGAAGTCCATCGGGGTGCCGGCGACCGGGTCCAGCGAGCCTGTCGGGATCAGGGTCGAGTCCACCGGGGTGTAGCGGCTCGCGTTGAGCATGAGCTTGTGGTCGTAGATCGTCCCGGTGCCCTCACCGGCCAGGTTGAAGTACGTGTGGTTGGTGAGGTTGACGATCGTCGGCGCGTCGGTCGTCGCGTGGTAGTCGACGCGGATCTCGTTGTGGACGGTGAGTCGGTAGGTGACCGCGGCCGACAGCGTGCCGGGGTAGTTCTCCTCGCCGGCCGGGCTGACGTAGGTGAGTCGGAGACCGACGGCGCCGGGCTCGCGGACCTCGCGTGCCCGCCAGACCCGCTTGTCGAATCCGACGTTGCCGCCGTGCAGGTGGTTCTCGCCGTTGTTGACGGCGAGCTGATAGTTCACACCGTCGAGGGTGAACCGGCCCTTCGCGATGCGGTTGGCGTACCGGCCGACGATGCAGCCGAAGTAGGGCGAGTTCTTCGTCAGGTAGTCGTCGAGACTGCCGAAGCCGAGCGCGATATTGGCGGTGCGGCCGTGCCGGTCGGGTGTCTCGATGGACTGGATGATCCCGCCGTAGGTGATGATCCGCACCCGCATGCCGCGGCCGTTGGTCAGCGTGTACCGGTCGATCCGTGTTCCGTCGGGAGTGGTGCCGAAGACGTCCTTCTCGATCTGTGGCGAGTGGTGCGTTCCTTGGTTTGTCTGCGTGGCGGCCGGGGTGGCCGCGGTGGTGCCGAGGACGAGAAGGGTGATCGCGCCGAGGGTGGCAGCGGTCCGGGTGATCCACTTCATCGAAGAGCCCCCAATCCGAATTGTTCGGTATTTCGAACACAATTCGAAATTTCCGACCAACGATACGTCGGCGGGGAGATCCAATCAACGGCTTCAGACGTGGCCGAGCCGGCTGGACAGCGCGCCTGCGCCCGAGCGGACCAGCTCAGTCCACTCGGCGCGGCGCGGCGCGTCCCAGCGAATGTTGGGCACCGAGATGCTCATCGCCGCCACCAGCGCACCCGAGCGGTCGTAGACCGGTGCGGCCACGCAGTGCACGGCGTCGTTGGACTCGCAGTCGTCGTAGGCGACGCCCTCGCGGCGGATCCCGGTCAGCTGCGTGCGCAGTTTGGCCGGGGAGGTGAGGCTGTGGGGGGTCATCGCCGCCAGCCTGCGGTCCCGCGGGTAGCGGGCGTCCAACGCCTCCGGGGTCAGGCCGGACAGCAGCATCTTGCCCACGGCGGTGCAGTGCGCCGGCAGCCGGCGCCCCACGGCGGACACCATCCGGACCGGGTGGGTGCTGTCCACCTTCGCGATGTAGACGACGTCGGTGCCCTCGAGCAGGGCCACGTGGACTGTCTCGTCACAGTCGGCCGCCGTCCGGGCTGCCACCTGCTGCGCCTCACCGGCGAGGTCGAGCCGTTCGGCGAAGCTGCTGCCGAGCAGGAACAGCGGCAGGCCCAGGCGGTAGCGGACGGGCTGGGCCGGCACCGCGATGAGGTAGCCGCGGTCGGTGAGCGTCGTGACCAGTTCGTGCACGGTCGTTCGGGGCAGGCCCAGCCGCTCGGTGATCTCGGGTGCGGACAGCTGCGCCGTCGCGAGGAAGAGTTCGAGCACGTCCAGGGCGCGGTTGACCGCCGGGACGGTACGGCCCACTGTGGCACCTCGTCGAGTCGGAATGGCTTGTGTCGAGATCTCGAACTATATTCGATACCTCGACAGAGGGAGCGTAGTGACCGAACGACCCGCCCCCGCGAACGGTGCGAGCTTGTTGACCATGCTGGGACTGCCTGCGACCGACCTCACCACGCCACCGCGGTCGCCGGGCAGATTCCCCGACGGCGCGCGGTTCCGGGTCGAGATCCCCAGCGTCGAGGGACCGCGATGCCTCGACGCGGTGCTCGCCGAGTCGGTCCGGCTCGGCGTGCCGGTCACCCGGGTCTCGCAGGGCACCGGCGTCGGACTGCTCACCGACGCCGAGATCGGCGACATGGTGGCGCTGGCCGCAGGCGCGGGTGTCGAGCTGAGCTTGTTCGCCCGGCCGTGCGCCGCGTGGGGCGCGTCGGCCATGGCTCGCGCGCCGGCGGGCGGGGTTCTCGCGCCATGTGCGTGGGGCTCCGACCAGCTGGCCGCGGCGGTCGACGAGGTTCGCCGGGCGGCCGACCTCGGCGTGCGCAGCGTGCTGGTGTCCGACCTCGGCCTGCTGTCGGTGGTGGGCCGGCTGCGCGCGGAGGGTGCGCTTCCCGCCGACCTCCAGGTGAAGGTGTCGGTGATGCTGCCCGCCGCGAACCCGGCCGCGGCCGGGGTGCTGGTGGGCCTCGGCGCGAACACGGTGAACCTGCCGACGGACCTGTCGCTGGCCCAGATCGCCGGGGTTCGCGCGGCCGTCCCGGTGCCGCTCGACATCTACGTGGAGGCCCCGGACAACGTCGGCGGTTTCGTCCGGCACCACGAGATCCCGCGCCTGGTGGAGATCGCGTCGCCGGTGTACGTGAAGTTCGGGCTGCGCAACGCGCCCGACGTGTACCCGTCCGGCACTCATCTCGACGATGTCACGGTCCAGCTGTCCCGCGAACGTGTCCGCCGCGCCCGGCTGGGCCTGGACCTGCTGGCCCGATCCGGAGTCGAAGCCGACTGCTCGGCGCCGGGGGCCCGCGGTCTCGCGATCCCCAGCCCCTGACGTCATGGCCGCAGCAGCACCTTGACCGCACCCGCACGCGGGTCCGCCAGCAGGTCGAACGCCTCCCGAGCCTCGGCCAGCGGGAGCTCGTGGGTGATCACCGCGGCCGGGTCCAGCACGCCCGACGCGAACGCACGCACCGCATGCGACCACGCCCGCGATGGCGCGCCGAACACCGGCAGCACGGTCACCTGGTTCAACACCAGGTCGGTAGGCGACGGCGGATCCTCGTCCGTGCCCGGGATCCCGAGCAGCACCACCCGCCCGCCGCGACGGGCGAGCCGCACGGCGAGGCGCGCGGCCCCGGCGACGCCCGCCGCCTCCACGACGACGTCGAACCGTCCGGCCGCACCACGCGCGGCATCGGCGGGGGAGAGCAGGGCGGTGGCACCGCAGCGGTGCGCGAGCTCGCCTCGGCTCGGCTTGGGGTCCACCACGGTCAGCTCGCCCGGGCCGGCCGCGCGCAGCAGCTGGGTTGCCAGCAGGCCCAACGTGCCCGCGCCGACCACCGCGACCCGCTCGCCCGGTACCGGCGCCGCCTTCAGGGTGGCCGCGGCCACACACGCGGACGGCTCGAGCGCCGCCGCGGCACGCAGGTCGGCGCCGTCGGGCAGGACGTGCAGCAGGCGCGCCGGCAGCGTCAGGTAGTCGGCCCACGCACCGGGCCGGGTGAAGCCCGTCTCGTCGTAGTCGGCCTCGCACAGGTTGGTGTCCCCGCGCCGGCACGCCGTGCACCGCCCGCACGCCCGGAACCCCTCACCGACCACCGGCCGGCCGACCAGCTCGGTGGGCGCGCCGTCGCCGACCGAGACGACCGTGCCGGACCACTCGTGCCCGGGCGTCACCGGATAGCGCACGAACGGCGCGGGGCGGGTGCCGGCGAACACCTCCCGGTCGGAACCGCAGATGCCGGTCCACGCCACCCGCACCAGCGCCTCGCCGGCGCCCGGCCCCGCCGGCTCGGTGGCCACCACGCGCAGCCGCCCCGGCTCGTCGATGTGCACCGCCACCGAGGAGGTCACCGGTCGCCGACCATGTGCGCCACGGCGTCGGCCGTGGCCTCGATCAGCTTGCGCATCGCCCGGTCCGCCGCGCTCGGCCGCCGGCCGCGCACCGCGAGCAGGACCGCGCGATGCAGGGGAAATGTCGTCGCCACGCCGTCCGGCGCGTGCGAACTCGCCTCCAGCCCGTGCAGCAGGCTCGTCTCCAGCAGCCGGCCGAGCTGCTGGATCAGCTGGTTGCCGCTGGCACGCAGCAGGGTCAGGTGGAACGCCAGGTCGGCATCCACAAAGGACCGGTCGGCCTCGGATGCGTGCTCGGCCATACCGGCGTAGGCCGCCTCCAGCGTGGCCAGCTGCTCCTCGCTGGCCCGCTCGGCGGCCAGCCGGGCGGCCCCCGGCTCGACCATCAGGCGCAGCTCGAGCAGGTCGTCGAGGAAGCCCGGAGCGGCGGTCTGCCCGTGCCAGTCGATGACCTCGCGATCCATCAGGTTCCACTGCTCGCGGGGCAGCACCCGGGTGCCCAGCCGGGGCCGGGGCTCGACGAGTCCCTTGGCAGCCAGCGCCTTGACCGCCTCGCGTACCCCGCCGCGGCTGACCTTGAGCTGCGCGGCCAGGTCCGCCTCGTTAGGCAGCTGGCTCCCGTGCGACAGCTCCCCGGAGACGATGCGGCGGCCGAGCCATTCCACGACCTGACCGTGCATCGTGCGGTGCCGGCCGAGTGGGCTCTCTTCGGATTCGGATCTCACGCGCGAATCATCGAATGATTGATACATAAAGTCAAACGTCCTAACCTCGGCTGATGAAGATTACCGAGGTCCGCACGCATGTGCTCGGCACGCCCTGGCGCAACCTCACCATTGTCGAGGTGCGCACCGACGAGGGCATCGCCGGTCTCGGCGAGGTGCGAATGCTCAACCACACCGACGCCCTGCTCGGCTACCTGGCCGAGGCGGTGCCCCGGCACGTCCGCGGCTCCGATCCGTTCGACGTGGAGAGCCTGGTGCACCGGATGACGCGCCACGACTACGCGCGGCCCGGCGAGATCGCCATGTCGGCGCTCGCCACGATCGAGATCGCCTGCTGGGACATCCAGGGCAAGGCGCTCGGGCTGCCGGTGTACAAGCTGCTCGGCGGCGCGGTGCGGGACCGGGTCAAGGCCTACGCGAACGGCTGGTACCAGGTGGAGCGCACGCCCGAGCAGTTCCATGCCGCCGCCCGCGTCGTCGTCGAACGCGGCTACCGCGGGCTCAAGCTCGACCCGTTCGGCGCCGGCATGTTCGAGCTGGACCCCGACGAGACCGCGCGGTCGCTGGCGCTGGTCGAGGCGGTCCGCGACGCGGTCGGCCCGGACGTGGAGATCTTCGTCGAGATGCACGGCAGGTTCAGCGCGGCCACGGCGATCCGCATCGCCGGCCTGCTGGCGCCCTACCGGCCGGCCTGGCTCGAGGAGCCGGTGCCGCCGGAGAACCTCAAGGCGCTCGCGAAAGTGGCCGCACACACCGACATCCCGATCGCGACCGGCGAGCGCATGCACACCCGCTTCGACTACCGCGAGCTGTTCGAGCTGCAGGCCGCGGACATCATCCAGACCGACATCACCCACTCCGGCGGCCTGCTCGAGGCGAAGAAGCTGGCGGGCGCGGCCGAGACGCACTACCTGTTGATGGCGCCGCACAACGTCGGCGGCGCCGTCTCCACGGCGGCCAACGTGCACCTCGCCGCGACCACCGTGAACTTCTGCATCCAGGAGTACTTCAACGACTTCGCCGACCCGTACGTCAACGACTGCGTACCCGGGCTCGGCGACGTGGTCGACGGCTACTTCGCCCTGCCCGACAAGCCAGGACTCGGCGTTGAGCTGAACCACGAGAAGCTGGCCGAACATCCGCGTATACCGGTGGATTTCAACCTGTTCACCGCAGGTTGGGAGCGCCGGCAGGCGCGTAGCTCTTGACTCTATTAACGAATCATCCAATGATTCACGCACTACCGCCGAGATGGATGCGGGGTCATACGATGAAGTCTGAGACCGGCACCACGTCCCGTAGAACAGCATTGAAGTACTTGGGCATCGGGGGTGGGGCGGTCGCCGCGAGCCCCCTGCTCGCGGCATGCGACAGCGTCCAGGAGTCCCAGGACAGCGGCGGGGGATCCGGGGTGTTCCCGGAAACCCCGGACTGGCGGTTCGTTTTCGTCAACCATGTCACCACGAACTCCTTCTTCGTCCCGACCAGGACCGGCCTCGCCGACGCCGCGAAGCTCGTCGGTGTTCCCGAACCGCAGTGGACCGGGTCGGAGAACGGCAACGTCGCACAGATGGCCAGCGCCATGGAGACCGCGGTCAACAGCAAGGCGGCCGGGATCGCGGTCGCGCTGACCGACAACAACGCGTTCGTCGACCTCACCAAACGCGCGCTGGATGCCGGCATCCCGGTGCTCGCCTACAACGCGAACGCGGCCGACAACTATCCCCTCACCTACGTCGGTCAGGACCTGTACCTGTCCGGCGTCAAGATGGGCCAGAAGATCGCCGAGAAGGTCACCTCCGGGACGATCCTGGTCGGCATCTCCCAGCCGGGCGGCAACAACGTGCAGCCCCGGCTGGACGGCATCATCGACGCACTCAAGCAGGCGGCACCCGGCGTGCGCGTCCAGTCCGTGAACACCGGCGCGGAGCAGGCCGCAGAGCTCAGCGCGATGGAGGCCGCACATACCGGCCAGCAGGACGCGAAGGGCATCTACGCCGTCGACGCCGGCAGCACGGCCGCCTGCGCGAAGCTGATCGGCGACCGGGGCCTGTCCGGCAAGGTCGGCGGTGGCGGATTCGACCTCCTCGACGACACCATCGCCGGCGTGCAGTCCGGCGCGCTCGACTTCACCATCGACCAGTCGCCGTATCTGCAGGGCTTCCTGACCGTGCTGTACCTCTACCTGTACCGGCTGTCCGGCACGCTCGTCGCCCCGCCGGTCACCGACACCGGACTCACCTTCGTCACCAAGGAGAACGTCGGCCCATACGCCTCGGCGCACAGCAAGTTCGAGGGTGGCGACAACGACAAGCTGGTCGAGATGCCGAGCTCGATCCCGTTGCCACCGCCGTCGGTGTTGAGCCGCTGATGCCCGGCGGGCGGACGCTCCTGCTCGGGCTGATGCGGGTCAAGGAGCTCAGCATCCTGCTCGTCACCATCGCCGCGGCGATCTACTTCTCGACCAGCAGCGACGCGTTCAACTCGGTGGCCAACTACCAGACGATCGCGCAGTACGTCGCCCCGTGGTCGATCATCGCCGCCGGTGAGGTGATGCTGCTGATCTGCGGGGAGATCGACCTGTCCGCCGGGTTCGTGTTCGCCCTCGCTCCGTTCCTGCTGATGCAGTTCTACGTGAACGGCTGGCCGCTCGCGCTCGCCCTGCTCGGCGCGATCGTCGCCAGCATGCTGATCGGGGTGATCAACGGGTTGATCAGGACGGTGCTCGGGGTCCCGTCGTTCATCACCACACTCGGGATGGCCTTCCTGCTCTACGGACTGGTTCTGATCATCTCGGGCGGCCGGCCGGTCGCGGCGCCGAAGGACGCCGCGGTGATGCAGGTGTTCGGCGGGGCGAAGTGGACGGAGCTGCTCTGGGCGATCGGAGTGATCATCGTCCTGCAGGTGATCCTGTCCGGGACCCGGTTCGGCATCCACACCCAGGCGACCGGCGGGAACAGGGTCGGTGCCGCAGAGTCGGGCATCGCGATCAACCGGATCAAGGTGATCAACTTCGCGGTGCTCGGCACACTGGCCGGGCTCGCCGGGATCCTGCAGGGCACCCGGGTCGGCTCCTACGACCCGACCAACGGCGGGTTCGACACGATGTTCTTCGGGGTGGCGTCCGCCGTCATCGGCGGCACGGCGCTGCTCGGCGGGACGGGCACGGTCGTCGGCGCGTTCCTCGGCGCGCTGCTACTGGGCATCGCCTTCGACGGGTTCAACGTGCTCGGGGTGAGCGCGAACGCGTTCAACGTGGTGCTGGGCGCCGCGATCCTGATCGCCATGATCCTCAACGTTTCGCTACTCGTGTTGCGGAAACGGATGGGATCGCGGGAGCTGGCATGAACGACGACGAGGTCATCCGGGCCGACGGGATCAGCAAGAGCTTCGGGCCGGTCCGCGCGCTCACCGATGTCAACCTGCACGTACGCAGGGGAGAGGTGCTCGGCCTCATCGGGGACAACGGCGCCGGCAAGTCCACCTTGATCAAAATCCTGACCGGCTACCACCAGCCGGACGGCGGCAGCCTGCTGTTCGAAGGCGAGCCGGTGCAGCTGAGATCGGTGGTGCACGCCCGATCCCTGGGCATCGAGACGGTCTTCCAGGACCTCGCGATGGTCGACGATCTCCCGGTCTACCTCAACCTGCACCTGAACCGGGAGCTGGTGCACCGGCCGATTCCGTTCCTGCGCCGCCGGGAGATGCGCCGCCGGGCGCGGGAGGCGCTGGACTCCATCGGCATCGACATCCCCTCGGTGACCGCCGAGGTCGGCATGCTCTCCGGCGGTCAGCGGCAGGCCATCGCGGTCGCGCGCTCGGTGTACGCCAACGCGAGGCTGTTGCTGCTGGACGAGCCGCTCGCCGCGATGGGCGCCAAGGAGAGTGCGCTGATCCTGCGGCTGCTGGTCGAGCTCCGGCAACGGGGCGACCTCGCGATCATCCTCATCGCGCACAACTACGGTCAGATCATGGACGTCTGCGACCGGGTCAACCTGTTGCAGCACGGCGAGATCACCTTCGACCGCCCGTCGAAGGAGACTTCCGTCGCGGAACTGCTCGACCTCGTGCACGCCGAATACCGGCTGAAGGGTTCCGTCAGCTCGGCGCCGGATCAGATCGAGCGGGATTCCGGACCTGCCGAGGTGTGATCGTCATGGGGGCAAAAGGGTCGCAGGTTCGAGACCGTCGTGGGCACCTCGTGTCGTACGGTTCAGCGGGCCAGCAGTCCGGATAGGACGTGTCGCAACCATTCGCTGCGGTCTTCGGTGTAGCTGTCGCCGCGCCAGGCGATGATTCCGTCCGGTCGGATCAGGATGGCGCCTGAGGACTGGAGCGCGAAGGTTGTGGTGAACCGAGCTGTGGTGTCGACGACGGGACCGATACCGGCGACGCAGTGGGCGGTCAGTGGCATGCGCAGTGCCGTGGCGATCTCGGCGGCGGCCTGGATCCACGCGTCACCATCCGGGGCGGCCAGCAGCGTGAACCCGGGGCCGACCAGGTCGAGGGTGGAGGCGGGGCGGCCGGCCACCTCGATCGGCAGGTGCGGTGCGCGCGTGCCGACCCGGCCACTGGGATGGTTCGGATCGTCCAGCGTCGGCGCGTGGTGCGTGTCATCGGCGGTGTCGGCGGTGTTGTCGTCGGCGATGGCGGTGGAGCGGTACAGCGCGCCCAGCTCGATCGACGGATCGTCGGCCTGCTCTGGCAGGTCGTCGGTGGCGAGTGTGGAGTCGACCCGCCGCACGTACCGGAGGTAGGCCTGTTCGGTGGTCAGCTTGCCGATCGGGCTTCGTTCCGCCTCATAGCTGTCGAGCAGCCCGGGGCCGGCGACCCCGTCCAGCGTCATCGCCAACTTCCACGCCAGGTTGTGGGCGTCGGCAACACCGGTGTTGCCACCGAAGCCGCCGGTGGGTGGCATGACGTGCGCGGCGTCGCCGGCCAGGAAGACGCGGCCGGCGCGGTACCGGGCGGCGTAGCCGGCCTCGGCCTGCCAGCGCTGGACGTTGTCGATCTCCACGGGCAGGCCGGGCACGCCCAGGGCGGTGCGGACCAGGCTTTCGCACCGCTGCGCGCTCATGTCGCGGCCCACCTCGCGGTCGAGCGTGCCGTCCGGGCGGGTTGTGGCGAACACCGCGAGGAAGCCGGAGTCGCCGGTCAGGGAGAACCGGAAGAAGCCCAGCAGGGCGGGATTGTTGACATAGACCACGCTGAGGTTGCGCTGGCCGATCACGTCCTTGACGTCGGCGTGAAAGTAGATGGTCACGCAGTCGGCAAAGGCACCCGGGCCGAGCATGTCGATGCCCAACTGCTGTCGCACTGCGCTGTGCGCCCCGTCGGCAGCCACCACATACTGCGCCAGCACCGTCTGCTCGGTGCCTTGTTCGGCGTCGTCGCGGGGCCGGAGGACGCAGGCGACCCCGTCGTCGTGTTGCTCGAAGCCGGCCAACTCGGTGGCGAAGCGGTGCTCGGCACCCAGTTCCTCGGCACGACTGCGCAGCACCGGTTCCAGGCCGACCTGGGTGAGAAAGATCCGCGATGTCGGGCTCAGATGCTCAACCCCGGCGTTGAAGGAGCTGAAGAAGTACTGCAGTTCCTTGCCGGCAAGGCTTTCCACCGCGACGATCGCACCGTTCTGCACGAACTCCTGCGCCGCGGCGGCCTCGACCGCCTCCTGCAGCCCGAGACCGCGGAAGATCTCCATCGTGCGCTGATGAAATGCCGCCGCCCGCGGATGGATGGCCGTGCCCCGGTGCCGCTCCACCAACATGTGCTCGACCCCACGCGACGCCAGCAGCAGCGACATCGACAACCCGACCAGGCTGCCACCGACGATCAGGACCGGAACGCGCTGAGCACTCATCCGAGCTCCCTCCGTCACGAGCCCGGGGGAGCCCGGACCCGTTTGCCGCGCACCGGGCGTGGACGATCCCGGTCCGTTGGCGGGCGAACGTTCGGAGGGTAACCCGGCGTGGGCCCGAATCGTGTGCGCCAGGGGACCAGGCATGGAATAAGAAGCGGCGTTCGGTCAGCTGTCGTTTCTGTGTACGACACACAGCCATCAGAGGGGAGACGCCTCATGTCCAAGGCGTATTGGATCAACACGTTTACCGCGATTCATCATCCGGACAAGTTGGCGGCCTATGTCCGGTTGGCCGGCCCTGCGATGCGGGCTGCCGGTGGGCGGTTTCTCGCGCGGGGTGAGCCGGCGGCGGCGTTCGAGTCGGGATCCACGATCCGGACGACCCTGATCGAGTTCTCCAGTGTCGACGCCGCTGTGGCGGCGTACCACAGTGCCGCCTATCAGGAGGCGCTCAGCGTGCTCGGCGACGGTGCCGAGCGCGACATTCGCATCATCGAGGCTGTCGAGTGACGTAACTGTTGCGGCAACAGCGCTGGACCGCACGTTTGGCCGGGACGTTGGTCCCGCCAACCGGGTGCTTCGGACCCTGATCCCGGCGTCGGCGGGTGGCGATGATGGGAGAGCAAGAGCCGTGCTCTCGACGGCCCTGCTCGACCGCGGCAGCGCAGCATGCCGATCGTCGGCGGCTCGCGCGTGGTGGGCATCGTGATGTGAGTTCTACGGCGGTCCCGGCCGCCGGCGCGTCGAGTGCCCGCGAGGGCGTGGTCAAGGTCGGCGACCGGCCGGGACGCTCCGAGATGCGATCGTGGCCCGGTTGGCAGACGATGGCCGGGTGCCTCGACTGTCAGCGGGAGGAGCAGCTCGTGAGCACAGAGATTGCGCGCGGTTCCGAGGCGCCCTCGACGGGACGCCGCGCGGTCATGCTCACCCTGGCGACGGTCGGCTTCGCCGTGAACTTCTGGGCGTGGGCGTTGCTGAGCCCGCTCGGTCCGATGTTCAAGGACACGCTGCACCTGACCGCGTTCCAGCAGGCGCTGATCGTCGCGGTGCCGGTCGTCGTCGGGTCGCTCGGCCGAATTCCGGTCGGGGCGCTGACCGACAGGTACGGCGGGCGGATGATGTTCCCCCTCGTCTCGGCGATCACCATCGTCCCGGTCCTGTTCATCGGCCTCGCCGGGCACGACTCGCTGGCCGCGCTGCTGGTCGGCGGGTTCTTCCTCGGCGTCGGCGGCACGACGTTCGCGGTCGGTGTGCCGTTCGTCAACGCCTGGTTCCCGCCCGCTCGGCGCGGCCTCGCGATCGGCATCTTCGGCATGGGCATGGGCGGCACCGCGATCAGCGCGCTCACCACGGTGAAGCTGGTCGACGCCGGTGGCGTGCCGACCCCGTTCCTGGCGACCGCCGCCGCCCTGGCGGTCTACGCCGTCGTCGCCGCGCTGGTGTTGCGCGACGCGCCGGACCGGACGGTGCCGACGGGGTCGCTCGGGCAGCGGCTGGCCGCGACCGCCCGCCTGCCGGTGACATGGCAGGCCGCCGCGCTGTACGCGGTGGCCTTCGGCGGATACGTCGCGTTCTCGGTGTACCTGCCGGCCTACCTGAAGACCGCGTACGGGCTCGAGCAGGCCGACGCGGCGAACCGGATGGCCGGGTTCGTATTGGTGGCGGTGGCGATGCGGCCGATCGGCGGCTGGCTCTCCGACCGGCTCGACCCGGTCCGGGTGCTCACCGCCTCGCTCGCCGTGGTCTCGGCCGGAGCCGCTGTGCAGGCGTTCACGCCGCCGCTGATGCCGTTGGGCACCGTCGCGTTCCTGTCGATGGCCGCCGCGCTCGGCGCGGGGAGCGGTGCTGTGTTCGCGCTCGTCGCGTTGCTGGCGCCCGCGAACAAGGTCGGCGCCGTGACCGGGGTCGTGGGCGCGGCGGGTGGGCTGGGTGGCTTCGTGCCACCGCTCATCATGGGCGCGCTGTACGGCGCGTTGGAGTCCTATGCGCTCGGCCTGGCCGCGCTCGCGGTCGTCGCACTCGCGGCCGTGCTGTTCACGACGACCGTGGTGCGCCGCGCCGCGGCTACGTCCACCGTGAGGTGACCATGGACGAACTGACCGACGCGCTCGTGCGCACCCGCCGGTTCTTCACCCGTGCGGAAATCTCGCCGGACCTGCGCACGCTGCACAAGATTGGGGGACGGCAGGCGGACGAGTTCTACCGGGACCGCTGGAGTCACGACAAGGTGGTGCGCTCCACGCACGGGGTGAACTGCACCGGCTCGTGTTCGTGGAAGGTCTACGTCAAGGACGGGATCATCACCTGGGAGTCCCAGCAGACCGACTATCCGTCGGTGGGGCCGGATCGGCCGGAGTACGAGCCGCGCGGTTGCCCGCGTGGTGCGGCGTTCTCCTGGTACACCTACTCGCCGACCCGGGTGCGCTACCCGTATGTGCGCGGCCTGTTGCTCGAGATGTACCGGGAGGCCAAGGCCCACACCGGTGATCCGGTGCTTGCCTGGGCCGAGATCGTCGAGGACCCGGAGCGGGCCCAGCGGTACAAGGCG
>Ga0164241_10003251_pt1 | contig 16649 bp, 15 predicted proteins | sample OricomyardsoilBY_FD_108780 | JGI IMG/M metagenome (GOLD analysis project Ga0164241, IMG submission 108780) | Backyard soil microbial communities from Emeryville, California, USA - Original compost - Back yard soil (BY) | ecosystem: Environmental > Terrestrial > Soil > Unclassified | place: USA... | reverse complement strand
CCGCAAATCAAGGTGCCGATGGTTGACGTGACCGTCGCCATGCCCGGCGCCACCGCCCACGAGGTGGAGAACCGCGTCACCCGCCCCATGGAAAAGCTTCTCTGGGAAATCCCGGGTGTCGAATACCTCTATTCCACCTCCAGTCCCGGAAGCTCCCTCGTCATCGTCCGCTTCCGCGTCGGTTCCGACCTCGGGCAGAGCCTCGTGCTCCTGAACCAAAAGCTCCAGGCCAACCACGACCGCATCCCGCCCGGCGTCGGCAACCCGCTCATCAAGCCGCGCACGATCGACGACGTGCCCGTGCTCGCCCTCACGCTACACAGCGCCGTCCGGGACCACTTCACCCTCCGGCGTCTGGCCGCCCAACTCGACGATGCCATCAAGGCCCTCCCGGATGTCGCGGAGACCACCCTGATCGGCGGCGTGCGCCGCCAACTCCGCGTGCAGGTCGATCCGGTCAAACTCGCCTCGCGCCAGCTCACACTCGACGACCTCGCCGCCGCCCTCCGTGCCGCCAATGCCCGCAGCCAGGACGGTTCCCTCACTCTGGGCAACCGCGACATCCTCCTCGAAACCGGCGCCTATTTCCGCGATGCCGCCGATGTCGCAAACCTCGTCCTCGGGACCGCCGAAGGACGCCCGATCTATCTCCGCGACGTCGCTACCATCACCGACGGTCCGGCCGAACCCGCCGACTATGTCCTCTTCGGATCCGGGGCCTCCGTTCCATCCGCCGAGCAATCGGATTCGAAAGCCCTGAATCGCGAGGAAGCCGCTGTCACCCTCGGCATTGCCAAGCGTCCCAATACCAACGCCGTCACCGTCGAGCATGCCGTCCAACAAACCGTCGCCCATTTGCGCGGCGTGCTGTTGCCCGCCGACGTCCACGTCACTTTCACGCGCAACTACGGCGCGACGGCCAGCGGGAAATCCAACGAACTCCTCCTGCACATGGGCATCGCCATCGTCGGCGTGGCGCTGCTGATCTTCGCGTTCCTCGGTTGGCGCGAATCCTTCGTCGTGCTCCTCGCCATTCCCGTCACCCTCGCGCTGACCCTCCTCGTTTTCTATCTCTATGGCTACACGCTGAACCGCATCACGCTTTTCGCCCTGATTTTCTCGATCGGGATACTCGTGGACGACGCGATCGTCGTCGTGGGAAATATCGTCCGCCACCAGCATCTTCCCGGGAATCGCTACCGTCCGCTCCCGGAGGTCGCCATCGAGGCCGTTGGCGAGGTGGGTAATCCCACGGTGCTCGCGACGTGGGCAGTCATCGCGGCCGTGCTCCCCATGGCCTTTGTGGGCGGCCTTATGGGCCCCTACATGCGCCCCATTCCCATCGGCGCGAGCGCGGCCATGCTTTTCTCCCTGATCGTCGCGTTTGCCGTCACCCCTTGGGCCGCGCTCCGTCTGCTCGGACATCACCGCCCGGCGTCGAAATCCTCCGGCCCGCCGGACCATGCTCCCGACGATTTCTTCACGCGTTTCTACCATCGGGTCATGGATCCGCTCATTGCCCGCGCCCGCTGGCGCCGAGCGTTCTTCGGCGGCGTCGCCATTCTCCTGCTGGGGGCGATGAGCCTCGTCCTCACCGGCCTCGTCCAGGTGAAGATGCTGCCCTTCGACAACAAGTCCGAGTTTCAGGTCGTCCTCGATCTGCCCGAAGGCGCGACCCTCGAGGAAACCACCCGCGTCGCCCGGGAAATGGCCGCGGTCGTCCGCCACGAGCCCGAGGTGCTCGACTACGAAATCTATGCCGGCACCGCGTCGCCGTTCAATTTCAACGGCCTGGTCCGTCACTATTTCCTGCGGCGCGGCCCGAATGTCGCCGACATCCAGGTCAACCTTCGCCCCAAGGAAGAGCGCCGCGCACAGAGTCATGCGATCGCCGTGCGCCTCCGCCCGAAACTCGCCGCCATCGCCGCGAAATACCGCGCCGCGCTGGTCGTCGCGGAGGTTCCCCCGGGCCCTCCCGTTCTCCAAACCCTCGTGGCGGAAATCTACGGTCCCGGCGAAGACACGCGATTGGCGCTGGCCGGCCGCGTGAAGGAGATCTTTGCGAATACCGCCGGCGTCGTCGATATCGACTGGTACGTCGAGGAACAGCCGCCGAGCCTCCATTTCCGGGTGGACCGCACCAAGGCCGCGCTCCACGGCATCAGCGTTGATACCATCGCCCGCACCCTGCGCACCGCCGTCGCCGGCGCGCGGGTCGACCTTCTCCATCAGCCGCTCGACCGCGAGGATGTCGATATCCGCCTCGAACTCCCCCGCGCCCTCCGCAGCCGTCCCGCGGATCTGCTCGCCCTGCAAATCCGTTCCGACCACGACGATATCATCCGCACCGGTGAACGCCCCTTGGTGCCGCTGAGCGAACTCGTCACCCTAGAACCGACCGTCCGCGAGCGAAATCTCTACCGCAAGAATCTCCGTCCCGTCGTCTATGTGACCGGCGACGTCGCCAGCCCCGCCTATGCGTTATTCGCCATGAATCGCGAGCTTGCCAAACTCGACGGCCGCGACTTCGGCGGCACCCGGCCGGAAATCGCCCTCTACAACCTCCACCAGCCCGGGAGTGAACTGGAGCCCGGTATCAAGTGGGACGGCGAGTGGCACGTCACGCTGGAGGTCTTCCGGGACCTCGGACTCGCCTTCGCCGCCGTCTGCGTGCTGATCTACATGCTCATGGTCGGCTGGTTCAAGAGTTACTCCACGCCATTCGTCATCATGGTCGTGATCCCGCTCTCGCTCATCGGCATCCTGCCGGCCCACGCGCTCATGGGCGCGTTCTTCACCGCCACCTCGATGATCGGTTTCATGGCGGGCGCCGGCATCATCGTGCGGAATTCGATCATCCTGGTTGATTTCATCGAACTGCGTCGCTCCCACGGCCTCCCTCTCGCCGAAGCCGTGATCGAAGCCGGTGCCGTGCGTTTCCGCCCGATGTTACTCACCGCGCTCGCCGTGATCGTCGGAGCGTCGGTAATCCTCGCCGATCCGATTTTTCAGGGTCTTGCCCTTTCACTCATGGCGGGTGAAATCGCTTCCCTCCTGATCAGCCGATTCGCCGTCCCGGTGCTTTACTTCATGCAACACTCCCGGTCGCCGGCTCCGATCGCCGGGAAATCCCCGGACTAAGCGCGCCGCTCCGGTTTCGCCGCTGGCGTAAACCCATTCCTTGACTTATCTGATCCGGAAAGGAACCCCTTCCTCAACCTCCTTTCAACCAAGGTAACCATCCATGAAAAACCTCCTCTTCGTTTTCTGCCTTTTTTCCGCCCTCATCCTTCGCGCCGAAATCCCGAAAGTCACGCCGGCTGATGCCGCGACCCTTGTCTCGCGCGAAACCGCGGTGCTCGTGGATGTGCGTGAACCGGCGGAATGGAAGCAATCCGGTGTCGCCGCGCCCGCGGTGCTGTTGTCCAAAAGCGACTTCGATTCCGGCCACAGCGAAAAGTGGAACGAATTTTTAAAGTCCGTCGGCGACAAAACCATCCTCGTTTACTGCCGGTCCGGCCATCGCGCCGGAATCGTGGGCAACGCGCTCGCCGCCAGGGGCCTCAAGGTTTTGAACGCCGGGGGCTTTGCCGACTGGGAAGCCGCAGGACTGCCCACGCGCAAGGTCGGGACAAAGAAGCCTTAGGCGGAACGCGGCGTCGCTCCGCGAGAGGCGGACTGCTTCCCCCGGTTTTTAAGCTTTCGCGCGTGGAAAACGCACACGCAATCCTCCCCGTCGCCGGTATGGAGCCAATGGGGATCGAGCTCGGAAAACGCGCGGTCCACTGCGGCGCGCAATCCCCCGACTTCCAGCACCGCGATGCCGTGCGGCTGAAGCCGGTCCACCGACTGCCGCAACAGTTTGCGGATGACGGCCAGTCCGTCCGGCCCGCCATCCAGCGCCATTTTCGGCTCGGTCTTGAATTCGTCCGGCAAGGAACGGAGCTCGCGGGTCGGCACGTAGGGTGGGTTGCTGAGGATGATGTCGTACTTCGCCTTGGGCACGGCGTCGAAGACGTCGGAATGAAACAATTTCACGCGCCGGCCCAGCCCATGGGTCGCCACGTTGAACTTCGCGACCGCCATCGCGTCCGGCGACAGCTCGATCGCGTCCACCTTGGCGCCGGGGAACTGATGCGCGAGCAGGACGGCCAGGCAGCCCGAGCCCGTGCAGACATCCGCCACCCGTTTCACCGGTTTCTTTTCCGGCAGCCAGTGGGGCAGCTGTTCGGGGATGATTTCGAGAAAATACGACCGCGGGATAATGACGCGCTCGTCCACATGGAAGCGGAAATCTCCCAGCCACGCTTCCCGCGTGAGGTAGGCCGCCGGCACACGGTCTTCCAGGCGGCGGCGAAAAATCTCCCTCAACCTCCCGGCTTCCCCGGCCTTGAGCTTGCGCCGCAGCACGGCGGGTTTGCTGTCGAGGGGCAGACCAAGCGTGTGCAGCAGCAGATAGAGCGCCTCGTCATGGGCGGTCGTCGCCACCTGACCCAACGCAACCGAATGCCGCGCGTATTGTTTTTCGGCATGCCGCAACCAGTCTCCCGGCGTCTCCAGTCGCTTCCCAACGGACAGGGGACGCCTCGCCTTCATCGGGCCAGCAGGTTGAGCAGATGGGTGAAGGGCAAGGCGGTCACCCCCATCGCCACCGCGAGCAATACCCTCACGGGCTGGAGAAACATAAGCCCGAGAAAAATAAAGAAGCTCCATTGCGCGAGGCGCAGGTAGGTTTCCTCCTTCATGCCCACGATATGCCGCATGATGTTGCCCCCGTCGAGCGGCGGCAGCGGGATGAGGTTGAAGACCGCCAGAAAGACGTTGATGCGAATGACCAGCAGCGCGAGTTCGACCACGCGGGGATCGAACCGGGTGGCAACGCCCCCGAGAATCGCCGCCAACAGGGCGAGCCCGAGATTGGACAACGGCCCGGCGGCGGTGACCAGGATGTCGTCGCGCCGCGGATGACGGTAGTAGGACGGATTGGTCATCACGGGCCGGCCCCAGCCGAGAAAGAACCCGCCGGGGATCACGAAGATGCACATTAACGGAAGGATGATCGTGCCGAACAGGTCGATGTGCGCCGCAGGGTTGAGCGTGACACGACCGTCGCGCCGCGGGGTGCCGTCACCAAGTTTGTCCGCCACGATGGCATGCGCCCATTCGTGGATGCAAATGCTGGCGAGGAGGACGAGAAAGAGGATGGTGCCGTTGCGCAGCAGGACCGGATCGAGACTCATTACCGATTACTTGTCTCCCGCTTTGGCGAGTTCGTCCAGCAAAGTTTGCTTTTCCCCGGCGAGTTCGATGTTGGTCACCGAATCGAGCAAGGGCCGGGCCTCGGCCGGACGACCGAGCCGCATGAGGACGTTCGCGCACTGCAGGCGGATGAGCTGACGCTGCTTGTCGTCGGTCGCTTTTTCCCCGAGCTTTTCCCAAACCGAAAGCGCCTCCATCCAACGCGGCGTGTGGAGTTCATAGTACGCCTTCGCATGACGATAGGCGATGGGGAAATCCTTCGAGAGTTCCGCCGCACGCTTGAACGCGTCGAGCATGCTTTGATCGATCTTGTCCTCGGTGAACTGCCCGGTGGCGATAAAATCGGCGCGTCCCGCCGCCAGCAGTTCACCGAGATGAAAATGATACAGCGCCTTGGTCGGCTCCAAATCGATCGCCGCCGTCACCCATGGCAACGCGTCCACCGGTTTGCCGTCCTCGGCGAGATGCACCGCGATTTCGTTTTTCACCTCGGGCATCGTGGGGTCGAGCTTGTTGGCCTTCAACAGCATGATGACCGCCTCCTTGTTCATGCCCACCTTGCCGAGCAGCATGCCGTAGCCGCCATAGGCCAGCGCATAGTTCGGATTCTTCTGGATCAACACATCGTAACTTTTGATCACTCCCTCCAATTCGCCGCGCAGCCACGCTTCGTCGAGATGGTCGCCTTCCTTTTCCGCCCGCGCGAAGATGTTGCGCTGGCGCTCGACGATATCGACGAGGGATTTTTCCGCGAGCGTTTCGCCCGGCGCCACGACGGCCAAAGGCAGCAAAATCACCGCCAGAAGTGCGGAACAACGAAGGATGCCGGCCGGGATTTTCATCAGTTCCCCTACGACACGCTCTCCCGGCAATCGTTCAAGGCATTATGCGACAACGGCCATTCTTTCGCCATGCACCCTCTTACCTCCCTGTCAGCCATGCCCTTGTCCGTGCGAAGCGCGAACGCGGAGACCGGCGGCGGCTTTGGGCGATTATTGGCGAAGGACAGGAACCCCGTATCGCCGTTGCCACCGGGCGCAACACTCCGTTTATGACACGTCCCATGCCCGGCATCGGTCCGGTTCCTCCGGGAAAAAATACTTGCGCCAGCCGACAACCGGAGGCATCTAAGCGGCCTTCCTCCCATGGTTCTCAACCATCATCATCACCACGTGAGCTAGCCTTCCCCGCTCGGGAAGGCCGGAAGTGCCTTGCCCGTGGCTGATGGAAACAATTTCCCAAACCCCGGCAGGTGCTACCAGCCGGGGTTTTTGTTTTTCGGCCGAAACCTCTCCCGACCCGGGGCGCCGCTGTTCCGGCTTCCCTCCCGTACCTTCCGTCTTCAACTTCGATCCCTTCCCGCCATGTCATCGCCCTCCACACCCAAAGACCGCCTCCGCCTCGCCATTCAAAAAAGCGGCCGGCTCTCCACCGATTCCCTCGATCTCCTGAAAAAATGCGGGATCAAGGTCAAGGCCCCCAAGGAAAAGCTGCTGCTTCATTCCGAAAATTTCCCGGTCGATATTCTTTTCGTGCGCGACGACGACATCCCGCGCCTCGTGATGGACGGCGTATGCGACCTCGGGATCGTCGGCACCAACGTCCTTGAGGAAACCGCCCTCGAGCGCCGCAACAACGGCGCCATCAGCGGTTACGTCGTGGAGCGTCCGCTCGATTTCGGCGGCTGCCGTCTCGCCATCGCCATCCCGGAGGAACGTCCGTTCAACGGCGTCCGCGATCTGGAAGGCCTGCGGATCGCCACTTCCTACCCGCAACTCACCGGCCGCTACCTGGCCGAACAGAAAATCACCGCGGAAGTGGTCACCCTCAGCGGGTCCGTCGAAATCGCCCCCCGTCTCGGCCTCGCCGATGCCATCTGCGATCTCGTTTCCAGCGGCTCGACACTCGAAGCCAACAAACTCCGCGCCGTCGAAACCATCTTCAAGAGCACCGCCGTCCTCCTGCGGAACACCCGCGGATTCACGCCTGAAAAGGCCCACGCGTTCGGCATCATGCTCCGCCGCCTCGACGGCGTGCAGCGCGCCGCCGAGGCGAAATACATCATGCTCCACGCCCCGAAGGCCAATCTTGACGTGATCAAGAAACTCCTGCCCGGTTCGGAGAACCCCACCGTGCTGCCGCTCGCCGGCGACGACACCAAGGTCGCGCTTCACGCCGTCTGTTCCGAAGCCGTCTTCTGGGAAACCATGGAGTCGCTCAAAAAAGCGGGCGCGAGCAGCATCCTCGTGCTCCCCATCGAGAAAATGATGCTCTGACATTCGGCGGAGCGCGTTGGCCTCGACGCACCTCGCCCGCCCCTGCCATGAAACCTCTCGTCTGGAAAAGTCTTTCCGCTTCCGCCCGCGCCGCCGCGCTGCAACGCCCGGCGCAATCGGCGCAGCCGGAAACCGCCGCCATCGTCGGACGGATCATCGCAAGGGTGCGCCGCGAGGGAGACAAGGCCCTGCGCCGTCTCGGCCGGGAACTCGACGGCGTGGATCTGCCGGCGTGCCGCGTTTCGGAAGCCGAATTCACCGCCGCGGAAAAGGCTCTTTCCCCCGCCGACAAAACCGCGCTCAAAACGGCCTGCCGTAATCTCGAACGTTTTCACGCCGCGCAGCGCAGCGCGGTCGTCCGCGTTGAAACGACGACGGGCGTCGTTTGCGAAAAGGTGGTCCGTCCCATCGGCCGCGTCGGGCTCTATGTCCCCGGCGGCAGCGCGCCGCTGTTTTCCACCGCGCTCATGCTCGGCGTACCGTCACGGATCGCGGGCAATCCCGTGCGCGTGCTGTGCACTCCGCCCGGCCGCAATAAAACCGGCGCGCTCAGTCCGTGGATTCTCTATGCCGCGCAACTCTGCGGGATCACCGGGGTTTTCAAGGTCGGCGGCGCCCAGGCGATCGCCGCCATGGCCTATGGCACGGCCGGCATTCCGAAATGCGACAAGCTTTTCGGACCGGGCAATTCGTTCGTGACCGAGGCGAAGCTCCAGGTTTCCCGCGACGCCACCGGTGCCGCCATCGACCTGCCCGCCGGCCCTTCCGAGGTATTGGTGATCGCGGACAACCGCGCCAACCCCGCCTTCGTCGCCGCCGACCTGCTCTCCCAGGCCGAACACGGCCCGGACTCGCAGGTCGTTCTGATCACCTTCGCGAAAAAATTCGCACGCCGCATTCTTGCGGAATTGGAAAAACAGGTCGCAATCCTGCCGCGCGGCGACATCGCGCGCTCGGCGCTGGGGCGCAGCCGGATTTTCATCGCCGCCAACCGCCCCGAGGCCGTCGAAATCGCCAATCGCTACGCTCCGGAACACTTGATCCTGCAAGTGGCCAACCCGCGCGAACTGCTCGCCGGCGTGACCACCGCCGGCTCCGTCTTTCTCGGTGATTTCACGCCCGAGTCCCTCGGCGATTACGCCAGCGGCACCAATCATGTGCTGCCGACCTATGGCTGGGCCCGCGCCTGCTCGGGACTCGGCCTCGCCGATTTCTCGCGCACGATGACCGTGCAAACCGCGAGCGTCGCCGGTTTGAAAAAACTCGGTCCGGTCGTCGAACGTCTCGCGCTCGCCGAAGGCCTCGCTGCCCACCGGCGCGCCGTGCGGGTCCGCCTCGACTCCCTGCCCAAATGAACGCCGCCGATCCCGTGCTTGCCCTCATCCGCCCGGAAATCCTGGCGCTCACGCCGTACAGCTCGGCGCGCAAGGAATCCTCCGGCGGTCGTATCTGGCTGGATGCGAATGAAAATCCGGAAACGCCCTCCGCCGGGAAACCGCTGTTCAACCGCTATCCCGATCCCCAGCCGGCCGGTCTGGTCCGGGCGCTCGCAAGCTACTACGGCAGTTCGCCGGAAAACCTCCTCGTCACCCGCGGCGCCGACGAATGCATCGACCTGCTCGTCCGGGCGTTCTGCCGCGCCGGACAGGACGCGATCCTGATCACCCCTCCCACCTACGGGATGTATTCCGTCTCGGCGGCGATTCAAAACGCCCGTGTCGCATCGGTGCCCTTGCTGCCGGGGAAAAATTTCGGCGTGGATGCCGCCGCCGTGGTCGCGGCGGCCACCCCGGACGTGAAATTGGTTTTCCTCTGCTCGCCGAACAACCCGACCGGCGCATTGCTCGACCGGAGCGCGATCCTGGGCATCGCGAAGTCGCTGCTCGGACGCGCCGTGATTGTCGTGGATGAAGCCTATTTGGAGTTCGCGGGAACGCCGAGCTTGTCCGAAGAGTCCGGCCGGACACCCAACCTGGTCGTTCTCCGGACACTTTCAAAGGCCTTCGGTCTGGCAGGCGTGCGCTGCGGCGCCACCCTGGCGAGTCCCGCGCTGATCGGCGTGCTGCAAAAGATCATCGCCCCGTATCCGATTCCGACTCCCGTGCTCCAGGCCGTCCTCGCGGCGATTTCACCCGCCGGCCTCGCCGCCGCCCGGACTTCCGTGGAATCGCTCGTGTCCGAGCGGAAGCGCGTCACCGCCGCGCTGGCCAAAATGCCGGCCGTCCTCCGCGTGTGGCCGAGCGACAGCAATTTTGTCCTCTTTGAGGTTTCCGACGCGGCAAAAACCATGGCCGCCGCGCGCGCCGCCGGCGTCGTGTTGCGGGACCGCAGCCGCGACTACGGTCTCGCCAACCACGTGCGCGTGACCATGGGCACGCCCGGGGAAAACAACGCGGCGCTGGAGGCGATCTCCCGTGCGTAGTCGCAAACTCCCGCCTCTCTGCCGCCGGGCCGCCGCTTGCGGCAGCCAAGGCCGTCCGGTGCTTGCGCCGGCCCTATACGGATTCGATCGTCTCCTTCAGCCATGAAAAAAATCCTCTTCATCGACCGCGACGGCACGCTGATCGCGGAACCCTTCGACCAACAGGTCGACCGCCTCGACAAATTTGCACTCGAACCGGATTGCATTACCGCGCTGCTGCGCCTGCGCGACGCCGGCTTCACATTTGTCATGGTCACCAATCAGGACGGTCTCGGCACACCCAGCTTCCGCGAAGAGGAGTTTCGTCCGCCACAGAAACTGCTGCTCGATATCCTCGGCTCGCAGGGGATCGTCTTCGAGGCGGTCCGCATCTGTCCGCACACCGCCGCCGACCGCTGCGATTGCCGCAAACCCAGGACCGGGTTGCTCCTCGACTACGTCAAGGACACGGCTTGGGACCGCGACCAATCCGCCGTCATCGGCGACCGCGAAACCGATGTTCAACTCGCCGGCAATCTCGGTATCCGCGGCATCCGCTATGATCGCAAGACGCTCGGCTGGACGGAAATCGCCCGCCAGCTCGTCGAGGCGCCGCGCCGCGCCTCGATCATCCGCAAGACGAAGGAAACCGCGATCACCGTGGACGTTGATCTCGACGCCACCGCTCCGGTCAAGCTCGCGACCGGCCTCGGCTTTTTCGACCACATGCTCGAGCAGATCGCCCGCAATGCCGGCATCAGCCTCGTCATCGAATGCCAAGGCGACCTCCACATCGACGAACATCACACCATCGAGGACACCGGCCTCGCGCTCGGCACCGCGCTGAAACAGGCGCTCGGCGACAAACGCGGCATCGGCCGCTATGGCTTTGTGATGCCCATGGACGAATCGAAGGCCGAGGTGTCGCTCGATCTGAGCGGACGCGCCTGGCTCGTCTTCGAAGCCAAATTTCCCCGCGACCGTGTCGGTGAAATGCCGACGGAAATGGTTTCCCATTTCTTCAAGTCGGTCAGCGACAACCTTGCCGCGACCCTCCACATGAGTGTCACCGGCGACAATGCGCATCACATGGTCGAGGCCCTGTTCAAGGGTTTCGGCCGGGCGCTCCGGCCGGCGGTCGCCCGCGGCGCCGGCGGCGACATCCCCAGCTCGAAAGGAGTGCTGTGATGCTCGCGATCGTTGACAGCGGCGGTGCAAACATCGCCTCCGTGCGCTTTGCCTTGGAACGCCTCGGGGTGCAAAGCGAGCTCACGGCCGACCCGGCCGTGATCCGCGCCGCCGACCGCGTTATCCTGCCCGGAGTCGGCGCGGCCAACGAAGGCATGCGCAAACTCCAGGAACGCGGATTGGTCGATTGTGTGCGCGGACTGACGCAACCGGTGCTCGGGGTCTGTCTCGGCATGCAGTTGTTGTTCGAGTCCTCCGCGGAAGGCCCGACCGAGACCCTGGGCATTATTCCCGGCGTCGTGAAACTGCTGCCCGATTCCCCCGGCATCCACGTGCCGCACATGGGCTGGAACACCCTGCTCTGCGGGAAAAGCCCGGGGCTGCTCGCCGGCATTCCCCCCGGGGCGCGCTTCTATTTCGTGCACAGCTACGGAGGGCCGGTGAATGCGTTCACTGTCGCCAGTTGCGATCACGGGATGCCGTTTGCCGCGATCGTGCAGCGCAATAATTTCAGCGGAGTCCAGTTTCACCCCGAACGCTCGGGCGAAGCCGGCGCGCGCCTCCTTCAAAATTTCGTGGAGGGCCGCGTATGACCCGACCGATCCCTTGTAACGTATTACGTTACAAATTGTCCGATTTCCCATGATCATTTATCCCGCCATCGACCTGCGTGGCGGCCGCGTGGTGCGGCTGACCGAAGGCAAATTCGACCAGGAAAAGACGTACGGAACCGATCCGTTGGCCGTGGCCCGCGAGTTCAGGGCCGCCGGCGCGGCCTGGCTGCACGTCGTCGATCTCGACGGGGCCAGGGATCCCGCCAGGCGCCAGACCGCGCTCGTCGAAAAAATCGCCCGCGACAGCGGCCTGCGCATTCAAACCGGCGGTGGCATCCGCGACGAAGCGCAGATCGCATCGCTGCTCGCCGCCGGGGCGGAACGCGTGATCGTCGGCAGTCTCGCCGCCCGCGAGCCCGCGCGCGTTCGCGGGTGGCTCGCCCGCTTCGGCACGGAACACCTCATTCTTTCCCCGGACGTCCGGATCGATGCCGACGGCACCCCGCGCGTGGCCGCCGCCGGCTGGCAGGAAAGCACCGGCGTCGCGCTCGACGATTTCCTCAACGGCTTCCTGCCGGCGGGGCTGATCCATATCCTTTGCACCGACATCAGCCGGGACGGCAAACTCACCGGGCCCAACACCACCCTCTACGCCTCGCTCGTGAAACGCTTTCCGACGCTGCAAATCCAGGCCTCGGGCGGCGTGTCGTCGCTCGACGACTTGCGCGCCCTGCAGACGACCGGTTCCGCCGGCGCAATTGTCGGCCGCGCATTGTACGAGAAGAAGTTCACCCTCCGGGAGGCACTCGCATGCTAGCCCGCCGCATCATTCCCTGCCTCGACGTGCGCGACGGCCAGGTCGTCAAGGGCACCCAGTTTCGCGATCATGAGATCGTGGGCGACATCATCGGGCTCTCCCAACGCTATCGCGACGAGGGCGCGGACGAATTGGTTTTCTATGACATCACGGCCAGCAGCGACGGACGCACCGTATCCACCGACTGGGTGACGCGTGTCGCCCGCGTGCTCGATATCCCGTTCTGTGTCGCGGGGGGCATTCGCACACTCGACGGGGCGCGGCGGATTCTGCACGGCGGCGCCGACAAGATTTCCATCAACTCGCCCGCGTTGGAAAATCCCGCGTTGATCGGCGAACTCGCGGCGGAGTTCGGTTCGCAATGCGTCGTCGTCGGCATCGACAGCCGCCAGGAGGGCTGCGACTACTTCGTCAAGCAATACACCGGCGATCCGGACAAAACCCAATCCACGCGCTGGCAGACTGTCGAATGGGCGCGCGAAGCGCAGAAACGCGGGGCGGGCGAAGTCGTCCTCAACTGCATGAATCAGGACGGCATGCGCCAGGGATATGACCTCACCCAGCTTCGCCTCGTCCGTGCGGCGCTGACGATTCCCCTGGTCGCATCCGGCGGCGCGGGCGCCCCGGAACACTTCCGCGATGTCTTTCTCCAGGCAGGTGTCGACGGCGCGCTGGCCGCCTCCGTCTTCCACAAGGGCACCATCACGATTCCCGCGCTCAAGGCCCGACTCATCGCCGACGGCATCCCCATCCGTCTCTGACCCAACCATCCGCCGTAATCAGGAAATTCATCAACGCCCTCCGACTATGAAAACGCTCAAGATCGACTGGAAGAAAAACAACGGCCTCGTTCCCGCCATCGTGCAGGATGCCGCGACGCTGCAGGTGCTCATGCTCGGCTATATGAATGCCGAGGCGCTGAAAAAAACCCGGCTCACCAAACGCGTGACGTTCTTCAGTCGCGGCAGGAACCGGCTGTGGATCAAAGGGGAAACGTCGGGGAATTTCCTGAATCTCGTCGGCATCGAAGTCGATTGCGACAACGACACCCTCCTCGTCAAGGCACTCCCGGACGGTCCGGCCTGCCACCGCGGCACGCCCAGCTGTTTTGGCGACAAAGGAGCGGCCGGCGTCGGCTTTCTGGCCCACCTCGAACAGGTCGTGGCGTCGCGGATCAAGGGCAGGGACAAGAGCAGCTACACCGTCCGCCTGGCTTTGGAGGGCGTGGGCCGCGTCGCCCAGAAGGTCGGCGAGGAAGGCGTGGAAACCGCGCTCGCCGCCGTTACCGCAAAGGACGGCGAGTTTACCGGCGAAGCCGCCGACCTGCTTTATCATCTCATCGTCCTGCTGCGCGTACGAAAGCTCTCGCTCAACGATGCCATCGCCGTCCTCGAAAAGCGGCACGCGTCGAAAGCTTGAGCTCCGCCGGCAGGCGGGATCCGGCTGCGGCCAGCCACTCTATTTCTTCACTTCGTCACCCGGCGTACCGGTGAACTTGAAGCGGATTTTCACGCGGGGATTGACCTTCATGACAAACGCGGTGCGGATCACCTTCAGATCCCAGGTCCGGTAGTCGATGGTGGTTTCGCCCGTGATGGTATAAGTGCCGTCGGCGCGCTCGATGTTGACGGGGAATTCGATTCGCTCCGTCACCTCGTGGAAAATCAGCCGGCCCGAGGCCTGGCCCTGTCCGTCCGGCGTCACGGCCAGGTTGCCCAGTTCGAAGCGGCCCGCGGGCAGCCCGCCGCCCAGCCATTCGATCATCCTGGCGTCACGCTCCGGTTTGCCGGTCTTGAGATCGGCAAATTTGAAAGTGAAGATCCCGCTCTTGATTTTTCCGGAGTCGTCAACGGTCAGCCTGACGTCATAAACATCGAGATGCGCGGTGAAGTTGACGGTTGCGTCCACATCGACATCCACAAACGAACGCCCCCGATCCACCTTGAGCGATCGTTCGGCGGCCAGCGAAGCAAGGGGCAGCAGAAGCAACGGGATGAGCAGACGGAGGACTTTCATGATGGGATAGGGAGAGTTGCCGGATCGGACTGTATTCCCGGTGCCAGGTGCCGCAACCGGGATTGCGTGGGCAAATTCGGGACGCAACCCCCCGGCTGGTCAAGCCTGCGAATGAACCCGCCACCTGCATTCCGACCCGATGCCCTCAACCGCGGCCGCCGCGCAGCAGGATCACGTTGGCGAGGTCGTTCTTTTCAAATTCCTTCCAATAACCGTCCTCGATTTTCTTCAGCCGTTCGTCGGTGGTGGGCGGGCGCTCCACCCCCGGAGTGTCGATGGTACGGCGGCCTTCCTGCCCCGCCAGATCGCGATCGGCCAGCCGGGCCACGATCTCGTGCCAGAAAACATCGTTTTGAAATTCGCTTTGCAACTCCCGCAACCGATCGTCCTCCGCCAGCTTTGCCGACGGCTGGAGGGCGCCGTCATCGCGTCGCTCCACCAGGTCGGCGCATCCCAAGTCGACGGCCATGGCCAGGAGCTTCTGATCCAGGTTGAAGTAGCGCTTGGCCGCGGCGGTGTCCTCGCCTTGGTAACCCGTGACGGACCACATGCCGAGATGCACGAGTTCGAGGAGTTGCCGGTATTCCTTTGCGGTAAACGGGACTTTCATCACCGCTCAAGGTTGGCTCCCGCCCGCCACCCGCAAGACGGAAGTTGGGCCCAAGGCCGAGGCTTGCCTCCGCCAAAGACCGGCAGCGGCCCCCTATGCTCCGGCGGGATGAACCGATCGGGAAACGAGCGACGAAGCAGTTTTCCCAAAGAATGAAGAAGCGGCGTAACCTTTGAAGGAGGAAGCTTTAGTACGAAGAAGTCGCTTCTTCAGCCGGCTGAGACGCGCGCAGCCGGCAAAACCATTCGCAAACTCCAATCCGACACCACGGTTCCGACGGTCGACCCGTCAAAGATCCGGGACGGTTAAAAGTGACAGTGAACGTCAATTCTGTTTCATACTTGCCTCGCGTTAACATGGCCGCGGACGAACAGGTGTCTCCGGTTGCCGTTGGTGCGCGAATTTTCGGCACCACCCGGTGGACGGTCGTCCTCCAAGCCGGCGGCCCGACCTCGGGCGGGAGCGTCCGGGCCTTGGAGCAACTTTGCCGCTCCTATTGGTATCCTCTCTATTCGTTTGCCCGGCGCAGCGGAGTACCGGCGCACGACGCGGAGGACCTCACCCAATCCTTTTTCGCCTACCTTTTGGAGAAAGATACGATCGCCCGGGCCGATCGGAAGCGCGGCCGCTTTCGCAATTTCCTGCTCGCCGCCTTCAGGAACTTTCAGGCCAACGACCGGGCGCGCAATAGCGCGGCGAAGCGCGGCGGCGGACGCCCGATCCTCTCGCTCGAAGAGCAGCGGGCCGAAGCCCGCTACCGGCACGAGCCGCAAACCAACCTTACCCCGGAAAAGCTGTACGATCAAAAATGGGCGGCGAGCCTGCTCGACCAGATCATGCAGACGATGCAGGCCGAATATATCGCGCTGGGCAAAGGTCCGTTGTTCGAAATTCTCCGCGAAGTGATCTGGGGCGGACGCCAGGAAGGCGGCTACGATCTGCTCGCCCGAAACGCGGGCATGAGCGAGGGCGCGTTCAAGGTCGCGGTCCATCGTCTGCGCACCCGCTTCAGGGAGTGCCTCCGCCAGGAAGTAGCGCAGACCGTCGCGACGCCGGGCGAAGTGGACGACGAACTCCGCCATTTGCTCTCCGTCGTCGCCAATCAATCCGAATAGCTTTTCCGCTCCCGGAAGGCCTCTCTCCATGAATGCGATACAAATCTGCGAAAACTGCGGGGCCACGCTCACGCGCAGCGGCGGGCGTTTCCATTGTCCCGCCTGCCTCCTGCGCCAGGGACTGCTTTCGTCGGAGGGTTCGCTCCCGTCAACACCACCGATGGATATTCCGCCACCCCTCTTCGGCTCCTATGAATTGAAAGAGGAAATAGGTCGCGGTGGCATGGGTGTGGTCTATCGCGCCCGCCAGCGCAGCCTCAACCGCACTGTCGCCATCAAACTGCTGGTGGCGGGCGCCTATTCCAGCGAGTCGTTGCTGCGCCGGTTCCAGATTGAAGCCGAATCGGCCGCCGCTTTGCAGCATCCCGGAATCGTGGCCATTCACGAATGCGGCGAGCAGGACGGCCGGCCGT